>Ga0105242_10004582_pt1 | contig 10720 bp, 8 predicted proteins | sample KBSM24metaG_FD_81521 | JGI IMG/M metagenome (GOLD analysis project Ga0105242, IMG submission 81521) | Miscanthus rhizosphere microbial communities from Kellogg Biological Station, Michigan, USA - KBS M2-4 metaG | ecosystem: Host-associated > Plants > Roots > Rhizosphere > Soil | place: Michigan... | reverse complement strand
CCAGTACACCCACGCGGGCGAGTAGCCGTAACCCGGCACCCACACCCAGCCGTAGCCGGGGTCATACGCCCAGCGGCCGTAGTGATACGTGCCCCAGCCCCACGGATCGTAGGAGATCCACGTCAGGCAGTTGTGACGGCGAGACCAGTAACCGTTGTAGTACGGACGCCAGCCGGCGGACACATACGGACGCCACGACCAGCCGATGCCGGTCACGAAGACCCAGCGGCCGTGATCGTCGAGATCGTCGTTCCAGTACGAAAGACGGCGATCCATGTAGCGGCTCGTGTACGAGCCGAAGCGCTCGGCGCGCTTGAGGAACCAGCGCTCGAAATCGTCGGCCGAGGTTCGCTGGTCGCCGATCAGATCGAACGGGCCGCGGTCATCGACGGACGCCGATTCGCCGGCGCGGAGGCGCGACGTACGCGACGGGGTGCGCACTTCGACGTTGCCCTCGAACACGGTGATGCGGTCGCGTCCGCGCGTGTCGGTCTCGACCGAGTAGATCGCCTCGTAGTTGGCGACGTAGCTGGCGTTGTCCGTGTCGAGCCGGATGTGATCGCGGCCGATGTCGGTGCGCTGCACGGCGACTTTTCCGTAGCGCAGCTCGGCGACGGTCTCATTCGAGTCGCCGTCGTAGCTGTCGAGGATCGAGCGCAGGCGCAGCGCGGTTGCGCGATCGATGCCGAGGATGTTGCCGTCGGACAGATGCACCTCGGCGCGACCGCGGCGGCCGGTGATCACTTCGTCGCCCGGATACACCGGCAGATTGCGCTGGGAATCGATTTCCTTTCCGTCCTCGCCGGTACGGACGACCGTGCCGCCTTCGTCGTACGAGATGTACGACTGATGGCGTCCGCCCTGAGCCTGAGACTGAGCCTGAGACTGGGCCTGAAGAGGAATCGCCAGCGCGAGAGTGAGAAGCGAGAGCAGCAAGCCTTTTTTCATACGACCTTCTCCTGCCAACCTGGGTGCGCTCGGTTGCGGCGCACATGCCAGCCACAGATGAGTATTCCGCGTTTGTTTTCAATCTCTTAGTGCCAGGGCCCGCCTCGCCGGTGTCCACATTCGGAGAACGCGCGTCCTGCCTGGAGGGCGGGCGTCTCGCCCGCCCGCCATTACGTCCCGTACCGAAGCCGCTGCGCGAGGATGTCGGGGAGTCCCGCCTTCAGGATCGACGCCTGGGCCTTGTCGATGTCGTAGTCGACGCGGAAGAACTGGGCCGTCCGTTTTTCGGAATCGAAAATCACGCACGACGAATTCGGATTTCGATCGCGCGGCTGGCCGACCGAGCCCGGATTGATCAGATAGCGCTCGTTCGGCAACAGACGCACCGTCGCCTCATCGCGGACGGCGAACCCCTTGACCATGCGATCTTCATCGATCGAGAACACCGCCGGCAGATGCGTGTGGCCGAACAGGATGAACGGCGCTTCGAACAGCGCCAGGACCTGCGCGGCGTGATGCACGTTGAACACGTACTCGTCTTCGTCGTACGGCGAGCCGTGGCAGAGCAGCACGGCGCCGGCGAGCGTGGGGCCGACGGTGAGATCGCGCAGGAAGCGGCGATTGATCGGGCTGAGATGGTCGCGCGTCCAGAGCGCCGCGGCCTTCGCCGCGTGATTGAAGCCGTTGGCGTCGTCGAGTCCCGACGCCACGCGATCGTGGTTGCCGCGGATGTAGATCTTGCGTCCGCGGAGCGTGCGCATGGTGTCGAGCACCTGATTGGGCTGCGCGCCGTAGCCGACGAAGTCGCCGAGGCAGATCACCGTATCGAACTTCTTCCGGCGCACGCGCGTGAGGACCGAGCGCAGCGCTTCGGCGTTCGAATGGAGATCGCTGACGACGAGCGCTCTCACGCCCGCCTCCCGGCCTGTTTCCAGGCCGAATTGCGCGCGGCATCGAGCACGCTCTTCGGCAGCTCGAGGACCAGGCGCTCCACGATCTCCGCCGGCGTCTCTTCCTCGCGGACCTCGATCGTGAGATCGGACATGCGGTAGTAGCGGATGCGATTCGCGAACAGCTCGTGCGTCGAGAGATCGTCGCGGAACAGCGGCCGGTCGTCTTTCGTGCCGATGCGGCTGCGGAGCAACGCGTATGGCGCGGAGAGGTAGACGGACATGCCTTCCGACTGAATGAACTGGATGTTCTCGTCGAACGTGAACGTGCCGCCGCCGGTGGCGATCACGGCCCAGTCGAGGTGCTTGGTCGAGCGGAGGATGTCGCGCTCGCGCTTGCGGAAGTAGGCCTCGCCCTTCTGCTCGAAGATCTCCCGGATCGAGGTCTTCTCCGAGGTCTCGACCAGCTCGTCGAGATCGAAGAACGGCGCGTCGATGCGCGCGGCAAGCTCACGCCCAATGGTCGTCTTGCCGGAGCCCATGAAGCCGACGAGGTAGATTTTCATATCTAGGAGTGCGGCGGCTAAGCCGCCGCTATGGTACGCGAAGCTCAGCTTCGCTGCTTACCAGAGCGGTGGCTCTGCCACCGCACTCCTAGAGAGAGAAATGGTCCATGAACCGCGTGGAGATGTCGCCGCGGATGAACTTCTCGTTGTTCAGGATCGCGCGGTGGAGGGGGATCGACGTTTTCACGCCTTCCACCACGAACTGCTCGAGGGCGCGGCGGGCGCGGGCGATGGCCTCCAGGCGGTCCTTGCCGCGGACGATGAGCTTCGCCAGCAGCGAGTCGTAGTGCGGCGGGACGACGTAGTCGCGGTAGATGTGCGTGTCGACGCGCACACCGGGGCCTCCGGGCAGATGCAGCTCGCGGATCTTGCCGGGATTGGGCGCGAACGTCACCGGGTCCTCGGCATTGACGCGGAACTCGATCGCGTGGCCGCGCAGGCGGAACTCGCCGTGCGGCACCGATAGCGGCTCGCCCGCCGCGACGCGGATCTGCTCCTTCACCAGATCGATGCCCGTCACTTCCTCCGTGACCGGGTGCTCGACCTGGATGCGGGTATTCATCTCCATGAAATAGAAGTCGCCGTCCTGATAGAGAAACTCGATCGTGCCGGCGTTGACGTAATTGACGGACTGACAGAGCTTGATCGCCGCGTCGCACATCAGCTTGCGGGTGTGATCGTCGATCGCGGATGAAGGCGATTCCTCGATAAGCTTCTGATGGCGGCGCTGAATCGAGCATTCGCGTTCGCCGAGGGCGACGATGCGGCCGAACGTGTCGCCGAACACCTGCACCTCGATGTGGCGCGGACGCTCGAGATATTTCTCGAGATAGACGTCGGCAACGCCGAACGCGCGCTCCGCCTCGCTGCGCGCGGTCTCGTACTGGCTCTGCAGATCGGCTTCCTGCCAGCAGATGCGCATTCCGCGTCCGCCGCCGCCCGCCGCGGCCTTGAGGATCACCGGAAAGCCGATCGAGTGCGCGATCTCCGATGCTTCCTCGACGGTCTTCACCGCGCCCTCGCTGCCGGGGATGATCGGCACGCCCGCGTTCTTCGCGGTCTCGCGGGCCCGCGCCTTGTCGCCCATGAGCCGGATCGCCTCGGCCGGCGGTCCGATGAACGTGAGCCCGCATTCGCTCACGATCTCCGCGAAATGCGGGTTCTCGGAGAGAAAGCCGTAGCCGGGATGGATGGCGTCCGCGCCGGTGATCTCGGCGGCGGCGATGATGCTGGAGATGCTGAGATAACTCTGCTTCGACGCCGCGGGACCGATGCAGACGTCATCGTCGGCGTAGCGGACATGGAGCGAGTCGCGGTCCGCCTCGGAGTGGACGGCGACCGTCTTCAGCCCCATCTCCTTGCAGGCGGCGATGACGCGAAGCGCGATCTCGCCGCGATTGGCGATCAGAACTTTCGAAAACATGATTCTCCGGTGTCATCCTGAGCCGCGAAGACGGCGAAGGATGACACACCCCTCATCCGCCTTCGGCACCTTCTCCCCGCCAGCGGGGAGAAGGCTCTCGATGCAGGCGTGCCGCGAGTGTCCCTCGCCCCGCTTGCGGGGAGAGGGTGGCCCTGAGCGCAGCGAAGGGCCGGGTGAGGGGTGTGTCATTGGCTACACCTTCACCGCGAACAGATTCTCGCCGTACTCCACCGGCTGCCCGTTCTGCGGATAGACCGAAGCGACGACGCCGTCGACGTCGGATTCGATCTCGTTCATCAGCTTCATCGCCTCGATGATGCAGAGCACCTGCCCCTTCGATACGCGGTCGCCGACATTGACGAACGGCGGCGCCTCGGGATTCGACGCGCGATAGAACGTGCCGACGATCGGCGCGGTGATGATGTGCAGGCCGGCGTCGATCTCCGCGGCTCTCGCTTCCGCGCGCGTTGGCTCGGCGGCCGGCGCCGGCGGGAGCGCGGCCATCGGGATCGAAGGCGGCTCGGACTTCACTTCGCCGGCGTAGGCGAACACTTTCGGATGCGCTGGTTTCCCTTCGATGCGCACCTTCGTCCCGCCCTGCTCGATCTCGACGCCGGCGATTCCACTCTCGGTCACCTTGTCGATGAGCTCGAGGATTTCTTTGAAATTCAAAATGGCTTACCTCTCAGATCAACTCGTCGCGAAGCAAGTACTTCGCCTTCGACAGCTCGAATCGCGCGCGTCCGTAGTTTCCGTCGGGCCGGAGGACGAGCAGGATGTAGTAGTCGGGCGTGACTTCGGAGAGAAACGTAATGTACTTCTCGGTGATGAGCGAGAACTGCAGCACTTCACCGGTATTCAATTCGGTATTCGCGTGGCGGATGGACTTGATGAAGCCGCCGAACTCCGCGCCGAGGACGTCGAGCGGCATGTCGTGATCGTTGATCGTTTCCACGGCGATGCCATCGAGCCCGATCAGGCTCACGGCCATCGCTCCTTCGACGCGCTCTTGCAGACCGGCGAGGACGTCTCTAAACACCGCCCACCTCTTTCCGCGAGACTTTCGAGAGCCAGGTCGAGAGCCGTGCGATTTTCGGATTGCCGCTTTCGGGCTCGGCCCCGGCCGCGCTCAAGGCCTCGAGCTTCTCCCGCACTTCGTCGTTCTGCGGATCGCGCGCGAGGACGTTCTCGTAGATCTGACGAGCCTCGTCGGCGAGACCCTGATGCGCGTACAGATCGCCCATCGTGATCGTGTTCGTCACGTCTTCCGTGGGTGCGAACACGTCCGCTTCTTCCGTCACTTCCGGAGGAGGAGCGGCCTCCTCTTCGGCAGGCGCCTCGTCGATGTGCATCCCGACCGGTGCTTCGACCGTGAGCGCCGAGGCGGTGTAGTCGGACACCGGCTCTTCGAACGGGCTCTCCTCGTGGGCGAGACGCATCGGCTCTTCGTCAGCGGTCGCTGTTTCGGCAAACGGCGGCATCGTCCGATCGAACGGCGAGTCCTCTTCGTCGGTGGAGCGGTCGGCTCTCAGCCGGCCGGTATCGTCGGCAGGCTGAGGGCCTGCCGCTCCACTGGTGTCGGCCGGCTTTCGGTCGAGATCGAGCTCCGTGACGACGGCTTCCACCTCGTCGCCCACCTCGAGGATCCTGGCGGGCGGATTGAGCTCCGCGTCGAGAGACTCGACGATCCCTTCCACCTCGCTGTCCCCCGGCATCAGCGCGTGAACGAGCTTGTACTTCTTGATGGCCTCGACCTTGTCGCCGAGGTTCAGATAGGCGTCGCCGAGGATTCGGGCGGCGACGACGTTGCCCGGGTCGAGCTCGAGCGCGCGCGTGAGCGCGTCGACCGCGTCGCCGTCTTTCTTCTGATCGCGGAGGACCCGCCCGAGACTCACCCACGCCGAAAGATACGCGGGATGGACGACGAGACCGGTCCGCAGGACCTGCCCGGCCTCATCGACCTGTCCCGCTTTGCGCAGTTCCTCGGCGAGTGGATAGAAGAGACGGCTCTTCGGATCCGTCTTCAAACGGAAGCGAAGCTCTTCGATCTTTGCACTCATTGCCGGTTGCGCCATCTCTCGGACCGTGAATTCTACCCGCACCAGACGCGAACCGCCCCGCGAGGGGGGCGGTTCGCCGAGGTTCGTTGCTTGATCAATGACCGCGACTAGGTTCCGTTACCGTCGAAGCAGAAGTCGATCGTAGGCGTATCCGGATCGTTCGAGTTCACGCGGATCGTGCCGCTGAACGGACCCACCGCCGCCGGATCGGCCGTGACCGTGAAGGTCTGGCTGGCCTGCGGAGCGAGCGTTGCCGAAGTCGGAGCGACCGTGACCGTCGTCGTGTTCGACGAGGCAAATACGTTCACGCTGCTGATGATCAGCGGACGTCCGCCGGTGTTCGTGATCGTGAAGATCGCCGAGCCGGTGGCCGTACCCGCGGCCACGACGTTGCCCATGCTCACGCACGGCGGGGTCGTCGGAGTGATGACGGCATTCGGCGGCGGAGGCACGACGCAACTGGTGTCCGTCGGGTTGACGTCGAGCCCGTCGGGCAGGGTGGCCGCGCACGTCGTGACGAGATTCGTATACGTGATCGAAACCGTCAGCGGCAGGCGGCGTACGCCGGCGATGCCGTTGATGTCGACGCAGGGCTCGGTGGCGAACGTGAAATTCGTCGGCACGGTGACCGCCAGATCGGCCGTGCCATCCCCGTTGAAAATCTCGCCGGTGATGACGGCCGTTTTCCCGCCGATGGTGATGCGGCCCACACCCGCCTGGGCATTCAGGACCTTCACCGTGACCGAACCGCCGGCGGTGACCGTGGTGGGATTCACGCTGAGCACGATCGGCTTGGGAACGGTGAACGTGAACGTCGGACCGCTGGCGCTGTCGCCGTTTTCGATATTCGTCACGCTGACCGGACCGCCGCTGTCGCCGCATGCGGGGTTACGCAATGCCGAGGTGATGGCCACGACTTCCGTTCCGTTGACAGACACCGGCGTCGCGACGACGCCGCCGATGGTGACCGCGACCGGCGCGTCGAAGCCGACTCCGTCGATCCTCACGCGCGTGCCGCCGGTGAACGAGCCTTCCGTCGGTCCCACCGCGGTGATCTGCATCTTCGCCACGTAGCGGAACTGCTCGGGCGACGTTGTGCGGGTATTCGAATTGATATTCACGACTCGGACGTCGACCGGGCCGAGGACGGATCCCGATCCGTTCGGGTTGGTCGAACGTCCATCCGGCGCCTCGACGAGGATCTGGGTGAACTGCGTGTTGACCACGTGCGCCTCGGCGGAGCCGAAGAACACCTGCACCGGGGCCTGGAAGCCGGTGCCGGAGATCGTCACGCGAGTCCCGCCGTTGATCGGTCCCGACGTCGGCGAGAGCGAGTGGATGACCGGCGTGAGGACGTCGTTGCGGAACGTGAAGAGGTCGTTGCCGACGGCACGCTCTTCGTTCGTCGCTCCGACTTTGGTGATGACGATGATGTCGGCGATGAGTTGCTGCGCCGCGCCGATGTTGACCGCCGGCGTGATCACGTCGATCGTGGTCGAGGTCACGTTGGTCTTGATCACTTCGACGGGAATTCCGGTGCCGATGTCGAAGAGGACCTTGACCGGCTCGATGAAGTTCGTGCCGTTGATACGGACGGTCTCACCGCCCGTCGGTTTTCCGACCGGAGGCACGACGGAGGAAATCGTCGGCGTCGTGACCTGCGGGCAACGCGGATCGGGCGGCACGCACGGAGGGGTCGTTCTGAACGTGACGTCGATCGAGCGGGTGACGTTGTTGACGGTCGCGGTGACGCGGGCCAGGCCGGGAGTCGACGACGTCAGGTTGACGGTGGCGACGCCGGCGGTGGTGGTGCGAATGAGCGCGGTCACGGCGGGCGTGACATCGGTGAACGTTCCACCGGTGACGACGAACTCGATCGCGGTTCCATTGGCGACGGGCTGGCCGTTCTCCGTAACGGTCGCGGTGATCACGACCGTGGAGTCGATGAGCGGCGAAGTGTTGGAGGCCGCGAGGGCCAGGCTGGCGCCGGCGGGCGGAGTGGTTCCGCCGGGAGGGGTGCCGCCGCCCGCGGGAGGCGCCGTCGGCGACTCACCTTTGCACGCCGCGAAAAGGAGCAGCAGTGCCAGCAGCGCGATCCACGATTTCCGCTCTTTGATCTTGATCATGGTTGAACCCCCGTAACTTCTCACACCCACACGCTCCGTACCGAGAGCTTCTTAATTGCAACCGCCGCACTGAAAGCAGAAATCGAGCGGGAACCGCGTGGCATCGAATACCCGGTCGCCGCTCAGAGTCTCGCCGAAAATCTCCACGATCACGTCCATCTTCACGACCGGGCGTCCCGTGTCCGGGTCGCGTCCGCCGTTGATCGGCAAGAGCGCCGCGAACGGCGCCTGCGCCGTGGCATCCCCTTCGAGGATGACGAAGCTGCTCAGCGCCGCGCTGGCGCCGACCCCGATCACCTGGTCGGTCGAGCGCACGAACGAGCTCGGGACCTGACGGCCGCCGTCGGTGCGCTGGTACGACACGCGATACCGCGTGACGCGAACCTGCAGAAAACTGCCGGTGGCGGCCGAGTTCTTCGGGAGCACCTGCATGTTGATCGTGCCGATCGTGCCGGTGCAGCCCGTGCCGCCCGCCAGATCGATCTGTGAAATGGTCTGCGAGTTCGTCACGATCAGCTCGACGGGAGCGCCGCTGTTGGCCAGCTCGCCGCTGCAACCGAACACGGCGGCCGCCAGTGCGGCGGCGGCAACGATGATTCGCGTTTTGTTCATCATGGTCATAAAGCGCCCTCCCTCACATCATCCTCTCACGATGCGCGGCGTGATGAAGATCAGCAGCTCGTCATGCGATGTGGTGACGTTGTGCGTCCGGAACAGTGCACCGATCACCGGGATATTGTGGACGAACGGCATCCGCGTCACGGAGTTGTTGTCCTTGGTCTGGAAGATGCCGGCGATGACGGCCGTGCCGCCGTCGCGCACCATCAGTTTCGTCCTGGCCTGCCGCGTGGTGATCGGCGTCCCGGCCGCGCCTTCGATCGCCAGACCGGCGGCCGGCTCGTTCTTCTGCACCTGGATGTCCATGATCACCGTTCCGGCCTCGGTGATCTGCGGCGTGACGGACAAGAGCAGCGTGGCGTTGAGGTATTGAACCGTGGTCGTGAAGTTGATGCGGGTCTGATACGGGATCTGAACGCCGCTCTGAATTTCCGCCGAGGTGTTGTCCTGCGTCGTCACGCGCGGCGCGGAAACGACTTTCGCGTAGCCCTGTGCTTCGGCAGCGCTGAGCGCGAGATCGAGCGAGAACGCGCCGAGAACGTCGAAGAAGTGGAAGCTCAGCACCGACTTGCCGGCGGCGAATTGGAACGGGCCGCCGGTGAATCCGACGCGGTTCGGGAACACCAGTCCCGTTCCCGTGCCGAGGGCCGGATCGAGATCGCCGTTGAAGCCCCACTCGAATCCCCACTGCTGCAGGAACGAGCGCGAGCTCTCCACGATGCGGGCTTCGATCATCACCTGCCGCGTCGGGATATCGATCGTGGTGATGAGGTTCTGCATCGTCTGCAGATACGCCGGGATCTCGCTGATGATCAGCTGATTGGTACGCCCGTCGACGATGATGCGCGCGCGCGGCGAGGCCAGATCGCGAAGGAGCCCCTGGATCTCACCCGCCCGCGCGTACGAGAGCTTGAAGCTCAGCGTCGTGAGCGGCACGTTGAGCCGCTCCTCTTCCGCCAGCCGCCGCTGCGCCGCGGTCTCTTCCGCGATGCGGCCGATCGTGCCGATGCGCATCACGTTCCCCTCGAGGAGGAACGTCAGCGAATTCTGGCGAAGGATGATGTCGAGCGCCTGATCCCAGGGCACGTCGGCGAAGTCGACGGTCACCGAGCCGCCCACGCCGGGATCAATGGCCATGTTCAGGCCGGTCAGCTCGGCGAACGTGCGGAGGACGTCTTTGAGATCCGCGTCTTTCAGATTGAGCGAGATCGGCTCGCCGGTGAAGACGCGCGGCCCCTGGCTCAGCGTGCGCGTCCCCGAGAGCGTCACCGCGGCGGTCGACGGCTGCTGCGACGTCTGCGCCTCGTTGAATACATCCTCGTTCGTGATCGTCGTCTGCGCCGGCGGCGCCTGATCGGCCGCCGCGCTGATCACCGGCCGCGCGCCTTTCGACGCCGGCTCGCGACGCTTCTCCGCGGGCGGAACTTTCCACACCGGCACGTTCTCCGCGATGACGGGGACCTGCTCCTGGATGGGAGTGGATATCGGTGTTGGTGCCGGCGCTGCCGTTGGTGCTGGTGCTGTTGGTATGGTGCGCGCTTCCAGCGCGCTTGTGGGCGGGGGCGGGCTGGAAGCCCGCCCTCCAGCGAACGACACGCGCAGCTCGTCGCCGTCGGCGTTGATCGTGTACTCGGTCTTGTGCGCGAGGTCGATGACCACGCGCGCGACCGTCGGCTGGAACTGCGCGACGCGCACGCCTTTCACGACGTCATCGTCGATGGTCACCGCATTCTTCGGCGCGGCATTCTTCACTCCGTCGAGATCGATCACCAGGCGCGACGGCTGCTCGAGACGGAACGCTTTGTACTTGAGCGAGCCGTCCGCGGAAATGCGCACTTCCACCGATCCGCCGGCGGCGTCCGCGGAGATGCTGCGGAGCGTGCGCGCGCGAGGAAGGGAAATCGTCTCGACTTGCGGCTCGGGTACCGGCTCCGGCGCGGGAGCTTCCGCGACGACGGGAACAACCGCGGCCAGAGCATCGACCGGCGGCGCGGTCTCGATGGCGATCGCGGTCGCCGGGATGGTCACGACGACGGCCTTCTCGATCGCCGACACTTCAGGATGCAGCGTCTGGGAAAGACGGAACGTG
>Ga0105242_10004579_pt1 | contig 10724 bp, 8 predicted proteins | sample KBSM24metaG_FD_81521 | JGI IMG/M metagenome (GOLD analysis project Ga0105242, IMG submission 81521) | Miscanthus rhizosphere microbial communities from Kellogg Biological Station, Michigan, USA - KBS M2-4 metaG | ecosystem: Host-associated > Plants > Roots > Rhizosphere > Soil | place: Michigan... | reverse complement strand
GTGTTGTTGGTTGGCCGTTGAATCGGTCGGCGACCCATCCCATGGCGCGCTCCCCGTCGACGAAGTAGGGCAAGAGGTGGTTGATGTCGAGTTTGTTGAAGAACGGGGGCTCTTCGTTGGTCCAGAATTCGACGTCGGCACCTTTGGCGCACCAGTCCAGTGCTAACTGGTGTGCTCCGTCCCACGGCGCCAACGGATCCCAGCGGTTGATGGAGATGAACACCGGCGCTTGGGGTTTGAGGGTGCCCACCCGTTGCGCGTCCAGGATGCCCTTGAGCGGCTGGTTGCTGATGAGCTCGTACGGGTCGGTGTTGAACCAGAACTGCACATGCCGGAAGGCGTAGTCGGCCGCGGCTTGCACCAGGCAAGTGTACTGCGACCAATCCAGCATTTGTTGTCCCCGGGGCGTCAGCACGCTCATGAGGGCGTCGTGTATCTGCGGGTAGGCGGCTTCGAGACCCAGAAGCACATAGCCGACCCCTCCGGCGAGCGCGTTGCCGTCAAAGAATGGCAGCAGCAGGCTCAAATCGGCGGGGGGTGCACCCATCCATGCTCCGACCAGATGTAGGTCGGGTGCATAGGTGGGCGCCAGCTCGGCCGCCGATGCGGAGGCCTGCCCGCCTGAGGATGTTCCCCACAACGCGACCGGCCCATGGGGGTCTAACGAGGTGCCCGGTAGCTGCATCGCGGCGCGGGCCGCGTCGAGCAGCGTGGTTCCCGCGGCGATCCGATTGAGGAACTGCGGCAACGCGGCGCGGTGTATGCCCAGCCCTTCGCCGTCGGTGACCACGACGGCGAAGCCACGCGCAACCATCGTCGCGACGAAGCCCTCCTCGTAGCCGAACATCAGGTCGAAACCCTGGGAAAAGTGGATGCCCTGATTAAACATCCGCGACGGTGCGCACTGTTCGCCCATCCCGTACGGGCCGGTTGCGAACGCGATCAAGGGCCGTGGGCCCTGGCCTGGCCACGGGTTGTCGGGCTCGAAGTAGGTGCCGGTCACCGCGGTCGGGTTTCCCTGAGCGTCGGTGCTGCGGTACATGATTCGCGTTCCGGTGGCCACAAAGGCGCCCAGCTGTCCGGACGGCTCCAGCACGAGTCTCGACGGTTCGGAGCGGATGAGGCTGCCGGGGGCCCCGTCCGGTAGCGGGTCGGGCGGGGTGTAGAACTCCTCGTACTGGCCTTCGTCCGCATGGGCGGCGGGGGGTGAGATCACAGGCGATGCGATGGCGATGGGGGAAACTGCTAGCAGAACGATTGTCAGCACGGCCCGGGCAATTCGCTGCAACTGCGGCGTTGGCCAGGTGCCGATGAGGTGCGTCGTCATGTTGCTCCTTGCTTAGGGTCGCAAAAGATCCCGAGTTCGTCCGGTCAAGCGCCAACGAACACGTTTGGGGCCATACTTGGGGTTGTTGTCTAGACGCGCGGTGCGGTGGCCTCCGGTAAGTCCGGCCTGCCGCTACTCAGGCAGCCACCAGTGTCGGCATCGTTTTGCTGTTACACCAGTCGATTTCGCAGCTCTCCGATCCCTTCGATTGCAGTGATCAGGACCGATCCCGGGGTCAGGAAGCGGTTGGGTGTCCGTGCGCCGCCGACGCCAGCGGGTGTTCCGGTGAAGATGAGATCTCCGGGCAGCATGGGACAGATGGCCGAGATGTGTTCGACGAGTTGAGGGATGGAGAAGATCAGGTCGCTGGTTCGGCCTTTTTGGAGCACTTCGTCATCGAGCAGACAGCCGACTTCAAGGTTGTCGACGTTGGCGATTTCGTCGAGGGTGACGATCGCCGGCCCGGTCGGCCCGAATCCCGGGTAGGACTTTCCGAGGCTGAATTGCGGTGCGGGGCCGGCCAGCTGGACGCGTCGTTCGGAAAGATCTTGTCCCACAGTCAAACCGGCGATGAATCGCCACGCATTAGCGGCCTTGACATGCTCGGCCCGGGCACCGATGACCGCGACGAGTTCGGCCTCCCAATCGACGTGCTCCGAGGGAAGGGCGACCGTAGCGCTGGGCCCGGTGATCGACGTGGGGTACTTGGTGAACACCAACGGCTCGTCGGGCTCGGCGAGCCCGGACTCGGCAGCGTGGTCGCGATAATTGAGGCCGATAGCGAAAACCTGGCGCGGCATGGGCACGGGCGGGCCAAGCGCGCCAGGGTCAAAGGGCGTGTAGGCGGCGTCGGGAACGGTGGCCAGCCAGCCGGCCAGCTCGTCGAACCGCTCGAAGATCTCGAAGCCATCGGCGGCGAAGCGCCCCTGACTGGCCTCGGCGATGTCGAGGGCCAGGTTGGCGGCCAAAGCGTGGTAGCGATTGTTGAGTGTGCCGATTCGCATTGCAGTCCTTCGTAACTGGCGGGTTTTACCGAGCGGTGTGTGATCCGGTCATCAGCGCGGCGAGGTCCTCGGGCGCCAAGAACGACGGCGGCGGCGGCGGCCCCCAGTTGTAAAGCCCTTTGGCGCCCTCGACAACCGTCGGTTTCCACAGCTGCTCATCGACGACGCAGTCGATGTCGCTGTAGTACTCGGAGAAGTTGCCGGCAGGATCTTTGAGGTACCAGAAGAAGTTGGATCCGATGTGGTGGCGGCCCAGCCCCCACACGTGGCGTTCGGGATGATCTTCAAGCATCGCCGTCGCCCCGCGGCCCACCTCGTCGACGTCGTCGACCTCCCACGCGGTGTGGTGCAGGAAATTCAGCGGCGCCTTCTGCACCAGCACGTTGTGGTGATCAGTCGAACAGCGCATGAAGGCGGCCAGGCCGGGCACCCGGTCGGTGATCTTGAAGCCCAACCCCTCCACAAAGAACCGCTGGCTGGCTTCCTGGTCCAACGTGCCGACCACAACATGGCCGAGTTTGCGGGGTCGGACCCGGTTTTCCCGGTCGATCGCCGGCGCCCGCGTGTTCGCCCGATCAGCGCGGCCGGGTCCGTTGGTAGCGGGGGCGGCGGTGTATTCCTGTTTCACCTCATCGGCGATCTCCACGACGACCGTCAATGACGAATTGGGGTCATCGACCGACAAGGCTGCCTCGGAACGGATAAAGCCGACACCAAGTTTGTCCAGCTGCGACCCGATGCGGTCGAGGTCCTCGGGGTTGCGCACCCCGAGGCCCAGCTGCAGCAGCCGTCGCTGCGGTGCGTGTGCGACGCGCAGCTGCTCACCGCCGTCGGTGGTAGCGAAACGGTTAGCGCCCAGATCCGCCAGGCCGAAATCGCGGTAATACTCCGCCGTGGCCTCAACATCGGGCACACCGATAGTGATGGAGGTCAATCTATGCAGGCTCATTGCTCTCTCCGGTCGGGTATGTGGTTCGGTTGCTTGCGTCAGCTCTGTACTGCCCGAGGCACGTGCTCGGCGTACCAGTCGATCAACGTCGGGTCGTCGACAGAGGCACGGTCGATGACGGAGTCCACAGAAGCGCCCTGCAGGAGGCGTTTGAGTGGCACCTCGAGCTTCTTGCCGGTGCGTGTGTGCGGAATGCCGGGCGCGGCGATGATGTCGTCAGGGACGTGGCGGGGAGAGGCTTTGCGGCGGATCGATTCTGCGATGCGATGTCGCAGTGCCTCATCGAGATTGGTGCCGTCAGCGAGCACGACGAACAGGGGCATCCAGTAGCCGCCATCCTGCTGCTCGATGCCGAGCACCAATGAGTCGACAACCTCGGGGATCTCGTCGACCGCGTCGTAGATGTCGGCGCTACCCATGCGGACACCGTGGCGGTTGAGGGTCGAGTCGGATCGACCGTGCACGATGACGCTTTCGCGCTCAGTGATTGTGATCCAGTCTCCCTGCCGCCAGACGCCAGGAAACGTCGAGAAGTAGGCATCGCGGTAGCGCGAACCGTCGGGATCGTTCCAGAACCGGATCGGCATCGACGGCATGGGTCTGGTGATGACCATCTCGCCGACGTCGCCGCGGACCGGATGACCGCTTTGGTCGTAGGCGTCGACCGCTACGCCGAGGCAACGCGCGGAGATCTCGCCGGCCCACACCGGCACCGTCGGTGCGCTACCCACGAAGCCGGTGACGACATCGGTGCCGCCGCTGACCGACCCGATCCGGACCCGCGGACCGAGTTCGCCGGCGAGCCAGGTGGTCGTGCTGGCAGGGAGCGCCGCACCGGTGACGGAGACCGACTGCAAGGATTCCAGATCGCGGCGGTCGGTGATTGCAGTGCCGTCTTTCAGACAGCTCAGCAGGTAGCCGGGGCTCGTGCCCAGCGCGGTGACCTTCTGCCGGGCCGCGACGTCCCACAGGCTGGCCGGTTGGGGGAAGGACGGGCTGCCGTCGTAACAGACGATGGTCGCGCCAACCAGCAACCCGCCGACGAGTGTGTTCCACACCATCCAGCTCGGCGTGGTGAACCAGAAGAAGGTGTCATCCGCGCCCAAGTTGAGGTGCAGACCGCCGAACTTGAGGTGTTCGAGCAGCACTCCACCGTGCCCGTGCACGATGCCCTTCGGCCGTCCCGTCGTTCCCGACGAGAACACGACCCACAGCGGGTGATCGAACGGCACCGGCAGCGGGACCAGCTCGTCGTTGCCGGTGATCGCCTCGGCCCAGTCGAGCATGCCCTTGACGCCGATACCGACACGGGAGACGGCGATCGCCAGCCGCACGCTGGGCAACAGTTCCAGCAGGTTCGCGGCATTCGCGGTGTTGTCCCGGCACTTGCCGTTGAAGTAGTAGCCATCGGCGGTAATCAGCGCTGCAGGCTCCAACTGTTCGAAGCGGGCGTGCGCCGCGGCGACGGCGTAGTCCTGCCCGCAGCCGGCCCACACGGCGCCCAGGCTTGCCGTCGCGAGAAAGGCGACCACCGTTTCAGGAATATTGGGCAGGTAGCCGACCACCCGGTCGCCTCGCCCGATTCCATTGCTGGACAACGTATGTGCCAAAGACGCCACCTGGCGCTTAAGCTCGCGCCAGCTCAGATCAGACTTGGGCGGCATCGGTCCGGGTTCGGACGCATCGATGATCGCGGTCCGGTCGTCGGCGTCGCGCTGCTGAAAGGCGTGCGCGACATAGTTGAGCTCCTCCTGCGGGAACCAGGTTGCGCCCGGCATAGCTGTCGAAGCCAGCGCCGGCGCTGTAGGACGGTGCGATCCGACGTCGAAGAAGGTCCAGACGGCCGACCAGAAGTCGTCCAGCCGTTCGACGGACCATCGGTGCAACGCCGCGTAGTCGGGCAGCGTAACCCGATGTTGCTGCTCAACTCGCTGGGCAAACTCGGCTATCCGAGAAGACCGCAGGTCGTGCTCGCTGGGTTGCCATACGACAGGATTCACGGTCGCGCGTCCCTAGCTCGCGCTCCCAGGATCTGGTTGAAGGCATCGTTGAGTTCTTGGTAGGGGTTCTCGCCGGCACCGATGCTGCGCCATGCGATGTAGCGGTCGGGGCGCACGAGGACTGCCCCTTGCGCGCTGATTTCGCGCTGTTTGAGCCAGGCGCATCTGATGTCGAGGTAGTCGCCGCTCAGCGCGCCAATTCGCGTGGTGTCCAACGCGATTCCGCGGTCCTCGGCGAGTTTGGCTGCGGCGTCGCACCAGGTCTGTCCATCCTCACCGGCGATCAGCAGGAAATGGCCGGGCGCGACCAGTTCGGCGGTCGAGGTTCGCCGGCCTTCGCGTTCGACGAACGCGTGTGGCAGCGGGTGACCCGGGCGGGTGGTCGGCTCATAGAGCCGGATGGAGTCCAGCGGCTGTGGGGCTGGCGTGGGTTCGGCGACGATCGCGCCGTCGGGGTAGCTGTAGCCGAAATCGACGTTGTGATGGCGGAGCTCCATCGTCTGGGATGCAATCGCTGTGTTGAGGAGGTGTCGCTTGGCGGCTGAGTCGGGCCGGTCCCGCCAGATCGGCATCAGTGTTTCCCAGTTCTGGCCCGCCGAGGATTCGGGCGACAATCCGATGGCCTGGTCGATCGTCGCGTGGTTGAGCGCGTTCTTCATCGACCTGTCGGCGTTGGTGGCGTCGACGGGCTTGCGTTCGGACTCATAGCTGTCCAGTAACTTGTCGGCGGCTAGGCCGCTGAGGATTGCAGCGATCTTCCAACTGAGGTTGTGCGCGTCATGAACCGCGCTGTTGAGTCCCAGCCCGCCCGTCGGGGGATGCCGGTGCGCGGCGTCACCGACGAGGAATACACGGCGATCCCGGAACTTTTCTGCAACAAGGGCTTCCATGATCCAGTGGCTGATGTTGTGGACCTGGGGAGCGAGGTCCGGCAGGCCCAGCGTGGTTCGCATCCGGTCGAGAATCTTCGTCTGATCGAGTGCGTCGGCGTCGTCGACCGCGTATTGCAGGTGGAAAACCCACTCCTCCGATTGCGGACCCCAGTGGTCAGGACCCATGGGCACGAGGATCCCGCTGGCCCACATGCCGCCGAAGTCGGGGTTGATCAGCCACCGGATCAGCACGTCGGGGTCCTGCGCCCAGGGCGACAGATCCGCGGTCATGTGCACCGAGACCATGTGCATCACGTTGCGCACGCCGTCCATCTGCACACCGAGCTGCTTGCCGACCGTACGCCCGCCATCGCAGCCCAACAGGTACCGGCAGCGCACGGAGTACTGCTCACCTGTTTGCTTGTCGAGGACCTGGGCGGTGACACCGTCGTCGTCTTGCTCGAACGACACCACATCGTGGTTGAACCGGACCCGGTCCGGCCCAGCGAGCGTTTCAGCGCGCGACCGCATAATCGGTTCGAGCCGGATCTGCGGCAGGTTGGCGGTCCGGCACGAGCTGGCCGCGACATAGTCCGGATCGGTGTATCCCGCCCCCCACGCCTCGAGCCGGCCGATCTGGCGGCCGTAGTTGTCATTCGGCCCGGCCAGACCCGCGTACCACGCGGTCGCACGCATGTTCTCGGCCGGCGTGCTCACTGCGTAGACCGCGTCGGCGATACCCACCTCGCGGAAGATTTCCATCGTCCGCTGGCTCAGTACATGTGCCTTCGGCAGGATCGAGGTGGTCGGCCACGCCGACACCAGCAGCGAATCGATGCCGAACTGGGACATCAACATCGACGCGGTCAACCCGGCGCCGCCGCCGCCCACGATCAGCACCGGCACCTCAACATCACTCATGATTGACCTCCAACCTTTGACATCTCCAGCACCTTGGTGGCCAACGACGATCGCCACCCTCGCCAGCCGCGCCCTCACGTTGGATATATCACACCATTTTCTCCAATTTAGCGCTTTAGTTGGAAAAAATCGATGTTTAGGCACGATTAACCGTCTGGGTGACTCTTGCCTGGAGCATGACTCCCACCACTCGCCCACCGCGTGCCCCGGCAGTGGGCCACTGGTGGGAGCGTGTTCCCGAAAGCCAGGCGAGGACCCTGGGGCTTCCGCCCGGCGGCCGCAACGGCGCACACTGCAGGGCCCAGACACGACGTCTGCGGGATGGTTTCTCCGCGTACCCGATTCGGAGGCAGCGGACTGTAGCGCCGGTGATGGCATCCCGTCCGCCCCATGCCGGCGAGCGGACCCATCTGAAGAACCTGACCGCGGGCGGTGTTCCCGCTCGCGCCCCGACAGCCGGGACCCTGGCTCAGGCTGACTGCCCAGTGGAGTGTGCGGTTAACTACCGCCGGTGCACCTTCAGGCGAAAACCGGATTGATGTCCATGAAGATTCGGTACTGGGCGACCTTGCCATCGCTGAAACGAAAAGTATTCGCGCACGGCAAGCTCAGCGTCCCGCCGTCGTGGCGTGTGTAGTGCACGGTCATGACGGCGACCACCCAATCGGGTGCCACCTGCCACAGGTGCTGGATATCATGGCTGATACCAGCTATCCCAGCCAGGAATTCCACGCAAGTGTCGAGAACGGCGGCCTTACCGCCGACGGGATCAGAATTGCCGAATCTGAAGACGATTCCGTCGGCGAAGTATCTTCCGAGCGAGGCGGCATCCTTGCTGTCGACCGCCTCGAGGAGGCCTCGGACATCGGTCTCCAGCGAAACATTGCCACTGGTCATATGCTGCTCCTCGGCCTGAAAGCTGCGCCAGGCGGACAGCCCCTGCACGCGTCAGCTCATCCAATGTGATGGATCACATTCTCAGGAATTCCGTCGATCAAGTCAATAAAAATCGATATTCTGCTAGGCCTCCGCCACCGTGGAGATCTGATTCAGCCGATCAGAGACCGAAGACACGGGAGTCGTCATGACTGATGTGCGAATCGCGATCATCGTTGGCAGCACGCGGCCCGGCCGCCAGGCCAGGGCGGTCGCCGATTGGGTGCTTGAACAGGCTTCGACACGGCCGGGCGCTCGGTATGAGATCGTCGATCTCGCCGATCATCCCCTGCCCCACCTCGATGAGCCGATGCCACCGTCGCTCGGGCAGTATCAGCACGACCACACCAAGGCCTGGGCGGCCACGATCGGCGCATACGACGGTTTCATCTTTGTCACCCCCGAGTACAACCACTCGACATCGGGAGTGCTCAAGAACGCGATCGACTACCTCTACGCCGAGTGGAACAACAAGGCGGCCGCCTTCGTCGCCTACGGTTCACTTGGCGGTGCGCGGGCAATCGAGCATCTGCGCACAATGTGTGGCGGACTGAAGATTGCGACTATCCGTCAGCAACTGTCGTTCTCGTTGTTCACCGACTTCGAGAACTTCGCTGCCTTCACTCCGGCACCGCTGCACAACGACGTTGCCATCGTCCTGTTCGACGAGCTCGAAAGCTGGGCCGCCGCATTGGGGACCGTACGGGGGTGATGGCGCATCCCCGGGGAATCCCATCGGCAGCCAGCGGACACCTGGCCGCTATCGCGTTGCCGACAAGGTGGTTTCGCGTATGGGGTGACGCGCGACGCTGCTGGCCGGGACGGCGTCTTCGCCCACCCGGACCGCGAGGGGCCATTGCGGTCCTGGCGCCTGGCCGTCACTGAACTTCTGCTGCGATGCGCTCCGTCGCATCAGCAAAAGCGGCGAGGTTCAGTCCGCGCAGATGTCGCATGACTCGGGTCCGCACGCTTCGCACAGCTCGCGCATTTCAGCGATCAAGCTGGGACACGCCGCTCCTGACAGTCATGGCCGGCCCGTCCACCACTCTGCTGGGCGCAACCCAGAACTGTCTGAGACAGTGGTCACCTCGCCGGAGCCGTGCTAGAGCCTTTCGTTCGCGTCCGGTTCTGCGGCGCCAGCCGCTCACTGGTCGTGTTGAGTTGGGTGAGGATGGTCTCGGATGCGCGCCCGAGTTGGCTCAGCTGTTGCTTCGTCAGCGGGTCCACGACCAATCGTCGGACGGTTTCGACGTGGGCGGGCGCGGTCGCGACCAGCTTCGCGTAGCCGGCTTCGGTGAGTGTGGCCAGCGTGATGCGGCGATTGGCCGGTGCCGGGTGGCGGGTGACCCAGCCCTGGCGCTCCAGGGCGGAGACGGCATGTGAGAGCCGCGACAAGGATCCGCCGGCATGCACCGCCAGATCGGTCATGGCCAGGGTTCGTTCGGGCGCCTCGGACAACCCCGCGAGCACAAGATAGCCGAACAGCGACAGCTTCGCGTTGCGCAGCTGCGTGTCGAGGGCGCTGAGCAGGCCTATCAGCATCCCGCTGAACGGGATCCACGCCATCAGCTCGGTATCGCTGAGCCAGCGGGGGTCGGCGGCGTCGGAGTTCTCGGTCACAGCGTAACCCCTTGACTTGAAATCTCAACTGTAGCCATACTTAGATTTGAAATTTCAAGTTTACTCACAGTATGCGACCGGAACCCACCCCCAACTTGCCCGGCGCTGTTGACGCACCGAGCGGGAGAATCATGTACCAACTCCGAAAATACAGCCTGAAGGACCGGGAAAGTCTGGACTTCTTCCGCAACGTGGTCTATCCGCGACACTTTGCAAGCTTCGCCAAATTCGGTATGGCGATCCAGGGCATCTGGACCGCTCCGGACCCCCTTGACTTCACGCTCTACGTCCTGTTCTCCTTCGCCGAGCATGACGACCCGGCCACCGTACTGGCCGAGTACGTGCAGAGCGATGAGTTCCAAGCAGACGTTGTCGACTGGGACGACTCCAACGTCCTCGACTTCACCGACACTGTCATGACACCAAGCGCAGCCTCCCCGCTGCGGTGACGGGCGGCGACATAGTGACCGCGGGTCGACGGGTGGTATCGGCGGCCGTGGCCGTCGTGGCCGCGGGCCGGGCGATCAGCGAATAGCCTGCGGTGGCGGGCACTGGGTAAAGGTGACCTGCCCCACACTCCACGAGGCTGGCTCACCATGAGGTACCGCGGATCCGCGCGTGGCGAGTCGACCCGTTGAACACCACTGGATGGACCGAAACCGGCCACCTCAACGGCCCGCTCGCCGTGCGGCCCGGGTCGCGACCGACGGTGGCGCCCTACCCGATCCCCCATCGTCAGCTCGATCAGCACCCCGACCGACAGTTCACACCCGGCCTCACCATCGCCTCGTTTGTCGCTCCCGACCCGGCTTGACCTGCGACCGCAGCTACTTCGAGAAACACATTGACGCCGCATTCGCGGCACCGGGCTCTGCAATCCACACCGATGGCGAGATCTCCGGCGGCGAGATCGCCCACATATATGGCGACGGCTCATCGCACGCCGTGTTAGCCCGGGCGGACGCCTCGCAGGCGACCGACAAGGGGATGGAGTGAGTTGCATCCGCTAGCGGGCCGCACTGCAGGCTTGCCCGCAACGCATGTGCTGCTGTACTCGCCACGTGATGCCAGCGAGGTCGCCGTGATCGACCGGCT
>Ga0105242_10004577_pt1 | contig 10726 bp, 10 predicted proteins | sample KBSM24metaG_FD_81521 | JGI IMG/M metagenome (GOLD analysis project Ga0105242, IMG submission 81521) | Miscanthus rhizosphere microbial communities from Kellogg Biological Station, Michigan, USA - KBS M2-4 metaG | ecosystem: Host-associated > Plants > Roots > Rhizosphere > Soil | place... | reverse complement strand
CGCCGCCTCGGCCTGTACAAGCTGGGCTACCAGCTGCTCCATGCGGACGGCAGCCCGGTCGCCGGGTTCGAGACGCCGCGCATCACGCAAGTCTACGACCGCCTGCCGCGCGAGCGCGAAGCGGTGAAGCTGCTGTATGCGGAGAACAGCGGCATCACGGTCTACGGCAGCAAGGCCACGGTGTTCGCCTATGCCGTCAACAACACGCTGCAGGATGGCATTGCGCTGCCGGGCATGTGGAAGGTGGATGGTCTCGAACCAGGCGACTACGTGCTGCGCATCTACGCGGCGGATTTCGCGGGACAGGTGGCACTGGCGGGACGTGATCTGCCGATCACGGTTGAATAAGAACGCCTGGCGGCGTGGTCAAGGTTCCGCCAGCACCAACAAGTCGGCAACGGCCTTGCAGACGGCACATACAGGCGCACTTCAAATATTTCTCGCCGCGAGGCAGGGGGCGAGGCGCTGTAAGGGCGTCAAGGGGCCGAATTCACGGCGCGTTTGGCCAGCGCCGCTTGCAGGGCTTTACGGAGATCCGCCAGTTCTTGCGGCGGAAGTTCCACTTCTTCGGCACCATCGGCCCCCAAGCTCCACGTGTGCTGCGCGTCGAGGAGGCGGATGGGGGAGGCACGTGTGGGACCTGGCTTGATGGCGCCAAACGTCGCGGGATCGGCTCCGGTCAGTCGGGTTGCGCCGACATAAACGGCGTTCCGGTCACGCGCGAAAACGCCATCGTCCGTATTTCTACCGTCCAGCTCTCGCACCGGCAGATCGGCCCTGAACGTCGCCAAATCCGCTCCCTCGACCGCGTCTGCGCCATAAAGCACATAGTGACCGTCGCTGGCATACGACGCGCATGGCTCGGTTTCCGTGGTGGACGCAGTTCCAAAGTGCGAGGGGCATGACAGCATTTTGAGCTTGCCGATGTTGACGGGCGGTGCGTCCGCTGTGACCTGGCGCGTGTCACTGAACAGGGAACCTCCATCGGTCATGTATTGACCGATACCGAGGGCGCGCAGCCGACCGATGTCGGGGTCGCCGTCCACGTGCGTGAAGGACATCGTGGTGGTATTGCGTGCGCGGGTCGGTATCGGAATACATGCGACGCCAGTCATGCATTGCCACAGGCTAGCCGGTTCATGCTTATGCCAAACGTCGATGCGGTAGGTCTTCCCTGCGATGATGCCGTAATTGTTGTCACCAATCTGGCGCAACTTGACATTGGCCGGACAACTGATCGGGGCGTCCTTGATTGGGGCTCCCCTGCTGTTGTTCCATTCGGAATAACACACCCTGATCGGAATATGGAAAGGCGCGACCACGACTAGCGGTACCAGGACAAGCGCGGCGACAATTTTGAGGACAACAACCTTTTGTTTTTTGCTGAGCATGACCCCATCCGTCTCTCGAAATGATTGGACGTTTGCGACTATCAAAAATTGTCGCCGTTCGGCTTTTTCAACACAATTGGCCGATTGCATAGATCGATCAGCAGACAGTCAGTCAATCAATGATGACTCTTTTCATCCTTCACACCACGGCGGTGAGCGACAGGCCTAGTAAGATGATCGCGTTCTTGAGTATGGCCATCATTGTGTTTTCTGCGCGGCGGATTTCGCGGAGCAAGTGGCGATGGAAAGGCGCGACCTGTCGATCACAGTGGATTAAGAATTAGTGCTTAAGGTGCCGCCAACACGGGCAACCTGGAAACGGCCTTGCAGACGGCGACATTAAATTTTTTCTGATCCTGCGCCTCGTCCAGCGTCAGACTCAACACAATGACTTTTCTGCTGGGGTTGCCTGAGATGCCATACAGGCGCAGTTGCCCGTCCTTGACCTCGTACGCCAATGCGGCATCGAAACCATGGTCGAGCGTCGCATCGCGAAAGCGCGTCAGCAGCTTGCCGAGCCGCTTGCGCTTGGCCTTGTCGTTCACGGCGGCCACGGCCAGGTCACCGGTCAGTTGCGGCGGCAGGTTCGTGAAGTAGGCGTTGGCGACATTCAGCATGTAGTCGTTGCAGTCGGCGACTTTGTGGGCCCTGTGGTCCGCGACGAATCGTTTAATTGCGCGGGTATAAGGCGCGCCAGATGCGTTCCCGACGGCGGCGATGCTCAATCCATCGGGAGAGCCGGCATGGGCCGCGGTTGCGCCGGTAAGCATTGCAGCCAGCACGACTACGTATTTGAAAGATGTGGTCATCGTGCAGTTCGTTCGAATCGGTATCAGGGCGTTACCAGCACCGGCAGGCTGGCGAGCACTTTGCAGGCGGCGATGTTGAATTTCTGCTGGTCCTTCGCTGCATCCACGGATAGACGCGATTCCAGCACGTCCTGGTGCAAACTGCCGGAAATGCCATATAAGCGCAGTTGCCCATCCTTGACGTCATAGGCGAGGACTGCGTCAAAGCCATGGTCAAGCAAATCGTCGCGGTAGCTGGTCAATATCTTCGCGAGCTTCTTGCGCTTGCTTCTGTCGCGCGCGGCAGCAAGCGCCAATTCGCTGGTGATTTGCCGTGGCAACCCCGTGGTGTAGATGCGCTCGATACGCAGGGCGTCTTCACCACAACTGATCCCATCGCGTTTGTAGTCGGAAAAAAAGCGCGTCACTGCGGAGGTAAATGGCGTTGCCGCCGTGCTCCCGACGGCGGCAACGCTCATGCCGTCCGGCGAACCGGCATGTGCTGCCACGGCTGTGAGCGACAGGCCCAGTAAGATGATCGCGTTCTTGAATGTGGTCATCATTGTGTTTTCTCGTTTGCGCCGGATACGGCTTTAATGTTCAGGAAATTATTGTTGACGTCATCGACATCGACAGTCTCGGGTTCACCTTGGCTTTTTGCGTATTCATCGTAAGTCACCGGAATATAAAAGCCATGAAACTTCTGCTCAAGTATCGTGCCATCCTTCAAGGGGAAACGCGCAGAGACACCCGTCAAGAAATACTCCGATACTTTCAGGCGATCGCTCTGATTGCCGCCGAGGCCGGCAATCGTTCCCTTTTTCGTCTTGCCGTAGACGAATGTAACGTGCCCGGTCCCGTGCGCCTTGCCTGTCGTTTTTACATAGTTGCGCATGACCATGAGGGCACCATACACGGGCTTGTCGATCTTCTTGAACTTCTTCGATGATGTCGCGAACTGCGACGAGGCGCTTTTCTCGTAGGGTGCGCCGGCCGTCATGAGACAGTAATTGGCGAACGCCGCGCACCAGGGCGTGGTGACCATGTTGCCGCCCAAGCCGATCCGCTTGTGGAAATTCCCGGTCTTGGTGATGACGTCCTCCTTCTTGCCGGCCCACTTCTTCGCTTCCTCGATCGCCACGGGCATCCATGGCGCCGTCTTCTGGTCGGCCGGCACGATGGCCAGCGGCTGGCCTGTGCCCTCCTTGCTGCGCGTCAGGTCGGCGCTCACAGCGGGCGGGGCAGCCGCCGGCGCTTTGGCGCCCGCCGCCGACTTCGGTTTCGCCTTGGGCGCCGGACGCGCCGCGGGGGTCTTTCTCCTGCCCGACGGCGGGCCATAGATGCCGATCACCTGCCCGACATAGATCTTTGCAGGATCCGTGATGGCGGGATTGTCCTTCATGATCTCGGCCGCGGTCGTGCCGAAGCGGCCAGCCAGGATACCCAGGGTTTCCTTACGCGCCACGACATGATCGAACGGCTTGCGCGCCGGATTGGTGACGCTGGCCGGCGGCTTCTTCGGCGCGGTGGGTGCTTCGAAGCTGACCAGATTGTGCAGCAGCAGGTGAGCACTGGACACGCCGTCCATCACGAACTCGAACTGCTTTTTCCAGAGACCCGTCACATCGGGAAAATGGATCTCGACTTTCTTGCCGGGCTGCGTGTGGGCGATCTTGGGCAACTGGCCGCTGGGGTCCGTCTTCTTTTCGTAGGTCTTGTCACCGATCTTGATCTGCGCCGGAAGGTCCGGCTTCGGCATGGCGCCGTCGGATACCGTTACCTGCGTGGTCGGCACTTCCAGTTCGCGGCGCGTTTTCTGATTGGCATGGAAGCCTTCGAACTTTTCCATGGCATCGAGAACCTCTTCCATCTTTGCATCGGAAATGTCGCTCAGTCTGGTCGTGATCGGCAGGCCCGTATGCTTGCTGATGGCATTGGCGTACGCGAGCGGATCGTTATTGTCCGTGGCCGGTGCATACCCCTTCATCAGCGTCCCGGGCTCGTCGGGGTTGGGGATCCCGGTCAACATCGTGTAGATGGTGCGGTCGTTATAGGCGCGGCGCAGCAATTGCTTCTTCTGCAGCCGGCCCTCGGCGTAACTTTTAAATATCAGGAATGAAGCATTCCCCTTGGTCTTGCCGATACCGATGGCGCCCATGGTCAGCTTCCTGGCCCTTTGAGGCGGGCGGATGTTGCCGGGGTTGTTGAAGCGCCATGCGATCGTGCCGCCGCTACGCAGCAGGTGTGTACCGTCATCGCCGACGTAATCGACGGTCAGTGTGTCGGCGTCGTATCTGGCGCTGATGAATTCGCGACTCATGAGGCAACCTTATTTCTTCATTTTGGCGGCGACTTCTTTTTTCAACACCTGCTCGACCGTCAGCTTGGCATTGGCGGGGTAGGTCGTGGCAGACGTCTTCTTGAAGAAATAAGCTGGACCGTCCGTATCGGTGTCGCCGGCCTCGGTGAAGCGGTACCAGGTCACCGAGATCGGTGCAACCACGCGGGGTTTGGTTTCGGCGATCACGACCTCGACGCCATTGGCGCCGGCCACCACGGCAGCATCCGCGACGGTCTGCTCACCCTGGGAAATGCTGAACCAGGTAAGGGCATTCCGTTTGTCGCCGTCGATGATCGGGGCATGCATCCACTCTGCGCCAGGTTTGCTCTCGAAATAGAACGTCAGGCTGCGCTTGTAAACGAGGATGTCCTGATAAGTACCATTGATCAAAATAAGTTTGCCGCCCAGGACCTGCCACTGATGCATACCTTGCTGTTCCGACGACACGCTCCCGGCACTGCCGGCCGATGTCGCGGCAAGGGCGCCGCCTGCCAGTGCCATGCAGGACGCCAGCACGAGTGTTTTGAAAATGTTCTTGATCATGACTTAATCGTCCCCTTCGGGATGGGTAATGAGTTTGCGAAGCAGATTGGGGCTCAGGTGGAGCGATGCATCGAGACCTTCCAGCCGGGAAGCATAGGGGCCGAAGTCTTCCAGTTCGATTTCCGGCTCCTCTTCGTCCTCGTCGCGGTAAAAATCCTCATCCAGCCGCTCGAACTCCGGCATCGGCTCGCTCGCCTCCAGTTTGACGCTGCGCCAGCTGTCCTCGCCGAGATGCAGCGTGAGCTGGTCGTTGTCCGGAAATTCCAGGCGCGGCAGGCGGCCGTCCTCGCCCACCACGCCGGCGGCGACCTGCTTGCCCAGCTTGTCGACGATGCGGTACGGCTTGCCGACCACGCCCAGCGCCACGACGGCAGCGTCCGCGCCGGGAAAAGCGAAGCGCAGGCTGTGCGGACCGACTTCGGCGGCCGGCATCGCGGCGAACGCGGCGTCCAGGTTCTGCGGGCCGGTGGCGGCGTGGCTGGCCGCGTGGGCTTCCCACTTGCCGGCGGTGCCCTGCTCGATGCCCTTGGCGCTGATACGGATGTAACTGCCGCCCGCATGCAGCAGGATTTCCTTGTCCGCCGCGATCTCGATGTTCTGTTTGGTGCTGATCAGCTTGAGCACCTGCTCGGCGATGATCTCGACGTTATCGCTTTGCGCCTGGATTTCCACCTTGCCCCTGGCGGCAAACAGCTTCATCCCCGCCTTGTGGACGAACACGCTGAGTTTCTCGGTCAGGCTGGCCAGCAGGCTCTTCCCGGTCGAAATCGACAGGTGCTCGCCCGTGGTGAGCACGGTGTGGCGGTCGCTCTGCAGGTGCGTGCTGCGCGCCGTGCTGGCGGCGATGCCGGCCGGGCTGGACAGCACGAGCTGCGGCTCGCTCAGTTCTCCCTGGGCCTTGCCGCTGCCGCGGATGGCTTCGTTCTGCGCGGCGAGCGCCGCGCCGGTCGCGGCCTGGTCGACGTCCGGCTGCTGCGCCAGGTGCTGCCGGGCCAGCTCCCCCATCTGGTCGTGGCGCTCGCGCGCGGCGTTCAGACGGCCGACCGTCTCTCCCATATCCTTGGCGTGGCCGGCGGCGTTGTCGCGCGCCTCGGTGGTAAGGAGCATGCCCATGCCGGCGCGCGCCACGCCCCAGGCGTTGGTGGCCAGTTCCCAGCCCTCGCCGCGCTCGTCCTTGCGTCCACTGTTGTCCTCCACACGCGTGATATAGCCCAGCGAAAGCTGGCTGTGCTGGTGGTCGCTCTTGAGCTGCGCCTGGATCTTGTTATGGGTGTCGTCCAGGATCAGGTGGTTGCTGCGCCCGCCTGCCGCATTGCCGGTGTTGGGCGCAAGCTCGCGGCTGCGCAGGCCGGTCAGCGCACGCTGGGCGGGCTGCTGCCAGGGCGGCATGTTGCGTTCGTTGTAGACGCTGCCGGTGACGATCGGACGGTCGGGCGAGCCGCCCAGCCACTGCACGATCACCTCGCTGCCCACGCGCGGCACGGCCGCCGCGCCCAGTTCGCCGCCAGCCCAGGAACTGGCCACCCGCAGCCAGGCCGAGCTGTGCTCGTCACCGACGCCCTCGCGGTCCCAATGGAACTGGACGCGGATGCGGCCATACTCGTCGGTATGGATACTGTCCGGTCCCTGCGGGCCCACCACGGTCGCCGTCTGCGGGGCCAGGATGCGCGTGTCGGTGCTGTTGTAGCCGCGTCCAGGGCGCCAGGGAATCTGCTTGCGGATGCAGCGCAGGGTATTGCTGTAGTCCGCCGGTACGGTGTTCTGCAAATAATTGTTGCGCGCCAGGTGGCGCACTTCCAGGACGAGGAATTCGTCCTTGCCGTCGCCGGACTGGCCGACGCCGAGGAAGTGGTCATGCAGGCGGAACCAGCGTCCCGGCTGGACGAAGCGATTGTTGCCGCTGCCTTCGAAGTGCTTGGCGGCCGCTTCCACCTCTTCCATGCGGAGCCGCGCCAGGCGGTCCCCATCCTGGCGGTCCGTGAAGCCGTAGGCACCAGTGTATTCACAGGATTCGACACCGAACACGCTGCCCTGCTGGTTCACCGTCGGTATGGTGACCTGGGCCGGCACCGGGTGCTTGAAGTTGAATGCGGTCAGGGCCACGTTGGAGAGCGCGATGCTGCGTACCGGCGACCACTGGGCGATGCCGTCTTCCTCGATCACGCCGCCATGGCTCTGGAAGCGCACCTGGCCGGTGCCGTCGATGGCGTCGGCGTAGCGCGTATCGTCGGACAGCACCAGCTTGTGTCCCTGCGCCGTGTGCTCGTACCAGTAGTGCCAGCCGGCCGCTTCCCAGCGCCGGTGCAGGTAGTTGTGGTCGGTCTCGTCGAACTGGCAGGCGTCGGTCATCGGCGGGTCGTCGTCCCGGATGCGGCAATCCCAATCGGGCAGGACGGAATAGTCGGCGAAGATGCTGTCGGTCTGCTGGAGCAGAGATTTGCCGTGGAACAGGTAATTGTCCTTGCGCAGGCTGAGGTATTTCAGCCAGGGCCCCAGGATGGCTTCATAGAACGCGAAGCCGCCGTCCGTGCGGACCAGGCGGAAGCTGAACACATAGCCACTGAAATAGCGCAGGCTGCCGTCGCCGCGTACCAGTGCGACGGTCATCAGCTTGCCCTGCATCTCCTTCAGGGCCAGCGTAGCGTTGTCGGAAAGCAGCTCGACACGGTACTCGAAGTCGCGCGACAGGGACTCGACTGCGTCGAGCTGGTTGGCCAGCAACTGCGCGTCCGGACCGTCGTCGTGCGGAAAGGAGACGCGCAGGATACGCTTGTTTTGCGCATCGCCGACGAGCAGATCATGAATTGTTTGGACAACTGTTTGCATCCCGCTTCCTGTTAACGACTTTGCCGATCGTCTTAAAAGGTGACACGAATAATTTCCCGCGTAACACACGTGCATTTTAAGCAAATAATCCTGCAATGCAATTAAATTGGTGTTACAGGCTGTGTCGAACGCGACACTATTTGGAGGCGACGCGGGACAGGAAGTCGGTTTTCACCACGGTGCGCTCGATCTTCGTATCGGGCCCGATATAAATGTCGACGCGGCTGAACGGCTTCCTGATTTCCACGCCGTCACCGCCTGCAAGCGGCAGGCTGACGTCGATGAAGTAACCGACATGGAGACGGCGGGCGGTACGGAACTCGATGCTCTCTCCGGGCGCCAGGTGATCCTTGACGATGTCGTTGTCTTCGTTGAAAAAATAGGTCACCGGTGCAGTGGCGCTGGCGGAGTAATGCAGGAAGACGACCGGCAACGTCAACGAGTTCAAGGCGAACGCGAGCCACAGCGCAGCGATCGCCCCGGCAACGGCCAGCAGTTTTTTAGGCATGGATGCGCTTTTCATGGAAAACATTGATGTGGGCGCTTGGCGACATCGTCGCCCCTACCCCAGGGAATGGGCACACCGGCGATGGCCTTGAGCAAAAGCGCCACCGTCAGCGCGGCCGGCCTGGCCTGCTGGTACAGGGCCACGCCCAGCTTGATGGAAATATGGTCCGGAATATCGTCGAGCGCATTGGCCCAGTTGCCATTTTCCGGATGGTGCTGGACTCGCGGAAAGCGCCGCCGTGCGAGGTCGCGACCGATATCGCTACCGGCCTGGGCCAGTCCGGCGCCACCCAGCAACTCGTCGGGACTGAAACCACAGGCGATGCCGACGTATCCATAATGGATGTTGGACCAAATATCGTAGAAATAATCGTCGTCGCCGTAGCGCTGCCAGCCCTTGCGGAAGATGTTCTGTTTTCTCAGGCGCGCGGCCAGGATCGGCTTGTGGTCCCAGGGCCGTCCGGGCCCTACCCGCTCGGCCCAAATCGTATAGGCAGCCGTCTTCCTGCCCATGGCAATGCCTGCATAGTCGGGCGGGCCGCCGAATTTCGCGTACCACGGCAGCGCCTTCCAGGCGTCCATTTCCTTGCCGATGTCGTAGGCATTCGCCTCCGTGATCTTCCTGCCATGCTCGGTGAACGGATTGCGCTGCATTTCCGCCACCATGTACTCGGCAATGGCGACCACGTCGTTACCATGGTTACAGACACTGAGTAGCTTGGTGTCGGCGTCGGCCACCGGGGTCGTGTTCGTGGCCGCGACCAGGCGCATCGGCCTGCCGTTCTTGTCCAGTACGGTACTCATGCATTGTCTGCCAGGTAGATGCGCACGTGTTCCTGTTCGAGCGTCTGCTTGAGCAGGTGAGTACGGCCTTCGGCATCCGTGGTGCCGTGTTCGACGCTGCCATCCTCGCGCTCGATCGCGTAGTCGACGTGGGCCAGCGGTTCGTCGTCGCTCGCCCCCAGCAGCACATAGCGGTCGTCGTACCGGCCGGGCACCCATGGCTCGTCGTCCAGCGGTGCGGCGGCGAAACCGGCGGCGGCCGGCGCCGCGGCCGCCGGCTGGAAATACGCCGTAGCGACCGGCGCGCCGGAAGGGTCGTCGATGCCATGGATACCGTTGAGGGTCGACGTCAGCGGACAACCGCCGCTGGTCTTGTCGCCATGCAGGGCCTGCGGCAGGCCGTCCGGCAGGGTGACATGGTGCCCGCCCGCCTTGACGACGCAGTTCTTCCTGCATTTCATGGGACTGCCGTCGTGGGCAAGCGGCTTGCCGTGGCTCGTACAGGTCGGGTGTCCATGTGCGACATGCCCGCCGCAGGAGGCGGCGTCGCCTTCACGTATCCAGCCGATGATGCTCATAGTCGTGACACAGTATTCGTCAGAACGGGGTTAATATTTTCCTGTCAACAAAATAGATTGTATCATGCTCATCCTTTAAATTTCACAAAGATGAGGCACGCAAACGACGTCATGGTCACCGGCAGCGGATTCACGCCGTGCCCAATAACAAAAACGGCGCCCGCAGGCGCCGTCGTTTTCATGTAGAGCGGGAAACGTCAGGCGTGTTCCTGCGGCGCCTGCGTCGCGCGCACGAAGACCGGCGCGGCCAGCAGGCCCAGTTCGAACAGCAGCCACATCGGAATGGCCAGCGCCAGCTGGCTGACGACGTCCGGCGGCGTGACGACGGCGGCGATCACGAAGGCGCCGACGATGGCGTACGGACGGATCGAACGCAGCTTCTCGACGCTGACGATGCCCATCCGGACCAGGATCACGACGACCACCGGCACCTCGAACGTGGCGCCGAACGCGAGGCACATGGACATCACGAAATCGAGATAATTTTCGATGTCCGGCATCACGGCGATGGAGTTCGGCGCAAAGTTGCCGATGAAGTGGAACACACGGCCGAACACGAAGAAATAGCAGAACGCGACGCCGCCGATGAACAGCAGCGAGGACGAGATCACGAGCGGCAGCACGAGGCGCTTTTCGTGTGCGTACAGCCCGGGCGCGACGAAGGCCCAGACCTGGTAAAACACCCAGGGCAGCGCGAGGATGAAGGCGATCAGCAGGGTCACCTTCATCGGCACGAGGAAGGGTGCGACGACGCCGGTGGCGATCATCTTGGAGCCGGCCGGCAGCGCGGCCAGCATCGGCGCGGCCAGGAAATCGTAGATTTGCGCGGCGCCGGGCCACAGCATCAGCACGATGCACGCGAGGACGATGCCGTACGTCGCCTTGATCAGGCGGTCGCGCAGCTCGACCAGGTGGGAGATGAAGGTTTCTTCGCCCGCAGTTTCTTCAGTCATCTGGCGCTAGGGTATG
>Ga0105242_10004574_pt1 | contig 10727 bp, 8 predicted proteins | sample KBSM24metaG_FD_81521 | JGI IMG/M metagenome (GOLD analysis project Ga0105242, IMG submission 81521) | Miscanthus rhizosphere microbial communities from Kellogg Biological Station, Michigan, USA - KBS M2-4 metaG | ecosystem: Host-associated > Plants > Roots > Rhizosphere > Soil | place: Michigan... | reverse complement strand
CGCGGCGGAAATCCGTTCACAGTACTTGCTGCAATATTATTCCAACAACGAAACCGGCTCACACGTCTTTCGCCACATCACTGTCAGCTCGCCTACTCATCCACAATTGCGAGTGCGTGCGCGTGAGGGCTATTATCCGAAAGCAAAATAGATCGGCATCCTGATTGTGGCGATGGCGATTCACCGTCATCACGTTTAGAAGCCGGACTTGTCCGGCGGTCCCGTAATCAAGACATGGCGCACAAGTGCGCCGTCTAAACGAAACAATGAGTGATTGAGGCGTTAGCTATTCGTGGCAGATTCGAAATCCACTCATCCGCGAGTTGGCCTCGCGCTTTCCGGAGGCGCCGCGCGTGGCATTGCCCACGTCGGGGTTTTGCGCGCCCTCGTCGAAAACGACATTCCGATTGACGCGATTGCCGGCGCCTCGGCCGGAGCGCTGATTGGCGGGTGTTTTGCGGCCGGGGTCCCGATCGAACGGCTTGAAGAGATGGCCGCGACCTTTCGCTGGCGTCACACGCAGCGGTTTTCGTTTTCGCGACTGGGTCTGCAATCCAATGCGCCCATGGAAAAATTTCTGCGCGCCTTCCTGCCGGTTACGCGCTTCGAGGATTTGAAGATTCCGTTCGCGGCGATGGTCACGGATTTGCGCAAGGGCGAGTTAATCGTCAAGCGTGACCGCGGCGACCTGCCGTTCGCCATCAGAGCCAGCTGCTGTATCCCATTCGTCATGATGCCGCTTGAAGATGACGAAGGCCGCTTACTGATTGATGGCGGCATCGTGCAGAACCTCCCGATTGGCCAAACCAGGGCGCTCGGAGCGGACATGGTCATAGCCGTCGACGTCAATTTGGACGGCGTTCGTTTTTTTGAACGGCCGCGCACGGCACTCGGCGTGCTTGCACAGACTTTCATCGCCGTTGAACGCATCGTTTCCAATCAGGAACGCGCGGATGCAGACGTCCAGATTGTTCCGAAAGTGGGTCACATTCGCTGGGACCAAACGCGGCGAGCAAAAGAGTTAATTGAGTGTGGATATCAGGCGGGATTGGCTGCGATTGAAGAGATTAGGTCCGTCATCAGCAAAGCCGCGAACATCGACGACGATCGTGTTCGGGAATCCGTTGTAGTTTAGAGACGTGCGCGCTCATTTCGTTCGTTCGTTTGGACGCTGCGCGTGTGCGGCGATCGAACGCCGGACGAGTCCGGCATTTACGGAAGCGTAGAAGACCGTAGCCCTCTCAAGAATTTCGCCCCCATTAATAGTTTCATTAGGGCAACGGATTAAACTGAAGGATCGCTCGACGCTTTCGTGGCGCAAGTGTTCACAGCCGGCGTTTAGGAAATCGAAGAGTAACAAAAGCCTCCCCTGCAAGGAGGCTTTGGTCTTTGTGCGATTGGTGAGCCGATGCGAACCAGCCGAAAAAAAGATTCCCGTTCGTTAACACAGAACGGAGTGCGCGCGAAAATAAGGCGCGTGCTGTGCGTAGCGGTAGTCGCGGTCGCGATCCTTATTGTTGGACTCGCCACTGTTCTGATTCATTCTTATCGTAGTTACGCGAGGTTGGTCGATGACCGGTTGGCGCGCGGTTATCAAACCAGCCGTGCCGGTATTTACGCCGCGCCGCGTACCTTACGTGCCGGACAAAAATATTCGCCCGAGCAACTCGCTGAAGTCCTTCGTCGCGCCGGATATATCGAAGGCAATTCAGCCAGCGAAGTTTGGAGCGGCAGCTTTTTGCCGACCCCGCAGGGAATCGAAATTCGTTCGCACAATGAGAATGCCGCCAACGCGGTCCGCGTCAGCTTCGATGGGAACGGCCGCATTGCCGCCCTGACCGGCGATGGTCTTGACGTCGATTCGCTTACGCTGGCGCCGGAATCCTTAACCGACGGCGCGACCAAAGGCGGTGCGCGTCGACAACTCTCGTTCACTGATATTCCACCACAGCTGGTGCACGCGATCACTTCGATCGAAGATCGACGCTTCTTTGATCATCATGGGGTCGATGTGTTTGGGATTGCTCGCGCGCTGATGCGAAACGCGGGTGATGAGCGGATCGGCCAGGGCGGTTCGACTATCACCCAGCAATTGGTCAAGAACACGTATCTCACGCCTGAACGAACCCTGCGTCGCAAGTACGCGGAAGCAATGTTGGCATTCACGATTGAACGGCGGCTGTCGAAGGAAGACATCTTCGCGCTTTACTGCAACGAAGTTTTTCTGGGCCAACGCGGCGTGTTCGCCGTCCGAGGCGTCGATCAGGCGGCGCGCGTTTACTTCGGCAAGGAATTGAAAGAACTAACGCTGCCGGAAGCCGCAACCATCGCCGGCATGATTCAGAGTCCCACTCGTTATTCGCCGATCAGGCAGAATGAAGCCTCGCGGGCGCGTCGCAACACCGTGTTGGGAACGATGGTCCGGGACGGATTCATCAAACTTGACGAAGCTACGGCTGCGGCCGAGCAGCCTATCGCGGTTGCTGAATTCGATCCGGCTCGCGAATCGGTGGCGCCCTACTTCATTGATTATGTGAATCGGGCGTCGGAGCGCCCGCATCCTGCGGGCGGGGCGCAGGCTTCCAGCCTGCAAATGGATCGCGCAGAGTCGGACAGCATCGCGAACCGCCGGCAGGACGCCGGCGAACCGCAGGCAGGGATGCCTGCGCTCCGAACCACGCTCGATCTCGATCTGCAGCGCGCGGCTTCTGATGCGATCGCACATCAACTCGAGCGGCTCGATCAGAATCACAAGGGACAAACTCCGCAGGCGGCGATGGTCGCGCTGGACCCGAACACGGGCAAGGTACTCGCGATGGTTGGCGGTCGCGACTACGCCGAATCGCAAATGAATCGCGCGACCGATGCCCGGCGTCAACCCGGTTCGGTGTTCAAGCCGTTCGTTTATGCGGCCGCCCTGGAGATGGGCATGTCGCCGCTGCGCATGTTCCGCGACGCTCCGCAAGAGTTTACTTACGCCAAGACGCAAAAGTATCGACCCTCGAATTACGGCGGCGGCTTCTCAATGCGCGATCTGCCGATGCGTGATGGATTAATCAAGTCGCTGAATGTAGTGACGGTTGACGTGGCCATGCAAACGGGTCTCGCGCGCGTGGCGAACAAGACTTTGGAATTCGGCTTGCCGCGTCCGAATCCTTTTCCGGCGCTGGCGCTCGGCACGACGGAATCCACACCGTTACAAATAGCCGTGGCTTACGCCTCATTCGCAAACGGCGGAAAGAGAGTCGAACCGCAAGTAATTTCCAGCGATGCTGCGACCAGCGATCGTCAGGTGATTGCGCCGGCGACGGCTTACATGATTACCGACATGCTGTCAGACGTGATCAATCGTGGGACGGCGCGGGCGGCGCGCAACCAGATTTCGGGCACCGCGGTCGCTGGCAAGACGGGAACATCACGCGACGGCTGGTTCGTCGGCTACACGCCAAATCTGGTTTGCGCCGTTTGGATCGGATTTGATGACAACCAGCAACTGGGACTGACCGGCGCCGAAGCCGCGCTCCCGGCGTGGGTCGAATTCATGAAAACTGCGATCGATTTGCGCCCCGAACTCGGCGGCAAGTCATTCGCTCAGCCCGAAGGAATTACCATCGCTGAAATCGATCCCGAAACTGATGAGTTGGCGTCAGGAAAATGCCCGATGCACGAACGAGTGGCGCTACTAACTGCACAAGCGCCAAAGTCAGAATGCTTTCGGCATAATTTCTATTTTGATGAGCGCAATGACGCAGCTAATGAAATCGTTCATGTCGCAAAATCCGAGAGCCGGTCATCGCCAAAGGGTCAGACAAAAGTACAAAGCAAAGAATTCGCGCTGCTCCGGGACACTCAGGTCGTGACGGATAGGAGCGGCAAAAGAGTTCTGACTAACGACATCAAGCCTCTCTCTCGATAATTCTTAGGCCCGAGCTTCGCTTTTTGGGCTTCCCGCAAAAGTATCAAAGAGCTCGAAGAGAGCGGCTCGCCGCTCCCCAGTGCGGAATCGAGGAAGATACGTCATCCCGTGTGGCGTTAGGCGAGGAATCAACGGCGAACACGACCACTATAAAAAGAAAACCAGACGTGCCCCGCCGTGATAAAGGCTAGCCAGAAGGATGAGAATGTCACTGATCTCTAGCCTCTAGTCTCTGACCTCTAACGACATGCCCGACAAACTCAAACTCTACATCGTCTCGATTCTGGCGATCAGCGAGACCACCGACGATCAAGGCGAGCGGAAGCCTGGATTTCGTGATCCGTGGACGCGGTCCACGGCTATTCAATTTCACGTCTGCGGCGCGACGGCCTAATCCTTTTCCAAAATCACTTCAGCAATTGCGTGTTCACTCGTGTGCGCGATCGATATGTGCGCCCTCGTGGCGCCGGTGGCTTCGTACAATTCTCGCGCGCGCGCGTGAAACAGAATTACCGGCGCGCCTGAATCTTTCGCTGCCACTTCGACGTCCTGCCAACTAATCCCGCCGCTCCAACCAGTTTGCAGAGCCTTCAGCGCGGCTTCTTTTGCTGCGAAGCGCGCGGCATAATGTTGCGCAGCCGCCGCGCCACGAGATTCGCAGTAGGCGCGTTCAGCGTTGGTGAACACGCGTTCGGCAAAGCGCGGCGTGCGCGCGATTGTTTCCCGCACGCGGTTCACTTCGATGATGTCGATTCCAATTGAGATGATCACAGCAGAAAACTTAAGCACTTCCGCAGACGCTGGACTCGAGTCAGCAGGATTTTATTGGCGCGAACGCGACGGCGTGCGGGCCCTGATTTGTGCGCCGCTGGAAGCGTGCGGCTTTGCGAATGCGTTTTCGACCCGGCTCGGCGGCGTCAGCCCAATGCCGGAAAGCTCCCTCAATCTTGCCGGCTTCAATGAAGACGAGTCCGAGAATATTTACGAGAACCGGCGGCGCTTTCTCAAGCTGTTCGACGGCGACTGGCTGCTGACCGGCTGCTGGCAAGTTCACGGTGTCGATGTGCGCGTCGTCCACTCCGAAGATGAGGCGCGCCCGAAATCCGGTGTGTTGGGCGACGACGATTACTGCGATGCTCTGATCAGTAACACTCCGCATGTCCTGCTCGCCGTCAAGACGGCTGATTGCGTTCCCATCTTGATCGCCGATTCTGTTTCCGGCGCCTTCGCCGCGGTCCATGCCGGCTGGCGCGGCACATCCGGATCGATAGTAAAGCACGCCATAAAAAAGCTTGAGCACGAATTTGGTGCGCGTCGCGAAAATATCATCGCGGCGATTGGGCCCGCTGCCTGCACGTGCTGTTACGAAGTCGGCGCCGAAGTGATCAGCGTCTTCAAAGAACGATTCTCCGAATCGGACAAACTCTTCACCGCGACCAAAGAGGGCCACGCGCGAATCGATCTGCACCAGGCGAACCGCGATCAAATGATCGATGCCGGCGTGGCGGCCGAACGCATTCATGTGGCGCCGTTTTGCACCATGGATCGAAATGATCTCTTCTTTTCATACCGGCAAGAGAAACAAAAGCACGGCCGCGTCGGACGCTTGATGTCGGTGATTGGCCGTCAATGAACTCGCACTCATTAGCCAATGTTCGATGGTGCGCCGCGATAACTGAAATCAGGCGGGCCATCTGCAAGGAACGCCACCAGAAGCCTGAATACAAAACTGCGTAGGGTTGGTACACGAGCGTGTCCCCCCGCGAATTGGTTGGTGATAGAGCTTATTACTTTCCGCCGAACACCCAGCCGTTAGCAGCCTGCACCCGTTCGTTCGCGCCGACGATGCCAATGCCAAAATCGATTTCCTGATTTTTCGGCGGGAAGCAAACATCATCGTTGCAGCTTTGATAACGAACTTTGGCCCGCAGGTTCAGCCAGCCATCGCCGTAGTTTGCCGGCACGGTAACGTTGAATCGCATGATGGCGCGCCCTTCGTAGACAGCCAGCGATTCATTGTTGGTCGCCTTCAATTTGCGAACGATGGCGCGCGGAAAGATGATTGGCCCAACAGTCACGCCACTCGGCGGCTCAATCTTGACCGTGGTGGCGATGGCGTATTTGCCCAGCGGCTTATTCGCGTTGACGTGATAACCGTCGGGAATGTCCAACACGACCGCCGCGCGCACGACCCGGCCCTTCTGCGCCTTGTCGGTGGCGTAGTAACCCTTGAAGTGGATGGTCGGTTCAGGCGCGACCGCGGGCGCGTGCTTAGGTTTCGCCTGAAAGTTTTGCGCCACGGCCAAAATAAAAATGAACAGCAGAAGCTTAATTGTTAATTTCATAGCTGATAACTCGAGTCTAGTGATGAAGGCATTTTACATGGTGGCGTGTGCGTGCGCCACGCGAGATTCATCATCCAACGCGACGCTGCTGCGGCGTTGTCGCCATCGCAGGAAGCGTGTCCTCCCCGGCGCTTCTCGCCGCCAATTGGCCACACGCGGCCAGGATATCGCGTCCGCGTGGGCGACGAACGAACGCGTTTACGCCTTTGGCTTCGAGAATGGTTTTGAAGGCTTCGACGCGCGCCATCGATGATGGTTGATACGGCAACGGTTCAGCCGGGTTGTGGGGAATCAAATTCACTTTTGCCCGCAAGTTGTGCCGGCTAATCAAATTTGCCAGTTGCCGCGCCTGCTGGTCCGAGTCGTTCACGCCGCGCAGCATTACGTACTCAAAGGTGAATCGTTCGTTGGGCTTGAGCGACGTTTCGAATTCCTTGCACGCGGCCAGCAACTCCTCGATCGGCCATTTCTTGTTGATGGGCATCAATTCATCGCGCAGTTTATCGTTGGGCGCAGCCAGCGAGATCGCCAAATGCGGTCGATCAGAGACGGTTGCGAGTTCACGAATGCGCGGCACGATCCCGGCTGTCGATATCGTTATGCGATTCGGCACGATGTGCAGGCCCGCCGGGTCGTTCATGATGCGAATGGCCTTCATCAGGTTTTCGAAATTAAGAAACGGCTCGCCCGCGCCCATTCCTACCAGATTTGTTCCGCGCGGCGCCGGCACGCCTTCACCGTAAGCATCGTTCAAGGCGAAGATGATTTGCTCGACGATTTCTCCAGCGGTCAGGTTTCGCAACAAACCGAGCTGCGCCGTCAAACAGAACGTGCATTGCAGCGGACAGCCTGATTGAGATGAGAAGCAAATCGTGTCGCGGTGTTCCTCGGGAATGAAGACGGTCTCAACCGGATAGTTATCGTGGGTCTTGAACAGGTAACGGCGCGTGCCGTCGCTGGAAAGATAGCGCGACTCGAGAACCAGGGTTGAGACGACTGCCTGCTGATTCAGCGTCTCGCGAAATTCCTTCGGGAGATCCGTCAGGGCCTCGAACGACGTCTGCCTTCGCGCGTGAATGCCGGAAAAAATTTGGCGCGCCCGATATGCGGGCTCATTCATTTCCGAAACGAATTTCGAAAGCTCTTCGGCCGATAATCCAATAACGTGCGCGCGCTCCATTCCGGTCCGATCTTACCATCGCGATCCTGAGGCCGCGAACGCGCGTTCAGAACTAGCTGAGGCTAGTGGCAAGTTAAGGGACTATCGTAAAGCTTTCCTTCTGCACGAGCGCGTGGCCGGTGACATGGTCCTTGATGCGCACTTCGATGGCGTAGGCGCCGGGTGTCAAAGCGCGTGAATCGATGAGCCGCGAAAGGTTTAGCCGCTCGCCCGTCATCTTCGTCTGGCGCCAATCTTCGGTCTGCTTTTCAAACTCTTGGCCGTCCTTCAGCAAGGCGTATTCGACGTCCACCGACGGCCGCAGCGTCGTCTGGTCTGTGCCCGCGTTGTAGATTTGCAGGTAGAGACCGACGGGCGCGCCGCGACGGAAGCGGGCCGAAATATTTGGAATCACTTTCTGATCGCCAATCGCAAATTGGCGTGATGCGGACTCGTCGGATTTCTCAAGCACCGAACAAAGGATCAACGATGAAACCGCGAGTTCTCCACCGAACTTCGGAACCGTAAAGCCAAGGTGGCGGATGCCGGTGGCGCCGGTTTGTGTATCGCGCACGATCAGATCGGCTTTGTAGACTCCGGGGCTGAGCACGATCGTTTTTTGATAAGCCGATTTGCGAGACTTTGCGTCAATCAACTCCTGCGGTGTGGCGGTTGTGGTGACGACGTCTTCGAAAAAGTTCACGCGCCGGCCGGCCACGTTCACGATGCGGCCGACGATATTTGCCGATGCCACCTGAACGCCGCCGCTGTTATGAAATGACAACTCAGTGTTCTCGGTCTGCACGGTGATGGTGGTGACTACGCGATTGTCGTCTAGTCGGAAGAATCCAAAAGCTGCTTGGAAATTCAGCGGGTTGTCTTCGATCTTCGGCGTGTCGATGCTGCCCACACCAAACGGATCGTTCTTCGGCGTGGGTGGTGGCGAATTCAGAATTCTTTGCAAGTCCATCGCGGAAAAAGGCGAGTCTGCGTCTCTAAAAGAAAACGGATTACCCACGCCGTTCGCCGCGGCGACCAGGTCAGCCTGACTAATGCCGCTGGTCGTCGGAGCAGCTCCGGGAACCATGAGCAGCGCGTCTTTTTCAAACGGGTTGCGGGCCAATCGATATTCGCCCGTACCCGTTGGGTCGACGAATTCAACGTCCGCGCCGGCGCGTCCGGGCAGGTTGCGATAGAACCATCGCTCGAATGGGTACGTCGACGTCGAGCCTCCACCTTCCGCAGGATCGCGCTGGTACGCTCCGCCGGCGGGATGCGAATCAACTTCATCAGGCTTACCGAATTTCAGATAGATGCGACCACGATCAGTCTTGTAACCCGGAATGCCGGAACTGAAATGCTCGTTCACAAAGGCGAGCCGTTCGTAATACGCTTCGCGATATTCGTTCTCGTCCGTGTCGGATCCGGATCGAGTGAGTGCCAGACAATCTCAATGAACTTTTCGCGCTCTTCGTTGGTGGTCAGTTTCTCGAACGCCTTTATCTGGCCGGCCGAAAGGATCGGCCCCACTTCATCGAGCCACTTTTTGAAAGCGTCATCAGGTTCGCGCTTGACCTTCCGATCCTTTTCCTGAGGGTCGACCGTGCCCCGTTTGTTCTGGGCAACTGCCAAATTCACCGACAGGACCGTAGTGATAATCAGAATGAGAAGAGATCTAGGCATGAAAGGACACTCCGTTCGCGATCATGCGGGCAGAGATGCCCGCGCTGCATTAAAAGTGTTCGAGTGGTGGGGAGACGATGCTGCAAAAATAAAACCGGCTCTCGATTGGCCAATCGAGAGCCGGGCTGGTTACTTCGCTTACGGCAGGATGGTGAATTTGCCGTAATTCTGTTGGACGAGCGATTGGCCACTGACGCGGTCGCGCACTCGGACTTCGACGGCGTAATCGCCGGGCGCCATCTGTCGCGAATCGATTAATTTCGCGAGCGTAAGCCGCTGGCCCGAGTCACTGTTGCCGCGCCAATCTTCGGCTTGCTTGCCGACTTCCTTGCCGTCTTTCATCAGCACGTATTCCACGTCAACCGATGGGCGCAGCGTGGTTTGGTCGATGCCGGCATTGTAGATCTGCATGTAGACGCCGATCGGCGAGCCGCGATGGAACGTGCCCGAGACGTTCGGAATGACCTTGACGTTGCCGATGGTGAACATGCCCACGGCCGGTTCGTTATTGAGCGATTCAAGCTTCGACGCGATAACCAGGGTCGAAGTCGAGAGCTTCGCCGAATCATACTTGGGCACGTCAAAGCCAAGGTGCCGCACCCCGGTGGCGCCTGATTCAATGTCGCGCACGATCACGTCAACTTTGTAATGGCCGGGCGTTAAGGCGACCGCTTTTTGATAGGCCGACTTCCTGCCTTTGGCGTCCGAGAGTTCCTCGGGAGTTGCGCGAGTAATCACCGGATCTTCGAATTGACCGGCGCGCCTGCCGGAGACGTGAGTAATTTTTCCAAAGATGTTCAGCTGTGCCTGCTGCAGGCCGCCGCTGTCTTTGAACACCAGATTCTGATTGTCAGTCTGGACCGTAAATGCCGTAATGACGCGATCGTCGGACTGGCGGTAGAAATCGATCCGCACATCGAAGTTCAAAGGATTGTCTTCAATGATGGGCGTGTTGACGGCCGAAGCGAGATCGTTGAATTTGACGGCCGGTGGTCTTTGCAGGTCGGTGAGAATTTGCAGACGCGAGAACGGGCTGTCCTGCTCGCGCATGTAATTCGGACTGCCAATGCCGCCGAAATTTGAAATGCGCTCGCTCTTGTCCGACAGACCCATCTGCTCAGCCAGCGTCAAGCCCGCGCCGGGGACGTGCAGCAGCGCATCCTTTTCATCCGGGTTGCGGGCGATGCGATATTCACCGCTGCCCGTCGGATCGACGAATTCAATTTCAATTCCCGATCCCACACCTTCGAGGTATCGGTAGAACCATCGTTCAAACGGATAGGTCGAAGTCGAGCCGCCGCCTTCGTACGATTCGCGCTGATACGCGCCGCCCGAAGGGTGACTTTCGATTTCATCCGGCTTGCCGTAGACGATGTAGATGCGACCGCGGTCGGTCTTCCAGCCGGGAATGCCGGAGGCGAAGTGCTCGTTCGCGTAGGCGATGCGTTCGTAGTATTCCTCGCGATATTCATTTTCATCGGTGTCCGGATCCGGATCGCGTCGGCGCCAGAATTCTTCGATGAACCTTTCGCGTTCTTCGTCGGTTTCGAGTTTCTTGAACGCCTTCCGCTCTTCATCGGTGATGATGTAGGTGACGTCCTTGTCGAGCCAGTCCTTGTAGGCT
>Ga0105242_10004573_pt1 | contig 10727 bp, 8 predicted proteins | sample KBSM24metaG_FD_81521 | JGI IMG/M metagenome (GOLD analysis project Ga0105242, IMG submission 81521) | Miscanthus rhizosphere microbial communities from Kellogg Biological Station, Michigan, USA - KBS M2-4 metaG | ecosystem: Host-associated > Plants > Roots > Rhizosphere > Soil | place: Michigan... | reverse complement strand
GCGTGCAGTCTTCGAACCGGGCCACGAGACTCATGCCTTCTTCTTGCGCTCGGCGAGCTTGTGCGAGTCGGCGCTGGTGAGGTCGAGGCCGTAGACCTTGCGCAGCTCGCCGATCTTCCGGCGGGACTCGCTCCCGAACGGCACCTTCCCGTCGAAGGCGTGCAGGACGATGCCTTCGAGGAGGTCGCCGAGAGTGATGTCGTGATACTCGGCTAGCCCCTTGAGGACCTTGAGGATGCGTTTCTCGATGCGGATGCCGGTCTGCTGGCGCTCGATCGCTTTTGTTACCATGGGACCATGGTAGCATGGTACCAAGATACCATGGTAGGTGGAGCGGCGGGCTCTTAGCCCGCCGGGCAAGAACGGCGGGCTGAGAGCCCGCCGCTCCACTCGTTCACGCGGCGCGGTGATGTTGCTTCAGTCCGAGAATCTGCAGCACCTGCGAGGCGGCGCGCTCGCCCGACTCGACGGCGGAGTTCATGAACCCCGACTCCTCCACCGTGTGCTCGCCCGCAAAGATCAGTCGCCCCTGCGGCTGCTCGAGCGCGCCGAAATAGCGCTGGTACTGGCCGGGGCGGTAGGAGGTGTAGCTGCCCAGCGACCATTCATATTTCGGCCAGATCTGGCGCACGGCCTTGCCCGTGTACGCCGCGGCCACGCCGGGAAAGACTTTGTCGGCCTGGGCCACGAACTCCTTCGCCCGCTCCTGGAGCGGGCCTTCGCCGATGACCAGCCCCTGTTTGCCTCCGGTGAAGTTGGTGAGGATCGCGTGCGTGCCGCTCTGTCCGCGGCTCGTGTCCCAGCAGGCCTGGAACGGCAGGTCGGTGAAGGTGTACGCGGTGATGTTCATCTGCACCCAGGGACGCGCGGAGAGCCCGACCATCATCTTCGAGTTCGTGCCGTAGCCCTGGTTCTCGATGGCCCCGCGCTGCGCGGCCGTGAGGTCGAGCCGGCGCAGGTCGAGGCGGCGCATGACCGGAAGCGGAATGGTGGTGATGAGGATGTCGGCGCGGATGGGAACGGATTTGCCTCCCCGCCGCACGGTGATCTCGAATCCCCCGTCCCGGCCCCGGATCGCCTCGGCCGGAGTTCCGAGGTCGACGGCGCGATCGAGCTCCTGCGAGATCCGGATCGGAATCGACCCGTTGCCGCCGCGGGTGCGGAAGCGCTCGTTGCTCTCTCCGAAGATGCCGAACGTCCCGGCCTCCGTGCCGACGGCGCAGAGAAGATTGAGCGCGCTCTGCTCGTCGAGCGGCAGCCCGAACTCGCCGACGTACGCGGCGGTGATGACGCTGCGGATCGCGCCGCTCACGCCCTGCTTGTCGAGCCATGCGGCGACGCTCATGTTGTCGAGCTCTTTGCCCCGCTCGGTGCCGCTGTTCCAGCTCACGTCGCAGTTCTCGTTGTTCTCGCCGACCTCGCGCCGCACGGCCGCGGCAATCGGACGGAAGGCCTCGATCCAGTCGGCGTCGGCCTTGTAGAGCGTTCCGTCGATGTAGTAGTCGTGGCCGTTCGAGCCGTCGAGATAGGTGAGGTCGAGCAGCTCGCACCCGAGCTCGCGGGCGAGATTGCGGATGGCGTGATGATCGGTGTCGATCAACTCCCCGCCGAGCTCCGCGACCTGGTCGTCGGGAAAGAAGTTCTGCAGCGAGTACATCCGCCCGCCGACGCGCGGCGCGGCCTCGAGGATCATCGAGGCGACGCCGCTCTGTTGCAGCCGGTACGCGCACGTCAGTCCCGCCGTTCCGGCGCCGAGGATGACCACCCGCGCGGCATCCTGCGCGCCGGTGAGGCGCGGCCATCCGGCCGCGGCGCCCGCGGCCACGACCGCGGACGTCCTCAGAAACTTTCTGCGGCTCCACGCCTCTTCGATCGAGACGTGCTCGCGCTCGACATAGTCGGCCGCGCGCAGCGCGCGGCGAAGCTGGGAGAAGAGCTCAGTTCGCGCCATGCGCGAAATGATAGCCCCTCACCCGCCTTCGGCACCCTCTCCCCGCTTCGCGGGGCGAGGGCTCTCGCGACACGCTCGCCGCGAGTGCCCTTCTCCCCGCGTGCGGGGAGAAGGTGCCCGGAGGGCGGATGAGGGGTGTGGCCTAGAACACTCCTAGAACAGCGCCGGCTCCTGGTAGGTGCCGAAGACGTCGCGGAGGGCGTCGGAGACCTCGCCGACGGTCGCGTAGACCTTCACCGCGTCGATGATGAACGGCATCGTGTTCGTCTCCGGGGCGGCGGCGGCGTTGCGGAGCGCCTGCAGCGCGTCCTGCACCTTCTGGTTGTCGCGCGTCGCGCGGATGCGGTTCAGCGAGTCGATCTGCTGGCCGGTGACCGACTCGTCGATGTAAAGCACGTCGTACGGCTCCTCTTCTTCGAGACGGAAGGCGTTGACGCCGACGACGAGCTTCTCCTTGGAGTCGATCGAGCGCTGGAACTGATACGACGCGTCCCAGATCTCGCGCTGCGGGAACCCCGCCTCGATGGCCTCGACCATGCCCCCGAACTGATCGATCTTCTCGATGTAGTCGAAGCAGCCCTGCTCCATCCGGTTGGTCAGCTCTTCCATGAAGTACGAGCCGCCGAACGGATCGATGGTGTTGATGACGCCCGACTCGTGGGCAATGATCTGCTGCGTGCGCAGGGCGATGCGCGCGGCCCGCTCGGTCGGCAGGGCGAGCGTCTCGTCGAGCGAGTTGGTATGCAGCGACTGCGTGCCGCCGAACACCGCGGCCAGGGCCTGGACGGTCACCCGGACGATGTTGTTGTACGGCTGCTGCGCGGTGAGCGAACAACCGGCGGTCTGGGTGTGGAAGCGGAGCATCCACGAGCGGGGGTCTTTCGCGCCGTAGCGGTCGCGCATCACCTTCGCCCACACGCGCCGCGCGGCGCGGAACTTCGCGACTTCTTCGAAGAGGTCGTTGTGGGAGTTGAAGAAGAAGGAGAGGCGCGGGGCGAAGTCGTCGATGTCCAGTCCCGCCCGGACGCCGTACTCGACGTACTCCATGCCGTCGCGCAGCGTGAAGGCCAGCTCCTGCAGCGCCGTCGATCCCGCCTCGCGGATGTGATAGCCGCTGATGGAGATGGTGTTGTACTTCGGAACGTTCTCCGCGCAGAACTTGAAGATGTCGGTGATCAGCCGCATGGAGGGACGCGGCGGGAAGATGTACTCCTTCTGGGCGATGTACTCCTTGAGGATGTCGTTCTGCAGCGTGCCGGAGATCTTCTTCCAGTCCGCACCCTGCTTGTCCGCGACGGCGAGGTACATCGCCAGCGCGATCGGGGCGGTGGAGTTGATGGTCATCGAGACCGTGACGTCCTCGAGGTTGATGCCGTCGAAGAGCACTTCCATGTCTTCGAGCGTGTCGACGGCCACGCCGCACTTGCCGACTTCGCCGGCGCTGTAGTGATGGTCGGAGTCGTAGCCGTAGAGCGTCGGCAGGTGAAACGCGGTGGAGAGTCCGGTCTGCCCGTGCGCGAGGAGGTACTTGAAGCGCTCGTTGGTGTGCTTCGCGCTGCCGTAGCCGGCGAACTGGCGCATGGTCCAGAGCCGGCCGCGATAGCCGGTCGGATGAATGCCGCGCGTGTACGGGAACTCGCCGGGATACGCGATCTCGTTGAAGTCCTGACCGGCGACGGAGAGCGGCGTGGCGAGCGGATTGATCTCCATGCCGCTGACCGTGGTGAAGTCTTTCTTCCAGAACGCCTTCTTCGCCAGCAACGGATCGAGAACATCACCGCGCCACTCCCCCTCTTTCTTCTCCACGCCCCGCATCGCCTCGGAGGAGAAGAGAGGAAGCTGTTCCTCGGTGGCGTGGGGCGGGGTCGGAACGGTCTGGACGTTCATACGGACTTCGGTGTCGTGGCTCATCGTTCGGCTCCGTGAGAACTATACAAGGTTGCCCGGTGTGGGTTGCTGAGTTGCTAGGTTGCTGGGTTGCTGAGCGCATCCAGCAACCCAGCAACCCAGCAACCTAGCAACCGGGGCACCGGGCAACCGGACAACCATCAATACTCCGGATTCCTCTTCGCCAGGAACGCGCCAAGCCCCTTCTGCGGCTCGCCGATGGCGAACAGTCTCGCGAACTCGGCGCGTTCGAGGCGGTCTCCGCCGCGCGCGCGGATCAGCGCGGCGGCGGTGTCGAGTGCGAAAACGCTTCGGTGGCGCATCCATTCCTCGAGCCATGGCTGCGGCTCGCGATCCGTCACCTCGTCGCAGAGACCCGCGTCCCGCGCTTCGGCCGCGCTGAGCGCGGCATTCGTCAAAAGACGGAGCGCGCCGCGACCGAGTCTCCAGACCGCTCCCGCCCATGTTTGCGGCGTATCGAGATGCAGCACGGCGCCTTCGCGAAGGACGGCGAAATCGGCGAAGAGCAGCGCGGCCGCGGCGAGACCGCCGACCTCGCCCTCCCCCATCGCAACGGTGAGATCGCCGCGGTCGAGGAGGTCATCGAGCGCAGGGAGCCCGCGCAGATCCGCGGGCGCGAGAAATCGCATCAGCGGAACAGCGAGAAGACGCGGTTCATCACGCCGTGGTCATGATGCTCGAGCTGGTCGAGCTCGCCCTTGTCGAGGAACACGCCGCCGCAATTCGCGCACTGGTCGACTTTCACGCCGTGCAGCTCGATCTCGGCGAGATCCGTTCCGCACTTCGGGCACTTCATCCAGTGCAGCGTCTTGAGCTGCTCCTTCTCTTCCACGGTCCGCTTCGCGGCCTGCTCCTGCGCCCACTTCTTGCGCCTCTCGAGCTCCTGCCTTGCGAAGTACTCATCCTCGGCACGGCTCGGTTTGTCGATTCCGTCGCTCATGGCGGCATTCTAGCGTTTGCGAGCCACCATCAACAGCCCCGGCCCGAACGGCAGCCAGGAAAACAGCGAGTCGATGGCGAAGATGGCCCGGACGACGCTGACGAGCGCGCGGGAGCGGCCGGCGCGGGCGACGGATTGGAGCGCGGCGTCTTCATCGACCTTGCGCCGGGCGCGGCGCTTGTTCATCGGAAGGAGAAAGAGCGTGTCGTACGTCAGCACGACGGGAAAACCCCAGTAGCTCGCCTTCGCGATCTGCAGTCCCGCGTCGCGGAACATCGTCTCGAGCTGCACGCGCGAGTAGCGGCGGCGGTGCTCGAAGTAGACGTCCGAGGAAGTCCAGAGGCTCTGCAGCGCGGGAACGGTGGCGATGCAAGAGCCGCCTTCGCGCAGCACGCGCGCGATCTCGCGCGCGGCGGCGGCATCGTCATCGAGATGCTCGAGCGTCTCGCCGGTGGTCAGCCCGTCGAACGCGCCGTCGCGAAAGGGCATCCGGGTCATGTCGCCGACCACGGCCGGAATCGTGGAGGTCCGCTTCACGTGCAGCGCCGCTTCGAACGCGTAGTCGATTCCGAAGACGCGATAGCCGCGCTCGTGGAGCCGCCCGGCGAGCTGCCCGAGCCCGATCGCGCCGTCGAGAATGCGCGCGCCGCGCGGAAGGCGCTCCGCCTCGCGCACGATCATCGCCAGGCGATGCTCGTGGCGGGGACCGAACATTTCGGGCTGCGTGCCCCAGGCGTGCGTGGACATTGAAGAGCAGTGGAGCGGCGGGCTCTCAGCCCGCCGATTGCCGGAACGGCGGGCTGAGAGCCCGCCGCTCCACTTGTAGACTCTATCAGTTCGGGCTCACCGTCGCGGTCAGGCTGTCGACCGTGCCGCACGGATTCGAGACGCGGACCCAGAACTGCTCCGGAGCGAAGATCGCCGGTGTTTCGAATTCGGCCGCGGTCGCGCCGGCGACCGGGAACCGGGTGATCGGCGCGTGTCCGCTGTACCACTGATAGGTAAACGCGCCGCCGCCCACCGGACTGGCGCGCAGCTTGGCGCGCGCTCCCGCCGCCACGGTCTGGCTTTGCGGCTGCGAGACGCCGAGAATCGTCGGAGGCGTGCAGAGGATGTCGGCGCCGAAGAGCGCGGAGCGCACTTCACTGCCGCCGCTGCCGAGGATCGCCAGGCCCTGGTAGACCTGCGGGAAGATCGCGTTGCCGATCGTGAGCGTGGCCTTCACCGTCCCGTCGCCCGGCGCGGGAATCGTGGTCTTGTCGAACGTGAGCGTCATCCCCTGGGGCAGCTCGCCGGCGGAGATGCGCACCGGCGCGTTGAACTCGAGCTCGGCGTTGTGCACCGACGTGACGGTGAGCGTCTTCGACTCGCCTGGAGCGAGCGAGACGAAGTTCGGATCGACGCTGAGCGAGAATCCGTGGAAGTTCGCGGCCGACGGAATCGCGCCGAAGGAGACGGCGTGACTCAACTCCACCGAGGTCGCCGGACCCTGCATGATGTTGAGCCATTCGATCGCGGCGCCGTTGTCGACGCAGGCACCGGGGACGGCGTTGTTGTTCAGCGCATTGGCCTTGATCTGCGCCCACACGCTGCTGAAGAACGACGCTGTGAAGCGGCTGGCGCTGGTGATCGGAATCAGGAGGATGTTGTAGTCGCCTTCCTCCGCGTTGCAATTGCGGCCGCCGACGGCGGCGAGCTCGGGAACGCTGACGAAGATGCCGGCGTCGGACGCGGCCAGGAAGATGTCGGCGCCGAACGTGGCGTCGATCTCGTGGAGCGTGCTCGTGGTCGAGAAGAAGTTCGTGCGCACGCGGAAGAAGTTGTTGCCGCGCACGTAGCTGACGGTCATCGTCACGCGCACGTCGGTTCCGGGCGCGGCCAGAGCGACGGACACGACGAACGGTGACTGCTGCGTGCCGGCGCCGAGCCGGCTCGAGATGCCGAGCTGCTGCCACGGCGTGAAAGCGCCGAGGGCGCCGGTGGCCGTGCCGCCGCTATGCGTTCGGAAGCTCGGCGCGTAGAGCACACCGTCGATGTGCGCGAAGATCCCCATGTCCGCGAGATCGCCTCCGGTGGGGAACACCTGGCCGACTCCGGGAACGGCGGCGTTGTAGATCTGAAAGGAGCCGTCGGAGCCGACGTTGATCGTGAGCGGACTGCCGTCGATGACGGTGATGGCCTGTCCGTACGCGCCGCTCGCCGCGAACACGAGCATCGCGGCCACGAGTACCATTCGCGCTCTCTGCATCATGCACCTCCACACACAGCCTGGCGAATGACCGGGGACACTTCGGGCACTTTGGGGATGGAAAAAAAAGCTTATCACAACGGGGGTGGGATGTTGCGCGGTTACAGCGAAAGGGGCGCGTGGCTGATTTTCAGCAAATTTGGCTGACTTCTCTTCATGCACGGCTGACTTTCAGCAAATTTGGCTGACTTCTCTTCATGCACGGCTGACTTTCAGCAAAATTGACTGACTTCTCTTCATGCACGGCTGACTTTCAGCCGAATTGGCTGACTTTCAGCCGATTTGGGTGGTTACGCGGTTACGCGGTGGGTTTTGGGGACCCGCCCAAAATCTCGCGCAGCGCGATGGGGGCGTGGTCGAGCGCTTCGTTGAGGCGGTCCGCGTCCTTGCCGCCGGCCTGGGCGAGGTCGGGTTTGCCGCCGCCTTTGCCGCCGACGATGGGGGCGAGCTTGCCGATCAGGGTGTTGGCCTGCACGCGGTCGAGGAGGTCCTTCGTCACTGCGGTCAACAGTGTGACCTTCCCGTCGGTCGCGCTGCCGAGGACGACGACGCCGCTCTTGAGCTTCGAGCGGAACGTGTCGGCGAGGTTGCGGAGATCGCCGCCGCTCACGTCATCGACGCGGCGCGCGAGGAGTTTCACGCCGGCGACGTCGACGGTTTCATCGGCGGCCTGAGAGCCCGCCGCTCCACTGGCGAGGCGAACCTTCAGTTGCTTCATTTCCTTGTCGAACTGCTTCTGTTTTTCCTGAAGCTGTTGCTGGAGCTCGTCCATGCTCGCTTCGAGCTTGCGGAAGTATTCGAGCGCGTTGCGGCCGGTGAGCGCTTCCATGCGCCGGACTCCGGCGGCGAGCGAGCGGTCGGCGATGATCTTGAAGACGCCGATGTCGCCCGTGCGGTTGACGTGGCACCCGCCGCAGAACTCGCGCGAGTAGTCGCCGGCGGCCACGACGCGCACCTGGTCGCCGTACTTTTCGCCGAACATCGCCACCGCGCCGGTGCGCTTCGCCTCTTCGGCGGGCATGACCGTCTTGGTGACCTCGAGGTTCGCGCGGATCTTCTCGTTCACCTCGTCCTCGATCCTCTTGATCTGTTCGCCGGTGAGCGGCTGGTGGTACGTGTAGTCGAAGCGCAGCCGGTCGGGCGCGACGAGCGAGCCCGCCTGCTGGACCGTCGGTCCGAGAATGTCCTTCAGCGCCTTGTGCAGCAGGTGCGTGGCCGTGTGGTTCGCGGTGGTGTCGAGGCGCTGCGGAATCGGCACGGATGCGCGCACGTGCGCGTGAAGCGCCAGCGAGCCTTCGTCGACGCGCACGCGGGAGACGATCACATCCCCGACGGGTTTCTGTGTGTCGAGGATGGTCGCGCGGCCGGAGTCCCAAGCGCCATCAGGGACCGGCAGAGTGCCCCACTCGAGCGTTCCTCTGTCGCCAATCTGGCCGCCCGATTCCGCGTAGAACGGAGTCGGCGAGAGGACGACGTCGCCTTCGCTGCCGTGATGCAGCGAATCGCGATGTTCGCCGTCGACGACGATGGCCTTCACCACGGAATCGACGCCTGCGTACTGGTCGTATCCGACAAACTCCACCGGCCCGACCGCCGCGAACGCCTCGACATCCGTGGCCTGGAACTTCGAGCTCGCCTTCGCCTTCGTCCGCGCTTCGGACATCATCACTTCGAAGCCTTCGCGATCGAGCGTGACGCCTTCCTCCTCCGCCATCTCGGCGATGAGATCGACGGGGATGCCGTAGGTGTCGTAGAGGCGGAAGATCTCAGCGCCGCCGAGCGTGGTCTCGCCGCGTCGCCTAACCTCGTCAAGAACTTGACCAACGCGCTCCATGCCGACGGTGAGCGTGCGCGAGAAGCGCTCCTCTTCCGCGTCCAGCGTCTTGACGATCGCCTCGCGGCGCTCGCGCAGCTCGGGATAGGCGTCGCCCATCGCGGCGATGACGGAGTCGACGAGGTGCGTGAGCAGCACGGCGTTCGGCAGCTTGCGCCCGAAGCGGATGGCGCGGCGGATGATGCGGCGCAGCACATAGCCGCGTCCTTCGTTCGACGGAATCACTCCGTCGCTGATGAGGAACGTGGCCGCGCGGGCGTGATCGCAGAGAACGCGCACGGCGGTGTCGAGATCGTCCTCCATGTCGCCGCGGTAGGTGTAGCCGCCGGCTTCTTCGACGCGGCGCATGATCGACTGAAAGAGGTCCGTGTCGTAGTTCGTGTTCGCCTTCTGCAGCACGAGCGCGAGACGCTCGAGGCCCATGCCGGTGTCGACCGACGGCGCGGGCAACGGATGCAGCACGCCGTTCTCGTCGCGGTCGTACTGCATGAACACGAGGTTCCACACCTCCATCGTGTCGTCGCCGGGACCGTTGACGAGCTCCGGAACGTTCTTCGACAGATCGTCGCCGCGGAAGTAGTGGATCTCGGAACAGGGGCCGCACGGACCGGTGTCGCCCATCTGCCAGAAGTTGTCTTTCTTGCCGAAGCGCAGCACGCGCTCCGGTTTCGCGCCCGCCTTCACCCACAGCTCGGCGGCCTCGTCGTCCGCCGGGACTTTGTCGTCGCCTTCGAAGACGCTGAACCAGAGGCGCTCGACTTCGAGGCCGAACACGTTGACGAGCAGGTCCCACGCGTAGAGGATCGCGTCTTTCTTGAAGTAGTCGCCGAACGAGAAGTTGCCGAGCATCTCGAAGAACGTGTGGTGGCGCGCGGTGCGGCCGACGTTCTCGAGGTCGTTGTGCTTGCCGCCGGCGCGGACGCATTTCTGCGAGGTCGTGGCGCGGTCGTAGTCGCGCGGCTCGCGCCCGAGGAACACGTCCTTGAACTGATTCATCCCGGCGTTGGTGAAAAGGAGCGTCGGATCGCCCGCGGGAACGAGCGAGGAGCTGGACACGCGGCGGTGCCCGTTCTTCTCAAAGTAAGCGAGGAACTGTTCGCGGATCTGGCTGGTGGTCAACACGGCTGCTCCAACAAACGAGCCGGGGATGATATGTCATCCCGGCTGAGTCCTGAGTGCTGAGTGCTGAGTGCCGAGGCCTCGTTTGGACTGCGGCGACGCTAGTCGCCGCTTTGGTGAGCCGCGGCACAAGCCGCGGCGGACGGCGGAGGCTCGCGCCTCCGCTGTTGAAAGCGGCGACTGGCGTCGCCGCAGTCCAAAATGGGCTCCACCCTCAGGACTCAGGACTCAGCACTCAGGACTGCCGCACTCGAGATGACATATCATCGCGACACTCCGTCCCATGAGGCTTCCCACCGAGTTCATCGCGCTTCCGCTGCGCTTCGATGCTGCGAAAATGGCCGAAGAGATCGCGGCCTTTCCCGAGCGTGCGTGGCGACCGCACCCGCAGGAATACCCCGGTAATTCGGCGCTGGCGCTGGTGGCGGCGTACGGCGATCCCGCGAACAACGAGACCCGGGGGCCGATGCGGCCGACGGCTTGGCTGCGGCAATGCCCCTACCTCCAACAGGTCCTCGGATCGCTGGACACGGTGGTCGGGCGCACGCGTCTGATGCGCATCGATGGGAACGCCGAGGCGACGGCGCATATCGATACGAACTACTACTGGCTGCAGCGGCTGCGATTGCATGTCCCGATCGTCACCGATCCCGCGGTGCGGTTCCTCTGCGGCAAGAAGACCATTCACATGGCCGCCGGTGAGACGTGGGTCTTCGACACGTGGAAG
>Ga0105242_10004572_pt1 | contig 10730 bp, 8 predicted proteins | sample KBSM24metaG_FD_81521 | JGI IMG/M metagenome (GOLD analysis project Ga0105242, IMG submission 81521) | Miscanthus rhizosphere microbial communities from Kellogg Biological Station, Michigan, USA - KBS M2-4 metaG | ecosystem: Host-associated > Plants > Roots > Rhizosphere > Soil | place: Michigan... | reverse complement strand
ATCTGCGACGCCGCCGAAGACGGGCGGTACCGGCGCATCCTCCCGTTCACCGCGGCGGTCTACATGCGCTTGAAAGAGATCTTCCCCCGCTTGGCGCACCTGCTGATGCGGCGCGTCTCCTCGATCATGGAGCGGCGGTGAGCGCGCATCGGCCGCGCGCGCCGGCGACTTCCTATCTCATCGCCGCGATCCTGATCGGCTTCGGAATCGAGATCCTCACCGGCGCATGGGTCGACGGCGAAAAGCTCGCGGAGCTCGGCGCGATCGTTCCCGAATACATCAATGCCGGCCAGTACTGGCGGCTCGTCACGGCGATGTTTCTCCACGGCGACGGCACGATCGGCGGAGACGCGCTTCACCTCATCCTGAACCTGTTCGCCCTGTTCCAGCTCGGCACGTTGTACGAAGTGATGTTCGGCACGCGACGCTTCCTGCTGATCTACTTCGTGACCGGTATCGCCGCGTCGATCACGAGCTATCTGCACGGCGCCGGCGCGTCCGTGGGCGCGAGCGGCGCGATCTTCGGGATCGTCGGCGCGTTCGTGATCTCGGTCTGGCGCTCGCCGCGATGGCGGCACGAGCGGGCGGCCCGCAGCATCGTCAGGCAGCTCATCTTCCTGGTTCTCGCCAATATCGCGATCGGCCTGGAAATCCCGAAGATCGATCTGGCCGCCCACCTCGGCGGACTCGTGGCCGGCTTCCTTCTCGGCGCGCTGCTGCCGCACCGCTCGCCGCCGCCCCCGCCCGGTCAGATCGTCGTCGACGTCATGCCGTACGACGAAGGATCAATCGCAGATCCTGCGGGGCAAAGAGACGGTCGTTGATCGCGTGAATCACGCGCTGCAGCTCCGGCGCATCGGTCTCGAGGATCGGAATGCGCGTTCCTTCCGGCAACTCATGCACCGCGCGTACTTCATCGATCGCGAAGCCGTGCTCGCGGGCCAGTACGGTCAGCGCGGCCGGGTGGCGAGGCGCGAGGTGCGTCGGATCGCGCCAGAAATCGGACGCGGACATGATGATCGACTCCGCGTTCGGCGTCTCGATCATCAGGAGGCCGTCCGCCCGAAGGACGCGCGCCGCCTCGCGGAACAGCGCGAACAGGACTTCCGCCGGAAGATGCTCGACCACGTGCATCGCCAGGATTGCGCCGAGCGAGCCGTTCTCGATTGATGCGAAACACTCCGGCACTCCCGCGAGCGCGACGTCGAAGCCGCGCGCCTTCAGATCGGCCACCGAGCGTTCATTCGTGTCGACGCCGCGCGCGTTGATTCCCGCATCGCGGCAGGCGCCGAGAAACTCGCCGCGGCCGCATCCGGCGTCGAGAACCGGCTGATGATCCGCCGCGAGACTCACGTAGGGAGCGACGTCCGCGCGCACTTCGGCTTCGCTTCCGCGCAAGGAGTCTTCGAGGCGGCGGTAGAGAACGTCGTTCGACGAAGGGAGGACGAGTGGATTCGTCACATCGCGGATGCGCACCGCGAGCGTTTCGATCTTCTGATCGAGCGCGGCGATCAGCGCGTCGTTGCGCCGCGCGGCGACCGGGATCAGCTCGCGAGTCTTCGTGATCTCGTTGGCCAGGCCTTCGTCGGCGGCACGGACGTCGCGCAGCACGGCGTCGATGTCACCGCGCAGGTCGCGGCGAACGGCGTCGACCTCGCGGCGGAGGTCCTCCAGCAGATCGAGGAGAACGAGATTGAAGTTCTTCTGGCGCTCCGCATCGGGCGCCATGACGCGCCGGAAGACTCCGCGGAGAAACGACGCCAGCTTCGAGCCGCCGGGACGATACTGAAGATCCTCGCGCCACACCTCACGCCAGCCATCCGCTCCCGCGGGGGGCGATTCGATGTACCGATCGTCTGGCATGCAAGTGGAGCGGCGGGCTTTAAGCCCGCCGCAAGTTTACGGCAGGCTAAGAGCCTGCCGCTCCACTCGTTTCTTCGGGCGTTTCCTCGAGCCTCTCCACGCCGATGGGCTGCACTTCCACCTGGATCTGCGCGGAGACGTCCTTGTGCAGGCGCACTTCGACGTCGTGAACGCCGAGGTTCTTGATCGGATGCCCAAGCTCGATGCGCCGCTTGTCGACGTTGACGCCTTTCGCCTCGAGGGCATCGGCGATCTCGTTCGCGGTCACGGAACCGAACAGCTGTCCGTGCTCGCCCACGCGCTTCTGCACCACGACCTTGATGCCTTTCACGGCCTCGGCCGCCTTCTGCGCCGCGTCCTTCTCCTGCTGTGCGAGCAGCGACCACTTGCGGCGCTCGTGCTCGATCTGCTTGAGATTGCCCGTCGTCGCCTCGCGGGCGAGGTTTTTCGGGAAGAGGTAGTTCCGCGCGTAGCCGTCCTTGACGGTCACGATGTCGCCGCGCGTCCCGAGACCGCGGATCTCCTCAGTCAGAATGACTTTCATGAGAGTCGTCCTTTCGCTTCTTGAAATGTCGGAAATCGAAAAACGGATCGAACAGTCCCGCCACGCCGAGCAACAGAGGCCCGACGCCGGTGATCGTCAGAAACATGAGCAGCAACCAGCCCAGCGCGGTCCCGGCGAACCCCGCTCCCATCGCCACGAGGAGGAAGCGGAAAATCGCCAGCCCCTGGAGGATGTAGAGGAACGCCACGAGCGCCAGCACGTTCGCCGCGACCTTCTGCAGCATCCCGTGTGTCACCGGCGTCAGTCCTCCGATGAGGAACGCGAACAGGAGCCAGTCGGGAAGTGAGAGGTTGCGGAACAGATAGACGCCGAGGGCCTCGCTGTTGCCGCGGCGCGCGGTCAGCTCGCGCCATGCCTTCAGCCGTCCGAACATCAGCAGGCTGAGGATGAACACGAGCGTCACGTTGATCAGCATCACCGCCGGCAGCACGTACGTGCTGTAGCCGATCCACCGCTCCGCGAGATGCACCATTTCGGCGGGCATCCCCTTGTCGCGATAGATCTTCACAAACTCCGCGCTCGTCTGCTGCGCCTGCGTCACTTGGGCCGCGAACGGCGACCAGTGCAACAGCATGCGCGAGCCGAGCTCGGTCAGCGTCAGTCCGATCGCGCTGCCGATCAGGAGAAATACCAGCACGCGCCCGAACTTCTCGCCGCGCTCGACGAGCGGCAGCGCCGCCATCGCGGGCAGCGCCACGCCGAGGGCCACGCCGGCGATGTACGTCCACGCCATCTTCACAGCATCCGCCGGAGCCGCCGGCATCGAAGAGACGTAGAGGCACGCCAGCGCGAGCGCCACGAGCAGCATCACCCACGCGGCCCGCCGTCCGTTGCGGATCGCGCAATGGAACAGCGCCGCCGGCACGAACACCAGCATCGGCGTCACGATCATCAGCGCCGTCAGCAGCGAATATCCGGCAATGCTGCGCACGCGGCGGCCGAACGACCGCCCCGGCAGCATCACCGGCTCGCTCTGATGGAGAGACGTTTCGATCATATGTACAAAGTTGGGAGTTGGCGGTTGGCGGTTGGCAGTTGGCAGGAGAACGGAGAATGCGTCCTCCCCTGCCAACAGCCAACTGCCAACTGCCAACTGGTTTCTAGTCGGCCGTGAACGGGAGCAGCGCGACGATGCGCGCGCGCTTGATCGCGTTTTGCAGCTTGCGCTGATGCAGCGCGCACGTACCGGAGATGCGGCGCGGAAGAATCTTGCCCCGCTCCGGAATGAACTGCTGCAGCGTCTTCACGTCTTTGAAGTCGATGTACTCGATCTTCTCGACGCAGAACTTGCAAACACGTTTGCGGCGGTAGAAGAACTTCTTCTTCCCGCCCTGCTGCGAGCCCTGACCGCCGCGGCGATCGTCGCCGCCGCCGCCCTGACCGCCCGGACCTCTTCTCGGACCACCTGTGGTCGTTGCCATGTCATCTCCTCCTTATGCCTGCGGCGCCGATTCCTCGGCGGTCATCGCGGTTTCCGGAGCAGCCTCCGGCGCGGCCGAAGCGACGGGCGCCGGTGCGCCGGGCGCCGAAACGCCTGGCGTCGGAACGGCCGGACGGACGCGGTCCTTCTTCGGATTCCGCTTGGCGAGCTTCTCGGCGCGCTTGTGATCTTCATCCGTGCGCACGATGACGTGACGCAGAACGCGATCGATGTTTCTCATGCGCCGGTCGAGCTCCGACAGCGATTGATCGCTCTCGAAGACGAACAGGTGATAGACACCCTCGGTGAACTTCTGAATGGGATATGCGAGACGGCGCCGGCCCCACGCTTCTTCGTTCTTCAGCGTGGCACCGTTGCGCTCGGCGACGCTCTTCAGGTCGCCGACGAGCGTCGTCGTTTCTTCCTCCGTCACTTGCGGAGAAAGGATGAACAGGACTTCGTAAGTCCTCATTGAAACCTCCTTCTGGCCTAGCGGAACCTCGCCTCACGCGATGGTTCAAGGAGCTGGCAGATTGTTAAAGAATGGTCCGGCACCCGGACTGGGGCCGGTAAGTGTACGGAAAGGCGCCTGCCGCGGCAATTATTTCAGTGGCGGACCGAGCGGCCGCGGATCGCATCGAGGCCGGCGCGAATGAAGAGGCGATCGGCCGCGCCGAACCGCGGGATCTCCATCGGGCGCGCGTAGATGAGATGGACCACGTTTCCCGCGCGCGCGGCGCCAATGCCTGTCGCGGCCGGAATCGTGATGACCGGCTCGCGGCGCACGCCGGCCGCATCGAGACGCGTCAGCAGGCCCGCGTCGCGTGTGAGCGATGTCACGAGAAATCCGTCGCCGTCGCGTTTGATCCGCGGCTCGAACCCGTGGCCGACGATCCGGCCGTCGCTGGTCGCGGTGGCGCCGAAGATCTGGCCTTCGCGGAGCACGCGCCTCGTGGCAAGACTCGGGACGTCGTAGCTGTCGGCGGTGTAGACGTTGTAGACGACGAGGAAGTCGCGGCCATCGCTGGCAACGGCGGGAAAGAACTGATTCGACGAGCCGGTCGCGATCGGCAACGGCGTCGCGTCGCTCGCGCCATTGCTCATAAGGCGCGCGCCGAAGACGTCGCGGAGATTCGGAGGCGGAAACTGCCACCCGTCGCCGCCTTCGGTCCAGACGAGGAGGAAGTCGCTTCCGTTCGACGCCGCGCTCATGTTGTAGCCGAACCGCTCCTTCGCGATCGTCAGCGGCGTCGAGTCGATCACCGCGCCGGCGTTGGTCATCCGCACTGCCGCGACGTCGCCGTTGGGACGCATGAACGCGACGAGCGTCGTCGTCGCGCTGACCGCGAGCGCGCCCGAATGCCCGTCGCCGAACGAGATCACCGGACCGGGAGCTCCGTCGAGCTCGAGCCGCCGCCCGAAGAGACTGGAGCGTTCCTCGCCTTCCGTCCACAGCACGAAGTACGCGCTGCCGGTGAAGATGATCTCCGGCCTCGCGTTGGTCGAAGTCTGAGCCGCCAGCTCCACGGGCGTCCCCGCAGTGCCGTCCGCGCTGATGCGCGCGCCGAGCAGGCGCCCGGTCGACCGGTCCGTCGTCTCCTCGACCCACACGGCAACCGCTTCGTCTCCCGCCGCAGCGATCGCCGGCGTTGTTTGCGTAACCGGCGCGAATGCCACGAGCGCAGGCGCGGGAGAGACCGGATGTCCGCGATCATCGAGCAACAGCGCGAACACATCGGCGCCGCTCGAGTACGGTCCACCGCGCGACTGATCCATCCAGACCGCGAGAAAGTTGCGGCCGTTCCACACGAAGCGCGCTCTCGACGAGACCACGGAGCTCACGCCCACGACCGGCGACGGTGAAGGGAGGCTCGCCGGAGCAAACGAGGTCGCCCGCAGGCCGCCGGACGCCGACCAGTAGGCGACGAACTCGTTTCCGTTGTAGGCGATCGCCGGCTCGTAGCTCCCCGTATCGAGCGGCACCGGAGGGAACGCATGGAGCGACGCGGGATCGATCGTCAGAGCCACGATGCGTACGCCCGACGGTTGCTGCGTGGATCGGATGACCGCGGCGTACGTTCCGCCGCCGTACGCGACGCCGACTCCGTCGACGAGAGGAGCGGCGAAGATCTCGACCTGCAATTCGATCGCCCCTTGCGCGCTGAGACGCGTCGCCATCACGTGCATGCCCTGCGTCGAGTATTGAGTCGTCCAGACCAGGAGGAACGAGCTCCCGTCGGTTGCCGCGCTCATGGCCTCATTGCCGCTGACCGCGGAAGCGATGGTCACGTCGCGCACGACGTTGCCGTTGCCGTCGAGCAGCAGCGCGTGGAGGTCGGACGGATAGACCGACGTGACGTAGGTGACGAGCACATTCGTACCGTTCGTGACGACCGCTCCGCTCTTCACGATGGCGCGCTCGAGCAACACGCGAGGCGGCTCGATCAACACGCCTTCGCGCGACACCTTGGCCATCATCGTCGTCGCGGACGCACCTTCGCTCCAGAAGATGAGGTACGAACTGCCGTTCCAGATCGCCGCGCTCGACGCGACGACGCCGCGGCGGATCACGAGCTGGCTCTCGGGCCTCGTCTCGCCCGCCGAATTCACGCGCGCGGCGTAAATGCCTTCGCGTCCCAACATGCCGTCGTGCCAGACGACGAGGAAATCGGTCCCGTCGGTCGCGACGGCGTCGGGCCACTGCGCGCCGAGGGGCGGCGCATACTCGATGGGGGAGACCGCGTGCTCGGGACCGAAGACGAGCGCCGCATGAGCGGCGAAACCGAAGAAAATCGTGGAGAGGACGAGTAAGGGGCGCCGGGTCATCGGCCGCCACAATAGCAAATAATGCTTTTTCACACCCTCGCGTTCGCCGTCTTCCTCGCGATCGTGATCGCGCTCGTCGCCGTCACGCGGAGCTCGGCCGCGCGCAAGGCCATCCTCCTTCTCGCGAGCTACACGTTTTACGGATGGTGGAGCGTTCCCCTGCTCGCGCCGCTCCTCTTCACCACGTTCCTCGACTACTTCATCGCCCAGGCCATCGAGGCGGAATCGCGCGACGCGCGCCGGCGCACGCTCCTCGTCGTCAGCCTGACCGCGAACCTCGGGCTCCTGGCCTTCTTCAAGTATTACGACTTCGTGGCGACGACGATCGGCGCGCCTGTCGCGGGCGTGCTCCTGCCGATCGGAATCTCGTTCTACACGTTTCACACGATGAGCTACACCATCGACGTGTACCGCCGCGAGATCCCCGCGTCGCGTTCCGCGCTCGACTTCGCGCTCTTCATCGCCTTCTTTCCCGTGCTCGTCGCCGGGCCGATCCTGCGCGCGAAACAGTTCCTGCCGCAGCTGCAGCGGCGGGTGGCGCTGCAGTTCTCACCATCCATCCTCTTTCTGTTCATCCGCGGCCTGGCGAAGAAAGTGCTCGTCGCCGACAATCTCGCGCCGCTCGCCGACACGGTCTTTGCTCTTCCCGGCGAATATCCGAGCGTGGTGGTGTGGACCGCGACGATCGCGTTCGCGATCCAGATCTACTGCGATTTCTCCGGCTACTCCGACATGGCCCGCGCGCTCGCGGGCCTGTTCGGATTCGAGATCCCGCTGAATTTCGACCGCCCGTATGTGGCAAGCAACTCGCGCGAGTTCTGGCGCCGCTGGCACATCAGCCTCTCCACCTGGCTCCGCGACTATCTGTACATCCCCCTCGGCGGCAATCACCATCACCGCGTTCGCAACCTGATGATCACGATGATCCTCGGCGGCCTGTGGCACGGCGCGAGCTGGAACTTCGTGCTCTGGGGCGCGATGCACGGCGTGTTGCTCGCGATCGGGGCACGCATGCCGCGACTCGTTTTCTACTACTTCCTGCTCCTCACCTGGATCACGTTCCGCGTCCGCGACTTCGACGCGATGCTCGTGACGATGAAGAAGTTCGTGCTCTTCGACTTCGACTTCTCCCTCGCCCACCGCGGCCTGACCGGCTTCTACTTCCTCACCAGCCTCGTGCTGATCGCCGCGTTCCTCGCCGTGCACGCCTGGTCAGCGCGGCGGGGTGATCTCGATCAGCGTCTTGCGCGTCTGCCGCTCGCGGCGCAGAGCGTCATCGGCGTGCTCATCGGCGCCGCGTTCGTGCTCTTCTGGCCGAACACGAACGCGCCGTTCATCTACTTTCAGTTCTGAAAGGGGGGCGGGCGTCTCGCCCGCCAGTGGGCGGCCGGGACGGCCGCCCTCCTCGGTTTGCCATGCGAGGTAGGGAAAACACGCCGCCGCGGCACTCCTAATCATCATGCTCCTACTACGACGCTCCCGCGGCGATGCCGGCAATGCGCGAAGTGCGCGTGAAGCCGGACTACAAACAATTTCCTTCGGCAACGACGTCTGGATGTACGGCGAGGCGAGCAGCTGGCGCAGCGCGGCCGCCCGGGCGGCGAGCGGCCGCGAACGGCCGTCCGAGATCGAGGATGGGCGGTTGCACGTCGTCACGCAGATCGGCGACGCGTTCGAGCGCGCCTATCCGAGGGCGCGCATCCTCGCGAACCACGGCCGGTATTTGCTCGTGGACCTCGCGCCGTCCGCCGCCGCGCGCGCGTCGCGCGACGCCTGCTTCCGCATCGAGCCGGTGAAAGGCGACGTCGAAGTCTTCCGCGTCGTCACGCCGCCCATCGCCGCGCGGGCATCGGGAACGCAGGCGCTGGTCGACCTGGTCTCGCGCGCGAACCTCGAGACCACGCTCCGCACGCTGGCCGGATTTCCGACGCGGCATTCGACGAGCGCGGCATTCCTGCAGGCGGTCGACTTCGCGGAAGGACAACTCCGCTCGTTCGGCCTCACCACCTCGCGGCAAACGATCAGCGTCTCGGGGCATCCCTCGCTGAACCTCATCGCCGAGAAGCGCGGCACGAACGCGAGCGGCCGGGTGATGCTCGTGACCGCGCATCTCGACTCGATCAACATCCCCGGCGGACCGGCCGCCGCCGCGCCCGGCGCCGACGACAACGGCTCCGGCGCCGCCGGCGTCATCGAGATCGCGCGCTGCCTGGCCGGCGCGCCGGCCGAGGACTCGCTCCGCTTCATCCTCTTCGGCGGCGAGGAAGAGGGGCTGTTCGGCAGCCTCCAACACGTCGCCGCTCTCGACGCGGCCGAGCGCGCCCGCATCTCCACGGTGATCAACATGGACATGATCGGCACGCGCAACGGCAACGTCCGCGGCGTACTGCTCGAAGGCGGACAGGTCTCGCAGCCGCTCATGGACAGCCTCGCCTCCGCGGCCGCGACGTACACCTCGCTGCAGGTGCAGACCTCGCTCAATCCGTTCAACAGCGACCACGTCCCCTTCATCGACGCCGGCATTGCCGCCGTGCTCACGATCGAGGCGGCCGATCAGTCGAACCAGAACATCCACTCCGCAAACGACACTCTCGAGCACATCGACTTCGATCTGCTCACCGCCATCGTGCGCATGAACGTCGCCTGCGCGGCCGAGCAGGTCCGCGCGCGCAAGGAAGAAGCTCCCGTGCCCACTGAAGAGAAAATGCAGATCAGCGGGCGGTACAAATTCAACGGCGGCGTGGCCACGCGATCGGGCCGCGGCTTCGCCGATCGGGCGCGCAACAATCCGCTGTATCGCATCAGCGAGCCGATCTACATCGCCCAGCGCGCGGACACCGCGCCCGGCGCGCGTTTCACGCTGCACGTCGACGCCGGAGCCCCCGACTCGCTCAACGTCGTCAGCGGCATCATCGCCGGGCCGTCGGGCGACACGCACTTCATCGGCCGCGCAACGTCGGCTCCCAACGCGTCCGGCGTACACATCGACGTCGCCGATCTCTCCTTCGACTGGCCCGGAACGACGAACACCGTCACCAGCGCCACGCTCGATCTCAGCACCACGCCGCTGACCGGCCTCATCGCGCAGACCCTCTTCATCGCCGGCACGGAGACGTACGGCCCCTACGCCGCGCAGTTCCTTTCGCCGTTCTTCCGCGAAGTCGAAGTCGATGTCGACCGGGAGTCCGGCGCGATCAACATCGAGCCGGTGAGCACGCACATCCATCCCGATCGCCCCCCCGATCTGGCGCTCGAAGAGCTGACCATGGAGAAGGCGTTCGGCAAAGCGGGAATCAAGATCACGCGCGCGAGCGACACCGCGGCCGACATTTCCTCCACCGACGCCGGCGGCGACCATCGCTGGGCCTATCAGGAGTTGCACGACTCGATGGTGCTGCACTGGCAGGCATTCGCGAACAGGCCTCAATGGAAGATGTGGGTCTTCCTCGGCAACCGCGCGACCGACGACGGTCTCGGCGGCGTGATGTTCGACGGCGACATCGACGAGCCGGGCGGCGTCGATCGCCAGGGCACCGCCATCTTCACGCAGTGCCCGTACTTCCACACCACCGCCGGCGGCTACATCGTCGCCAATCCTCCCGTCGATGAAGCGGTCCGGCGCGAGTTGTTCTTCAATCTCATCCACGAGACCGGACATGCCTTCAACCTCGCGCATTCGTTCGACAAGGCCGAAGGGGCGGGATGGGCCGCGCCGCCGTGGGCGCCGATGTCGGCGAAAGATCAGGCCCTGTCGTGGATGAACTATCCCGACCAGGCCACTCCCGCGCCGAGAGCGGGGGCCAATGCGTCGTGGTTCTACAACCGCTTCCGCTTCCAGTTCGACACCGACGAGCTCCTGTTCCTCCGGCATGCGCCGGCGATGAACGTCGAAATGGGCGCGAACGCGTGGTTCGACAATCACGGACGCGCCGCGCGCGAAACCGTCGATCCGAGGCTGCGCCTCGTCCTCCGCCATCGCAAGGAAGTCGTGGAGCTCGGCGAGCCGGTGCTGTGCGAGCTTCGGCTGGAGAACGTCGGCCCCGAGCCGGTGCCCGT
>Ga0105242_10004560_pt1 | contig 10749 bp, 7 predicted proteins | sample KBSM24metaG_FD_81521 | JGI IMG/M metagenome (GOLD analysis project Ga0105242, IMG submission 81521) | Miscanthus rhizosphere microbial communities from Kellogg Biological Station, Michigan, USA - KBS M2-4 metaG | ecosystem: Host-associated > Plants > Roots > Rhizosphere > Soil | place: Michigan... | reverse complement strand
CTGCACTCGCGGGTCGCGCGCTCGCAGATCCACGCGCTGAAGACGCTCGGCGTGCCGGACCTGCGCGTGATCGGCCCGCGCACGCTGATCCCCGCGGAGGTGGAGCGCCTGGGCGTGCGCGTCTTCCACGACATGGCGCAGGGCATCAAGGGTTGCGACGTGGTGGTGATGCTTCGCCTGCAGAACGAGCGCATGAACGGCGCGCTCCTGCCCTCGGCATCCGAATTCTTCAAGTGCTACGGCCTCACGGCCGAGAAGCTGGCGCTTGCCAAGCGCGATGCGATCGTGATGCATCCCGGCCCGATGAACCGCGGCGTGGAGATCGACTCGCCGGTGGCCGACGGGCCGCAGAGCGTGATCATGCCGCAGGTGACCTTCGGCATCGCCGTACGCATGGCGGTGATGAGCATGCTGGGGTCCCCATGAGAATCGAGATCCGCGGTGCGCGCGTGCTCGATCCCGCCTTGAAACGGGACAAGGAAGGATCGATCTTCATCGCGGAAGGCAAGATCGCTGCGCTGGACAATGCTCCCGACGGATTCAAGGTCGACGAGACGATCGATGCGCGCGGCCTCACCGCGATCCCCGGCCTCGTTGACCTGTCCGCGCGCTTGCGCGAGCCGGGATTCGAATACAAGGCGACGCTCGAGTCGGAAATGCGCGCTGCCGCCGCGGGTGGAGTCACCACGCTCGCGTGCCCGCCGGATACCGATCCGCCGCTGGACGAGCCGGGCCTGGTGGAGATGCTCACACGGCGCGCCTCGGGCCTTGGCGCGCGGGTCCATCCGCTGGGAGCCCTCACGGTCGGACTGAAGGGCGAGAGGCTCGCGGAGATGGCGCTCCTCGCCGACGCGGGCTGCAAGGGCTTCTCGCAGGGCAACGCGGCGCTGCCGGGGACGGACATGCTCTGGAACGCCTTCAAGTATGCCGCGACCTTCGGATTCACCGTGTGGCTGCGGCCGCAGGATGCGCAGCTGTCGGCCAACGGCGTCGCGCACGAGGGCGAGGTTGCCACGCGCCTGGGCCTCGCACCCATTCCGGTGATCGCAGAAACCATCGCGCTGCGCACCATCGTCGAGATCATGTCGGCCACCGGCGCGCGCGTGCACCTCGCCCGCCTCTCCTCGGCGGCGGCGGTGCGCCTCGTGCAGGAAGCGAAATCGCGCGGCGCCGCGCTCACCTGCGACGTGGGCGTGCACCATCTGCACCTGTGCGATCGCGACATAGGCGACTTCAACGCCAACTGCAACCTCACGCCGCCGCTGCGGGATCCGTCGGACCGCGATGCGCTACGCCGCGCGCTCGCCGAGGGCGTGATCGACGCGGTCTGTTCGGACCACACGCCGGTCGACGACGATGCCAAGCAGGTGCCCTTCGCCGAGGCGGAGCCGGGTGCGACCGCGCTCGAACTTCTCCTGCCCCTCACCCTCCAATGGGGCAAGGAGGCGGGATTGAAACCTGTCGAAGCGCTGGCCGGCCTCACCCACCGCGCGGCGAAGATCCTGGGCGTTCCCGCGGGAACGCTCGCCGTGGGTGCCGCCGCCGACATCTGCCTCTACGATCCGGCGAGTCCGTGGATCGTGCAGCCGGCGGCACTCGCGAGCCAGGGCAAGAACACGCCGTTCCAGGGACTCGAGCTCACCGGCCGCGTCATGCGCACCATCGTCGGCGGGCGCACCGTACACGTCGCCTGAGGTAAGCCCATGCAGAACCCGCTCCTCGATTTCACGGCGCTGCCGCGCTTTGCCGCCATTCGCGCCGAGCACGTGGCGCCCGCGATCGAGGCACTCATCGCCGAAGGCAACGCGACCATCGAGCGCCTTGCCACGTCCGATCGCGCGCCCACGTGGGAGGCCTTCGTCGAGCCGCTCGACGACGCCAACGAGAAGCTCTCGCGCGCCTGGTCGCAGGTGAGCCACTTGAATGCCGTAGTGAATTCGCCGCCGATCCGCGATGCCTACAACGCGGCGCTGCCGAAGGTCACGCAGTTCTACACGGCGCAGGGGCAGGACCAGCGCCTGCACGCGGGCTTCAAGGCGATCGCCGCTTCAACGGCATTCGCGGATTTCTCGCGCGCGCGCAAGCGTTTCGTCGAGAACCAGCTGCGCGATTTCCGCCTCGGCGGCGCGGAACTGCCCCCGCCGCAGAAAGAGCGCTTCCTGCAGGTGCAGGGCGAGCTGGCAAAGCTCTCCTCGCGTTTCCAGGACAACCTGCTCGACGCGACCAACGCTTTCGGCCTCTACATCACGGACCTGCACGAGCTTTCGGGACTTCCGCAGGATGTGGTGGACGCGGCGCGCGCCCTTGCGGCGAAGGAAGGCCGCGAGGGCTGGAAGCTCACGCTCCAGATGCCCTGCTACATGCCGGTGCTGCAATACGCCGATCACCATGGGCTTCGCGAAAGGATGTATCGCGCGTACATGACGCGTGCCTCGGAGTTCGGCGGGCCCGAATGGGACAACGGCGCGATCATGAAGCGCATCCTCGAGCTGCGCGCGGAGGTGGCGAAGCTGCTGGGCTACGGCTCGTACGCGGACGTATCCCTCGCGAGCAAGATGGCGGGAACGCCGGCGCAAGCGCTCGCCTTCCTCGAGGACCTCGCGCGGCGCACGAAGCCTTTCGCCGAGCGCGACATGGGCGAGCTGCGGGAATTCGCGCGCGCCGAGCTCAACCTCGCGGACGTGCGCGCCTGCGACGTGCCCTACGTGAGCGAGAAGCTTCGCCAGCAGCGCTATTCGTTCTCGGACGAGGAAGTGAAGCAGTACTTTCCCGAGGAGGAGGTCCTGGCGGGCATGTTCCGGGTCGTGGAGACGATCTACGGCGTGCGCGTGCGCCCCGGCACGGCCGAGACGTGGCACAAGGACGTGCGCTTCTTCGAGATCGCCGATGCGGGCGGCGAACGCATCGGGCAGTTCTACATGGATCTATACGCGCGCGAGTCGAAGCGCGGCGGCGCGTGGATGGCCGAGGCCATCGGACGGCGCAGGCTCGGCAACCGCGTGCAGACCCCGGTCGCTTTCCTCACCTGCAACTTCTCCGCGCCCGTTGGCGGCAAGCCCGCGCTCTTCCGCCACGCGGAGGTGAACACGTTGTTCCACGAATTCGGCCACGGCCTGCACCAGCTGCTTACCCAGGTCGACGAGATGGGCGTGGCAGGCATCAATGGCGTGGAGTGGGACGCGGTCGAGCTACCGAGCCAATTCATGGAGAACTTCTGCTGGGAATGGGAGGTGGTGGAGCCCATGACGCGCAACGTCGCGACCGGCGCGCGCATCCCACGCCCGCTTTTCGACCGCATGATCGCCGCGAAGAATTTCCAGCGCGGCCTGGGGTTCGTGCGCCAGCTCGAATTCGCGCTCTTCGACATGCGCCTGCACTACGATTTCGCGCCGGACGGGAACATCCTCGGGCTCCTGGATGAGGTGCATGCGCAGGTAGCCGTGGTGGATACGCCCGGGTACAACCGCTTCCCGAACCAGTTCGCGCACATCTTCGCCGGCAGCTACGCGGCGGGCTACTACAGCTACAAGTGGGCGGAGGTCCTTTCGGCCGACGCGTTCGGCGCCTTCGAGGAGAACGGTGTGCTGAATCCGGAGGTCGGCGCGCGCTTCCGGCGCGAGGTCCTCGCCGCCGGCGGCAGCCGCCCGGCCCTGGATTCCTTCGTCGCCTTCCGCGGGCGCGAGCCCCAGATCGATGCCCTTCTGCGCCATAATGGAATGACTGCGAACGCCTAAGGGGAGGCGCGATGAAGAGGACGGGAGTGGCACTGGTTCTGGCGGCCTGCGCGGTGGCCGCGACCGCATCCGCCCAGTCGAGCGTGTACAAGTGGGTGGACAAGGACGGCAAGGTCCACTACTCCAGCGAGCCGCCGCCTTCGGACGCGGCCAACGTGACGGAACGGCGCATGGGCGGTGGGGGGGCCGATGAGGCCCAGCTTCCGTACGCGACACAGCAGGCGATGAAGACGAGCCCGGTCACGCTCTACGTGAGCAACAACTGCGGCGATCTGTGCGCCGACGGGCGCTCGCTGCTCCAGAACCGCGGCATCCCTTATACCGAACGCAACGCGGAGACGAATCCGGACGATACGGAGAAGCTGCGCAAGATCATCGGCGCCCTCCAGGTGCCGCTGCTCATGGTGGGCGATCGCCCGGTGAAGGGCTTCAACGAGGGCACGTGGAACTCGACGCTCGACAGCGCCGGATACCCGCGCACCAAGCTTCCCGGCCAGCAGGGCCCGCGGCCGCCCGAGCCCACGGTGGACACGAGCGCCGCGCCAAAGTAATCGAGTGGCCGCATCCCCGATCCGCGTCCTCCCTGAAGAGGAACGCATCGCGCGCCTGCGCGCGTATGGCGTCCTCGATCCGGACCAGTCCCTTCCCGCGCTCGACGAGCTGGTGAAGCGCGCGCAGGACGTGGCGTCCTTCCCGATGGCGTGGTTGTCGTTCTTCGACGGCAAGCGCGAGCGGCTGCGCGCCCGCGCGGGCGTCTCGTTCGCGTACATCGCGCGCGAGGAGTCGTTCGCCTTCGCATTCGAACCGGCCGGCTCACCCGTCTTCATCGAGGACCTCGCGGCGGGCGACCAGCGCACGCACCCGCTCGTGGCGTCCGGTCCCCGCGCGCGCTTCGTCGGAATCCTTCCCCTTGCCTCGCCGGACGGTTGCGTGCTGGGCACGCTCACGGTGCTGGATACGAAACCGCGCCAGCTGAGGAAGCCCCAGCGCGTGGCGCTCGAGAACATCGCCTCGCTCGCGGTCGCGCGCCTGGAGGCGCGTCGTGAGATGGGCGAGGCGCGCCGCGCGAATCCGGATGCGCCCGCCGCACTCACATCCGCGGAGCGTCTCGAGGAGGAAACCGGAAAGCGGCGCGCGGCCGAGGAAGAGCTCGCGCGCGAGAAGCAGTTCTCCGAGGCGGTGCTCGACAGCCTCGCCGGCGCCTTCTACCTGCTGGGCCCGGACGGCGCGATCCTGCGGTGGAATTCCGCGCTCGTGGCCGCCGTCGGCTACACGAACGCCGAGATCAGCTCGCGCAATCCGATCGAGTTCGTCTCGCCCAAGGATCGCGAGGCGGTCGAGGCGGCGATGCGCGCGGTCTTCGAGCAGGGGCGCGAGATGGCGATCGAGGCCGAGATCGTGGACCGGGGCGGGAATGTGCGCCCGTACGCGCTTTCCGGCAAGCCCCTGCGCGTGGGCGATGCGACCTTCATGATCGGCGTGGCGCGCGACATCACGATGCGCAAGCGCACGGAGCAGCAGATGGTTCGTGCGAAGGAGCGGCTCGATCTCGCGCTCAGCGGCTCGCGCCTCGCGCTGTGGGACTGGGACCTGCGCATGAACCGCGTGTACTTCAACGAGAGCTGGTCGAACATCATCGGCACCGAGCCGCGCGAGTCCACGTTCACGGGCGACGAGGTGCAGTCCTGGAACCATCCCGACGACCAACCCGTGTTCCAGGCCGCGCTGGGCAATACGCTGAAGGGAGTAAGCGACGATTTCGATTGCGAGTACCGCGTGCGCGATGCGAAGGGCGAATGGATCTGGATCAACGCCCGCGGCAAGGTGACGCAGCGCGACGCCTCCGGCAAGGCGCTGCGGATGACCGGAACCTCCACGAACATCAGCAAGAGGAAGCGCGCCGAGGAGCGTGCGGAGTTCCTCGCCACCCGTGACGCGCTCACGGGGCTTCCCAATCGCGTGCTGCTGCACGACCGCCTCGAGCAGGCGGTGTTCAACGCGGCGCGCAACCATGGCGGCTTCGGGTTCATGTTCATCGATCTGGACCGGTTCAAGACGATCAACGATTCCCTCGGCCACCAGGTGGGCGACGAGCTCCTGAAGCGCGTGTCCCAGCGCCTCACCGCGTGCACGCGCGCGACCGACACGGTGGCGCGGCTGGGCGGCGACGAGTTCGCGGTGATCCTCGAGAACCTGGGCAACGACGATGACGAGGGCGCGCAGCAGGTGGCCGACAAGATGATCGCCTCCATGGGCGCGCCGATGCTGATCGAGAACCAGCACCTGTCCACGTCGTGCTCGATCGGCATCAGCCTCTACCCCACCGACGGCAAGGACAGCGCGACGCTCATGAAGAACGCGGACGTCGCCATGTACTACGCCAAGGAAAAGGGCCGCAACAACTACCAGTTCTTCTCCGCGGACATGAACGTGAAGGCGCAGGAGCGCCTCTCGGTGGAGAACTACCTGCGCCTGGCGCTGCGCCGCAACGAATTGGTGATCCACTACCAGCCGCGCATGCGCATGTCCGATGGCGCGCTCGTGGGGATGGAAGCGCTCATCCGCTGGCAGCATCCGCGCCGCGGCCTGCTCGGCCCCGACAAGTTCATCGGGGTCGCCGAGGATTCGGGCCTCATCGTTCCCATCGGCGAGTGGGTGCTGGAGCATGCGTGCGGGCAGTTGCAGCAATGGCAGGGCTCGGTCGCGCCCGGGCTGCGCCTGTCGGTGAATATTTCGGTGGGCCAGGTGGCCGATGGCGAGCGTCTCTATCGCGCGGTGGAATCGGCGGTGCACAAGGCCGGCATCGACCCCGCGACCCTCGAGCTCGAGCTCACCGAATCGCACCTCATGCAGGACATCCACGAAAAGGCGTCCCTCCTGCACCGGCTCGGGGAACTCGGGGTGGGCTTGTCGATCGATGATTTTGGAACCGGCTATTCGTCGCTGTCATATTTGAAGACGTTGCCGGTGGACTCGATCAAGATCGACAGCTCGTTCGTGCGCGACATCCATACGGACGCGAACGACGAGGCGATCATCAAGGCGATCCTTGCGATGGCGCACTCGCTGCGGCTTTCCGTCGTCGCCGAAGGGGTCGAGACCGAAGCGCAGTTCCGGGCACTGAAGGAGCTGGGATGCGACGAATACCAGGGATTTCACTCCAGCCCAGCGATGCCGCCCGCGGAATTCGCGGCGTGGTGTTCAGGGCGCGCCAAGCACTGACCTTGCTCTCACTGGTGGGGGCTGCGCTCGCGATCTCGGGTTGCAGCGGCGGCGGGGACGCTGGCGGCATGCAGGCGCCAGCCTCGATGTCCGGCAAGCTCGACACGTCCTACGCGACCGGCGGTCGCCTCGCCGTTGGGGGCCATCCCATTGCAATCGCCATTGACCGCGCGGGCAACGTGTTCGCCAGTGGCCAATGGGTCGTCAAGTACGACGCGTCGGGACAACTGGCGCCCAATTTCGTCGATGGCGCGCCCGCTACAGTGCTGTACGACAACTTGACCATCGATGCCGCGGGGAACGTCTACACAGTCTACCGGGACGCCGATGGACATTTGGTGCTCGTGAAGCGCGCTGGCGGCGGGCGCTTGGTCGAATCGTTCGGGCAGGGGGGACGAGTTGACCTGAACTCGCTGCGTACCTTCGGCAGCGTGCGGGCCTTGTTCGTTGACGGTGACGGAAATGTCTATGTGGACGGCACGTGGATCCCGCCTCAGACGGGAAGGCCGATATTCCGGTTCATCATCAAGCTCGATTCCAACGGACGCCAGGTCATGTCATTCGGGTCGGGAACCGCGCAGGGTCTCGAACTTCCCGAGGTCTTCGAGCTGCAGCCAGCGGCCGCGATCGTCGACTCGGTTGGCAATGCCTTCGTCGGTTATTCGTTCAGCGCGCCAAGCGCCGTCGTTCTGAAGGTCGATTCGAACGGACAGCCGGCGACAGGATTCCGAAGCGATGCCACGCCGATTCCGTGTGCCACCACGCTCTCGCGCCCCCCGATACTTACGCGCGACGCTGCCGGGAACATCTACTTTGGCGGAACATGCCGCTGGGGCGGCGAGGCGCGCGAGCGCATCTTCGTGGTCAAGTTCGATGCTGCGGGAAACGTCCTCGCGTACGGCGGCGGCGGTTTCGCGGCGGACTTCTTCGTCGCGCGCTCCGCCTCGGATCCGTCGGGCCCGGGTGTGTCTACCCAACTCATCGGCCTGCAATCGGCGGATGACGGGGCGCTGTACGTGGCCGCCGTAGCTTCGGGGGATTCGTGCGCCGCCACGGCGATTGCGAAGCTCGGCACGGACGGAAGCCTCGTCGACGCTTTCGGTGTGCACGGCATCGCAACGACCGAGGTGGCATTCGGAGCGACGCTGGCCGTCGACACCTTCGGCAGGCTGTACGTCGCAGGGGGCGAGCGCTCCTCGTGTTCCATCCCGAGCGGGCTTGCGGTGGTCTACCGTTTGAACGGCTGAGCGCTAGTCCTTCGTATCGATCTTCAGGTCCTGCACCTTGCGGGTGAGCGTGTTGCGCCCGATGCCGAGAAGCCCCGCGGCCTCGATGCGGCGCCCGCCCGTGTGCTGGAGCGCCTTCAGGATGAGGACGGTTTCGAAGTCGCGCGTGAGCGGATCGGCGATGTCCGTTTCGCCGCGAGCGAGGCGCGAGGCGACCTCGCGCTCGAGCAGGCGCCGCCAATCGCCGTCGTCCGGAGTGCCTGCCGCGGTGCTCTCGCCACGCACTTCGGGCGGCAGGTCTTTCACGTCGACGATCTGGCCCGGCGCCATCACCGTGAGCCAGTGGCAGACGTTCTCGAGCTGGCGCACGTTGCCCGGCCAATCCCGCGCCTGGAGGAATTGCGTGGCGCTCTCCGTGAGGCGCTTGCCGTCGACGCCCAAGTCGCGCGCGCTCTTGGCGAGGAAATGGCGGACGAGCGCGGGCACGTCCTCGCGCCGCTCGCGCAGCGCCGGCAGGCGAAGGCGGATCACGTTGAGCCGGTGGAAGAGGTCCTCGCGGAAGAGGCCCTGCTTCACGCGCGATTCGAGCTCCTGGTGCGTGGCCGCGATCACGCGCACGTTTGCCGCGAGCGGCGTATGGCCGCCGACGCGATAGAACTGGCCGTCGGACAGCACGCGCAGCAGGCGCGTCTGCAGGTCCGAAGGCATGTCGCCGATCTCGTCGAGGAAGAGCGTGCCGCCCTCGGCCTGCTCGAAGCGGCCCCGGCGCATCGCCTGCGCCCCGGTGAATGCACCGCGCTCGTGGCCGAAGAGCTCGCTCTCCAGCAGGTCCTTCGGGATCGCGGCGGTGTTGATCGCGATGAACGATTTCGCGGCGCGCGGGCTGTGGCGGTGGAGCGCGCGCGCAACGAGCTCCTTGCCCGTTCCCGACTCGCCCGTGATGAGCACCGTCGCGTGCGACTGCGCGAGGCGTCCGATCGCGCGGAAGACTTCCTGCATCGCCGGCGCCTGCCCAAGGATCTCAGGGGCTTCCTCGGCTTCGACGGGCGCCTCACCGTGGCGGCGACCTTCCTCCATCGCGCGGCGTACGAGCTCGATCGCGTGGTCCACGTCGAAGGGCTTGGGCAGGTATTCGAACGCGCCGCCCTGGAACGCGGCCACCGCGCTCTCGAGATCAGAATACGCGGTCATGATGATCACGGGCGTGGCGGGCAGCTTCGCGCGCAGCTGCTGCATGAGCTCGAGTCCCGACAGGCCCGGCATGCGGATGTCGCTCACCACGACCTGCGGCGCTTCCTGCGACACGCGGTCGAGCGCCTCGAGGGCGGAGCCGAAGGTACGGTGCACGATGCCCTCGCGCGTGAGCGCCTTCTCGAAGACCCAGCGGATCGAGCGGTCGTCGTCGATGATCCAGACGGGATTCATTGCGTCACCTCCGCCGGCGTGCGAAGGGGCAACAGCAGCGTGAACCGAGTGCGCCCCGGCTCGCTATCGAACTCGATGAGGCCGTGGTGCTGGCTCACGAAGCTTTGCGCGAGCGACAGGCCCAGGCCCGTGCCGCCCTGGCGGCCGCTCACCAGCGGATAGAAAATGCGATCCGCGAGATCGGGCGGCACGCCCGGCCCATCGTCCTCGATGGAGACCGCGATCGCATGGCGGTAACGCATGCGAGCGATCGTCACTTGCCGCGCGATGCGCGTGACCATGCGGATTTCACCCAGGCCGCCGGTGGCCTGTGCGCCATTGCGGGCCACGTTGAGAATCGCCTGGATGAGCTGCTCCTTGTCGCCGGTGATCTCCGGAAGGCTCGTGTCGTAGTCGCGCTTCACTTCGAGCCCTTCGGGGAATTCCGCGTGGAGCAGCGTGCGCACGCGCTCCATGACCTCGTGGATGTTGACCTGCTCGATCTGCGGCAGGCGATTGGGCGTCAGCAGGCGATTCATGAGCGATTGCAGGCGGTCGGCTTCCTTCACGATCACCTGCGTGAATTCGCGCAGCTCCGCGTCGGGCAGCTCGCGCTCGAGGAGCTGCGCCGCGCCGCGGATTCCGCCCAGCGGGTTCTTGATCTCGTGCGCGAGGTTGCGGATGAGCTCGCGGTTGGCCTGCTGCTGCTCGAGCATCTTCGCCTCGCGCGCGATCTTCAACTGCTGCTGCAGCTCGCGGAATTCGAGCACAAGGCGCGCCTCGCCGGTCTCGGCCGGGGTGATGACGCAGTGCAGGTGGACCGGATAGCCCTCGACTTCGAGCAGCAGGTCGTTGTCGTTGAAGCCCGCCTGCGTCTCGAGCGCGTGCGCGAGCCGATGCACGAATTCCTCGTTGCCCGGCAGCGCCGTGTCGAGGGGCACGCCGACGATCTGCTTTCGCGCCTGCGCGAAGAGCGTTTCGGCTGCGGGATTGGCGTAAGTCACGATGAGCCCTTCGTCGAGCATGAGCACGGCGGTGTTGAGCAGCTCGAGCCCGGCGTATGGCGTCACGACCTGCGCCACGAAAAGAAAGCAACAAGCGCGCCAGCCAGGTCGGCTGGCGCGTCGGGGCTACGGTGATGCCGGAAGGGGAGACTGCGCGAG
>Ga0105242_10004556_pt1 | contig 10755 bp, 11 predicted proteins | sample KBSM24metaG_FD_81521 | JGI IMG/M metagenome (GOLD analysis project Ga0105242, IMG submission 81521) | Miscanthus rhizosphere microbial communities from Kellogg Biological Station, Michigan, USA - KBS M2-4 metaG | ecosystem: Host-associated > Plants > Roots > Rhizosphere > Soil | place... | reverse complement strand
TCGCAAGCTGCTGAAAGATTGAGATTTGCAGCAACAGATAGGAGGTATGGCGGAGAGGGTGGGATTCGAACCCACGTGCCGGTTACCCGACAACACGCTTTCGAGGCGCGCCCGTTACGACCACTTCGGTACCTCTCCGGTCAGGTGCAACTGCTTGAAGCGGACCTTGAATTATACCGCGGACGGCCAGGCACTGTGAACGCTCGGCCGGGACCCTCGGGGTTGGCCGCACGTCAGCCCGATCGCTGGGCGCTGCGCCGCTCCCGGAAGAATCGCTGCATGAGCTCCCGGCACTCCTCTTCGCGAATGCCGCCGACGACCTCGATCCGATGGTTGTGCCCCGCCAGTTCAGCGCCACGAACGGTGGACACTAACGCGCCGGTTCTCGGTTCGGCAGCACCGTACACGAGCGTGGCGATCCTCGCGTGCACGGCGGCGCCGACGCACATGAGACACGGCTCGATGGTGACGCACAACACCGCGCCGGTCAGCCGGTAGTTCCCGACCCGCCGCGCGGCTTCGCGGATCGCGACGATCTCCGCATGCGCCGTCGGGTCGCCGGACGAGATCGGCTGGTTGAAACCGCGGCCGACGATCGTCCCATCCAGCACTACGACCGCACCGATCGGCACCTCGTCCGCGTCGCGCGCGCGACCGGCCTCCTCGAGCGCCATCGCCATCCACTCGTCGTACATGAAGCCCGCATATTATCAGGGCATGCTCGCGCTCCTCCTCGCGGTGACGACGTCCATTGCCGTCGAGAACCAGCGGCCGGGCACGCCGGACTGGGAGATCACGCGTCCCGCGCTGCATCAGGAGATCGAGGGCTACGCGTCGCTGACGAGCGTCAATGGCGGCGACGCCATCGAACTTCTCGTCAGCACGCACGCACCACGCTACGCCATCGACGTCTTCCGGATGGGCTGGTATGCCGGCGCCGGCGCCCGCCGAGTGGCTGGGCCCATTGTCCGCACCGGCATCGCGCAGGATGTCCCGCCGCCCGATCCCTCGACGGGAATGGTGGCGTGCGACTGGCGCGATCCATACCAGCTCGAAACGCGCGACGATTCCGGTCCATGGCCGAGCGGCATCTACCTGGCGCGGCTGACGACGATAGCCGCGCGTCCCGAAAGACAAGCGAACGACGAGGGCCTTCAATCGTTCATCGTTTTCGTGGTGCGGGACGATGCGCGCGCGTCGGCGCTGCTGTTTCAATCGAGCGTCACGACCTTTGCGGCATACAACAATTGGGGCGGGAAGTCGCTCTACGGCTTCAACAGCGGCAATGCCCCGGCGCGCAAGGTCTCCTTCGATCGACCGTACGCGACGAATCCGTACGGCGTGCGCCTCGACGGCGCCGGCGATTTCCTCCGCCGCTGGGAGTACAACGCCGTCCGCTTTCTCGAACGCGAAGGGTACGACGTGACGTATGACACCGATGTCGACACGCACGAGCGGCCCCTGGTAGACGCGGACGCTCCGCTGCGCCATCGCGTGTACCTCTCGATCGGCCACGACGAGTACTGGTCGTCGCCGATGCGCAGACACGTCGAGCAGGCCCGCGACCAGGGAATGCACCTCGCGTTCCTGGGCGCCGACGTCTGTTACTGGCAAGTCCGCTTCGAGCCCAACGCTCGCGGGGTCGCGAACCGTACCCTTGTCGCGTACAAGGAGGCGGCCGGAAGCCTCGACCCGCTCGCGCTCGACGGCCAGCCGCAGAACAATCGCCTGATCACCGGCCGATGGCGCGATCGTCCGGTCTCGCGTCCCGAGGCACGGCTCGTTGGCGTCATGTACGCCGCCGATCCCGTCGACGCCGACATCATCGTCGACCGCCCGGATCACTGGGTGTTCGAAGGCACGGGGCTGAAGAAAGGCGACGCGCTGCCAGGTTTGCTCGGCTACGAAGTCGACGCCATGTCCGACACGGGACCAACGTCGATCGTGAGGCTTGCACATTCGCCGTTCACCGATCAGGGCTCGCCGCAGAAGGTCCGGTATGCCGACATGACCGTCTACTCAGCGGAGAGTGACGCGCTCGTGTTCGCGACCGGATCGATTCAGTGGAGCTGGGGACTCGACGGCTACAACGCGCCGGAGTGGCACTCGGCGCGCGTCAGCGAGGCCGCGCAGCGAATCACGCGCAACGTCCTGGATCGGATGCTGCGCACGGAAACGGTCCCGCATCGAAAGGAAACTGACTGGGGCCCGAGCCCGATCGTGCTGCTGGCGTCGGTCGTCGCCATGGCGTTCGTTATCCGAGCCTGGTTCTGGCGTAGGATGAAGAACCGATGACGCTCGAGCCGACTCGACAGGGACACGATCGCCGGAAGGCTCCCCGCGGCGGCCGCCGAGCTGGAGATAAACCCGGTTTCGCACCGCTCGTGCTGGTCGCCGACGAAGACGCGGCACGCGGCGATATGTGCGAGGCCTTGCTGGCGACCTTCCGCTTCGCGGTGGCGCGTGTCGACTCGGTTGACAAGGCGGTCGGGGTCGTCTCGACGCTGGCGCCGGACGTGATCGTGGCGCGCGGGCGCGACGTCCTGCCGCTCCAGCGCGCCGCGTGGCCGAGCGGCACGGCCTTCGTCACGGTCACCGACGAGCTGAACGATCCAGCGGCTCTCGTCGAAGCGATTCGCGAGGCGATCCGCACGGCCCGCGGGTCACGCCACTAACTCCGCCGCAGGCCATTCCCTCCCGTAACGCGCGCTCGTGTTTGCCAGAGCTATCGCGGCACGCCGGGCGCTGCTGCTCCAGCCTCATCGGTCGCGCTCATCGCACCCACGCGACCCCACGAGTCGATGGAAACTCTACGATTGTTACGAAGTAGATTTTGCTCCCTGCGTCATCGAACGCGACGCCTCGCTCCCGAATACTCGCACGTGCGCGTTATGGACGAGCGGCACATCGCTTGCGATGAATGCGCTGTTCAGTGAAAGGAGCGTTGGCCATGTGGCGGTCCCTCGTGTTGGACGCCGGCCTCGACAAGCTGCAGACGCGGTTGCTCGCGATGGTAGAAGGCGATGAAGTCAGCCTGCCCGAAGCGATGCAGATCAGCGGTCTTCCTGCTCCGCAGTGTGAAGCGGTGTTCGAGGCACTGACTCGCGCCGGATTGATGAGTCGATCGGCGGATCACGGGTACGTCCGAAAACACCTCGCCAGCTGATTTTCAGCACCCGACAAACGTTCGTTGCAGCGGCGAACCGAACGTCGTCGTTTCAGACGGAGTCTTGTCAAACCGCTTGCGAGGTGTTCACAACACGTTGTCCGGGACCATCGATTCCCACCCGGGCAGCGCCTTTACTGCGTGCAAGGCAATCTCGACCAGCTCCGGCGGGAAACGGTGCTCGGACTGGTACAGCAGCAGGTTCGACGAAATCAAAGCCAGGCGTCTCGCGAACGGCAATTCCTGAGCGAAATCGACCGGCTTTTCCGTGAACAGCGGAACGTCCCCCGCTTGAACGTAGATGCCCATGCTCATCCGCGGATGGTCGGCCCACTGGCTCGCCGCGCCGCCCCAGTGCATCACGTATTGATTCCAGGCGAGGACGGAGCCGGCCTGCGCGGGCAGCGCGCGAATATTCTGGAGGTTGCTGAGCTCGAATGAATTGAGCCGAAGCGGGATGTTCGGATCGCTCGACATCGGAAGGAGATACATGCAGCCGTTCAACGGCGTCGCGTCGGTCAACGGGATCCAGACGGTGACGATGAGCGGCCTGCGATCTTCTCGAAAGGTGAGTCGCTTCCGGAACTGATGATCGCGATGCGGCCTCCACCCCGCGGCCGCGGTCTGCTGCGAAATGCACCAGATCCAGAAGTCCCCCAGCACGCGATAGTGCTCCCCGAGGATCGGCGTCAGCGCCGGCGCGATGCGCTGCATTACGCGCCAGTACTCGTCGTAGACGGCCAGGAACATCGGATGGTACCTGGCCTCGATGATGCGCTCGAGCGCCATCGACAGCGCACGGCACTCTTCCGCCGGCACTCCAGGACCTGTCTGAAGATAGCCGTCTTCGCAAATCTGCAGGCGCGCGCGGTCGATGTCGCGCGCGGAGAATTCGTAGTCGATCTTGCGGCCGGTGAAGGGTGTGTCGGAGATAGTCAGATGGGGATTGAGCCGCCGCCACAAATCCGGTGACTCGATCTGCGCGACGTGCGATCGAAGGTCGGAGACTCCGGCGAAATAGCGGGCTTCAGCCGACTGTGTCGCGGCGTCATCGCTCAATGGGGTATTCATCACGTGGTCTCGGGCGAGACATTGTGGTGCGCCTTGCAGGACTCGAACCTGCGACCTCCTGGTTCGTAGCCAGACGCTCTATCCAACTGAGCTAAAGGCGCGCTTTAAGGCCGGACGAACTTCTGAGTGTAGACGGTTACCTCAACGCTGGTCAAGACGCTCGATGAACAGGCGATCGTCGGCGAGCAACGCGTCGAGCCGCCGGCGGAGCTCGCTCGCCGAAGCCGCGTCGTGAGGGTCGAGTCGCGTCGCACTGCTGCCGCGATCGGCCAGCCACGAGAACACGAGCGGCGCCAGCGACGACGAGGGCGTGGTTGAACGCCCGCCGTTCGTGGATCGATCTCTGGCGCTGGAGACGTTGAAGAATTTCAGGACGCGGCGGGTGTGGACACCGAGATCGGCGCCGCTGCGGCGCGTGCGCTGAATCATCCATCCGCCGGCGACCGCGGCACAAATCAGTTCGACCGAGTCCGGCTCAATGGATGGCTGCACGACGATCACGTCTCGCAACAGCGCTCGCGGGACCGCGCGCGTGTCGAGATCCGGCGCCCCGACCTGGACATTGACCGGCGGCTGCAGCGTGTGAATCAGCGCGGCTTCGCGCAGCAGCGCCTCGATCTCGGATCCAACCTCGCGCCACTCGGCGCCGGCGGCGCGCGACATCTCCGGTTTCAGCGCGCGCCATCGGCGCTCGGCGAAGTGCGCACGCAGACGCCGGCGCAGGTTCACCGCCTTGCCCACGTACAGTGCCCGCCCGTCCGCGTCTTTCAGCACGTACACACCGGGCGTCGGAGGCGCCTGGCGGCAAATCCGCTCGCCCGCGCGGCGCCAGATCTCCCTCCGGTCCTCGACCACCAGCGCCTGCGCGACGAGGCGTTTCGCGAGATCCGGCGGCGCCCCGCGAATGCCCAGAATTTCAGCTGCCAAGACCTGATGGTCAGGCGCATCACCCATCGTCGCAAGTCTTGCGAGCAACTTGTCGCGAATCACGACGGTTCCCCGGCATCCTTCAGCGACTGGCTGTCGTCACGCCTCGGTCCAACCCGTGCCCAGCCTTGAACTGCGGCGACAGCGTAATCGGCAGCCGGCCTCCGATGGCGGCTTCTCCGGCGATCGCGCGAACGGCGGCACGCTCGGCCTGATCGTAGAAATCGTACGTGAGCAGCGTCGCTGGCAGCTCCGGTACGAACGACGCGGTGTACGGATTACCAAAGAAGGTCGTGACGAACGGCTGGCCGCTCCGATCGGTGGCACGGGCTAGATCGCGCAGCAGCCGCACCAGCTCCGCGCCGAGATCCAGACGGCCGCTGCCCGACGTCGATCGCACGAACACCGACGCGACGACGGCGCCGTAGCGCGGCGCGACCGCGCGGACGAGATCGAGCTCCGACAACGGCGTACGATCCGATACCTCGATCGACGTGACGTTCGCCCACCGCTTCTTCAACTCGGGGATGAACGTCCGACTCGGCGCCGCGATCTGCCAGCCTGACGGATAGTCGAGCACCGACAGATACAGAATCGACGCGTCGCGCGGGACACGCAGCGGCACCTGATTGCGGGCATCGGCGACCAGCGTGATCGAGCGCGCAAACGCTTCTTCGGCGATCGCTTCATGAGCGCGTCCGCCGACGGTGGCGGGCACGGCGTTCAGATCGATCTCACGCTGGAGATGAAGGCCGAGGGACGCCTTCGCGCGCAGCACCCGCTCGACCGACGCGTCGACCTGCGACGCCGGCAGTCGTCCGCTGGCAAGTGCCGCCTTGATGCCGTTGAAGGCCGCAATCGGATCCGGCGAGTGCAGCACCTGATCGGCGCCGGCCAGCAGCGCGCGCACCGCGCCCTCGTCGGGAGGCACCATCTTGGCGACCGCATCCATCGACATCGAATCGGTGTAGACGAGGCCGCCAAAGCCCATTTCGGTCCGCAGCAGGTCGTGAAGAATCGGCCGGCTGAATGTCGCGGGCGTCGACGGTGCAGGATCCAGCGCCGGCAGCACGATGTGGGCGGCCATCACACCTTCCACACCCTGCTCCACCCCGCGGCGAAACGGCAGCAGCTCGATGCTGTCGAGACGCGCGCGATCGAAAGAGACGATGGGCAGGCCGAGATGGCTGTCGACGTCGGTGTCACCGTGCCCGGGGAAATGCTTCACCGTGGCAATCATCCGGCCGTCACGCGCACCGGCGACATACGCGCCGACGAGGGCCGCGACGCGCTCGGGATTCTCGCCGTACGACCGGATGTTGATCACCGGGTTCCGCGCGTTCACGTTCACGTCGGCAACAGGCGCGAAGTTCACCTGGATCCCGAGTGCGCGGGACTCGAGCGCGGTGATCCGCGCTTCCTCACGAACGAGACGCAGTCCGTCGGCTCCGGGAATCGCTCCCATGGCCATCTGTCGCGGGAACGAAGTCGCGCCGAAAATGCGAAACCCGACGCCCGTCTCGAAGTCCGCGGTGTTCAACAGCGGCACCGACGACATCGCCTGCAGGCGATTGATGATTGAGGCGGCGGAAAATGGCTGGCCCAGAATCACCGTCCCGTAGGCCGAGTTCAAGAGCACGGACGGCGCCGGCTGCGACGCGCCGAACACGTGAAGACCGCCGACGTGATACTCACGCACGAGCCGCGTGAGCACGTCGAACGCGTCGCTGTCGGTGCTCATGAAGTTCGATTCGAACGAGGGGACGATCAGCTGGCCGATCTTTTCGTCGGACGTGAGCTTCTTCAGCGTCTGCTCCACCCACCGTTCGGCGGCGCGATCGAGCGTGAAGGGATCGCGAGGGGCAGCGCGCAGGCCACAGACGACGGCGATCGCGCACAGGCACGAAGACCACACAGCGCGTCTTCGTCTGCGTTCGGCGTCGCGGTCGCGGCTCTGCATCGGCGGATCGTAGCATGCGGTCGCGCTACAATGCCCCGAATGAGCCAGGCGGAGCACAAGGCCCGGGCGCCGAAGTCCGTGCGCTGTTTTGTCGTCACCGTCAGCGACACGCGGACCGAGGAGACCGACTCGAGCGGCCGTGCGATCGCCAGCATGCTCGAGGCCGCCGGCCACGAGGTCGCCGGACGCACCATCGTCAAAGACGATGCGGACCTGGTGCGAGGGGTTCTGGAACGACAGCTCGCGAGCGCGACCGTGCAGGCGATCATCACGACGGGCGGAACGGGAATCACGGCACGCGACAGCACGTACGAGGTGGTGTCGGGCCTCCTGCAGAAGCGTCTCGATGGATTTGGCGAGCTCTTTCGCATGCTGAGCTTTCAGGAGATCGGCCCAGCCGCGATGATGAGCCGCGCGTGCGCCGGCATTGCGGCGGGACACATCGTCGTCTCGCTGCCGGGATCCGAAGCGGCTGTGCGGCTCGCGCTCGAGCGCCTGCTGATCCCGGAGCTCGGGCACCTCGTCGAACAGGCGGCGCGATGAACAATCCAGCCGGGTTCGGAGTTCAAGGTTCAGGGTGCAGCGTTCGTTCATGGTTCGGCCTTGCAGAACCAGGAACCAGCACGCTGGACCCGGCACCAGGAACCCTGAACTCGGTGGGGTTCTGATGCGCCCCTTTGCTTCGACGATTTCTCTCGAGGAAGCGCGAAGGCGCCTGAGGGAAGCCGTCCGCCCGATCGAGCGCACTGAACGCGTCCGCATCGAGGAGGCGGCGAACCGTGTCGCAGCCGCCGACATCACGTCGCCAATCGACGTGCCCCCCTTCTCGCGATCGGCGATGGACGGCTACGCCGTCGTGGCCGCCGACACCGTGAGCGCGTCACGCTCGACGCCGGCGCGTCTCCGTCTGCTGGATCGCATCTACACCGGGCAACCATCGTCGGCCACGATCGAACCCGGCACGTGTGCGGAGATTGCGACGGGGGCTCCACTTCCGGCGGGCGCCGATGCGGTCGTCATGGTCGAAGAGACCGGCAGGAACGACGGCACTGACCGGATCGACGTGTTTGCTCCGGCGACAGCAGGCCAGCACATCGGCCGCCGCGGCGGCGACATCAGCGCAGGCGACAGGATCATCGCCGCCGGCGACTTCCTGTCTCCAGCCCGCACCGGCGCCATCGCCGCAATCGGTCGACGAGACGTCGAAGTGTTCGCGATGCCGCGCGTCGCCGTTCTGTCCACCGGCAATGAGGTCATCGAGCCTGGCAGCACGCTCGCGCCTGGCCAGATCTTCGACGTGAACCGTTTCACGCTCGGCGCCGTGATCGGTGAACACGGTGGCGTCGCCGAACCCCATCGCGCCGCGCAAGACACCGTTGCAGCGCTCATCGACGCGCTCGACGCGTGCGCCACGGCCGATTTGATCGTGTTTTCAGGCGGAAGTTCGGTCGGCGAGCGCGATCTCGTCGTGGACGCGATCGCGGCTCGCGGCGAGATGGTCTTTCACGGCATCGCCGTGCGGCCGGGGAAACCGACGGCGTTCGCGACCATCCGCGCGAGCAACGGGAGCACGCCGTTTTTCGGGATGCCAGGCAACCCGACGTCGTGCCTGTCCAACGCCTACATCCTGCTCGTGCCGTTCCTGCGGGCGCTGGCGCGCCTGCCGCCGCACAAACCGCACACCGTCAGCGCGCCACTGGGCCGGCGCATTGCGTCGGCGTTCAACCGCCATCAGTTCTACACGGTGCGCCTGCAGGATGGCGTCGCGTTTCCGGCGTTCAAAGGATCGGGCGACATCACGAGCCTGTCACAGGCCGACGGCTACATCGAGATTCCGGCGGACCAGAGCGTGGTCGAAGAAGGGGCGTCGGTAACCGTGACGCTGTTCTGAAATTCAGTTATCTGGTTATCGGGTCATCTGGTTAGCTGGTTATTTCAGCGTCTCCCGATCCGGCGCTCGTATTCCATTTCGAGGACATCGGCCGTGTGCAGGTCGAACGCGACGGCCTTGTGCTCGAACTTCCCGCGGAACTCACTATGACAGCGGTAGCAGACCGTCAGATCCTTCAGGCGCCCGTAGATGGCAAGGTCGATCAGCGTCGCCGCGCCGAGGATGCTGTAGGCGATCAAGTCGCGGCCGTACCAATAGAAGCCGGCGCTGATCAGCGCGCCGATGATGACGACGGTCAGGCCGATCTTGGGATCGAAGTCCTTGCGGATGTAGAAGTCGCCGCCGCGGCACACCGGGCAGATGTCGACCTCACGGTCTTCACGCAGTGCGTCTGACACCGTCAACGGAATCTCGCGGCCGCACGCGCCACAGGTGATCGAATCTGGCGCGCCGGTCGCGGAGACAGGCAGGCCGGCGTCGCATTTCGGACACTTCGCGAGAAATTCCATCGGTCTTTGAATTATGTCACGGCGCTCGGCTGAAGCCTTCGCGCTACATTCGACGTCGCCCGGCGCGTTCACTGCGCTCGGCTGAAGCCTTGGCACTACGCTCGACGGCGCCGGCGCGTTCATTCAGGTAGCGCGAAGGCTTCAGCCGAGCGGCCGAGCGACTACTTCGCGTCGACGTCGTAGATATAGAGCGTCGAGCGATCGTCTTCCGGCATGAAATAACCACGCAAGCCTGCGTCGCTCGGCTCGATCCACACCGGGTTGTGTGTCATGTCCAGCCCGCTGGCCGTCCAGAGCAGGACTGGAACCTGATGGAGAGGACGGACGTCGCCGAGATCGACGAGCTCGAGTCCGCCGAGCCGGAAGAGCGGTCCACCAGGCGCGGAACGAATCTCCGTCACGCCCGTGCAGAGCATCTGGTGGCTGCCGACGTATTTGCAGTCCTGGTAATCGAGATAGTGCGACGTGTTCAGCGATCGGCGCGTAACCGCGCCACGCTCGGTCCAGCGATAAAAGCGGCGCGATCCCCAGCTGACGCCGTGCAGCGTGCTTTCGTCGGTGTCGTGAACGATGGCGCCAATGTGATCGTCGACACGAAACACTTCCTCGGCCTTCATCGTCCCGGGATCGACGCGGTACACGATCGAGCGGCTGTCGGGACGGTACTCCGCAACCGGCACCCAGATGCTGCGACCGTCGTAGTCGATGCCGCCCGGATGGTAGATCGCACCCTCTCCCAGTTTGAGTTCGCCGGCAAGATGTCCTGACATGTCCATCTTGAACAGGCGACCGACGCCTTTGCCTGCGTCACGGTCGATGACCTCGACGGAGGAAACGAACACGCTCTCGCCGATCTTCACCATGCCCTGGGGATGAAACGTGCGAAACGTGACCGGCACCGACGCGACCAGCGTCCAATGCGAGCTCCGTGTGAGACTTCGCACCCGCTCGGCGACGATCGACCGGGCATCCTGCTGAACGGCGGAGACGACGATGGCGGCTGCCGCGAAGATCGCGATCAGGAGCGGTCGCATCGACGCGAGTATGGCACGCGCCGCCTACTCCTCGCGCAGCGCCTCCGTCGGTTGGAGGCGAGACGCGCGCAACGCCGGCACGTAGCTGGCGAGCATGGCGACCAGGCCGAGTCCACCCGCCGCCATCGCGAGCGTCACCGGATCGCCGGGATGCAGGCCAAACAGCAGCGTCGCCGCGGTCCGCGCCGCGGCGATCG
>Ga0105242_10004552_pt1 | contig 10760 bp, 6 predicted proteins | sample KBSM24metaG_FD_81521 | JGI IMG/M metagenome (GOLD analysis project Ga0105242, IMG submission 81521) | Miscanthus rhizosphere microbial communities from Kellogg Biological Station, Michigan, USA - KBS M2-4 metaG | ecosystem: Host-associated > Plants > Roots > Rhizosphere > Soil | place: Michigan... | reverse complement strand
GGCTTCCATAGGGCAATCCTCCATCCTCCATGCGCTATCCTCGCTTCCACCGTCCTACTTCCTAATTTCCCTTCTCTATCTCCTCGCCGTCGAAATCGGCGTCGAAGCCTGGTACCGGAGCCACGAAAAGAACCTGGCTTCACAGCCGGGCTGGACGGTGCGGCCGCCGGAAAACGCGGCGGGATTTCGCGAGATAAAGATCGACGACGAAGTTCGCCAGACGCTCCGGTTCGATCGCGGCCGCGAAGTGGTCTGGAAAACTTCCGATCCCGCCGCGCCGGAAAACGCGATCACGAATTACCTGTTCTTTTTCCGGTGGAATCCCGGGAGCTCGAGTGTGGTCCGGGCCCGGGCCCATCGGCCGGACATTTGTCTGCCGAGCGCGGGCTGGAAACAGATCGCGGATCGCGGCGTGAAAACGTATGTCGCGAATGGCGGCATCGCGCTGCCAATGCGTCGAGTCAGTTTTCGCCAGGAAAACGGCACCGCGGTCGTGCACACCTTCTTTTGTTTGCGCGAAGACAAGATCCGTCCGGATGAAACCCGGCCCGACCTGCAACTCGCGGCCGGCATTCAACCCGATTGGTCGTTTGGCGCTCGCGTGCGCGCTGTCCGTAACGGCGTGCGCAACATGGGCCAGCAGGTGATGGAATTCGTCATGATGAGCAATCGCAACGTCGATGCGGAGGCGCTGGAGCCGAAGTTCGAGCAGATGATCCGGGAAGTGGTTGTCGCCGGGGAAGCGAAGTAGAAAGTAGGAATTAGAAAGTAGAAAACGGGGAGGAAGATGGAGAAAGATCTGGAGCAGCGGACGAAGATGTTTTCGTTGGCCACTATTAAGTTCAGTGCGGGTTTGCCGCGGACACGCGAGCCGGATGTTTTATGCCGACAGCTGTTGCGCTCGGCGACTTCGATCGGCGCGAATTATCGCGAGGCGAACCGAGGTGTTTCCCGCGCCGATTTCGCGAACAAGATTGGAACGGTGCAAAAAGAAGCCTCGGAAACGCAATATTGGATCGAACTCCTGAGCGAATCGGGCATTGCCGACGCCGAACGAGCAAACACGCTCCACAAAGAATCGTCCGAGCTGCTCGCCATTTTTACCGCCATCGGCAAAAAACTGAAAGCGTAGCTCTCCCCGTTTCCTACTTTCTACTTTCTACTTCCTACTTTCCTTCGCCCATGCGCCCTGACGATGTAATGATGACCGCAGCCGAGCTGGCTGCGCGGCGGCGCAAACGAAAGCGGCTCGTTGTTGTCGTGTCGCTGGTCGTGTTGCTCCTGGTGGGCGGGTTTTTCGGGGCGAAGCCGTTGCTCCATATCGGCAAGGCGTGGCAGGCGCGGCGGCATGCGCGCACGGCGATGGGGCTCATCGAAAAAGAACAGTGGAACGATGCGCGAAAGGAAGCGACGGCGGCCTACCAACTTTGGCCTAACGAACCGGAAGACATTCGGTCGGTGGCGCGTTTTCTTTCGCGAACGCGCCAGGCCCAGGCTCTCGAATTCTGGGATCGCCTGGAAATCCAGGGCCGCCTGACCCGCGAAGACCTGGTGGATGAAGCGTCGATCGCCCTTTTCGCAGGCGACGATACCCGGGCGAAGCGGGCGATCACTGCGCTTTTGAGCGGCAAAAACGGCGCGGCGAAAGCGGTGGACCATTTGCTCGAAGCGCAGCTCGCCATGCGGCAGGGCGCGCCGATCGAGGCGCACGACGCGCTCCAGAAAGTCTTCAACGATGCGGCATCGACCACGCGGGAGAAATTGCAGGCCACTCTCCTCGAGGCCGCCATCGCCGGAGGTAACGAGGCCTGGCGCGACGAAGCCTGGGGTCAGCTCAAAGCGATCGCGAACGGAAACGACGCCGCGGGCCTCGACGCGCTCACGGTCCTGGCCCAGACGGTCATCGGCCAGGAAAGTCTGCCGGCAAATTTCCCGATGCAGGCGCCCGAGCTCGCCCAAAAACTCGAAGCTCATCCCCTCGCCCGGACGCCGCAAAAATTGCTCGCGATCGACCTGCGCATTCGCGACCAAAAAGAAGCGCGAGCCGAATTCATCGCCCAAGCCACCGACAAATGGAAAAACGGCACGGCCGAGGAAATGGCGGCGCTGGCCACCTGGCTCAATGGCAAAGGCGAGTACCAACGGCTGCTGGACGCCATCCCGCTCGAGAAAGCGATTTTGTCCCGAGACCTTTTCCTGCAGCAACTCGATGCGCTCGGCGGTCTCGGGCGCTGGAAGGAAATCAAGGAGGTGCTCGATCGCGACTCTTTCCCGCTCGATCCGGTCCTGCAGAAAATGTATCTGGCGCGGTGCAACGCCCAGCTCGGTGAAAAAACGGCCTCGGAAAACAACTGGCAGCGCGCCCTGGAAGAAGCTCACGGCGAGCCGACCAAGCTGTTGATGCTGGCCAGTTACGCGGAGAAAAATAATGCGATCGAGACGGCCCGCGCGGCCTACGAGGAAGCAATCGCGGAGGCGCCCAAGCTGAGAGCCGCGCACCAGGGCCGGTTGCGGATTGCCCAAGCCACGAAGGAAACGAAAAAGATCCACGACGTGCTGGCGGAGATGTTGGCGATCTGGCCTAACGACCCGGCGGTTCAAAACGACGAAGGGTATACGCGATTACTGTTGATAATTGGAGGGACGGCCGCCCTGCCTCCAGCGGAAGAAAACGCCGAACGCCCAACGCCGAACGCCCAGCCGCCGAGATCGGAGGACGGAAGTCAGAGGTCAGAACCAAAGACGAAGAACGAAGAGCTGAAAAGCATCGAGGAGCTGGCTGCGAAATTAGTTCAGCGCGAGCCGTCGAGCCTGCCGCATCGGACACTGCTCGCGTTGGCGAGGTTGCAGCTCGGAAAATTCAGCGACGCGATGGATGCGTATTCCAACATCCAGGTATCGCGCGGCGCGCTCACTCATCCGGCGCTGGCCGTGCACGCGGCGGTCCTGGCCGCGAACGGCCGCGGCGATGACGCCGCGAACGAGGCCCGCGAAATCGACCCGAAACAGTTGCTGCCGGAAGAAGCGGGGCTGATCGCGGGAATCCCGCGGTAACTGGAGGGACGACCTCGGTGTCGTCCCTATGAATACCGGGACGCCTTTGGCGTCCCCGCACTCTCAGGGACGGGACAGCGCCCGTCCCTCCAATTCGCTTGCCGCTCTCGGGGATTTGCCCGCGAATGGACGCGAATCTGCGCGAATGGGAAACCGATTTTGTTTCGCGTCTATTCGCGTCATTCGCGGGCAACCTCTTCGGCGATTGCAAATCGCCGCTCCTTGGAGGGACGGGCGATGCCCGTCCTCGGGGGCGGTTTGGAAAGCGCCCCTCCTTGGGATAATCCGAATCTCCCGTAACTGGCCGCCCATTTTCCCCATAACCATAATTTTTGGAGTTGACGCCCGCCGGGCCGCTCCGCTTCAATCCGCGTTTGATGAGTCCGTCCCCGCGCACAATCTGGCGGTTACTGCGTTATCTGCTTCTCATCGTCTCTGCGGGTGCTGTCCTCGCCGCCGACAACACCTGGATGACGAAGCTCCGTTTCGACTTCAAGGATTCCCTCGCCTGGTTGTCGAACTTTTATCCCGCTGAAGAAAAGGCGGACCTGCCGGTCCTCGTAGAGGTAACCGCAGCACCCAACGTCGATGCGGCACTCGGGATAAATCGGCTCATGAATAGCCTGCTGTATTCGCGTCCGGGCACGGGCTGGACACTCGATTCCAGCAAGACCTCCGCGTTATCCTTCAAAGCGGAAGAGACTTCGCAACCGACCGTCTTTACTCCCAACTGGCTCCCAACCGCCACGTTGTCGGCGGGATTCATCGCCAGTTCCGGCTGGCTCACCGCTCCGATTCCCAGTGCGCCCACTGCCTCGGGAAACTGGACCTCGAACGCGTCGGGCGACTGGGGCACGGCATCGAATTGGCAGACGAACGTCATCGCGAACGGCGCCGGCAACGCAGCCCACTTCGACCTGCTCGACATCACCAACGACGTGACCGTTAACCTGGAAGCGCCCCGCACCATCGGGAACGTCTACCTTGGCGACACCAACGGGACGAATCACTACACCATCAGCGGCAACGCGCTCACCGTCGACAGCGGCGCCGAGTTTGTTTCCGCTGTCCTCCAGCAATCCTCCACCAGCGCCGGCGACACTTTTGCCGCGCCAATCCTTCTCCTCAGCGATCTCGACGTGAACAATCTCTCGGCGACCAATCCGCTCCACATCACCGGCAACATCGCCTCGAGCGGCGGCGCCAATTCGTTCACCACTATCTGGTTCAATAACACGAGCGGCGCGACGGGAAACATTCGGGTAAGTGGCAACATCAGCAACGGAACAAACGGCGGCTTGGTGAACGTCGTGGTGGTCAACGGCGGAACGGTGACCCTGGAAGGCGCCAACACCTATACCGGTTTCACGGAAGTGGACGGCGGCACGCTTCTGGTCAACGGCACCAAGTCTGGAAACGGGTCGGTTTATGTCTATGACACGGGGACGCTCGGCGGCACAGGAACCGTGGCTGGGAATCTTTATACCTTCGGAGGCACGGTCACCGGCGCGACGGCGACGACAGTCGGCAAGCTGACGTTGCAGGGTGACGTGAACTTCGCCACGGGCGAAGGCGATGGCGGCACTTACCTGGCGAATTTGAGCGGCAGCTTGAGCGATCTGCTCGCGATCACCGGGCAGCTGGTTCTCGGCGCCGGCACCACGCTCGATATCCAGGGCGCGGCGGACGGCACCACGACCTACATCCTGGCGACGTTCGGTTCCCACGACGACGTGTTCGACATGGTGATGGGCGTTCCGAGCGGTTACGCCCTGGTTTACAATCCCACCGACCTCGAGCTCGTTCCGATCCCCGAGCCGGCGACTTGGATTGGCGGTGCGCTCGCGCTGGGTGCGATTGCGTTCGTGCAACGCCGCCGACTGCGCCGAGCTTAATCCCGGCCTAACGACCAATCGCCACCGGGCCCCCGCCTTTGTGGGGATTTTGCCCGCGAATGGACGCGAATCTACGCGAATGGGGAAATCCGATTTTGATTCGCGACCATTCGCGTCATTCGCGGGCAACCCTCGACCTCCCGATCTGTTATTAGTTATTCGAGGTTGGCTTCCGGCCTCAGGACCCTGCTAATAAGAACACTCCGATGAGTCTCTCGAAACGGTTCGCGCGGCAGCCTCGGCCCTGGATCGTCGCCGAAATGGCGATCGCGGTGGCGCTGATCGGCGTGCTCGATTTTCTGACTAGCTACGAGTTCCGGCTCCTCCCGTTCTACGCCGGCCCGATCTTCGTCATGGCGTGGTTTTTGGCCGCAAGGCCGGGCTCGCTACGGCGGTAATTTCCGGCTGGATCTGGTGGTGCGCGAACTGGTTTAACGGCGATCCCGACCTGCATAGCTGGGTCCAGGCGTGGGAAATCTTCCGGCACGTCGGGTTCTTCCTCGTCGTGGCCTGGACGGGAGCCGCTTTGCGCACGAAAAGCGACAGTGCCGCCGCGCGTATCCAGCTTCTGGAACACACCCAGCAGCTGGAACGCGAGATCGTCAATATCAGCGACGCCGAGCAGCGCCGGATCGGCCAGGATTTGCATGACGGCATCTGCCAACATCTCGCGGCGCTCACCTGCGCCGCCGCGTCGTTGCGGGACGACCTGCAAAAACTTCAGCTGCCGGCCGAAGCGGAATCGGCCGCCGAGCTGGCCACGCTGCTCCAGGATGCGGTCGTGCAAACCCGCAATTTATCGCGGGGCCTGATTCCCGCGCACGTCGGCCAGGTGGGATTGGCCATCGCGCTCGACTCGCTGGCTCAAACGGTTAGCCGGCTGCACGGAGTCCATTGCACCTTTCGGACCCAGGGAAAGGCGATCGATTGCGGCGAGCAAACCGGTATGCACCTTTACCGGATCGCGCAGGAAGCGATCAACAACGCGATCAAACACGGCAAGGCGAAGAATATTTCGCTTACCCTGGATTGCTCGGCTGATCTGGTGACGCTCCGGATCCTGGACGACGGCGAGGGCAGCTGGTCACCGGACTCGCAGGGCATGGGACTCGCGATCATGCGCTACCGGGCGCGAGTTTCCGGTGGCGAATTGACGATTGAAAATCCGCCCGAGGGCGGGACGCTCATTTCCTGCACCGCGAAAAAGAATCCAGAAGCAAGCGAAATCGCCGCCGCCTAAATTGTAGGGCGTTTCTGTGAAACGCCGAGGCGGAACCGGAGGGATGGCCGCTGCCGCGCCTGCATCGCTATGGGAAGCATTGCGGGCATGGTGTCGTCCCTATGATTACCGGGACACCCTTGGCGTCCCACACATCTCCAATCGCTTCCCCCACCCTTGCCGCTATCGGGGATTTGCCCGCGAATGGACGCGAATCTGCGCGGATGGGAAATCCCTCTCTTATTCGCGTCCAATTTGCGTCATTCGCGGGCCTAACGACTGGAGGGTCAGGCGATGCCTCTCCCCTTGGGCGATTGCGAATCGCCGGTCCTTGGGGGAGCCGGCATCTGACACAGACGCCCTACAAAATTCGAAGGCCGCACTCTGGTGATCACAAAGCTGTCGACAACTCTCCAGTAATTATGGTTCACTCGCTCCGCCCCCGGGGAGCACGAGAACCGAGAACATGGGCGGTTGTTCTTCGCATCCCCGAAGGGCTGCGAAAGACAACAATGGCGGCAACGCTCAAAGACGGCCAGAAAGCATCCCGGACGGCCAAATCCCGGGTGTTGATCCTGGAAGATCTGCCGATCATTCGGGAGCGCCTGGCCCAGCTGATCGAGGGCGAGCCGGACCTCGAGGTGTGCGGCGAATCCGACGACGCCCGCGAGGCCATGAAGATAGTCGCGGCCACCCGGCCGAAAGTGGTGGTAACCAGCCTCTCGTTAAAGAACAGCAACGGCCTCGATTTCATCAAGGACCTGCACGGCCGTTACCCGGAAGTCTTGGTCCTGGTTTTCTCGATGTATGACGAGCTGGTCTACTCGGAGCGCGCTATCCGGGCCGGCGCCCGCGGGTTCATCCGCAAGAACGAAAGCACTAAAGATCTCATGCGAGCGATTCGCACCGTGGCGGAAGGCGAAATTTACATGAGCCATCGCGTCACGGTTACCAAGGTGACGCGGTTTTTCGAGCGATCGTCGACCAAGGCAGACGCGCCTCTGGAACAACTCAGCGACCGGGAGCTCCAGGTTTTGCAGCTGATCGGGCACGGTCAAAGCACCCGTCAGATCGCCAGCGCACTCTATCTCGACATCAAAACCATCGAGACCTACCGGTCCCGGATCAAGGTTAAGCTCAATTTGTCCACCGCGGCCGAGCTTTGCGAGCATGCCCGCGCCTGGCTGGAGGAAAGCACCTGCGGCCGGTAGCGTCGTTAGGCTGTAGGGGTTTCCCCCCTACATCGGCCGTTTTCCTGTAGCAACTTCAGGCCTCAAAAATCGGGGCCGTCGCCTGACAGACGGATCGTTAGGCGATCCCTACTCTGGCCCGCGATGCTACGGCTCCCCGCACGTATTTCGCTTTTCTCCCTCTTCGACCGCAGTCGCTCCTGCGGGCAATTTGCGGCGGCAGCGCTGGAACGGGATTGCACTGGAACTACTGGGACTTCGCCCGGCGGGGGTTTCCTCTGTCAGGACGTTTCCACGACCCCACGCAGCTTTGAACCAGCCTGCCGCCGCTCCCTCTCCTCGAACCCACATCGGCAAAGACTTCTCCGCTCCTCCAGGGACCGCTCCGCAAAATGAAACGAAACATCTCCACGCAATCAGCCTTCTCCCGCCGGCGACTCCTGTTCGCACTTACCCTTTGCTCGGCCGGCCTCCTTCTCGCGCTCTTGGCCTTAGGTGGAACCATGCGCTTTGCTGACACAGATTCTCCGGTCAGCCAATCCACCTGGTTGGGCCGAATCGTTTCGAGGCTCGGCGTTCGACTGGAATCGCCTAAAATTGCCACGACTTCGGAGCAGGAAACACCGCGCAAAGGCGGAGGCGCCAGCGGTCCGCTGGGTAACTCGGAGAGCGAATCGGAGCGTACCCAATCCACCAACCAGCCCGTTACTCCTTACGCCGGGCCCCCCGAGGATTTTCACGCGGTGCGCCCGGTCCAAAGCGGAGCTTTGCGTGAGCTGCCGCCCATTCCGCCAAACGCAGTCCGGCGTCACGAACACCCGGAACCGATCCGGCCCACGCCGCCAACCGCCGTGGGTGCTCCTGATGGCGTTCGGCAAACAACCCTCGGTCCCGTCTTTTCGGCTCCTACCGCGACGGGAACAAGCTTCGAGGGTGTCGGCGTGGGTATCCCTGGATTCGTTCCTAGCAGCAACCCGCCGGACGTGAACGGGCGCATCGGCGCGACCCAATACGTGCAGTGGAACAACACGAGTTTCGCGGTCTTTAACAAAACGACGGGCGCCATTCTTTACGGGCCAGCCGCGGGCAACACTTTGTTCCAGGCGCTGGGCGGCGTCTGCGCTTCTCACAACGACGGCGACCCAGTAGTTGCCTATGACATTCTCGCCGGCCGCTGGATCCTTTCGCAGTTCGTGGTGGATGCTCCGGCGGGGAGCGCTTCCCACCAGTGCGTAGCCGTCTCGCAGACGCAGGATGCTACTGGGAAATACTACCTCTACGACTTTGTCACCGATACGACTAACTTCGTCGATTATCCCCACATCGGTGTCTGGCCGGACGGGTATTACATGACGAGCCATGTGTTCAACGCGGCCGGGACGGCGCAGGTCGCCGCTCGCGTCAACGTCTTCGAGCGCGACAAAATGATTTTAGGCCTGCCCGCCCGGCAAGTAGCCAAGGATCTGGGCAAAGACGGGAGCGCTTTCCAATACGGATTTCTGCCCGCCGATCTCGACAGTCTCACTCCGCCACCCGCGGGAGCAGCTGGGTTTGTCATGGGACCGAACGCTCAGTTTACCAACAGGACCGACTATGCCCGAGTAGCAGTGACATGGGGGACAACTCCTACTATTACCCTGACTGAAGGAACGATCTCTACTTCAGGCGCGGGCATCAGCACCCCCACATGCGTGAACAACACCGCAGCCCAGGACAATCGCGATTGCGTCCCCCAGCCTTCGCCCGCGGTAGGAGCTGATTATCTCGATAACATCTCGTTCCATTACACCTACCGACTGGCTTATCGGAACTTCGGCGGTAGCCCCGTCCAGGAATCTCTCGTCGCCAGCGGCGTCACCGCCGGTAGCGCCAGCACGCCGGGTCACGGTGCCATCAGGTGGATGGAGTTTAGGAACGCCGGCGGTTTGGCGACAGCACCTACCCTTTTCCAAACGGCCATCTTCGACCCTGATACCGCCTATCGCTGGCTTCCGTCCATCGCGATGGACAAGGACCACAACATCGCGCTCGGCTACAGCAAATCGAGCACATCCATCAAGCCCGGTATTTATATAACGGGCCGACTGGGAACCGACACCATCAACACGATGGGTGCCGAAGCCACGATTATTGCCGGCACAGGTGTCCAACTTTCCTCCGGCGGATTTAATGCCGGCAACCGCTGGGGCGACTACAGCGCGATGACGCTCGACCCGGTCGATCAGTGCACCTTCTATTACACCAACGAGTACATCCCCTCGAATGGCGACTTCAACTGGGCCACGCGCATTGCCTCCTACAAGTTCCCTTCCTGCACCTCCGCCACAGCGTGGGGTACGGTGATCGGCACCATTACTTCCGCGGCTACCGGCGCTCCGATTTCCGGAGTAACCGTCACCCTCAGTAATGGCTTCGCCGCAGCCAGCGACGCTTCCGGCGTTTATTCGATATCCGTTCCGGCTGGGACTTACACAGCCACGGCGGCCGATCCGGATCGTAACTGCGCCAGCGCCACACCGTCATCCGCCAGCGTCAGCCCTCCCAGCGGCGGCAGCGTCAACCAAAACTTCGCCATGACCGGCGTCTCGAAGCTCGAGGTCAATACCACCGCGATCGATGATTCATTTACCGGCAACGGGAACGGCATCATTAACCGCGACGAGTGCGTGTTGGTGAATGTCGGCGTGAAGAACAATGGTTGCGCCACGGAATCAGGCATCACTGCCACCCTGACGACTACGACGGCAGGCGTAACGGTGGTCGATAATAGCGCGAGCTATCCCAACATGGTTATCGATGCCAGCGGCAATAACTCTGCGCCCTTCAAGATCAAGACGGCCACCTCTTTCGTTTGCGGCACTGAGATCGCGTTGTCGCTCAATCTCACCTATGCCGGCGGCAGCAAATCGATTCCCATTGTTTTGCCGAGCTGCGCGGGAGGCACCGACCAGACCTTTGGCCCTACTTCGATCACACTCAGCGATCCTGCCCAGCCCGATCGGCTCGGCCGGACCGGTAACCCGAGCACCTGCGATGGGAAGACCTGTCCCGGCGCGATCAACACGGCCGGATCGCGTAACTACAAGACTTTCAACTTTACCAACTCCGGCGGCGCCACCGCCTGCTTTACCGTCACCATCAATGCCGCCCTTGGCGGCGGCGGAGACATCCAGAGCGCCGCTTATCTCAATAGCTACACGCCCCCAACCGCCCAGGGAGATACCGCCGGCAACATGTGCCTCGGTTACCTTGGCGATACCGGAATTTCGGGACTGGGAACCACGGTCGGGACAGCCTCGTATTCATTCGAGGTCCCGGCCCTGTCGAATTTCGTCGTGGTCGTAAACACCTCCACGGGTTCGACGACATCGTCCCAGTTCAGCCGTGATGCTGTTGGCAACG
>Ga0105242_10004550_pt1 | contig 10762 bp, 11 predicted proteins | sample KBSM24metaG_FD_81521 | JGI IMG/M metagenome (GOLD analysis project Ga0105242, IMG submission 81521) | Miscanthus rhizosphere microbial communities from Kellogg Biological Station, Michigan, USA - KBS M2-4 metaG | ecosystem: Host-associated > Plants > Roots > Rhizosphere > Soil | place... | reverse complement strand
TGCTTGGAGATGGGCGTCGAGTAGCCCCAGCCGTTGTTCTCGGCGACGAACACGGCCGGCACCTCGAGCACCGCCGCGATGTTGAGCCCCTCGTGGAAGTCGCCGCGCGACGTGGCGGCGTCGCCGAAGCTCGTGAGCGCGACGCGCTCCTCGCCGCGCTGCTTGTAGGCCAAAGCGGCGCCGACGGTGAGCGGGATCATGTCGGCCATGTGCGACACCTGGCACGGGATGTTCCACTCGCGCCCGCCGATGTGCAGGTTGCCGTCCTTGCCGCGCGTCGTCGAGCCGGCCTTGCCCATGAACTGGGCGAAGATGCGCCACACCGGCACGCCGTGCACGAGGTAGGAGCCGAGGTCGCGGATCCAGGGCGAGAGCCAGTCGCCGTCCTCGCCGCGCTCGAGCGGCAGCGCGATGCCGACGGCGATGGCCTCCTGGCCGCGGCCGGTGTAGTAGCTCCCGGGGAGCTTCCCCTGCCGGTACAGGTTGAGCGCTCGCTCCTCGACCGCTCGGGTGAGCGTCATCCAGTAGTACAGGTCGAGCGCGAGATCGTCAGAGACCTCGACCGACGGCAGGTCGGGAACGGCGGAGATCTTGCGGGCGGGGGATGTCACAGGTCGCGTTATCGGCAGATCTGCCGGTGAGACAAGGGGCAGTGTAGTGGCGGCTCCAGTCGGGCCTTCCGGACCCGTCACAAGGGTGCCTACGGCTAAAGCCGCGGACCGGATGGCCGAATACGCAGCCGATGGCGCTTCGCACGTCCTCCCTCCCGTCGTCCACCGCCCCTCCCACCGCCGCGGTCGATTGGCGCGTCCGCGTGCAGCAGACCGTGGGCGGCGCAGCCACGGCGATCGCCTCCGGCGACCTCGACCGGCTGGCAACCGCCTTCGCCGAGCTCTCCGGGTGGGACGACCGCCATCGCGCCCACCAGGCGCGGTGCGGGATCGTCGAGGCCGTGCTCTCCTACCGGCCCGCCTCGTCGGACGCCTGGGTCGCCCCGTTCGTCGTCACCGCCGCCGCGCTCCTCGAGTCGCTCGAGGACGAGCCGCGCGATCCGGTGCTCCTGAACCACGCCGGCGTCTTCCTGTACGAGCTGCTCGAGGCCGCCGCCGCCGAGGATCTCTTCAAGGCCGCCCTGCGGCTCGACCCGAACCTGCCGTTCGCCGCCGCCAACCTGGAGCAGGCCAAGATCCGCAAGCGCTCGAACGGCCGCCTCAAAGGCGCCTTCGGCGCGCGCATGCGCGGCCTGGCCGCCCGCGGCCGCAAGGTCGCCGCGCAGGCCCGCCCGGTGCCCGGCCTCAAGCTCTCGCTGTGCATGATCGTGAAGGACGAAGAGGAGATGCTGCCCGGGTGCCTCGAGCCGCTCCGCGGCGTCGTCGACGAGATGATCGTCGTCGACACCGGGTCGAGCGACCGCACCGTGGAGATCGCCGAGTCGTTCGGCGCCAAGGTCGTCCACTTCCCGTGGAACGGCTCGTTCGCCGACGCCCGCAACGTGTCCATCGAGAACGCGACCGGCGACTGGATCATGTACCTCGACGCCGACGAGCACCTCGAGGCCGAGGACGCGCCGAAGCTGCGCGACCTCCTCGGCCGCACCTGGCGTGAGGGCTTCAACCTCGTCGAGACGAACTACACCGGCGGCGAGGACACCGGCTCGGCCACCACCCACCTGGCCCTGCGCCTGTGGCGGCGGCGGCCGGAGTACCGCTTCGAGGGCCGCATCCATGAGCAGAAGACGCACACGATGCCGATGTTCCTGCCGGAGCGGTTTGAGACGACGACGATCCGCGTTCGCCACTACGGCTACCTGAACCAGCGCATCGCCTCGAAGGAGAAGTCGCAGCGCAACATCCAGCTCCTCGAGCAGGAGGCGCGCGAGAACCCGAGCCCGTTCAACGACTACAACCTCGGCTCGGAGTACCTCGCGCTCGGCGACCCCGCCAAGGCCCGCACCCATTTCGACCGCGCATGGGAGTCGCTGCGGTCGGTGCCCGGTATGGCCTCGGCCGGCTACGTGCCGCTCCTCGTCTCGCGCGCGGCCCGCGCCCGGCGCGAGGCCGGCGACCATGCCGCCGCCGCGCAGGCCGTCGACGAGGGCCTTGCGGCCTATCCCGACCACACCGACCTCGTCATGGAGGCCGCGCACTCGGCCCGCGAGCAGGGCGACCTCGACCGGGCCCGCGAGCTCGCCGAGCAGTGCCTCGCGATGGGCGACGCTCCCAACATGTACGCCGCCACCGTCGGCACCGGCACGTTCCTGGCGATGACCGTCCTCGCCGAGATCCACGCCGCCCAGGGCGACGCCGCCGGGGCGGAGGAGCTCTACCGCCGCTCGCTCGACGAGCACCCCGAGTACGCCGGGCCGGTGCTGCCACTCGCCGCCATCCTGGCCGGCCGGGGCGCACCGCTCGCAGAGATCGCCGAGATCGTCCCGGACCGCCCCTCGGCCCGCCTGCTGGCTGCGACCGCGCTCTACGAGGTCGGCCGCGCCGAGGACGCCGAAGCCTGGTTCCGGCACGTGCTCGCAGCCCAGCCGGCCAACTCGGCCGCGCGCATCGGCCTCTCCGAGGCGCTGCTCTCGCAGAAGCGCTATCGCGAGGCCGCAGCCGAGGCCGCCGCCGAGCCGGCCGACTCGCCGGTGCGTGCCGCAGCGGTCGAGGTGGAGGTGTTCGCCGCCGCCGTCGCCGGCGACCACGCCGCGCTCGCGCGCATCGTCTCCGAGAACGAGGCCGCCCTGCCGGCGCACGAGGCGCAGCTCTTCGGCGCCTGGGCCACCGCGATTCGCGGCGACGCGCCGCCCACGTGGCTGCCCGCCGCGGCCGGCCCCGTCGCGGGCACGTTCCTCGAGGCGCTCCTGCGCGTCCAGGAGATCGACGCCTTCGCCGTGCTCCTCGGCGTCTTCGGCACGATCGCGGTCGACCCGCGCGAGCGGCACGAGTACCTCGCCACGATGTACCTGCGGCGCGGGTTCCTCGGCGCCGCCGCCGATGAGTGGATCGCCGTCGCCGAGAGCGCCCCGGACGCCCGCGCCATGATCGGCCTCGCCAGGGTGGCTGTCGCCAAGGGCCTGCCCGACGACGCCAAGAGCTTCGCCGCCGAGGCCGTCGCCCTCGAGCCGGCCAACGTGGCCGCGGCGTCCCTGCACGAGACTATTAAAAGATCATTCCCGCAAGCAGCCTAAATTCCGTTGACCGCCCGCCGATAATATCGGTGAACTCGTGGTCCATGGAAGGACCGGGGAGGATCGACGTAATGGAATACGGCCCTGCACCCATATCGGGCATCGGCAAGCCCACACAGCGCACTGCGGCGCCGCCGCGGCCGGCGCTGCGTGCCGTCGAGCAGGAGCACGAGACGCCCCCCGCGGCCGTGCAGCAGGAGTTCGACGTCGCAGCGCGCGTCATCGAGGAGCTCTCGTCGCGGCAGGTGAACCTCCACTTCGAGGTCGATCACAACGCCGGCAAGGTCCGGGTCCAGGTGTTGAACGGCGACGGCGCGGTGGTCCGCGAGATCCCCGCCCGCAGCCTGCTCGACACGCTCTCGGGCGGCGGCCTGATCGTCGACCAGCTCGGATAGCCCATGGCAGATCTCCCCTCCTCCATCACCGCATCGACCTCGGCGGCGCCGCTCTTCAACATCGGCGGCATCGCGTCGGGGCTCGACACGAACACGATCATCGGGCAGCTGCTCGCAATCGAGCGTCAGCCCGAGGTGCGCGCCCTCCAGCAGCAGCACGTCGAGGAGGCGCGCCAGAACGCGCTCCGGGACGTGAACACCCGCCTCACGAACCTGCAGACGGCGATCGCCGGCCTGCGGGACGTCTCCACGTGGGGCGACGTGCAGTCGGTGACGTCGTCGGACAGCGCGAACCTCGGCGTCGTCCGCACCGGCGGGGCGGCCCCGGGCGGCTACCAGGTGCAGGTCACGCAGCTCGCGCGCGCCCACCAGGTCACGCAGTCCACGGCCCTGGCCACCGCCGGCGAGGACGACACGATGCACATCGCGGTCGGCACCGGCACAGCGGTCGACGTCGACATCAAGTACGGCGACAGCCTCGACACGATCGCCGCCAAGATCAACGGCACGTCGGGCGTCCAGGTCTACGCGTCGGTCGTGAACTCGAAGCTCGTCCTGTCGGGCAAGGTCACCGGCCAGGCGAACACGATCTCCGTGACCTCCGAGAACGGCATCGAAGACGACCTCGGCTTCAGCGAGTCGCTCGCGGCCCGCGACGCGAACTACACCGTCGACGGCGGAGCCGTGAAGACGTCGGCCTCGAACGTCGTCACCGCTGCGATTCCCGGCGTCACGCTGACGTTCAAGGGCGTCATGTCCAGCCAGGCGTCGATCGTGGTCGGCAGCCCCGGCCCGAACACCGACGCGGTCTCGGGCAAGATCCAGGCGTTCGTCGACCAGTACAACTCGACGGTCGACTTCATCAACTCGAAGATCAACGAGAAGAAGGTCGTGAACGCGACGACCGACGACGACCGCGCGAAGGGCGTGCTGAACGCCGATCCTGCGCTCCAGGGGATCCTCTCGCAGCTGCGCGAGGCGATCGGCGACACCTTCACCGGCGCAGCGCCCGACCTGAACCAGCTGAGCCTGGTCGGCCTCTCGACCGGCAAGACGGTCGGCGGCGGCACGCTCAACCAGGACTCGATCGACGGCCGGCTGACGCTCGACACCGACAAGCTCTCCGACATGCTGACCGATCGCTTCGGCGAGGTGAAGAAGCTCTTCACGAACATCACGGGGACGTACGCCAGCCAGGGTCTCTCCCAGCGGCTCGACGCCCTGATCAAGCCCCAGGTGCAGACCGGCGGGGTGCTCGCGTCGCGCATCGCGGGCGAGCAGTCGACGATCGACGACCTGAAGCAGCGCCAGAGCGACATCGAGACGCGCGTGGCCCTGCGCGAGACCAATCTCCGCGCCCAGTTCACGGCGATGGAGACCGCGCTCTCGCAGTCGCAGTCGCTCCAGTCGCAGCTGTCCGGCCAGTTCGCCGCGCTGTCTCAATAGCGCCTCAAGAGCCGGACACCGCCGCCGACTACTTGGCGCGATGGATTACGCCGGCGCCAACCGAGCCTACACGGAGTCGAGCATCCTGACGGCACCGCCCGAGCGGCTCGTGGTCATGCTGTACGACGGCGCGATCCGCTTCCTGAAGCAGGCGGCCGCCGCCGAGCGCAACGGCCACCATCAGCTCTTCCTCGAGCGGCTGCGCCGCGGCGAGGCGATCATCGACGAGCTGAACGTCACGCTCGACATGGCGCAGGGCGGCGAGGTCGCCGCACGGCTGCGGTCGATCTACCTCTTCTGCAAGCGCCACCTCGTCGAGGCGCACCTGAAGCGCGATGCGAGCCACGTCGACGAGGTCGTCCGGCTGCTCTCCGACCTGCGCGAGAGCTGGCAGCAGCTCTCCGTCCAGGGCGCGGCCGCCCGACCGGCGACCGCCGCCGGCTGAGCCGATGCCGGCCGCCGCGTACGCCCGGCTCGTGGAGATGTGCGAGCGGGAGAGCGAGCTCATCGCCGCCGCCGACTGGGATGCCGTCGTGCGCCTGGGAGAGGAGCGCGCCGCGCTCGCGGCCGGGCTGCCCCAGCGGCCTCCCGCCGAGGCGCGCAGCCACCTGCGCCGGGCCCAGGAACTGGCGCGGGAGAACGCCGCGGCGCTGGCAGCCGCACGGGCCGCGACCGTCGCCGAGCTGGGCCAGCTGCGCACCGTCCGCCAGACGATCAGCGCGTACGTGGGCCAGGCGGCCCCGGCTGTCTTCATCGACACGCGCCAGTAGGCTCGCACTCGCGGCGACCCGGAATGCGTCCGATCCCATCATCGCGCTCTCGCCCACGCCGATGGAGTAGGCCGCCCGGCCCGACGTGTGCCAAACCACCGCGGACCGTCACGAACCGGCCACGGTTCGTCACGGGGGCCAACCGGGGTCTGACCCCGGCGCAGGCGCGTGGCTGGATCGTGGCGGCCGCGTGACGAACGCGAGCGAATTGCCACATTGGCCTTCGAGCCGGTCAGGGATGGAGCGCGAAGAAGGCCGCGACGGCCTCGCCGAGGTAGTACGTGCCGCACCCAGCCTCGAAGCGCCCATCTGCGATCCGCCAGTCGAGCCAGTCCGTCTCCGACCGCTCGACCCGGCCGCGCGTGGCTGCCAGCGCCTCCAGTTCCGTGCCGACCAGATCGACTCGAAGCCTCCACCCGGGGTTGTCGAGCGTCTCGATGCTGACGCCGTACGTGTGCTCCCAGTCGCCGTCGCACTGGGCCGCGTACCAGCGTTGAAGATCGTCCAACCAGTCTCTGAGCTCGGGCTCTGCCACGTCGGAAGTGTGACAAAAGGGAAATGACACTCCGCGGCGGCCAAGTGGCCAACCCCCGCCTGCAACCGCCGCCGCCCGCCTCCGCCAGCTTGCAGATCGAGCCTGCTTAACCCGGAAGAGCCCCGGCCGATTACCGGCCTACCGCACGGATCGCGGGTCAGCACGACACCCATGGACGGGTCTTTCGTCTTTCGACGGGAGGGACCCCTACGTTGGAACTGTTCGACACCACCATCGTCGGGCTGGAGCGCGCCATGTCCGGATCCGCGTTGCGACAGCAGGTGATCGCGAACAACATCGCGAACGCCAACACGCCGAATTTCAAGGCGTCCGACGTCGACTTCCATGCGGCACTGGCGCAGGCGTTCGCCGGCCAGCCCACCGCGGACCAGATCGCCTCCGTCGGGTTCGGCATGCAGACCGACTCGACGAGCACGGGCCGGCTCGACGGCAACAACGTCGACATCGACCAGCAGATGGCGAACCTCAGCGAGAACACGCTCGACTACCAGTCGCTGGAGTCGGTCATGGCCTCGCGCATCAGCATCCTGAAGACCGCAATCGGGCAGGCGCAGTAATGGGCATGTTCGACGCATTCGCCATCTCCGGCTCCGGCATGACCGCCGAGCGGCTGCGGATGGACGTCATCGCGAGCAACCTCGCCAACGCCGACTCGACCCAGGGCGCCAACGGCCAGCCGTACCGGCGCCGGATGGTCGTGCTCCAGGCCGGCTCGCCGAGCTTCGACCAGGTCCTGTCCGGCGTGAAGGTGGCCGGGATCGTCGAGGACCAGAGCCCGCTTCGGCGCGTCTACGACCCCTCCCACCCTGATGCCGACGCGCAGGGCTACGTCACGCTGCCGAACGTGAACCCGGTGACCGAGATGGTCGACCTGATCACCTCGAGCCGCGGCTACGAGGCGAACGTCACCGCGATGAACGCCGCCAAGCAGATGTTCTCGAAGACCTTCGACATCCTCCGCTGATGCAGATCCCGAGCTTCCAGTCAATCCAGCCGATCGATCCCTTCGGGACCGGGTCGGAGTTCCAGGTCGGCTCCGTCGACGCGACCAGCACCGGCGCGACGTCGTCGGCGGGCGGGTTCGGCGGCATGCTCACCAACCAGATCTCCAACCTGAACGATCTCCAGAACACCGCCGCCACGCAGTCGCAGGCCCTGGCGACCGGCCAGGCGACGGACGTGAGCCAGGTCGTGGCCGACGTCGAGAAGGCCGCTCTGGCGATGCAGCTCGCCGTCCAGGTGCGAAACAAGGCGGTCGACGCCTACAACGAGCTCTTCCGCATCCAGATCTAGCCTCTCCCCCTAGGCCCCCACACCATGCCAACAAGCATCAACTCAGTGCGCGACACATGGCGCAACATCGAGCCGCGCGGCCAGCTCACGCTGGTCATCTCGTTCCTCCTGATCGCGGTCACCGGCTACTTCCTCTGGAGCTACGCCACCAAGCCGAGCTACACCGCCGTCCAGACGAACCTGAACCCGGCGGACACGAACCGGGTCACCCAGGCGCTCGCCTCCGCCGGCGTCACCTACAAGGTCGTGAACGGCGGCACCGAGGTGGACGTCCTCTCGAGCGAGCAGTCCAAGGCATCGGTCGCGCTCGCGTCCAAGGGTGTCGGGCCGGGCAACCACGCCAGCCTGGCCGACATGTCGAGCCTCGGCCTCGGCGCGACGGACTTCCAGCAGCGAGTCGCCTTCCAGCGCGGCCTCGAGGGCGACATCGCCTCGCAGATCGAGGGCATCGACGGCATCAGCGGCGCCCAGGTGCAGCTCGTCCTGCCCACGGACACGCTCTTCCAGGACCAGTCGTCCGCCGCGCGGGCGTCCGTGCTCCTGACCGACAACGGCGCGCTTACGGCGTCCACCGTCGCAGGCATCGCCCACATGGTGTCCTCGAGCGTGCAGGGGCTCGACTCCAACGACGTCACGATCACCGACAACCTCGGCCAGCTCCTGTGGCCGGCCGGCGGCGTCGGTGCCGGCGGCACCGTCGGGGCCACGGCCAAGCTCGCCCAGCAGCAGGCCTACGACGCCGAGATGGCCGCCGACATCAACGCGATGCTGGCCCGCACCCTCGGGCCCAACAAGGCCGAGGCGCGCGTGAACGCGCAGCTCGACCTGGACCAGGTCACGAACGACTCGGTGAGCTACGACGGCAAGTCCGTTCCGCTGGTCGTGCAGAAGGACAACGAGAAGCTGAACGGCAGCGGCGCGGGCGCCTCCGGCGTCGCGGGCACCGGCAGCAACATCCCGCCCGTCTACCAGAACGGCGGCGGCGCGAGCGGCTCCGGCTCGAGCTATGACCACCAGTCCGGCACGACCACCTTCGGCGCCAACAAGGTCATCTCTCACGAGACGGTTGCGCCCGGCGCCGTCGAGAAGCAGAGCGTCGCCCTGCTCTTCGACTCGTCGATCAAGCCGCCGGCCATCACCGCGATCAAGAACACCGTCTCCGGCATGGTCGGGCTTGACCCGAGCCGCGGCGACCAGATCACGACCGCCTCCGTGCCCTTCACGAAGGTGCCCGACGCGGCCGCCGCGTCGGGAGGGCCGCTGGGCGCGCTCTCGATCATGGACATGGCCAAGTACGCGGTCGGCGGCCTCGGCAGCGTGGTCTTCCTCTTCCTCGTCCGCCGCAACCTGAAGCGGCGCGAGGGCGAGGCCCGCCACCCCGAACCGACGTGGCTGCGCGAGATCTCCGGCCACACGCCGATCGCGGCGCTCGAGCCGAGCATCGCCGACCGGATCCCGCCGGAGGTGATCCAGCAGCGCCAGAACGTCCAGAAGCAGGCTGAGGAGATCGTCCAGAAGCAGCCCGAGCACGTCGCGATGCAGGTGCAGCAATGGATGAACGAGTAGCGCTGGCGAGCCTGCCCGGACGGCGCAAGGCGGCGATCCTGCTCGTCTCCCTCGGCTCGAAGGGCGCGGCCGAGGTCTTCCGCCATCTGCCGAACGAGATGATCGAGCAGCTCACGGTCGAGATGGCCAAGATGCAGGCCGTCGAGCCGGAGTACGCGTCGTCGGTCATGCAGGAGATGGTCGACACGGCCTACGCCCGCGGCTACCTCGCCGAGGGCGGGCTGCGCTTCGCGCGCGAGGTGCTCGAGCAGTCCGTCGGCAGCCAGCGGGCCGGCGAGATCCTGAACCGGCTCTCGGTCATCATCGAGCAGACGCCGTTCGAGTTCCTGCGCAACACGCCCGCCGACCAGATCGCGGCGTTCCTGCGCAACGAGCATCCCCAGACGGTGGCGATGGTCGTCGCCCAGCTACCCAACACGCCGCTCGCAGCCAAGGTGATGGAGCTGCTCGAGGCGGAGCTCCAGGCCGACGTGGCCATGCGGATCGCGATGATGGGCCAGACCTCGCCGGACGTCGTGAAGGAGGTCGCCCAGGTGATGGAGCGAAAGCTCGAGACCGTCCTCCAGCGCGAGTGGGCGGCTGCCGGCGGCGTCCGGTCGCTGGCCGCGATCCTGAACGCGGCCAACCGCTCGACCGAGCGCAACATCCTGGAGCATCTCGGGAACGAAAACGACGAGATCGCAAACGAGGTCCGCTCGCTGCTCTTCGTCTTCGAGGACATCCTGAAGCTCGACGACCGCTCGATCCAGATGGTGCTCCGCGAGGTCGACTCCAAGGATCTCGGGCTCGCCATGCGCGGCGCCTCGACGGAGGTGCAGTCCAAGATCCTCGACAACATGTCCCAGCGCGGCGCCGAGATGCTGCGCGAGGAGATGGAGTACATGCCGCCGCAGCGGCGCCGGGTGGTCGAGGAGGCCCAGACCAAGATCGTGGGCGTGGTGCGCAAGCTCGAGGACTCGGGCGAGCTCGTGATCTCGCGCGGCGGCGACGCCGAGGACGAGCTCATTGGCTGAGACCTTCGAGTTCGGCGCCCTCGAGGCGCCCGCCCACCTCATCGGCGAGCCGGGGACGGCCGAGGACCGGCTGCGCATGATCGCGATCGAGACCCGCCGCCGGGCCCACGAGGACGGCCTGGCCGACGGGCTGGCGGAGGCCGGCGAGCGGATCGGCTCCGCGCTGGCGTGCCTGGCGGCGGCCGAGGCGGCCATCCGGGAGCTCGAGGACGAGTTCCTCCGCGCGGCCGAGCGCTCGGCCGTCGAGCTCGCCATCGCGATCGCCGAGAAGATCGTCGGCGGCACGGTGCAGGCCCGGCCCGAGATGGTGCTCGACGTCGTCGGCGGGGCGCTGCTTCGCACCGCGGCCCGGCACCGGCTCGTGATCGAGGTCAACCCCGACGACCTCGAGCTCGTCTCGGAGAACGCCGAGGGGCTCGCCGCCAAGCTCGGCGGGGTTCAGCGCCTCGACGTCGTGGCGGAGCGGCGGATCGAGCGCGGCGGCTGCATCGTCGTCACCGAGGAGGGCGAGATCGACGCCCGGATCGGCGCGCAGCTCGACC
>Ga0105242_10004548_pt1 | contig 10762 bp, 9 predicted proteins | sample KBSM24metaG_FD_81521 | JGI IMG/M metagenome (GOLD analysis project Ga0105242, IMG submission 81521) | Miscanthus rhizosphere microbial communities from Kellogg Biological Station, Michigan, USA - KBS M2-4 metaG | ecosystem: Host-associated > Plants > Roots > Rhizosphere > Soil | place: Michigan... | reverse complement strand
CGCCGATCAACGCAGGAATAAATACATTTACACCCACCAGGTAAGGATAATTCCAGGCAGAAATGTTCGCAATAACCCCAAGTGGTTCATAGGCGATCTTCTCCTTTGTAGCACCCTCCGTTATTACCCATTCTTCTGCGAGCCATTTTTCCGAATTATCGATAAAAAATTTCATGCGGCTGCGGGCCCCATTGAGCTCATTATAGGATTGCTGTAAAGGCTTACCCATCTCCTTCGTCAATGTTTCCGCCAGCTCATCCTTATTTGCATCCAGCAAATCGTAGAACCTGACGATGCATTCAACTCTTTTTTTAACGCTCATTTTTGACCAGGCAGGTTGCCCTTTTCTGAGCAATTGATATTTTCCCTCGACACCTTTCTTATCGTCTTCCGGTATTTCACGGATCAATTCCTCCGTAGCCGGATTAATTATTTTCATTTTTTTCTGACTTTGATTTTATTATTTCTTTAATAAAAGTATCCCTAATGTTTTTCGATAAAGCGCTGTCTTCCATCCTGAGTTTGTACATTCTTTCGGGATGCCATTGTACACAAAGCAGGAAAGGCTTCCCTTTTTTGTCCTTCCATTCCGCCCCTTCAATCGTACCATCAGCCGCCCTGCAATTTATCATAAGTCCCTCACCCAACTTGTCGATCGCCTGGTGATGAGCACTGTTTACGCTTCCGTTTTTTGTATTTACAATTTCACTTAACAATGTGTTCTGAAAGACTTCAATTCCATGTGCCTTGTCCAGTTCCTCCAGCGCCATATGAGTTTCATTCAATGCTCCCAGGTCCTGCTTAAGATTGCCGCCCTGTAATACATTCACCAACTGCAAACCTCTGCAAACCGCTAACACCGGAATGGAATTGCGAAGGGCATATTCATACAGATCTTTTTCAAATAGATCCCGCGCAGCATTCCATTCGTCGGGTTTATTGGCATAATCAAAAGATCCGTGGTAGAAGCCGGGATAGCTATCAATACCACCCGATAGAACCAATCCATCGCAATCTTTAAAAGCTGCCGCGTTATTGTTCTCTACCGACAAGGTAATGACCTCGATATCATCGTCACCTTTCAACCAGTTACAATAGTTCAGGTGTTTATGTTCATAACCCGTATATGTCAGGCCGATTTTCATAATTAAGGGAGATGAGCGATAATTCTCATTTTATTCCGCATTCGTTACACAAATATTCGCAGGCGTCTGATTGATTTCCATTTGAAATTGGCTGCGCATAAGGTTAAAGTGCCTCAGCATACAATTTTCTAAAATCATTGCGGTTGACTGGTTTCGGATTATTGGGATGGGCAAAATCTGCAAAAGCCAGATCAGCCAATGTTTCAAGATGTTCCTCTTTTACCTGTATCTCCCGAAGCTGAAAGGGGATGCCGATTTTTGAATTAAGATCAAACAGGTACCTTACAACAGCCTCGCCCGTTTCTTCTCTTAATTCAAGTGCCCTTGCAATACGACGGAATTTATCTTCGAATCCGGCAATATTAAATTTCATACCATAAGGAATATTAACGGCGTTGGCCAGACCATGATGTGTGTCCAAAAGAGCTGATAGCGGATGTGCGAGTGAATGAACGACTCCCAGTCCTTTTTGAAAGGCAATGGCTCCCATCATAGAAGCCAGCAACATTTTACTGCGGCATTCCAGGTCAGGGCTGTTCACAGCGGGTTCCAGCGAATCTTTAATAAGAGAAATCCCTTCCAGTGCTATGCCATCGCAAATAGGATGATAATTCTTGGCCAGAAAGGCCTCCATATTATGTGTCATAGCATCCATTCCCGTAGCGGCGGTAACAAATGGCGGCAGGTCCATGGTCAGTACCGGATCCGCAAAAACGATCTTCGCAAGCAACTTCGGAGAAAACAATATTTTTTTCTGATGGGTAATATCGTCCGAGATCACAGCGCTTCGTCCAACCTCACTGCCAGTTCCGGAAGTAGTCGGAACCGTTATAAAATGTGGAACATCATTAGTAACATATACATCTCCGCCGATCAGATCATCATACTTGAATAAATCTTCGCGGTGATTAACCCGTAGCACCATCGATCTGGCGACATCCAGTGCAGCACCCCCACCAATGCCAACGATACAATCCCGCATTGTTTTATCCCACACCTCGACGCCTTTATAAACATCTGACTTTACCGGGTTTTTATGAATCTCGGAAAATACCTGCACGGAAAACAACCGGTCTTTTAAATCGTTCACGATCCTCTTAAAAAAGCCCAGTTCGGCAATAATCGGATCCGTAACAAGTAAGGGTGCCTTCAGGTTGTTTTGTTTAAGGTAATCAGGCAACTCCTTTATGGCTCCGGCTCCAAATCGGATCGTCGTCGGAAAATTAAACTGATGTACTTTATCGAATATCATATCAGCTATTTAAGTTTGTTAATTGCATCTTTTGGAAGTTTACACGATCATCAATTAAATTCATCACTCACTAAATAATCTCAAAATACCTTTTCAGTTCCCAATCGGTAACCACTTTTGAAAATTGTCTCCATTCCCATTCCCGCGTACCCGTGAAATGATTGACGAATTCGTCCCCGAATAGTTGTCTGGCAACAGGGGACTCTTTCATAGCCTGAGAAGCTTCCCATAAATTTCGTGGCAGCGTTCCATTTTTCGTATTTGCATAACCGTTACCAACTGTGGCAGGTGTTTTTAATTTCAGCTTGTTCTTAATTCCGTATAATCCCGATGCAAGACAGGCCGCCATCGCTAAATAAGGATTTGAATCAGATCCTACGACCCTTGTCTCAAGCCGTGTAGACGAAGCCCCGCCTTTCAGGACTCTTAATGCCGTTGTACGGTTATCGATAGCCCACGTGAGTGTTGTCGGTGCCCAGGCACCTTCTACCAGCCGTTTATAGCTATTGATCGTAGGCGCATACATGGGAAGAACAAATGGCAGGCAATACAGCTGTCCTGCTATATAGCTCTCCATCAATGGACTTATGCCTGTTTTGCTTTTCTCATCATAAAATAGATTCTCTTTGTTTTTTTCCGACCACAGACTTTGATGCACATGACCGCTGCAACCGGGAAGAGTTTCATTCCATTTCGCCATGAAAGAGGCGATCACACCATGACGATGTGCAATTTCCTTTACACCACTCTTGAAAAGAACTGCGCGATCCGCCGCTTCCAAAATCTCTGCATACAGCATGGCTGCTTCATATACGCCCGGACCGGTTTCAGTATGAATACCTTCGAGCGGGACTTTGAATTTCTTTAGTGAATCAAACAAATCATGAAAATAATTACTTTCCTGAGAGGCTCTCAGCACCGAATAACCAAACATGCCCGGTGTCATCGGCACCGGGTTGCGAAAACCATTTTTATACAGTTCTTCTTTATTGTCAATAAAATTGAACCATTCAAACTCCTGCGAGAAATAAGGAATAAAACCGGCATCATTGGCTTGCTTCCGTATAGTTTTTAAGAGCGTACGGGGACATATGCTCCTGGCACTACTTTCAGGTCCGCTGAAATCGGCGAGAAACAATGCAAGATCATTCTCCCAGGGAATCTGACGAAACGTTTGAACATCCACCATGGCAGTCGTATCGGGATAACCGGTATGCCAGCCGGTTATGGATGCATTGTCGTAGGCAACATCGCCAGCATCCCAGCCGAACACTACATCACAAAAGCCAAATCCCTTTTCGACGATAGATACAAATTTCTCGTAACTAATGACCTTGCCACGTAATATGCCATCCATATCTGTAATGGCCACCTTTACTTTCTCGGTCTTGTTATCGGCAAGTTTTTGCAATATTTCTTTAATTGTTGAAGGAAGAGACATAGATCGGTTTTTTGCGGCAACAGGAAATCAAATATAAGGAGGGACTGAATGCGGGAATCAAAATTTCTGTCCATATTAAACTATAAGAGAGTTAATGATGATTCAGGTGTTTTGAAAGAACCAATTTCCTGCAATTTAAAACCGTCCTTTGCTCCCCACAAGATTTGCGATACAATAGTAATCCGGATGCCAAAATAAAGCAGCGTTGTTGGCCTTCGGCTCTTGCATTTTGATATTGACAACCCGGAATGTGCCCATTTTCAAACTGTTAAAAAATATCGAAATACACCCAAAACCCACTGAGTTCATGCATATTAGCGACCCTTTATACGATAAAAAGTTTTTGATTTTACAAAAATCGCCGTATTATTGCATTGGAAACAGGCTGATAAGTACTTATCTATATCTCACAAACTCGTCAGTTTTAGTCAAATCCATTTCACATAAACTCAAAGATTTTCATTAGTCAAGATTGTGACGACCTGGGTTCAGTGTTAAACTTCAAGAACTTTTATGTACGATATTCTTCAATTGAACGACATGCTCGTTCCCGAACTGTTAGATATTGCTGAACAGTTAAAAATCCAAAACGCAAAGAAACTTGATAAACAAGGCCTTGTTTATAAGATTCTTGATAAGCAGGCCGTAGTAGCCAGTGAAAAAAAACCTTCTGCGAGTGACGAAAAACCCAAGCGCAAACGGATAGTAAAGGCAACGACTGGTATTACTACCGAAGAAGCCGAAGTGGAAGAAGTTCCTGAAGAAAAAAAAGTTGCTAAAAGTCAGCCAATGCCAGTTAAAAAAGACGACAAACCTTCTATCCGTAAGGTTCGTAAGAAATCGGATGAAGAATCTGTAGTTCCGGAAAATATAGAAATCGTTTCATCTAAACACGAGAGCCGGGAAATTGATGTAGACGATATCGAAGAAGAAGAAGACCAGCTTGAAGAACTTCCTCAAAATGGCAATTTGTCGGCACCCGATGCAACTTTGAATAACAATGTTGCTGGCAAAGTTTATCCTCCCCGCAGAGACCAGCAAGCGTTTAATATTGAATTTGACGGGGTCATTATGGCCGAGGGCGTACTCGAAATGATGCCGGATGGTTATGGTTTCCTGCGTTCATCTGACTATAATTATTTATCGTCTCCCGATGATATATACGTATCCCCTTCACAGATAAAATTATTTGGTCTTAAAACGGGAGATACGGTTCACGGAGCAGTACGACCCCCCAAAGAAGGTGAGAAATATTTTGCGTTGTTAAAGGTCGATGAAATAAATAGCAAGAGTCCGGAAGAAGTACGCGACCGCGTACCATTCGACTACCTTACTCCGTTATTTCCATTCGAAAAACTAAATCTATTTACATCACCAAGTGATTATTCTACCCGTATTATAGACCTGTTTACTCCAATTGGTAAGGGCCAACGCGGTTTGATCGTTGCGCAGCCGAAAACAGGTAAAACAATGTTGCTGAAAGCTGTTGCCAATGCGATCGCTTCAAATCATCCGGAATGCTACCTGATGGTTGTATTGGTGGATGAGCGTCCTGAGGAAGTTACCGATATGGAGCGTAGCGTGAAAGCAGAAGTAATTGCCTCCACATTTGACGAACCTGCAGAGAAACATGTTAAGGTATCTACGATCGCATTGCAAAAAGCAAAAAGACTCGTTGAGTGTGGTCATGATGTAGTGATCCTGCTGGATTCTATCACCCGTCTTGCGCGGGCACACAATACCGTAGCCCCGGCATCCGGCAAAGTATTGTCTGGTGGTGTCGAGGCCAATGCGATGCAAAAGCCCAAACAATTCTTTGGTGCTGCCCGTAAGATTGAGTTTGGAGGTTCTCTGACGATCATTGCAACTGCGCTGGTAGACACCGGCAGTAAGATGGATGAAGTTATTTTTGAAGAGTTCAAAGGAACCGGCAACATGGAATTACAACTTGATAGAAGATTGTCGAACAGACGCGTATATCCCGCCATTGACCTGGTTGCCTCTTCAACCCGGCGTGATGATCTGTTACTGGAGCGCGATGTTTTGCAGCGCATGAACCTGCTTCGTGTTTTTCTTAACGATATGAATACGGAAGAAGCCATGCAGGAACTATTAAAAAGGATGCGGGGCACAAAAAGCAACGAAGAGTTTCTGGCCAGTATGAACGGCTAAGGTTGTCAATACCCCGTAACTCGACACCCCCGTATTAGAAGTTGACCTCTCCGCAACACCCGGGTACAGGTCGGGGTCCGATGCCATTGACATTCGGTCTTCTGCTGTATAACCTGCGTTCGAAACCTCGCCCTTTTACACAATCGAAAGAGCTTAAATTCGTTATTATGCATGCCGGCCTGAAACCAGCCCGGTTGTCATTCAATCCATTACCATGAAGAAGTCCAGCCTGCTACTCGCCATCCTGTTAATTTCTTATTGCGGATTTTCTCAGTCGCTTACCGGCTTGTGGAATGGAACATTTACCAACGACAGCACAACCTTACGGGCCGACCAGCCATTCGAAATCGCCTTAACCGAGTATAGGGGCAAAGTCTATGGTTATTCACGGCGCGAATTTATCAAGAACGATACATTGTATTATGTATTAAAAAGGGTAAAAGGGAATATTGACGGTGACATCTGCGAAGTAACCGAAGACGAATATATTTCCCACAATTTCCCTGGTAACCCGGATAAAGGCGTGAAGATCACCTACACCTTTCACTTCAATAAAAAAGATAGCAGCTGGTCTCTTGATGGCCGGTGGAAAACCAACAGGGTTGTAAAACGTAAATACGAGTATTACGCTTTAACAGGGAATGTAGGAATGACGATCGAGAAGGACCTGAGTAAATCAAAATTGTTTCCCCATCTGGAGGAACTGAGTCTCGCAAAAGAAGTTCCTTTTTATGTAGAGGCAAAAAAACAGGAGAAGATCGCCCAGGAACAAAACGCAATCGCAACGGCCAGAAAAGAGCAGGAGAGAAAAAAACAGGAGCAATTGAAGCAGGCTGAAGAAACGCGGGCCGCGATCGCTAAAGCTGAACCGAAACGAAACGACACTCAACAGGAAAAGAAGAAAGAAGATCCTCCCGCTAAAAAGGAAACAACTGCCGTTGCCATACAACAGCCTGCTATAAAAACAAATCCTGAAAAGGAAAAACCAAAAGAAGCACCTCTGACTGTCGCCAAGGCTCAAACAGAGACGGCAAAAAACCGGACTGAAAACGAAAAGAAGCCGGTGAACGAAGTTGCAAATAAACAAACAGCAACCGTTACCGAAAAGAAGGCAACGGAAGAAACGGTCAAAAAACAGGCAGCTCCGGCAGCCCCGGATCCGCTAGTAATAAAGTCCGCGCCGAAAAATGATTTACCAGCAGGGGTGATTGCCGCTGTTAATGTTGAAAGAAGAAAATCGGAAATTCAGCAAACCGTCGAATTTGTAAACGATAGTCTGACGCTGACTCTTTATGATAATGGAGAAATTGATGGCGATACCGTCAGCGTTCTCATCAATGGTGAAATCGTCATGGCCAATCAGGGTTTAAAGGCATCGGCAATTAAAAAGACGATTTATGTTACTCCCAATATGACGGATTCATTCAACCTGGTTCTGTATGCAGAGAACCTGGGACGATATCCGCCCAATACGGGTCTAATGCTGGTTCGTGACGGTGATCAGGTTTACCAGGTGCGGTTCAGTGCCGATTTGCAAAAAAATGTTGCAGTGATTTTCAAGCGAAAGAAAAAGTAACAGTCTGTTTAACATCAATCACATGATTGCATCTATCTTTTTTGATAGTTTCCTGTCTTTTTCTGTAACGATATCTCCTGCATCATGCGTGGATAACCAAATTTCAACCGCATTATAGACATTCGTCCACAATGGATGATGATCCATCTTTTCCGCTTCCAGTGCTACCCGGGTCATAAATCCAAAAGCTTCATTAAAATTTTTGAACTGAAATTTCCGGTATAGTTTATTGTTTTCTTCCGTCCACATGACAAACAATTTATTCTGTTATTAAAAAACAAGATGTTCTTTATGCTTTATACTTTCATTCGTTAATTCGACTACCAGCTGCACGGCTTTAATCTCTCTAATGGAATTGACCATTTCCTGTAATAATTTATCCGGGACTACATCGCCTTTCAAAAGCCATAAAAAGTCGAGGTGTTTAAATTCTGGTAAAAGGTATTCGCCGTCAAAATGATTGTTGTACACATAATGTGCCAGTGAAGCGGTCGGCTCGGGGAATTCATACACGGAAAAAAAATAGTCACGCTTTTTCCGTTTTAATTGAATTTCTATTTCATTATTGATACGGAAATCCATTCCCAGCACACTGTTGAGATGCCAGCAAAATTGATAGTCTTTTATAGGCGCCATTATTCCGAGAATCCGGCAATCCTCGAAAAAACAATTTGTCATTTCGTCTTTGTCCAGAATTAATTTCATGCAGCAAAAAGTTGTGGCTTATTAATTATTGCTCTGTTTACCCGACTGTTCCGCAACGCTGATTACGGGACAACCGGGGCTGGGGAAGAATCCACCTACTATTGAAAACTTCAAACCTCAGACCATCTCTTAAAACTGCACATCCGATTCCAGCGTATCATTTCCTCTTTTGTATTTCACCTTTGTTTTGTCCCCCTTTCTGAATTTTCCAAGTACCTGCATATAACTTTCTAACGAGGTTACGCTATAATCTCCTAACTGTATAATTATGTCGCCAGTTTGTAATCCCGCCTTATTAGCGGGTCGTCCCTCTGATACGCCATCGCAACGCACACCGGTACCAGAAAATGTATAGTCGGGCATTATGCCCATCGTTACCGGCAATTTAGCAGACGTAGAGATCTGCGTTTCTCTTGTTTTCGTAAAGGCAAGTTTTTGATTCTGTCCGCTGAGAGCGGTGACAATGTCATTGATATACCGGACAATCATGAATTCTCCTGTATAATTGATTTTATCTGCATCATCGGTTGGCTTATGATAATCGGAATGCAGCCCGGTAAAGAAAAAAAGAACGGGAATATCTTTTCGATAGAATGAAGTATGATCACTGGGACCGGTGCCACTCGAATCAATTTTAATTGCGAAAAAAGATTTCTTATTGCTGGTCGTGATAACCTTTTCCCATGCCGGTGAAGTTCCATAGCCACCGATAGTCAAACCGTGGGTGCTGTCATTAAACCGACCCACCATATCCATATTGATCATGTAATTCACGGATTTTAGATCGATAGTCGGATTATCGGCAAAATATTTTGATCCGTACAAACCGGCTTCTTCGCCGGAGAACGCAATAAATAAGAAATTGGAATTTTTAACTTTAGAATTTTTCAAGAGCCTCGCCAATTCGATCATTGCCGCCGTACCACTGGCATTATCATCGGCTCCATTGTGTATAAGATGTTCACCGGTACGGAGCAATGAATTCCCATCTTCGCCATATCCCAGGTGATCAAAATGAGCGCCTAATATAACGGTTACCGGTGCGTTGTTATCAATATACCCCAGGATATTATGAGCGGTTCTGGTTTTATCACTGATAGACACATTTAATTTCAGATCAATGGTAGCCGCTAAATCTCTAAAATATTTTTTTGCATTTTCCCTGGAAACATAGAGCACCGGAATCTTTGCCACTTCAGATCTGTCTTTTTCATTGAATTGAAGTTTGTCATCAATAGCTGAGGTATTGTAAATGATCAGTGCACTGGCCCCTTTCTTTTGTACCTCCTTAATCTTATTTTTTATAAAATCATCGAGATCGAAGTGAGGATTCTCTTTATTATCCTCCAGGGTTTCTTTGAGATTGAAAAACCATGGCATATCGGCTTCCTGCAAGGCTAATGCCGGTTCTGCCTGAATGGAAGCATTGGCGCTAAATGTAAAGGGGAAAAAATCCATACCCGGTTTCAGCTGTTTGCCTTTTATAAAGAGAGTCGTAGCTGAATCAAGTTGTTTCCCATCATTGATTTCAAATGATTGGGAAAAACCGTCGTTTCCTTTCGGCAGCAATCCTATTTGCTCAAACTCGCTACGGATATAGTTCATAGCCAGCTTCTCACCCTGCGATCCCGCCCGTCTTCCTTCCAGTTTATCATCCGCCAGGTATGTGATATGTTTTTGTAGATTAATTATAATGGCCTTGTCAGCTTTTTTTAATTTCTGCGCATGAATTAAAAAACCGCAGATTAAAAAAATGAAAATCAACTTTAAGCGTGGCAAAATCATGACAGGTATTGTTAATATTACTGGCAAAGGTATTGAACCGGAACTTCACTATGCTGGCAGCCAACGCATTTTACAGAAACTTTCGCCAGATGGTTTTTCCTACGTTAAAAATCGCAATTCGTAACCCGCATTAGATTGCAGGTTTTACTTTTGCAACCTCGGTTTACGGTGTCTAAGACAAAAATACATATCGCCCTCGTTGGCAATCCAAATAGCGGAAAGAGTTCGTTGTTTAATTGTCTTACCGGTCTGCATCAGAAAGTAGGGAATTTTCCAGGCGTTACTGTCGATAAGAAAAGCGGATATACCACGCTTGCTGATGGCTCCACGGCAGAAATAATTGACCTTCCGGGAACCTACAGCCTCTATCCTAAAAGAATGGATGAATGGGTGAGTTATAAAGTGTTAATGAACCAGGATGCCAGGATAAGAGCGGATGTGATCGTTGCGGTTGCGGATGCCAGTAACTTAAAGCGGAACCTTCTTTTTTGCAGCCAGATCATCGATCTCAAAAAGCCACTGGTCATCGCACTTACGATGATGGACCTGGCCAAGAAGAAAGGAATCAACATAAATATTCCAGAGCTGGAAAGGGAGTTAGGCGTGCCTGTTATATCGGTTAATCCAAGAAAACAAAAGGGAATTCCGCAACTAAAAAAGGCGATAGAACAAACCGCCGGGCAGCT
>Ga0105242_10004547_pt1 | contig 10763 bp, 10 predicted proteins | sample KBSM24metaG_FD_81521 | JGI IMG/M metagenome (GOLD analysis project Ga0105242, IMG submission 81521) | Miscanthus rhizosphere microbial communities from Kellogg Biological Station, Michigan, USA - KBS M2-4 metaG | ecosystem: Host-associated > Plants > Roots > Rhizosphere > Soil | place... | reverse complement strand
TCGCCGACGTCGATACGCAAATCACGTCGAGCGAAGGTGTACACGTGATTCGTTTGCCGGAGCACTATGGGCTGCTGTCGCCGATTCTGCACGTGGTGGCGTTGCAGTTGCTGGCTTATCACACGGCGCTGGCGCGTGGTACTGACGTCGATAAGCCGAGGAATCTGGCGAAGTCGGTGACGGTTGAGTAACGACGGATCGATGATGACGCCCATTTGTCAAAGTCAAATTATGTCTGTCAAAGTCAAATTATGTTTGTCAAATGTGGGCCAAGTTTGTCAAATTTCGACAGACCAATGTTGACGTTCGAAAAGTTCTTTCCCTAGCAGCATAAGCTCTCGATAACCTGCGGCGTGTTCTCATGCATTGTCCTGAGGATACGACGTGGGTTAGGACTAATGAATGCCTCTGTGGCAAGATAAAAAGTCAGCCACAAACTAAAAAAGTTGGCCACAAGTGCAGACCTGGCGTGAGTACCGGTGGCGTCTCTCGCTAGTTCTATGCGAGCGCGGAACGTTACATCGTGCTCTTAAGGTCTACTACGAGGCGTGTGTAAAGATCTCGACGACCAAGACAGCGACAGCGCCTTTGAACCGCTCAATCACTTCACCGACGGCGACGGCGTGATCGCGATGCAGTACCGCAAGAAAGGTGAGTTGGCGTGGAAAACGCTGTGATCGCTGCATGCCGGATCACGGACGTGATGCTGGAACAAGGCCCAGATCGACGATCTGGATGAGGCACTGGCCGGCGTCACGGATCGGGCCAACATCACGGATGGTGGCGTTGCGGGCCTCGCATTCGCCTGCGACCGAGAGCGCGAATGGCCCCGGCCAGCTACCATGCGCGCTTGGGCCATGCTGCATCACTGGCGCGTCAGTGAGGAGCTGCACGCACCTTCGTCGTACCGCACACTTTACGCCTAAGCTCCGCTGAGGAAAATATCCACACGATTTGCATAGGCTGAGCCTTCAATTCCGCCGCTCATGGCGTGGGCTTCGCACGATCGTGAAAATTTCTGCTCCTGCAGAAAGGTCATCACCGTTTGCGCGTGGCGCAATCCTAAATCAATGTTCTTGAGGTAGCGCCCTGACTTATTGGCGTAGCAGGTCGTTGACTCTCCGAGATCTTGCTGTCAATTCCACTTATTAACACGACTGCACACGTAAAAAGCGCGACTGAAGGCTGTAAATTCAGCCTTTCATGGATTGTGCAGCTGAGCAATCGTATCTGGCCCATACGCGTGGTCGGCATGGTTGGGGAATTGGTCTTCCTTATGTCCAGACGGCAGCTGAAAGCCATGGAGGAAGCATTGGTGTGGACAGCAGCGAAGAGCAAGGAACCACTGCACGTCGACCGCGCTAAGCTAACCAAAGCCAAATACCCGTTCCCTGATAAAAAATTGTCGGATAGCGCTTTTTTCGAGAGTAATAATGATAATATAAACTTAAATAATACATTTTTCGGCATCAAATGAACACAATCCGGTCAGGCGTTAGCGAGACGCTGGCGGCCATCATGTTTGGATTGCAACGTGCCGCCAACCGGCGCATCTCGTATGCGTCCATGGCCTCAACTTTGGGTGTGTCCGAGCGCGCATTTGCCGAATGGATGAGAGGCGCACGCGAGCCCGCAGCGATGGAAGCACTGCTACGGATGTTGGCCATGCTTCCTGAAGACGAAGTGTCGCGGGTACTCGATGTATGGCGCCAGAAGAGCCAGCCGCCTCCGGTTGATCACTTGAGCAGTCCAACACGACGAAGAACCGCAAAGAAACAATCCGACGAGACAGCAGCAAACAAGAAGCCAGTTTGAAGGAGAACGAAAGATGAATGAGATCCGTTTTTATCGCGCCAACGAAAAGCCTTATGGTGCGTTCAGCAATCTCTACAAACGCACGATCGTATTCGACGGTGTCGAATACCCGACTTCGGAGCACGCTTACCAGGCTGGAAAAGCCAGGAAAGAAGAGGTCAGGAAATGGCTCATGGCTGCCCCGACCCCGGCGCTACTGGCCATGGCGGCGCATGGCCTTTATGTATGGGACGTCGCTCCGGCGTGGTCGAAGACGAAATTTGACCGCATGCGTGCAGTCTTGCTGGCAAAGTTCACGCAGCACGACGATTTGCGCGAACTTCTTCTGTCGACGGGGGATGCGCGCTTGGTGGAGGTCGCAACAGTCGATAACACCGTCAACCGCCTCTGGGGAGAGGTCAACGGCATCGGCAAGAACATGTTGGGCGTGCTTCTAATGGAACTGCGCGAAAAACTTCTTGCCGAGCAGGGGGCTCAACCGAAGGGCAAGCCTACCCAACGTAAATCATCCCGCGAGCGCCTCGCAGCATAATAGCGACGACATGGCGCTCACTTTGGCTGTGGGCACTTCATGCCTGCTTCGCCCACTCTCGCCATCGGCCATGCCGCTGATACATGGTACCGACGAGGCCATGCTGTTGCGAATAGCAGCTGCGAGAGTGACCAAGTGCTCGGACTTGTGTCGGCGTGCCAACCCTCGCGCCCCCTTTTCCATGCAGTTGAGCGCTGCGAGAATCTGCCCGAAACGAAGTGACTCCTTGACCCGCCGCGTCGACAACTGGCCGCGGCCGCCATTTTCCAGGATGCTGCCGACCAAAGCGTAGAGAAACCCGGATGTGCACCAGTCGCCGGCGCCGGAAGTATCAGCGACATACGGTACCGCAAGCGCAGCCAGGTGATGCCAGCCGCTTGCTTGGTCCGTGACGCGGAATTTCAGGCCGTTTTTGCCATGCGTTTGTATCTCCACGTCGACACAGCTTATGTCGACGTCTTGCAGGTCGGCGATGCGGTCGTCGGCGTATTTGATGACGTGCGACGCACGAATAGCACGCTGGAACGCTTTTTTGTCGCTACCGACCGTCGATGGTTCGAAAACTACCAGCGTGCCCGCATGACGATAGCGCTCTGCTAGCGTTAGAGCCCAGGGCGTCACGCGATCAAAATAAAAAACATCTGGCTCATCGATGAGGCGAAGTCGCGACATCGCCGTATCGTCTTCGGAAGGCGCAACGAAGCCGCGTTTGCGGCCGCAAACCGGACAGCGAAAGCTGAATTCATGAGAGTGTTCACTCGTGCCCGGGAACTGGTAAACGACCGGAGTTGCAAGCGCGCCCGACTGCAGGAGAAAACGCGTATCCGCGCCCAGACGGCTGAATTCGTTCGCAATCCTGACCGCAGCCGCATCTTTGCCCAGCTGGGCTACCGGTACCGCGTGCCATCCCAAATGCCCAAGAATGGCAAGCACATTGCCTGCGGATCCGCCCAGCGCTGTTTCGACATTCGTACTGTCGCGGCCGAACAAGACATCAAGCGCAACCAAGCCAGTACCGACGATTGTCGGCTTTGCGCGATTACGACGTTGCTGACTACCTCTGTCAAACTGCATAGGGACTCCCAGCAACCCAGATATGCCATTTTCTGTCCGCCGTCGGCGTATCGATCGGCGCAGGCAATGGTGATGTCGTAGTATAACCAATCGTTTCGACGTACAGAAGCGGAAGGTTCAGGGCCATCGCCGCCAGAACCATACCAAGACTACCCATACGCCACCCCGAAGGAGAAAGCACGGATACCGCCTGTTTCCCGGTCGCGGCAAACACCTCTTTGCGGATATTCTCCATCCTCACGATCGAATGAAATACGTCCATCGGATCGCCTTCATGCGCATAGATAACATTCAGGCGCTCGTCTCCGACATCGCCCCGAAGCGCTGAGCGGTAGTCGAACAGGAGCTCATCACCTCGGCGGGGATCGACGGATGGGAATGGTACGATCGGGCAGACTTCAGCCAACGCCACGCCCAGCGCCGAAAGATGCCGGTACATCACGTCCAGTTGCGCTGAGCTCCCATGGGATAACTGAGGAATCCAGAGCGTGAGCGCATCCGACATTGCGTCCAGGCCCATGTCGGCTTGAAAGCCATGTATCCAGTCCGCGCGATCGTTCGACTCGGATTGAAGTTGAATCGTTCGGTGGTTGTTGCTGGCAACGACCACGTGCACGTTCGCGTTATACGTCTGACCGATCTCCATCGCCTGACGCAGCAGCGGAAAACAAATTCCCCTAGACATGCCGGATCCATCGATGACGATATCGCTGTATGCTTTATCGTACCAGCTTGACGCGATCGACGCGGCATTACGGCCTGCCACCGTGGCACCATCCTTGGCGATGACTTCGACGTCATGAAACGTACAGGTACTGGCAGCCAGGCGGTCACGCAGCCATTGGAGATGCCGATCGCCCAGTTCCTGCACAACTTTATCCGTATTGGTCCGCTGCTCGATTAGGAACCTGAAATCGACGTTGGCAGTGCCGGCGAGCTTGCTTGCAAAATAAACACTGGTGGGCTCGATCCCGACGGTGCCGATGAAAAGCACTTTCGAAGCATGGCATAGATGCTGCTCGACAAACTCATCGACGTCGTCGGCTCCGTGAGCGACACATCGCTTGGTGGAAAAGCTTGGCATCTTAGTTCAAACACTCCATCAGTTCGGATACATGGCCTTCACAAAAACCGCCGCGGCCAAGGGTCAGTCCATTCGCGATAATGGGCAAACCTCCAAGCTCGAAAAGGCACCACGTTCTCTTTTTGCACTCATACTCTTCAACCAGGGAAAATGCGTTGTAGGCCTGCGCATAATGAAGTACCTGAATCAAGAGTCCTCCCTCTTTACGAAGCCGATCCATCTCGGACTGGGGCACACCGAAGGTGTTCGCGCCGTCATCCAAAGGCGCATTGGGTTCCATTGTCTTGGCAACACAGCGCTTGGCAATGAAAGCGACGATTTTTCTCACAGCCTCGCTATGCGGAAAATTCCATTGCGCGACCATATCGGACGCATGTTTTACCAGCGTCTGATGCTGTACCTTCGCGTCCAACCACAACGGCTGGTTTCGAAGCAGTCGTGTTTCGATCACATCGACAAGGGAACCTGCCAAACCGATGAACTGTTCAATATTGTCGCTACTAGCGTCGGCCACCGTCTCGAACGAAAAATAATAGGGACGCTGGAACTCATGCAGCAGCTGGATATTCGCACCGGCAATCAGAGCTGACTTCGCACTTTTCCTTTTATCCGCGCCGGTTTCTTCCTCGCCTTCCGTATAATTCATTTCCACCGGAGCAGACTCAACCTCGTCCTCGTTGAACGCGGCGAACAATTCGGTTTGCGGCGTGCGCTTCATCTCGCGGTGCACCAGAATCCGCATGACCGCCTGACGCTGATCATGCCCCAGCTTCGCAGGAATCTTGCGTTCAAGCTGCAGCCTCACCTGTTCAGGCAGCGCCGCTTTGGCGACGGTAGCCGCAACCCTTTGCGTCAATTTTTCCGTGTCGCTGGGCGATAACGAAGGCACGCGGGCGTCAAGGCAGCTCTCTAGATTGTTCACATGGCGCCGCAATGCCGGCATCTGCTCGATGTAGCGTTTGGTGATGTCGCTTGCTACGGTACGAAAAGCCCTGCGGTTTTTCCGGTCCCGTTGCATGAGCTTGTAGATGTGATCCCGTCCGGGCGTTGTGCCTGCGGTTTGCCGGTCATCCCTTAACGCTGCGCGGAAATCATCAGGGCCGAGAGCGTCGACTCGCGTCACGATCCAGCGGGCGATTTTCATCTCGCGGTTCCTGAACCACTGCTCGATGTCCTTGAACTGCTGAGGATGCAGCTCATGCGCATCGTCCAAGATGAATAGCGGCCGCAGTCGGATCTCGCTTGATGCGACATTCGGAATCTCGGCGACCACGAATGCCTCGATCGCGTCGAATGCCTGGTATGTGGTCGACAGCCCAGTGGTTGCCAGTTCGGCCTCGCCCGGCGGCGCAAGCGCGGTGACCACCCTGAAGATACGCTCTTCGATATCACGGGCATAGGAACGCAGCTCGCCAATGTCATCGGCCTTGATGATGCCCCGCACTGTCTCGAGGTCCTCGCGGGTGACGACTTTGACCATGTGAGCTTTGACCTGCACCTTCTCGAGTTTGCGTAGCCACCCCAGCACGGCCCTGGCCTGGATGAACGATCTCAAAAGAGCCGAACGCGTGGACTGCGAATAGGGAAGCTGCCAGATGTCGCGTAACGTAGAGCCTGCGGGAAGCCGGTACGCAAGCACCGTCGGCACCAGGTCTTCGAGGATGCGAAAGTGTGCAAGCTCCGCGGCCAAGTTCTTGTTGTCGTTGTTGCGGGCAAGCTGGATCAAGGCGACCAGTGTGTCCAATTCCAGAAGCTGCGCCAACGTCGTCTTTCCGCTGCCCGGTGTTCCCACGATGGTCACCGGACGGTCGAACAACTGCTCATGGTGACCCGAAAAGAACGCACGAACAGGTTCCGCACTCACGAGAGACAAGAGTGCTGCTGGGTCGTCAAAATATTCCGTTGCGCGCTTTTTAAATGGATTGTCCATGTTCGACGTGCCGTTTTTTTCGGGGAAATAGAGGTTTCATGATGTGCCCGGTCTCTTCGTGAGGCCTCAAGCTTGACGCCCATAACAACGCAACCGAATTGTTCGGCGTGTTATGGTCCAGTACAAGTGGCAGCCCGCACCGCCTGTAGCCGAACCAAATGTCCTCGTCGGTATGTTCGTCCTCGCACGTTTTACCGTAGTAGCGCTTTAAGAGCTCGACCAGCGCAGGGTCACTACTGTCATTAATAACGATCGACTTGGGCAGGACCATCGAGTAGGTCGCGGTGAAGCTGACGCCAAGGCCACCCAAGTGCAGTTTGTATTCCTTGAGCCGTTGTTCAATGATGTCGCGCGAGTGTTCCGTACCGATATAGTGGTGAATCTGAATTACGCAATCAGTCGTAACGTGCGTGCCAAAGCGCTCGGCCTTGATCATCTGGTTGATGAAGACCGGCACTTTGCCTTTCCAGGTCCCGTCGTTGTCTCGACGGATAAGGCTCGATCCGGAAGCAGTAAAGTCGTCGACAAGGCAAACGCGTTCGAACGTCGCTGGGCTATCGGTGAAGACTTCCAGTCTCAGGCGCTTTCCCAGTTCGTCACGCAGCTTGTTCCATTTTTCGATTGAAATCTCCGTCGCCGCGACGATCTGCTCATTCGATATGACGCCCTCGTTCAAGCGCCGCAACACGTCCGTTCTGGCCCCGTCGCTTAATCCGATGAACACCGTTCGGATATCCATTTCCTTGGCACGCCGTTCCGCCGTGCTGTGTCCCCAACTAGCGCACATCGGAATGCGCAGCTCATTGGATACGGCACGCCTATTATCGCGCCGTAAGCGCGGTAGCGTCAGCCCAACCAGATGGTGGATCTCGCGCTGACTGATGTAAATAAGGCGATGACGTACCAGCTTATATGCGGTTTGGCGATCGGCCGGATTGAACTGCGCGAGCCACGCAAGCAGGTTCACGAAAAAACGGGACCCAGGGTTATATCCTTGGTAGTGATCGTACTTGTACTCGACGACAGTTTTGAGCCATGCGAATTCCTTCGTCGCCTCGGCATCATCCCATCCCATCAACTCCGCGAGCAGCAGCTTACCAAGCTGCGCCTTCATGGCCGAACCTCTACCGAGAGTAACATCGCGCGTACGTCCTTGATGAATTTTTGAGAAAATCTCGCCTTTCCGTTATCAGCCTCTAGGGCAGACAAGTAGTACTGCGTTCCGGCTGCGCCATGCACGCCTTCAGGCAACAGGTTCCAGCAGGACGCCTTCAGAGGCGAGGTCTTTGCCACGCTCAAGCCTAGGCCGCCAGAGAGCAGTTCGTAATCGTTCCCGCTGAAATGACCCGCATCACCGATTCGCAGGATTTCTTCGCTCGGATCCGCTCCAAGCTGCTGTGCGAAGCGGTCCACAACGGACTGTTTGCCCACCGCTTCCGTGAGTACATCAACCGAATGGCCAGAGCAAAATACCCGCCAACCGCAGTAACCGGTCAGGTTGATCCAGTAAGCGATAGCCGAGGTCAGCGCATCCCTCGAAAGGTTACCCGACAGGCGAATGCTCATCTGCCCACCCCCGACTTTGACGTCTTCCAGCGATTGGGATACCAGGCAATGCTCGGCCAACCAAGCGCGCAGCTGAAGGAACCGTGCGTCAACCACAGGCTCGCGAAATTCCTGGTCAAGCCAAGAAATGGAAGAGCCGGAAAAATACCCCATGAAGACTTGCGGCCAGTATTGACGGTTCAGTGTTCTGCATAGCGTGGTCTGAATCGAATCTCCCCGCCCAGTAGCAAACGCTACTTTTAAACCTGCATGAAGGATGCGCGCGAACTCTCCGGTCAGCCTATGGTCCAGTCCCTCCCAGCGACGTGGCGTATAGCAGCATGTTCCGTCGAAGTCGCAGACGATACCGGCGAACCGTGCCTGTTCCAAGCGAGCTATGAAGGCATCCGCCGCCCTGACCCACGATCTCACTTGTTCTGCCTGCAGCCCGGGCACTTTATGGCGCAGTACCGGTGGGACTTCGTGCACAAATCGTTTAACGGTGTCGCGCACGTCCGTACCGTAAAGCGCCCGGCCGAACGATGAGACCTGAGGCTGCCCGACATCGATTTGGCGAGCGCGGGAAACGGATTCCACGATGAGCATGGCGTAAATGACGCCGGCGAGTTCACCGATCGCGTACCCGGTCGGCAGTTTGACCCGAAGTACGGGGACGGTGGATGGAAAATGTTCGAGCGAAGCGTGCATCAACGGCTCGTCTTCCTCGCTGCCAAAAGCGATAACAACTGGAAGCTTTTGCTGAGCCAACTGCAGATGACGACCATGGGCGAACTGCCTGTAATCGACCGGCTGGCATGCGCCGAGGGCAGCTTCCGAGAACTTGGATTCCAAGTCGATAGCGGCCACCTTGCCGGCGGAACCATAAAGGACGATCACATCAGCGCCGGACACGATGCGCGACATCGCTTCCGACTTGGCAAGTTCGTTGCGCCGCGCTTCTATCCACCGGTCGTCAACCAGCTCTGCCACAAACACTTCATCGGCATAAGCGCGACCGAAGAGAGCCATCATCGCAACCAAGGTGTTGGTCGCCAGGTAACCATCCTTTTGCCATGGGATGTCAAACCGTACTGGAGTGGCAACGCCAGAACTTTCGCAGTAGTCCAGAAGCGGGTTGGCGGGAACGAGGGTCAAAGCGATACTGCCTTTTTCAGTTCCGTGGTGCGCCTGCGCCGCCGCCAGAATGTCGTTGTTGTATCCTTCGGCAGACAGGTAGATTGAGGCGAAGTCACCGTTGGCGACACCTGTTATGACGTCCAGCGGGGTTGCTGCTCTCGACAGCTTTGCATATTTTCGCTCGTGCAAACCTGCAACATACGTCGCAGCCGTGAACGACCCGCCTGAACCGATGGCCACCACGGACCGGTCCGCGCACGAGCGGACGCATCGCTTAAGTCTGACGATGTCCTGGTCCATGACCCACTGCAGGGTTTGCGGGATGAACGACACCTCGTCGCTATAAGCCTTTCCCACACGCTACCTTTCGTTATTCGATGAAAAAATAGTGATCATCGCACATGTTTCCCATGAGATTCTCTCGAAAATTCACGGCGTTGCAACATATGCGTTACATCTGTCAATAAGGGGGATCTTAGCTGCACTCGCCTTGACGTTTGATCAGCGGCACGGTTTGTTTCCTCTACAGCCTTGATTAGATCGTATCCGGGTATAGAGTAAACGGATTGCACGAGACTTGGGCACAGTGCCAATGCTGTTATCGCTTTGGTCGAAATGATGAGACGCGTGCCAGTTACTTCTGATGACGTTGCGAGATGGAAGGCGCAAGGACTCGGCCTTGGGGAAGGCGCACACTACAAACCCTGGATCGACGTTCGATGTTTTTCGTCGAGAGGGCGGATGAGCCGTCGCCTCGGGGTGACGACCGGCAGGGTGCATCACCTCTTTTCCGATAACGAAAGTTGTTTCTTCCTGATGGCGGATTACGCAGCCGACGTCGTGGATATTCGTGAGCAGTTTCCATTGTTTCCTGAGTCGGCAACCCAGCGCGTTGCATCATCGTTGGGAGTCCGTCACCCAAGCTATCCTCGAAGCCGAACGCCTATCGTCATGACGACAGATTTTCTGCTTACGAGACTTGATAAATCCGGCAAGCGATCCCTGGTAGCCTTTAGCATCAAAAGCGCGGACGACCTGCGCGGCCGAAGCCGGAAATCTGTGCTGACCAAACTGGAGATCGAGCGACGGTATTGGCTTGTGCGCGGTGTTCCATGGTACCTATTCACAAATGCCGAATTCGACAAGACCGTCATCGACAACCTGGAGTGGCTCAGTTACTTCATGGTGGAGCATGATGTCGACCGTGATGCTTTCGAAGCGCAGCTGCCCCGGTTTCTTGCGGCGTTCAACACGCCATCCTTACAAGGGCTCATGCTTGCAGACCGCCTGCGGGAGTGTGCGGGAGTGTGCGGCAGTGTTCGGTGCCGCTGTTTCCCCTGAACTGGCGGCGGATATGTTCCGCTATTGCGCTTGGCACAAATTGATCAACCTGGACCTGCGTGTGCCGATCGGTTTGCGCTGTATTCCGGTGGTCCTGCCCGTCGCATCCGACCCGCGATTCACCTGTGCTCAAGAAGGTGGCCACAATGGATCTATTGTGTCCTGCTGAGGTATTCGAGCCGGTGCCAGGCGTTGTGGACACAGGCTTTGCGTGCGCGCAGCGTGTTCTGTGGGTCGTGCCCGATGAAGACGTGCTCGTCACCATCGGCATGCAAAACCCGTTGAAGAAACCGGATGTGCATAGC
>Ga0105242_10004546_pt1 | contig 10764 bp, 10 predicted proteins | sample KBSM24metaG_FD_81521 | JGI IMG/M metagenome (GOLD analysis project Ga0105242, IMG submission 81521) | Miscanthus rhizosphere microbial communities from Kellogg Biological Station, Michigan, USA - KBS M2-4 metaG | ecosystem: Host-associated > Plants > Roots > Rhizosphere > Soil | place... | reverse complement strand
GTCCTTCGCACTGCGGTCGTTTCCGCCCAGCAGCGCATCGAGTCCGCGCCCCAGTCCCTTGTGGCGTGTCGTCATGCCGCCTCCGCGACCTTGATGCCGTTGCGCGCAAGCAGCTCGCGCGCGAATTGAAGGTGCGCGATGGCGCCCTTCGACGTGGGATCGTGAAGTAAGACGGGCTTGCCGAAGGACGGCGCTTCGGCGATGCGGATGTTGCGGGGAATCACGGTGTCGAACACCTTGTCGCCATAGTGGCGCTTCAATTCGTCGGAGACCTGCACGGTAAGCGTGCTGCGCGGGTCGTACATGGTGCGCACGAGCGCCTCGATCTCGATGTGCGGATTCAGGTTCTGCTTCACCTTGCGAAGCGTCCCCACCAGGTCCGAGAGTCCTTCCAGCGCGTAGTACTCGCACTGCATCGGGATGATCACCGCGTCGGCGGCGGCGAACCCATTCACGGTCAGCATGTTCAACGCCGGCGGGCAATCGATGACCACGAAGTCGTAGTCGTTCACCGAGGACTTCAGCCCATCGCGCAGGCGGTATTCGCGCCGCTCGATGGAGATCAGCTCGACCTCGGCGCCGGCCAGCTCGCGATTGGACGGAACGACGTCGTATCCGCCATCGCAGCGGCGCACCGCCTCCGTGACCGGGTATTCGCCCAGCAGCACGCCATAAACGGTGCGATCGCACGCGCCCTTGTCGATACCGCTGCCGGTCGTCGCGTTGCCCTGGGGATCAAGGTCGACCAGCAGCGCGCGCCGGCCATAGTGCGCGAGGCTCGCGCACAGGTTCACGGCGATCGAGGTCTTGCCGACACCGCCCTTCTGGTTCGCGACTACGAATACTCGAGCCTTCATGCCGCCTCGAGCACGACGAGATGACGCTTGGCTTCCAGGCTCGGCACATGAAGCTCGAGCACCTGGGCCACGCGATGCGAGGAGGGAACGCGCGCAATCTCGTCGTACGGGTACACGCCCTTCATCGCGACGAGCTTTCCGCCCGGCGCGACGAGGTGGCCGGCCTGCGCGACGAAGTCGGACAGGTCCGAGAATGCGCGCGAGACGACCGCGTCGAATTTCGCCGGCGGATCGAATTGCTCGACACGCTCGCAGGCGATCGCGACGTTGCCCAGCAGAAGCTCCGTCTTCGCCTGCTGCAGGAACGCGCACTTCTTGTGGCTGGACTCCACCAGGGTGACCGTCATGTCATCGCGCACGATCGCAACGGGAATGCCGGGAAAACCCGGCCCCGTCCCGATGTCGGCGAGGGTGCGCGCACCCTCGAGGTGAGGAAGAATCGAGAGGCTATCGAGCAGGTGGAGGACCACCATCTGGCTCGTCTCGCGAACCGCAGTGAGGTTATGCACGCGGTTCCATTTCGCGACGAGTTCGAGATGCGCGGCGAGACGCGCCCGCTGCGCAGGCGACACCGCGATGCCCATCGAGACGAGGCCGCGCCCGACCTGCTCCTCGAGCGTCATGCGCGTATTTCCCGCGCGATGTCCTGCGAGCGGCGCTTCAGGTGCACCAGCAGCAGCGAGATCGCCGCGGGCGTGACGCCCTGGATGCGCGAGGCCTGCCCGATGGTCTGTGGACGATGCTGCGCCAGCCGCTGCTGCACTTCCTTCGACAGGCCGCGCACACCCGCGTAATCGATCTCGCGAGGAAGCTCGAGCGAATCCTGGGCGAGATGGCGGGCAACCTCGTCCTTCTGCCGTTCCACGTAGCCCGCGTATTTCGCTGCGATTTCGATTTGTTCCGCCTCGGGAGTCCCGCATTTCGGCGCGCCTTCGGGCATCAGCTCGCGAATCAAATCGAAAGTCACCCCCGGACGGCGCAGAAGGTCCAGAAGCGAGTACTCGCGACTCAAAGGCTCACCAAACATAAGTCCCTGTTTTTCAATGGATATCTTCGACGGGTGCACCCACGTGTGCGCGAGCGTGCGGGTCCCTTGTTCGACCGCCTCCCGCTTGGTCGCGAATGCGCGCCAGCGGTCGTCATCCACCAGCCCGAGCCTGCGCCCCGTCTCCGTCAGGCGAAGGTCTGCGTTGTCCTCACGCAGCTGCAGCCGATACTCGGCCCGGCTCGTGAACATCCGGTATGGCTCGGAAACGCCGCGAGTGACCAGGTCGTCGACCAATACACCCAGGTAGGCCTCGTCGCGCCGCGGACACCATCCTGGCGCCCCACGGGCGCGCAGCGCAGCGTTGATCCCCGCAAGCAGGCCCTGCGCAGCTGCCTCCTCGTAGCCCGTCGTGCCATTGATCTGGCCGGCGAAGAAAAGCCCTTCGATCGCCTTGGTCTCCAGCGTCGCCTTCAGCCCGCGCGGATCGAAATAGTCGTACTCGATGGCGTAACCCGGACGCAGGATGTGCGCTCTCTCGAGCCCTGCAATCGAGTGCACCAGGTCCTGTTGCACGTCGAACGGCAGGCTCGTGGAGATCCCGTTGGGATAGAACTCATGCGTGGTGAGCCCTTCGGGTTCGAGGAAGATCTGGTGCGAATCCTTGCCCGAGAAGCGATGGATCTTGTCCTCGATCGACGGGCAGTAACGAGGACCGACGCCCTCGATCACGCCAGTGAACATGGGCGATCGGTCGAGGCCGCCACGGATGATTTCGTGGGTGCGTTCGTTGGTATGCGTGATCCAGCACGCCACCTGGCGCGGATGCATCGTGCGCGCGCCCATGAACGAGAACACCGGCTCCGGGCGATCGCCCGGTTGCTCTTGGAGCCTCGAGAAATCGATGGTGCGGCCGTCGATCCGCGGGGGCGTGCCAGTCTTGAGCCGGCCGACCGGGAGCTTCAATTCCCGCAGCCGGGCCGCGAGCGACAGGGATGCCGGATCCCCGGCGCGCCCCGCCGGGTATCTCTCCAGGCCCACGTGGACCAACCCTCCGAGGAACGTACCTGCGGTGAGGACCACGTTCGGTGCATGAAACCGGAGGCCGATCGCCGTGACCGCCCCCGACACATTCGCACCCTCGACCAGGAGATCGTCCACGGCGGACTGGAAGAGCCACAGGTTGGGTGTGGATTCGAGGCGGCGACGTATGGCGGCGCGATAAAGAACGCGGTCGGCCTGGGCACGCGTGGCCCGCACGGCCGGCCCCTTGCTCCCGTTGAGCGTCCGGAACTGGATGCCCGCCTCATCGGCGGCGATGGCCATGGCGCCGCCCAGAGCATCGACCTCCTTCACGAGATGCCCCTTGCCGATCCCCCCGATGGAGGGATTGCAGGACATCTGGCCCAGCGTCTCGATCGCGTGAGTGAGGAGGAGCGTTCGCGCGCCGGCGCGTGCGGACGCGAGGGCGGCTTCGGTGCCGGCGTGTCCGCCGCCGACCACGATCACATCGAATTGCCTGGGAAAGTCCATGCCGGAAAACGCCCTGAAGGGGGCGATGCGCCACGTTTTTGGAATTTCGAAATTCTACGGGAAATGCGCTGGCGCCCCTAATGTTCCACGTGGAACGACGGGGTCGACTTCTCCCTGATGGTTCCACGTGGAACAGCCAGCTATTTACCGATGCAGAATCGAGAGAAGATTTCGCCCAGGAGATCGTCCGACGTGACTTGCCCCGTGATGCGCCCCAAGGCACCTTGTGCCAATCGCAGATCTTCCGCCATTAATTCAAATACTTGCGAGTTGTGAGTGGCCGCTGACAAACGCTCGCTGGCGTCCTTTAGTGCCTCAAGATGTCGCTCGCGCGCCAGGAAAAGGCTTTCTCCGTGCGGCTTCCATCCCGCCGCATCCAGCAGCCACTGCCGCAGCGCTGGGATGCCGGCGCCCGTCTTGGCCGAAACCCGGATGCCGGCGATGCCCGCGGTTGTCGTCATGCCGGGAGAGCCCGAGACGAGGTCAATTTTGTTCTCCACGTGCGCTACCGGCATGGCCTCGGGCAGCCGCGCCAGAATCTCGCGGTCGTGACTATCCTCGGGCAGGTCCGGTGACGAGATGAGGAGCGCGGCGCCCGCGCTCTCGATGGCGCGCCAAGTGCGCTCGACACCGATGCGCTCGACCTCATCACGCGCTTCGCGCAGGCCCGCTGTGTCGATGAGGTGGATCGGGACGCCTTCGAGGCTGACTGTCGCGCGAACGTAATCGCGGGTAGTGCCGGCGATGGGCGTCACGATCGCCACCTCGTCGCCGGCGAGGCGATTGAGCAGGCTCGACTTGCCCACGTTGGGGCGCCCCACCAACACGACGGTGAGTCCTTCGCGAAGCACGGAGCCCTGGCGCGCCTCCTGCAGCAAGTCATCGAGCGCGCGTCGCAGCGCGGCGAGTTTCTCCCGCTGCGCTTCGCGATCCGCCGGGTCGATCTCTTCGTCGGGAAAATCGATGCATGCCTCCACGTGAACGCGAAGGTCCACGAGCCCCTTCACGAGCGCGTCTACACGGCGCGACAAGTCGCCGGCGAGCGACCGCGCCGCGCTGCGCGCCGCCTCGCTGCTTGAAGCATCGATGAGATCGGCGACCCCCTCGGCTTGCGCCAGGTCGAGTCGATCGTTGAGGAATGCGCGCCGCGTGAATTCGCCGGGCTCCGCGATGCGCGAGCCCAGCTCCACGCATCGTCGCAGCAGGTCGCGCATCACGACTGGGCCTGCGTGACCCTGCAATTCGAGCACATCCTCGCCGGTATATGAATGCGGCGCCGCGAAGAAGAGCGCGATCCCCTCGTCAATGAGCGTCGAATCGGCCGCGCGGAATGACGCGAGCGTCGCGTAGCGCGCCTCGGGAACGGCGCCGGTGATGGCTTGTGCGATGGTTCGCGCCGACGGGCCGGAAACGCGAACGATCCCGATGCCACCACGACCCGGCGGCGTGGCGACCGCGGCGATGGTGTCGCCGCCGTGCGCGCTCAGCGCCGGGCTTTCGCCTTGGCTTCGCGTTCCAGCGTGCGGTTGATGTGCCACTGCTGCAGGATCGACAGCAGATTCTGCACGACCCAATAGAGCACCAGGCCGGCCGGGAAGAAGAGGAAGAACACACTGAACATGATCGGCATGATCAGCATTACCCGCGCCTGAACGGGATCGGCGGGCTGCGGGTTGAGCTTCGTCTGCACCAGCATCGAGACGGCGTAGATGACCGGCAGGATGAAGTACGGGTCCGGCGCTGAAAGGTCATGGATCCATCCCAGCCACGGCGCGTGGCGCAGCTCGATCGAACCGAGCAAAACCCAGTAGAGGGCGATGAAGACCGGGATCTGCACCACGATCGGCAGGCACCCGCCGAGCGGATTGATCTTCTCGGTCCGGTAGAGCTCCATCATCGCCTGGTTGAGCTTCTGGCGATCCTCGCCGTAGAGCTGCTTCAGCTTCTCCATCTTCGGCGCGAGCACCTTCATCTGGGCCATGGAGCGGCCCGCCTTGGCGTTCAGCGGATAGAAGACCAGCTTGATGATGATCGTGAGGATGATGATCGACCAGCCCCAGTTGCCGACGATCGCGTGGATCCACTTGAGGAAGATGAAGATCGGAACAGCGAGGACCTTGAGCCAGCCGTAATCGACCACGAGCTCGAGGCCGGGCGCGGCCTTTTCGAGGCGCTCGGTTTCCTGTGGCCCGATGTAGGCCTGCACGGCCAATGTCGCGGCCGATCCCGGTGCAATCGTTCCGGCGGGCACTTTCAAACCCGTGCGGTACAGGCTGTCGACCTTCTCCGAATAGAATTCGCGCTCCGCGCCAGGCTTCAGCAGCCACGCGGAGACGAAATAGTGCTGCACGATGCCGATCCAGCCGTCCTTCGCCTTGATAACGGGGATTGGCTTGCCCTTTTCCACGTCCTTGAAGTCGATTTTCGTGAACTTCGACTCCTCGGTGTAGAGCGCGGGCCCTGTGAACGTGGTCACGCCCGCGAAGCTGCTGGTCTGTGCGGCCTCCTGGCTCGGGGAGTTCGCGTCCCGCAGGAATTGGAAGTAGCCCCAAGGCGAAACCGGGTGATCGGACTTGTTGGCGATGTCGTAAGCGATGTCGATCACGTAGCTGTTTCGGTGGAACGTGACGCGCTTGACGACCTCCACGCCGTTGGACGCCTGCGCTTTCAGGCGGACCTCGAGGGTGTCGGCCCCTGCAGGCAACGAATAATTGCGCTGCTCCGGCTGGTAGACAGTCTTGTGGTTCGGAAGCCCTTCCCCGAGAAGCCCGCTCTGGATGGTGAAGTAATGCTCGGGCGCGGGTTCCATCAGCGTGAGCGGCTTCGCGCGGTCGAGCGCGGAATGAACCTGCTGGAGGGTCAGCTTCTGGATGTCGCCGCCAACGGGCGAGATCACGGCGTCGTAAAGATCGGTGTGGACAAGCACCGGCTCCCCGACCGGAACCGCCGGTGAGGCGGTGGGCATCTGCGGCGCCGCACTCTGCGGCGTGGGAGCCGTTGGCGAACTGGTCGAGGAAGTAGCCGTCGTTGCCGGTGTGCTCGACGGTGCGGCCGGAATCGTCGTCGCGGCGGGATGCGCGACCTTCGGCGCATCGTGCTTCTGCCACGCGTCCCACAGAAGGAGCGCGGAGAACGAGAACACGACGAGGGCGATGAGGCGTTGGGTGTCCATCATGATTCGATGCTCAGGGCGCTGGGTCGAAGCCACCGTGATGCCACGGGTGGCACTTGGAAACGCGCCGCATCGCGAGCCACGTGCCGCGCAGGGCGCCATGCGCGTGGATTGCGTCCATCGCGTATTCCGAGCATGTCGGGGTAAAGCGGCATTGGCCGCCCCACCACGGGCTCAGGAGGTAGCGATAGCCGCGAATGACGGCGAGCAGCAGGTGAGACATTCAGCGCGATAAGAGCTGGTCGAGGAGGCCGCGAACCTCATCGCGCAGCGCAGCAGCCGCAGATGCGTCGAAGGGCTTTCGCAGCGCCACGACGCAATCGATGCCGCGGCTCTTCACTTCGTGACGGCGGAAAGCCTCGCGCACAAGCCTCTTCAGGAAATTTCTTCGCGACGCGAGCGGGACCATGCGGCGCGTGAGCGCAATGCCCAGCCTGGACGTGCTGCCACGGCCTTCGGCAACGTTGAGCACGATCGTGGAGCCGCGTAGCTTGCGCGGGGAACGCAGCGCCGGGGCGAAGGATCCGCGCGCCGTGAAGCGGTGGCGCCTCGAAAAGCCCTCTCGCGCCGGGCTTCGCGCCATCGCGATGCTAGGCGACAGCGACGCGCTTGCGGCCCTTGGCACGGCGCGCATTGATGATCGCGCGGCCGCTGGCCGTCTTCATGCGCACGCGAAAGCCGTGCGTCTTCTTGCGGTGAGTGTTGGACGGCTGGAAAGTGCGCTTCATTGGACAGTGGTCCTGCGAATTGGAAAAGCACCCGGAAGAATCTGCGAATGCGGAAAAGCCTGAAATTATAGCGGATTTGCGGGCCCGAATCCATCTCGCCTGTCTTTTCAGCAGTGCTCGCGGCTGTGGATAACCGTGCCGGTTCCAAGTAAAATTTCGAATCGCCCGTCCCCGCTTTTTCGATCCAATCTCCCACCCCCGATTTCGCCCATGGATTCGCTCTGGCCGTCGCTCGCCGCTGAACTGAAAAAAGAGTTGCCGGCCCAGCAGTACGACACCTGGATCAAGCCCCTTCGGGCGGAGCGCCAGGAAGATCAGCTCGTATTGGTCGCGCCGAACCACCACGTGCTTCGCTGGGTACGATCGAACCTGCTGGCAAAGATCGAGACTCGAGTCGAGCGTCTTGCCGCAGGCCGGCTCAGCGTGAACCTGGTTCTCGACGAAAGACCGGCGGAGGCCGAGATCGTCCTGCCGGAGCCGGTTCCCGTCACCGTTGCGCCGGACCGCCCGGCCCGCGAGGAGCACCGGCTCAATCCCGGGTTCACGTTCGCCAATTTCGTGAACGGCAAGGCGAACCAGATCGCCCGCGCGGCGGCGATCCAGGTGGCCGAGAACCCGGGCACCGCCTACAACCCCCTCTTTATCTATGGCGGGACCGGCCTGGGCAAGACGCACTTGCTGCAGGCCATCGGCACCGAAGTGCTGAAGCGCAACCCCAGGGCCAAGGTGCGCTACATCCACGCCGAGCAGTTCGTTGCCGACGTCGTGCGGGCCTATCAGCACAAGAGCTTCGACTCGCTCAAGCGCTACTACCGGTCGCTCGACCTGTTCCTCATCGACGACGTGCAGTTCTTCGTCGGCAAATCGCGCTCCCAGGAGGAGTTCTTCTACACGTTCAACGCGCTCTTCGAAGCGCACAAGCAGGTTGCCATCACGAGCGACTGCTTCCCCAAGGAGATGACCGGTATCGAGGAACGCCTCATCTCGCGTTTCGGCTGGGGCCTCACGGTCGCCGTCGAACCGCCCGAGCTCGAGATGCGCGTGGCGATCCTGCTCAAGAAAGCGGAGAACGACGGCGTTCGTCTAGACGAGAACGTGGCCTTCTTCATCGCCAAGCACATCCGGTCCAACGTTCGCGAGCTGGAAGGTGCGCTCAAGCGGGTCCTGGCCTATGCCCGATTCAACAACGCGGTCGTGACGGTGACGACCGCGCGCGAGGCGCTCAAGGACCTGCTCGCCGTCCTCAACCGCCAGGTCTCGATCGAGAACATCCAGAAGACGGTCGCCGACTACTTCAAGATCAAGGTTTCGGAGATGTACTCGAAAAAGCGCTTCCGCTCGGTCGCGCGCCCCAGGCAGGTTGCGATGGCTCTCGCCAAGGAACTCACGCAGCAAAGCCTTCCCGAGATTGGCGAGGCGTTCGGCGGACGCGATCACACGACGGTTCTGCATGCATGCCGCAAGACACTGGAGCTGCGCGAGACCGACCAGGAATTCGCGCGCGACTACGCGCAGTTGCAGCAAATACTATTGGGATGAAGGCAAGACAACCGATGAAGAACCTGTGGACAGTTCCTGGCCCCGGCGTGCCGTCGGTTTCCATCCACACCCTCCGGCTCGTAAACAGGCTTTTCGTCCCCACCTGAGATGAACGACAAACTGTTGATCACGTTCACCAATCCAAAGTTATCCCGGATTGGCGGTACACCTATTAGCTGTTAACTGTCTTAACTGTGTTCTTTTATCTAAAGATCGGTAAAAGGTCATGCTGAAAATCAAAACGACAAACGAAAAACTCCTGGGTCCCCTGCAGCAGGTCACCGGCATCGTCGAGCGCCGCCACACGCTGCCGATACTCTCCAACGTCCTGATCACAGCCTCCGGATCCAAGGTCGAGTTTCTCGCGACCGACCTGGAAGTCCAGATCACGGCCAAGGCGGATATCGACGGTGCAGCCGAAGGTTCGGTCACGGCCGGCGCGCGCAAGCTCTACGACATCCTGCGTTCGCTGCCCAACGATGTGGAGGTGTCGCTCGAGGCGAAGGAAAGCCGGATGACGGTGCGCGCCGGCAAAAGCCGCTTCAACCTGCAGACGCTGCCTGCCGGCGATTTCCCGCGCATGGTGGAAGCGCGTGACGCCTCGAAGACGCTCACGCTGCCGCAGAAGGCGCTGAAGGACGCGCTCGGACTCGTCCAGTTCGCCATGGCGGTTCAGGACATCCGTTATTACCTCAACGGGGTGCTCTTCTCCGTCGACAAGGACGTGCTGCGCGTCGTGGCAACAGACGGCCACCGCCTGTCCTACGCCAGCCGCTCGCTCGGGGGCGACCATGGCACTGTCGAAGCGATCCTGCCGCGCAAGACGGTGCTTGAGCTGATCAAGCTCCTGGGCGACACCGATGAACCGGTCTCCCTCGCGATCGGTTCCAACCAGGCGCGCTTCGCCTTCGGAGGAATCGAGATCGTCTCCAAGATCGTCGAGGGCAAATTCCCCGATTACCAGAAGGTGATTCCTACTACGCACAAGAACCGTGTGTCGCTGGAGCGTGCGACGCTCGCCCAGTCGCTCAATCGCGCGGCAATCCTCTCCAACGAGAAGATCCGCGGCGTGCGGCTGGTCTTCACGAAGGATGCGTTGTCGATCATCTGCACGAACAACGAGCAGGAGGAAGCCGAGGAGGGCCTGGCACTCGAGTACGACGGCGACCCGCTCGACATAGGCTTCAACATCTCGTACCTCCTCGACGTGCTGAACCACGTCGAGTCGGAAACGGTGACGGTCGCCATGGGCGACTCGAACTCGAGCGCCCTGGTGCAGATGCCCGGCCGCGAGGACTTCAAGTACGTCGTGATGCCGATGCGCATCTGAGCATCACGAAACGCGCAGACGAAAGACAGGAACCGAATTGGCAACGCTTCCCGAGCAGCTGAATTCCAACGGCCGCATGTCGGCCGAGTACGACTCGTCCAGCATCAAGATCCTCAAGGGTCTCGACGCGGTCCGCAAGCGTCCCGGCATGTACATCGGGGATACGTCGGACGGTACCGGCCTGCATCACATGGTCTTTGAGGTCGTCGACAACGCGATCGACGAGGCGCTCGCCGGCCACTGTGACGACATCAAGGTGGTGATCCACACCGACAACTCGATCTCTGTCGTCGATAACGGGCGCGGCATCCCGACGGACGTCAAGGAAGACGATGATCTCAAGCGCTCGGCAGCCGAGATCGTGATGACGGAGCTGCACGCTGGCGGCAAGTTCGACCAGAACTCGTACAAGGTCTCCGGGGGACTGCACGGCGTGGGTGTCTCCGTCGTGAACGCGCTGTCCGAGTGGCTGAAGCTTCGCATCTGGCGCGACGGCAAGGCGCACTACCTGGAGTTCCACGACGGCGTTCTCATGAAGCCGCTCGAGGTGACCGGCGAGACGGACAAGCGCGGCACGGAAGTGCACTTCCTCGCCTCGAAGGAGACGTTCGGCACGATCG
>Ga0105242_10004545_pt1 | contig 10765 bp, 9 predicted proteins | sample KBSM24metaG_FD_81521 | JGI IMG/M metagenome (GOLD analysis project Ga0105242, IMG submission 81521) | Miscanthus rhizosphere microbial communities from Kellogg Biological Station, Michigan, USA - KBS M2-4 metaG | ecosystem: Host-associated > Plants > Roots > Rhizosphere > Soil | place: Michigan... | reverse complement strand
GTGACAGTACGGTTCACCGGAGCGTCCGGTGCGACGGCTCTGGTGACGATCGACGACATCGTCGGCGACGATGGACGTCTGCCCCGCGACGCCGAGCGCAACACGGCCTCCGTGGCCGCGCGGGCGATGCTCGAGGCGGCCGGTGATCGGCGCGCGGTGGCGTTGACCATCAGGAAAGGCCTGCCGCTGTCGAGCGGGCTCGGCGGCAGCGCGGCCAGCGCCGCTGCGGCGGTCGTGGCGGTCGATGCCCTGATTGGCGCGCGCGCGTCGATTGAAACACTGGTTCACTGCGCGCTCATTGGTGAGGGCCTCGGCGCCGGCGGCGCCCATCCCGACAACATCGCCCCGGCGATCTGCGGCGGCTTCGTGCTCGTGCGCCACCCCAATCCGCCGGACATCATCCGCCTGCCGGTCCCGGCCGGGCTGACAGCCGTCGTCGTCCACCCGGATATCGAGATAGAAACCGCGCGAGCGCGGGCGCTGCTTGGCACCAGCGTGCCGCTCGCGGACGCGGTCCGGCAGTGGGCGAATCTCGGCGCGCTGGTGCACGGGTTGCACGTCAGCGACTTCGACCTGATCTCGCGGTCGCTCGAGGATTCGATCGCGGAGCCTCGCCGCGCTCCGCTCGTGCCGGGCCTGGCGGCCATCAAGCGTGCGGCGTCCGACGCCGGCGCGCTCGGCAGCAGCCTGTCGGGGTCGGGCCCGTCGATCTTCGCCCTTTGCCGCGACCGCGCCATCGCCGACCGCGTGGCCGCAGCCATGACGGCTGCCGTCCAGCGGGAAACCGGCGTGTCGTCGCAGACCTACGTCTCGTCGATTTCCACGCGCGGCGCGCACGTCGTGACCGCATGAGGTTCGTTTCGACGCGTGGCCAGGCGTCCGCGGCGTCGCTCGGCACCGCGCTGTTCGACGGCCTGGCGCCCGACGGTGGGCTGTACGTGCCCGATTCGATCGAGGCGTGGTCCGCCGACGAAATTGCCGGCCTCCCGTCCCGTTCGCTGCCCGAACTGGGGCTTCGCGTCCTGAAACCGTTCGCCGCCGGCGCCATCGACGCGGCGACGCTGTCGGCAGTGGTGTACGAATCGCTCGATTTCCCGATTCCGCTGATCGAGATCGAGCCCGGCATCTTCGCGCTCGAACTGTTTCACGGGCCGACGCTGGCGTTCAAGGACGTCGGCGCGCGCGTGATGGCGCGGCTGATGGCCGCGCTCGGCGCCGACGTGACGGTGTTGACCGCGACATCGGGCGACACGGGCAGCGCCGTGGCGAACGCGTTCCACGGCATCGCCAGCGCGCGCGTCGTGATCCTGTATCCGGAGGGCCGCGTCAGCCCCACACAAGAAGCCCAGCTCACGATGTTCAACGACGATGCCGGATCCAACGTCCGCGCGTACGCCGTGGCCGGCAGCTTCGACGACTGCCAGAAACTCGTGAAAGACGCGTTCGCCGATACGAGCCTGCGCCGCCAGATTCCGCTGACGTCGGCGAACTCCATCAACGTCGGCCGTCTGCTGCCGCAGATGATCTATTACTTCCAGGCCGTCGCCGAGTTGCGCCGTCAATCCGGGACGACCAAGTCGCCGATCGTCTGCACGCCAAGCGGCAATTTCGGGAACCTCACCGCCGGGCTGTTTGCGAAGCGCGCGGGCGCGCCCATCGAGCGGTTCGTGGCAGCCACGAACGCGAACGATGTGGTGCCGTCGTATCTGACGACCGGGCAGTTCAAGCCGCGCGCGTCGATCCGCACGATCGCCAACGCCATGGACGTCGGCAACCCCAGTAACTTCGAGCGCCTGGTCTGGCTGTACAAGGGCCGGCTCGAGGGCGCTCAGCACGACATGGAGGGATGCCACTACACGGACGACGAGGTCCGCGCGACCATCCGGCAAGTGCACGAGCGCACCGGGTACATCCTCGATCCCCACTCCGCGATTGGGTACCTCGGGATCACGAGCCAGGCGGATCGGGCGCGCCGGGCCGGACGTCCCGGCATTTTTCTCGCGACCGCGCATCCGGCCAAGTTTCCCGAGGTGGTCGAGCCGGTGATCGGGCGCGCGATCGAACGGCCACGCGCGCTCACGCTGGCGTTGGAGCGGCCGCAGAAGATTCTGCGCATCGACGCGACGCTCGCGGCCGTCAGAGGTGCCGTTGGCGCCTGATCGTCCAGTCTACCGATACCACGAGGACGTCCTGATCGCGCTCTGGACGTATGGCGTGCGGCCTACTGACCATACGCCGCCCGAACTGGTCCGCGGGTTCATCAACGATCTCTACCGCCACGAACTCCGGCGGCTCCGGGACGAGCTGCTGAAAAAGGAGTTCCCCAAACACGAGTACATCGACCGCGTGGTCGCCATCCGCCAGCGCTACCGGGTCCTCGCCCTGCGTCCGCAGGAGTGGGTCGTTTCCACGTCGCAGTAACGCGGCCCATTCAGGGCCGCTGACCGCCGTCGCCGAGGCCATGGCGGTCCGCCGAAGCGTTCCGCGAAGGCCGAAAGCCCCGCGCTACAATCTGGTCAAAGAGGAATGGCGGGGGACAAGGCTCAAGGCGCCGAGCACATGGCGCCGCTCGTCTACGACGAACTGCGCAGGCTGGCCGGGGCGTTCATGCGCCGGGAGCGGCCCGGTCAGACCATCCAGCCGACGGCGCTCGTCCACGAGGCCTACCTGCGGCTGGCGGGAGCGGGGACGCCGTGGCACGACGAACGGCATTTCGTGGGCATCGCGGCCCGGTCGATGCGCCAGATCCTCGTCGAACGCGCCCGCGCCCGCGGCGCGCAGAAGCGCTGGGCGGCGCTCGACAGGGTGACGCTCTCCGCGGCGCTGGCGGTCGCCAGCGATCCCGAATCCATGCTGCCGTCGATTGACGAAGCGCTCACGCGCCTCGAAGCCATCGATCCCCAGCAGGCCCGGATCGTCGAGCTGCGCTATTTCGTCGGCCTCAGCATCGAGGAGGCGGCCGCCTCGCTCGGCATCTCGCCCGCGACGCTGAAACGGCGGTTCGCGCTTGCGCGCGCCTGGCTGTTTCGCGAGTTGAGCGCCGACGGGCGATGACGGCCGATCAGTGGATCCGCGTCCGTGAGTTGTTCGAGAGGGCACTCGACGCCGCACCGGCAAACCCGCGGGCCTGGCTCGAGCTTCAGGCCGCGGACGCGGACGTGCGCCTCGAAGTAGCCTCCCTGATCGACCACCACACGCAGGCCGGTGCGTTTCTCGAGGAGCCCATCGCCGAACGCGCGCCGGAACTGCTGGCGGAGGACGAAGCGCTCAAGGCCGGCGCCACTGTGGGCCATTACAAGATCACCCGGGAGATCGGCCGCGGCGCCATGGGACGTGTGTACCTGGCCGACGACGTCAACCTCGGACGGTCCGTTGCGCTCAAGGCGCTCGCGCCGCACTTCACACGCGACCCGTCGTACCGGGAACGGCTCCGGCGCGAGGCTCGCGCGGCCGCCGGGATGACACATCCCGGCATCTGTACCGTTCATGCGCTCGAGGAGTTCGACGGGCAGCTGTTCATCGTCTCCGAGCTCGTCGAGGGCCACACGCTGCGCGACGAGATCGGCAAGGGCCCGCCGCCCGACGTGGACGCCATTGCAAGGACGGCCCGCGATTTGGCCGAGGCGCTGGCCGCCGCGCATGCCGGCGGTATCGCGCACCGCGACTTCAAGCCGGAAAACGTCATGCGCGATCGATCAGGCCGCCTGAAGATATTGGACTTCGGGCTGGCGTACGCGCCTGATACCCGCGTGCTGCCGGGGGGCGCGCTGGCCACCATGCCCGGCGTGCTGGTCGGCACGCCGGCCTACATGGCGCCGGAGCAGCTGAACGGCGAACGGGCCGATGCCCGCGCCGACGTCTTCGCATACGGAGTGGTCGTGTACGAATATGCCTGTGGCACGCACCCCTTCAACGCGTCGACGCCACTCGGCCTGGTCGCCCGGGTACTCGAAAGCGACGCACCGCCGATCGCGGACCGGGTCCACCACATGCCGGCGAATGTCGCGACGGTGATCGATCGCTGCCTGCGCAAGTCGGCCGCCGATCGCTTCGGGTCGGCGACGGAAATCGTCGCAGCGCTCCAGGCCGGCGACGTGGCCGTTTCGCGACGCCTGCCGACCGCCATCGGGACGTGGTGGGAGGTACACCAGGCGGCATTGATGGTTCTTTATCTCGGCGCGGCGACGCTCGCCTGGTCCATCAAGGAAACGGTTCCCGGGCCCCTGACGCTGTGGGCATTCGTCGCACTGGGGATCGGCGCAGCGGCTGGCGCCACGGCCCGTGCCCATCTGTTGTTTACCGCGGCGTTCAATCTGCCGCGATTGAAGGACGAGTACATGCGCGTGAGACGGACACTGATCTCCGTTGACCTGTTGATTGCCGCGGCCCTGGCCCTCGACGGCCTGTGGATCGCGCCCGTCCATCCGCTGTGGGGCGTCCTGACCGTCGGGCTCGGGGCCGGCGTCGCCCTCGCGTCGCTTCTGATGGAGCCGGCCACGGCGGCCGCGACATTCCAGCGATGATTGCCATCGAAATCGCGCGGCCCGGCGGTCCCGAGGTCCTCGTGCCCGTCGAACGGCCGAAGCCTGCGCCGGGCGCGGGCGAGGTCCTCATCCAGGTGGCGGCCGCGGGGGTGAACCGCCCGGACGCGATGCAGCGCGCCGGACACTATCCACCGCCGCCCGGCGCCTCCGACATTCCCGGCCTCGAGGTCGCCGGGACCATCGTGGACGTGGGCAGCGACGTCCGCGAGTGGCGCGCCGGCGACAGCGTGTGTGCGCTCGTCGCGGGCGGCGGCTACGCCGAATACTGTGTCGCGCCGGCGCCGCAGTGCCTGCCCGTTCCGCGCGGCTGCGATCTCGAACACGCGGCGGCGATCCCCGAGGCGTTCTTCACGGTGTGGACGAACCTGTTCGATCGGGGCCGTCTGAAGGCCGGCGAGTCGGTCCTGATCCACGGCGGGACGAGCGGGATCGGGACGACGGCGATCCAGTTGGCGCGAGCGCGATCGTCGCGGGTCTTCGCCACGGCGGGCTCGGCTGAAAAGTGCGCGGCGTGCGAACGCCTGGGCGCGGAACGCGCGATTAACTACCGCGAAGCCGATTTCGTCGCCGCCATACGCGAAGCGACCGGAGGCCGCGGCGTGGACGTCGTGCTCGACATGGTCGGCGGCGATTACCTCGCCCGGAACCTGGATGTCCTCGCGACGGACGGACGTCTCGTGCAGATAGCGGTCCTCGGCGGGGCGAAGGGCACGCTCAACCTGATCGCGATGATGCAGCGCCGGCTGACGCTGACCGGTTCGACGTTGAGGGCGCGGCCGATCGCGGAGAAGGCCGCCATCGCCGTCGAGCTCCGCGCGCACGCCTGGCCGCTGCTCGAAGCCGGCACGGTTCGGCCGGTCATCCACGCCACGTTTCCACTGCGCGCCGCCGCCGACGCCCACCGCGTGCTCGACTCGGGCGCGCACATCGGCAAGCTCGTGCTGGTAGTGGCGTAGCGTCCGGCTTCGTGCGTAGCGTCCGGCTTTAGCCGGACGTCGCCGTCCGCCTGAAGGCGGACGCTACGGCGTCCTGCGGTACAATCGCTAATTCCTGATCATGAACTACACACGACTTGGGACGACGGGCCTGACCGTGTCGCGGCTGTGCCTGGGCGCGATGACGTACGGATCGCCCGACTGGCATCCCTGGACACTCGATGAGGCGGCAAGCCGCCCGTTCATCAAGCGGGCGCTCGAGAAAGGCATCACGTTCTTCGACACGGCGGACATGTACTCCCGCGGCGCCGGCGAGGAAGTCCTCGGCCGCGCCCTGAAGGATTTCGCCGCCCGCGACCAGGTGGTCGTCGCGACGAAAGTGTTCCACCCGATGGGAGACGGCCCGAACGACCGCGGGCTGTCGCGCAAGCACATCCTGGACGCGATCGACGCGTCGCTCCGCCGGCTCGGGATGGACTACGTCGACCTCTACCAGATTCACCGGTTCGACTACGACACGCCCATCGAGGAAACCCTCGAAGCGCTGAACGACGTCGTTCGCGCCGGCAAGGCGCGCTACATCGGCGCGTCGAGCATGTTCGCGTGGCAGTTCGGGAAGATGATCGCGACGTCCGCGGCCAACGGCTGGGCGCGATTCGTCTCCATGCAGAACCACTACAACCTCGTGTACCGCGAGGAAGAGCGGGAGATGATGCCGCTCTGCCGCGCCGAGGGCGTCGGCGTGATTCCGTACAGCCCGCTGGCCCGGGGCTTTCTGGCCGGCGACCGCAAGAAGGGCGGCGGCGGTGACACCGTCCGCGCCAACAGCGACAAACTCGCGGCGAAGTTCTATTTCGCCGATACCGACTTCACGATTGCGGACCGCGTGGCAGACATCGCCGGCCGGCGCGGCGTGAGCCGCATGCAGGTGGCGCTGGCCTGGATGCTGTCCCGCCCGGGCGTCACGGCGCCGATCGTCGGGGCTTCGAAGCTGGCTCACCTGGACGAGGCCGTAGACGCGCTGGCCCTCGCGCTGACACCCGAGGAATGCGCCGCGCTCGAGGCGCCGTACCAGCCGCACGCGGTCGTCGGGCCCCTGTGAAGAGAAGAGGGCGGGCCTTTCAGGACCGCCTGCTGCCGCCTGCCCTGTTCGTTGCACTCTCGCATCGCAACTTCCGCCTGATCTGGCTCGGCCTGCTGGCGTCGATCACAGGATCGATGATGCAGAACGCGGGCCTCCTGTGGCACGTCTCTCTCCTCGTCTCGCCCGGCCGGAAGGCCATCGCGCTCGGAATGGTCGGCTTCGTCCGCGTCGTGCCCATCATCGTCTTCTCGATGCTGAGCGGCGTCGTCGCGGATGCGTGGAACCGGCGGACGATGATGCTGCTGACACAGACCGGCGCGGCGCTCGTGTCGCTGGCGCTTGCGGTGCTGACGTTTCGCGGCCTGGCCACGGTGTGGCCGGTGTATGTGCTCGCGGCGCTCGGCGCGGCCGTCGGCGTTTTCGACATGCCGGCCAGGCAGGCGCTGGTCCCGACCCTCGTCCCGCGCAAGGATCTGCCGAACGCCATCAGCCTGAACGCGATGATGTTCCAGGCGGCATCGGTGGTCGGTCCGTCGATCGGCGGCGTCCTCATCGCCACGGCGGGCGTCGGCTGGGTGTACGTGGTCAACGCGCTGTCGTTCGGCTGCGTGATCCTCGCGCTGCTGATGATGCGCGGCGTGAGCGGCCGGCCCGAGCGCGAGGCCAACGCGCCGGCCGACGAGGTGTCGCTGAAGGCCGCCATGGAAGGCCTGAGGTTCGTCTTCAAGTCGCCGCTCATCCGATCGACGATGCTGCTCGATTTCTTCGCGACGTTCTTCTCCTCGGCCACCGCGCTGCTGCCGATCTTCGCCCAGGACGTCCTGCGGGTCGGCGCCACGGGCTACGGGTGGCTGTACGCGGCGCCGGCCCTGGGCGCGGTCCTGATGAGCGTGATCATGGTTCCGCTGACCAGCCGCATCGTCCGGCGCGGTCCGGTGCTGCTCTGGGCCGTCGGCGCCTACGGCGCCTCGACTGCCGTGTTCGGCGTGTCGCGCTGGTTCTGGCTGACGTTCCTCTGCCTCGCGATGACCGGTGCCACCGACACCATCAGCATGATCATCCGCAACATCGTGCGGCAGCTCGAGACGCCCGACCGCCTCCGGGGGCGCATGATCGGCGTGAACATGGTGTTCTTCCAGGGCGGGCCGCAACTGGGCGAGCTCGAAGCGGGCGCGGTGGCCAGCTGGCTGGGGCCGGTGGTTTCAGTGGTGAGTGGGGGACTGGGATGCGTGATCGCGACGGCCTGGGTCGCGCTCGTCACGCCCGCCTTGCGGCATTACCGTTCGAGCTGAAGTCGTGCGGACCTTCGGGTCCGCCGGGCAGGCCTGAAGGCCTGCACTACTTCTCGCGCGGCGTGAACGTGATCGTGACCTCGGGATCGATGTTGATCTTGAGGCCGGGAATGTTCTTCAGAGCCTCTTTGACCTCGTCGGCGGTTTTCGGCGCCTGCAGCTTGGCGGCGAGGTTGGGATCGGCGGCGATCTTGTCGATGTCGACGTCGAGGAGCGTGACGCGATTGCCCTCGACGAACGGGCTCGTGGTCTGGACCAGCGTGCCCTCCGGTTCGAGCGAGACGCTGAGACGCGCGCCGGCGAGCAGCGCCTTGACCATCTCGATCTGCTGGGTCGAGGGCGGCGTGACGTCGCCGTTCGGCCCGGGAACGCCGATGGGCAGCCCATCCGGTCGCGGGATGAGAATGCGCAGCTGCGCGTTGCCGTCGGGCTGTTTGGTGAGCGCGAACGTGATTTGCCCGCCGTTCTGGCCGCTCTGGGGGCCGAGGCTCACGCCTCCGGGGACGCGCGGCTGCTCGCTGATGTGGAGTTGCGTGATGTCGGTGAAGGCGTAGATGGAATCGCGGCCCTGCCCCCTGGGGGTCTTCACGGGCGCGGACGACACGTAGGTGACACCGGGTCCAATCGATTCCGCAAGCGACCGGGCCTGGGCTTCCGATGTCGGATCGGCGCTGGCCGTGTTGCCGCCGCCGAGAATCGCGAACGCTTTCAGCTGATCGGTGGCGGCGTCGGTGAGCAGCAACCGTTGCTCGATGGTGCCGCTGCCGTCGGCCTTGAGCTTGATCACGGTTCCGGACTCGAAGCAGCCCACAAGGGGAAGCGCGGCCAGCACGACCAGCGCGGGTCGAATGAAAGTCATGTGAAGAAGATGACACAGAACGCCGCGCCGCGCCGCCGAAAACCGGTGCCCGGCGGTGTACCCCTCAGCCGCGCCTTGTCGAAGCTCGGCCTCATGTCGCGGAAGCAGGCGGTCGCGGCGATCCGGGCCGGCCGCGTGATGGTGGACGGCGAGATCGTGCGGCGCGAAGCGGTACTCGTTGTCCCGGAGCGCGTCCGGCTGCTTGTGGACGGCATCGAGCGGCGCCGCGCGCCGTGGCGGACGATCGTCTTTCACAAGCCGCGCGGCGTCGTGACCACGCGCCGCGATCCCGAGGGACGTCCCACCGTATACGACGTCCTGGGCGACGCGGCTACTGGCCTCATCGCCGTCGGGCGACTGGATCTGGCGACCTCGGGCCTGCTGCTGCTGACGTCGGACACCCGGCTGGCCGACTGGATCACGGACCCGGCGCACGAGGTGCCGCGCTTGTACGCGGTCACTGTACGTGGGCGGGTCGATCCTTCCCGGCTGGCCGATGTGGCGGCGGGCATCGCGCTCCGGAAGTCATCGGCGCGGGAGTCGCATCTCACGGTTGAGCTAAACGAAGGCCGTAACCGGCAGGTCCGGCGGATGTTCGACGCCATCGGACATGAGGTCACGAAGCTCAAGCGCGTGAAATTCGGCAGCCTCGAGCTCGGCAGGCTGATGCCCGGTCAATTTCGTGAGCTGTTGCGTGCAGAAATCGCCGCGGCCTTCCCGGGAGCGCCGGTCCGCGAAGTATGATCTTCGGAAAGGAGATATCGGACACGTTGGATACATTCTCGCCGGCCGAAGCCCCCGCCGCCCCTCCGCTCCGCGAGCGATCGGACATTCCAGACCGGTTCAAATGGGATCTTTCGCACATCTATCCCGACTGGAATGCCTGGCAGCGCGCTTACGACGAGCTCGACCGAAAGATCGGCGAGTGCGCCGCGTTCCAGGGCACGTTGGCCCAGGGCGCCGCCCGCCTGCTGGCCTTCTACCGGTTGCGCGAGGAAGTCGGGCAGCTCGAGCATAAAGTCTGGTACTACACGTCGCTCGCGTACGACCAGGATCAGCGCGACAACCAGCTCAACGCCAGGCGCCAGCAAGTCCAGATTCTGTTTGCGAAGGACGGCCAGGCCGTCTCGTGGTTCGAGCCCGAGCTGTTGACGATTCCGCTGGCCACCGTCCAGCAGTGGTTCGATCAGAGCGCGGATCTTGGCATCTATCGGTTTGCGATCGAAGACCTGTATCGCCGCCAGGAGCATGTGCTCGACGACAAAGGCGAGCACCTGCTGTCGCTGTCGAGCCGGTTTTCGTCGACGCCGCGCGACGCCTACGCGGCGCTCTCTACCGCCGACGTGAAATATCCGACCGTCCGTTTGTCCACGGGCGCCGACGTGACGGTGACGTACGGGCAATACCGGGCGCTCCTCGCCACCAACCGCAATCAGTCCGACCGCGCGCTCGCGTGGCGTTCGCTCCACGAGCTGTATGCCGGCAGCATCAACACCTACGCGTCGCTCTACAACGCGGTGCTGCAGGGCGACTGGTTTCACGCGCAGGCGCGCGGGTTCAGCTCGGCCCTCGAGGCGGCGCTGCACGGCAACAACATCCCGACGACCGTCGTCGAGAATCTGATCGAGACGACCAAGACCAACGTCGAGCCGCTGCGCCGTTACCACCGGCTGAGAAAGAAAGTCCTCGGCCTCGAGACGTACCACACCTACGACACGACGATTCCGCTGGTGCACGTCGATCGCCAGTATCCGTACAACGACGTCCTGGAGTGGCTGCCCGCGTCGGTCGCACCGCTCGGCCCCGAGTATCAGCGCCAGCTCCGCGAGGCGCTGAACGGCGGCTGGATCGACGTGTACGAGAACTCCGGCAAGCGCAGCGGCGCCTACTCGGCGCCCGTGTACGGCGTCCACCCGTACATGCTCCTCAACTACAACGACACGCTCGACGATGTGTTCACGCTGGCGCACGAGGTGGGGCACTCGATGCACACCCTGCTGTCGCACGCGCACCAGCCGTTCGTGTACGCGAGCTACGAGATCTTCGTGGCC
>Ga0105242_10004544_pt1 | contig 10767 bp, 10 predicted proteins | sample KBSM24metaG_FD_81521 | JGI IMG/M metagenome (GOLD analysis project Ga0105242, IMG submission 81521) | Miscanthus rhizosphere microbial communities from Kellogg Biological Station, Michigan, USA - KBS M2-4 metaG | ecosystem: Host-associated > Plants > Roots > Rhizosphere > Soil | place... | reverse complement strand
TGTGGTTTCCCTCCCGGAGGAAGTTCGCGTTCAACAGATCGTTGTGACAGGTGGTGAGCGGCGCCGGCGCCGCGGCGAAGGCCCCCTCGATCCGCCCGGCGACCGCGCGGGCCGCCTCGTAGTCGTCTGATACCCGTACACCGCGCGCGGCCGCGATGTCCCGGAACCCCTCGACGATCCGGAACACGGGGAAGGTCGCTCGGATCGGCCGGCTGCCGTGGATCGCCCGGATCGACGACACCACGGATCGCATCACCCCTTCGTTCCCGAGCTCTTCCTCGGGGATCGGGCTGCCGTTCACGAACCGGGTGACGATGCAGCCGAGGTCGGGCTCGAAGGCGACCACCTCGGGACCCACCCCCGCTTCGGCGGCGACCCTTCCGGCCTCGACCTCGGCAGCCCGATCGATCCCGAGCAGCTCGGTGTCGGTCCCGGCGAGCCGAAGGACGAAGGTCTCGCCGTCGACTTCGACCCGGTAGTTCCGGTTCGTGATCCCCGCCTCGATCGGTACGACGGCCGTTGCGCGGCCGGGCCACACCGTCGCCAGCGCGGGCTCGAGCCTCGGGTCGTCCGACATCGCGGCGAACCGTAGCACCCGCATCGCCGAGCAGCCGGACCGACCGATCGTGCTCCTTCGGAGCTCTGACGTCGCGAGGACCGGACCGAGCCTGAGCGCCGTCCGGTCCTCTCGACGGCTTCAAGGAACGAGGTTGAAGATGAAGTCGTACTCGGCCCCGCCGTTACGCGCTTGCAGGTCCATCGTGCCCCGGGCGTTGCGGTAGATGCCGGTCCCGCCGGTGACGGCGAGGACGCTGTTCCTGCTGTCGAAGAATGCACCCTCCACCGTGATCGACCCACCGGAGAGCTTCGTTACCCACCGGCACTCCCACGATCCACGGCTCGGAGCGATCCGGATGCAATCGCCCTGATCGCGTCCCACCCGCTTCGCGTTCGTCGCGTTGAAAACGGCGTTATGGAAGGTGAGCAGGTCTCCCGTGGTGTCCCCCGGCAGACCGGTATCGATCACCGAGTCGGTCGTCGCGTGCTCGATGACGTGGACCGTCGTCGGCGATGCGATCTGCGGCGCCGCCGTCACGGACACCGTCACCAACCCAAGCACGATGGCCGCGAGAACGCCCAGCGGGATGGCCACTCGGATACGCATGACTCCCTCCCTCCTGATGGGCACGACAGCCCACCAAAGGCGGAGCGTACCCCCGAGAGATCCGGGCAAGCGACTTCGGCGACGACGCTTCGGGACGGGTCGCCCTTCACCCGCTACCGTTGCCCCCGTGGCGCTTCCGCTCGAGGACTACGCGTTGATCGGCGACACGCACACCGCGGCGTTGGTGGGCAGGAACGGGTCGATCGATTGGCAGTGCCTCCCGCGGTTCGACTCCGGCGCCTGCTTCGCGGCGCTCCTCGGCGATGAGACGCGAGGGCGCTGGCTCCTGTCCCCGACCGGCTCTTTCCGGACGCGGCGCCGCTACCGCGCCGACACCCTCGTGCTCGAGACCGAGCACGAGACGGATACCGGGTCCGTCCACGTCACGGACTTCATGACGCCGCGCCGGGCGCAGGCCCGGGTCGTTCGACTCGTCCGCGGCACGCGCGGCGTCGTCTCCATGCGCTCGGAGCTGCTGCTGCGCTTCGATTACGGGCTGGCCGTTCCGTGGCTCCGTCAGGGAAGACGAAGCGTCACGGCCGTCGCCGGGCCGGACGCGGTCGAACTGCGGACCGACGCGCCGCTCGACGTGGTGACTGGCAACGTCACTTCGGACTTCCGGATCGCCGCAGGAGATCGCGTCGCGTTCACGATGACCTGGCACCGCTCGTTCGAGCCGCCGCCACCGCGGATCGATCCGTGGGACGCGCTCAAGAGCACGATCCGCTACTGGAACGACTGGACGGCGCGCTGCACGTATCAGGGGGAGTGGCGGGAGGCGGTCAACCGATCGCTGCTCACCCTGAAAGCGCTCTCCTACCGGCCGACGGGCGGCATCGTCGCCGCGCCGACGACATCCCTGCCGGAGGAGCTCGGCGGCGCGCGTAACTGGGACTACCGGTTCTGCTGGCTCCGCGACGCGACGTTCACCCTCTACGCCATGCTGATGGCCGGCTACGAGGACGAAGCCGAGGCGTGGCGCGAATGGCTGCTCCGCACCGTCGCCGGCGACCCGCGCGACCTTCGCATCATGTACGGCCTCGCCGGCGAGCGGCGGATGCCGGAGCTCGAGATCGAGTGGTTGCCGGGCTACGAGGATTCGCTCCCGGTTCGGGTCGGGAACGACGCGTCGCGGCAATTCCAGCTCGACGTCTACGGCGAGGTCCTCGACCTGCTGCACCAGGCCTCGCGGGAGGGGCTGCCGCACGAGGCGGCCGCGTGGGAGATGGAGCTCCGCATCCTCGACGTGCTGGAGTCGGCGTGGCGGGAGCCCGACGAGGGGATCTGGGAGGTGCGCGGGGGCCGGCAGCACTTCACGCATTCGAAGGTGATGGCGTGGGTCGGCGTCGACCGGGCGATCCGCGACGTCGAGCTGTTCGGGTTCCCCGGGCCGGTCGATCGCTGGCGAGCCCTGCGGGACGAGATCCACCACGAGATCATGTCCGAGGCGTTCGACGACGAGATCGGCTCCTTCGTCCAGTCCTACGGATCCAAGGAGATGGACGCCGCGCTCCTCATGTTGCCGTTCGTGGGGTTCATCTCCGCCGATGACCCGAAGATGGTCGGTACCGTCGCGGCGATCCAGGATCGGCTGATGGTCGACGGGTTCGTCCGGCGGTACGACACCGCGTCGCGCGTCGACGGTCAGCCGGGTGGCGAAGGGGCCTTCATCCCGTGCACCTGCTGGCTCGCGGACTGCCTGTCGCTGCAGGGACACGACGAACAGGCGCGTGAGCTCTTCGAGCGCGTCCTCGCTGTGCGCAACGACGTCGGCCTCCTCTCGGAGGAATACGACGTCGCGAACGGACGGCTCATCGGCAACTTCCCGCAGGCGTTCTCGCACGTGTCGGTGATCGGGACGGCGCGCAACCTCTCCCGCGGCATGGTCGGACCGGCCGAGCGGAGGCTTCGGCGGCCCCGGCGGGTCCCTCGGGTGGCGCTCCGAGGCGTCCGGCGGTGAGCCTCGAGGAGGTGGAGGCGCGGCTCGCCCGCGCTGCCCTCCTGGTGGACTTCGACGGGACGCTGTCGCCCATCGTCGTCCGGTCCGAGGACGCGATGCCGGTCGCCGGCGCGGAGGAGGTCCTCGCCGGGCTGGTCGAGCGGGCCGGGAACGTCACGATCGTGACCGGACGACGGTCCGGATTCATCCGAAGCGTGTTGCGGGTCGAGGGCCTCGACGTGATCGGGCAGTTCGGGATGGAGGATGCACCGGCCCTGCCGGATGAGGTCCTTGCCGAGGTCAACGCCGCGGTCGCGGGGGAGCTCGGCGTGCGCGTAGTGGACAAGAGCGCGAGCATCGCCGTCCACGTTCGGACGACGCCCGACCCCGATGCGGCGACCGTCAGGATCGCGGGGCCGCTCACCGCCATCGCCGAGCGGCACGAGCTGGAGGTCTTGCCCGGGAAGCGAGTGCTGGAGCTCGTCCGGGAGGGGAGCAGCAAGGGGATCGTGGTGGAAGGGGTCGTCGCCCGCACCCGAGCGGAGGCTGCGCTCTACGCCGGTGACGACCTCAACGACGTGCCCGCGTTCGACGCGCTCGAAGTCCTCGCGAAGGGCGGCATGCCGATCTGTCGGATCGCGGTGGTCGGAGCAGAGACGCCGGAGGAGCTCGTCGAGAAGGCGGATCTCACGGTGGCCGGTCCCGAGGAGCTGGTGGCGCTCCTACGGGAGCTCTGACCGCAGCAGCTCGTAACCGTCGCCGGTGCGCGCCACCGTCCCGCTGATCGGCATGTGGGACGCCGCGAGCAGGAAGTCGGCGGCGGCTGCTCGTTCGAGCAGCCGCCGCCTCGTCGCTTCGTTCGTCCGGCCGTCCATGTCGGAGAGCGACACCCACTCGGGATGCGGGACGTTCAGCTGCGAGACGAAGGTGTCGCCGGCCCACAGGACCGCCTCGTTCACGAGGACCGCGAGGTGCCCCGGCGTATGGCCGGGCGCCTCGATCACTTCGACCCCGGTGGCGACGCGTGCACCGCCTTCGACGGTGTCGAGCAGCTCGGCGTCCAGCAGCGCCGAGAGCGCCGTCTGGGCAGGGAGCCCGGCGCCGTTCGGCAGGGCCTCTGCTTCGGCCGAGGACCAGAACTCGGCCTCGACCCGATGGATCACGTGACGCGCATCGGGGAAGGCGGGCTCGCCGCGAGGACCGACGAGCCCGCCGACGTGGTCGGCATGTCCGTGCGTGATGATCACGCACCGGACGTCCCACGGATGGACGCCGAGGCTCTCGAGCTCCTCGTGCACGTGACCGACATCCAGCTCGGGCGCGAACCGCCCGTTGCCGGCGTCGACCAGGACGAGCCCGTCGGGGCACTCAACGAGGAGCGCCGCGACCCTGCCCGGCAGCTTCCCCTCCGCGTCGAGGTACGGTCGCACGAACTCGCCCTGGACGGCGTCGTCGTACCCCTGGAAGACGAATCGCGGCGAGACCGTTCGCCATCCGTCGATCAGCACGTGGCAAGGGACGCCACCGGCGTTCAGCCGACCCGGTCGATCCCTCACTGGATCACGCTCGCGTCCATGTTCCGCACCGCACGACTCCTACTGGCCCGCGGTCGGCGATCGAGGGCGGTGGCCGCCGCTGACGATCGCCGAGCGGCTCGCGTCCCGGAAGATCGACCGGACCGAGGGGGAGAGCCGAACGATCGAGAGGCCGTCGGCCGATCCGATGCCGCCCGGCAGCACGACGTTCTGGAGGTTCCTCGGCGGGATCCGGGCGCAGAGGAACGCGAGCCGCAGGACGTTCGTAAGCGGCAGGTCCGTCGAGAGGCTGCGCATCCCCGCCGAGACCCACCGGAGCAGCGCGGTCGGGTCCTCCTCGAACTCCCTCCGGAACTGGGTGAGCGCGGCGGTCAGCACGCGGCCGCCGTCCTCGCTCCTGCCGAAGTCGCCCGACCGCAAGCTGTGACGGTCGCGGCTGAACGCGAGGACCTCCGCGCCGCGCAACCGTTGCACGCCGGGGTGGAATTCCGCCCGGGAGTAGCTGTCGTGCATCGGGAACGGCACCCGGATCGTCAGTCCGCCGATCTGGTCGATCATCGACGTGAGCCCCCAGAACGACGTCAGGGCGAAGTACTGGATGTGGATCCCGCTCATCTGCTCGACGGTCTTGACCAGCAGTGGTGGACCCCCGATGGCCATCGACGCGTTGATCTTGTTCATCCCGTAGCCGGGGATCGATACCCATGAGTCCCGAGGGATGCCGATGATCACGGCGTGTCGGTTCTTCGGGTCGATCTCGATCAGGTGGATCGAGTCGGCGAGCCCGCGCTCGGGCGCCTGGTAGGGGCGCGCGCCGGAGCCGATCGCGAGGATCGAGATCGGCCGGTTCCCGGTGAGGTCCGGTGTGTATCCGGCATGCGCGGCCGAAAGGATGATCGGTGGATCCCCCGATGCTTCGCTCGATCCGGGCGCGATCGCTCCCAGGGCGGAACCGAGGGTCCAAGCCGTGAGGGCCAGGATCACGAACGCTGCCCGCCGCCTCACGGGGCACCCGTCGCCGAGGCATCCGATGCATCCGGCGAGCTCGGCAGGCCTTTCTCGACCCTGTCATCGCTCCGTCGCACGTCGTAGGAAACGATCTTCCAGCTGCCTCCGACATGCTGGAAGAAGAACCGCCCCATGCTGTCGAACCTCGTGTTCGACGAGCCGGCGATCCTGCGGCCGAGCGCCCGGAATCGCGCGTTGACGAGGACCATGACCGGCTTGCCCTTCCGTTCGAGCAGGACCGTCGTGCTGATCAGGGATCGACGCGGCACGATCGCGTCGTACGCCTCGCCTGCCGTCGCACCCGCGGTGAGGACCCGGACCTCCTTCCGGGCCCGGGCCCTCGCGGCCCTCGCGAAGCAGGGCCAGAGGCTCTCGTAGGTTCCGTTCTGCCAGTGGGCGGGATCCAAGAAGGCACTTCGGTAGAGCCGAGTGATCGACGCGATCGCCCTCTTCGACGCGAGCTTGGATGCCCCGTGGAGACGGAGGAGGGGATCGGTCCGGACGGGCTTCCTCGATCTGATCGCAGCGGTAGGGAGAGCGCCGGACCGGGCGACCGCGAACGCGAACGCCGGTGTTCGTTCCGAACCGGTCTGGATGACCGAGGGGGCGAAGGCGATCCGGTCGTCCCGGGATCCGAACACGAACCAGACCAGTGCGATCGCTGCGACCAGCACCACGCCGGCCGCGATCATCCGCCAAGAACGCACGAGGCTCGATCCCCGATCAGTTCGCTGACCTGCTGGAACGTCTCGGCGCCGAGTGCGGCGAACCGCTCGTCACTGGCCGCGTCGAGGAACGAGAACGAGAGGGCACCGCTCTTGATGCCAGCGGCCAGGCCTTCGAGTGGGATCCCGGCATCCTCCAGCGACTTCGCCATCCACACGCGGCGCACGTCGCCCGGCGAGAAGCGATCCGAATCATCGGGGGCAAGGATGCCCAGATCCACCAACCGAACGAGATAGGAAGGCTCGACCCCGACCCGCTCAGCGGCGTCCTTGCGTGTGTGCCACGTCACGTTGCCAGCCTACCGGGGGGGCGATACCCGCCCAGGCCCGGGCGCCTACCGGGTCGCATCCGTCAGGCGCCGGGGGGCAAGACGTTCCTCGGATGAGGAGAGGTACGGCTCACGCGGAGCCCCGTTTGCAGCGCGGGAGCGTCAAAAGCGAAGATAGGCCCCCTTGGACATCCCGGAGACCCGATACGCGAAGACTTTCGACGGAACCCATATCGCGTATCAGGTCCTTGGCGATGGTCCGGTCGACCTCGTCTACATGCAGCCGTGGATCTCGCATCTGGAGGACATCTGGGAGGAACCTCGATATGAGCGCTTCCTGCTGAGGTTTGCCTCCTTCTCTCGATTGATCCTGTTCGACCGGCGGGGATGCGGTATGTCCGATCCGGTCCCTGCCGATCGCCCTCCCGATCTGGAGACGCGGATGGACGACGCGAGGGCCGTGATGGATGAGGTCGGATCAGAGCGTGCCGTGATCTACGGCGCGTCGGAATCCGGCGCGATGGCTGCGCTCTTCGCGGCGACGCATCCTGAGCGAACGGTGGCACTGGTGATCCACGGCTCCGAGGCAAGGACCGCCTGGGCACCCGATTATCCATGGGGCCAGACGCGCGAGGAGCATCTGGAGGAGATCGCGGCGATAGAGGACGGCTGGGGGACAGACGAGTACGTCCTTCGAGCTTTCCCGAGTCTGGAGAGCGACCCGAAACTCGTCCGTTGGCTGGCCCGGCTGATGCGCGTCGCGATGAGTCCTGGTGCAGCTGCCGTGTACGAAGAGATGTATTGGGCGATCGACGTGCGCGACGCGCTGCCATCGGTACACGTGCCGACGCTCATCCTGCATCGGGCACAGGACGCACCCGATGCGAACCGGTACCTCGCGGGTCACATCCCGGGCGCGACCTACGTCAAGCTTCCAGGAGATGAGCACGTTCCGTTCCTCGGCGACCAGGACGCGGTCACGACCGAGATCGAAGGCTTCGTCAGGAGCGTCCAAGACGAGAACGCCGTGCTCGACCGAGTGCTCGCGACAGTGATGTTCACGGACATCATCGGCTCAACGGAGATGGCTTCTCGGCTTGGCGATCAGGACTGGCTCGAGCTCGTACGACGACATCACGCGACGGTGCGGAGCTTCCTAGCGCGGTTCCGAGGTCAGGAGATCGATACGGCCGGTGACGGGTTCTTCTCGACGTTCGATGGACCCGCACGAGGCGTTCGATGCGCTCAGTACATCACGCAAGCCGTTCGCCCTCTCGGCCTCGAGGTGCGTGCCGGCGTCCACACCGGGGAGGTGCAAACGATCGACGGGAAGGTCGGAGGTCTCGGTGTGGTGATCGGCGCTCGGGTCGGCGCGCTTGCCGGGCCATCCGAGGTGCTTGTGTCGCAGACGGTGAAAGATCTCACTGCTGGTTCCGGTCTCGTCTTCGCAGAGGCAGGCGAGCACGAGTTGAAGGGCGTACCGGACCGCTGGCATCTCTTCCGGCTCGTGAACGCAGGCACACAGGGGCTTGGGTGACCGGCCAACATCTCCCGCACCACACGCTAGGAGGAGACCTGCTCGTGAGGGGACGATCGCACACCACCGCCAGCGCGCGCTGGCGCTGACCAGGGGGTTGACACGCGGTTCGATGCCCCTACACTGACTAGACCATGTCGACCAGGGCTGTGACCGGACGCAGCAGCCTCGTACTTATCGCATAGGCGCGGGCGGGCGATAGCCCGACAGACCCCCGCGCCAGACGCCCCTCGCCACGCGAGGGGTTTTTTCTACCCCGGGTTCGGATGACCGCCCAGCGACGGATCGGGGACGAGTCCAGCGGAAGGGCCAAGCGGAAGGGAAGGAGTCACGATGAGGTACGAATTCGATCGGAACGGCACCGTCGTCGCGAGCGTGCTGTGGGAGGGCCCGGGACAGGTGACCGTCGAGACGGCGGACAGCAGCACCCGCGCGGTGGTCGACCGATACCTGTCCTCCGAGGTTGTCTACATGGGCGGTGGGTTCGGCCTCGACGAGGACCAGAGCGGCGACGTCCTGCAGCTGCGTCGGCGCGATTGGACGCCGTGGGAGTTCGAGCGCGCGTGCAGGAACCTGGCGCACCGGCTGCAGGCGACCGTCCGCCGGGTGGAGACCGGACCCGTCGAGGATCGGGAGGCGGCCGCGCGATGAAGGTCACCGGGGCCCTGGCCCTCTTGCGAGCCCTCGAGCACGAAGGGGTCGAGGTGATCTTCGGTATCCCGGGCGGGGCGAGCATGCCCATCTACGACCCGCTCGTCGACGGCTCGTCGATCCGGCACATCCTCTGCCGCCACGAACAGGGCGCGGGCCATGCGGCGGAGGGCTACGCGTGGGCCACCGGACGGGTCGGCGTCTGCATGGCGACCTCGGGTCCCGGCGGGACCAACCTCGTCACGCCGATCGCCGACGCGAAGATGGACTCGGTCCCGATCGTCGCGATCACGGGGCAGGTGCCGACGCCCGTGGTCGGCAACGACGCGTTCCAGGAGGCCGACATCACGGGCATCACGATGCCCATCACGAAGCACAACTTCCTGGTGAAGGATCCCGCGCTGATCGCCGAGACCGTGCGTGAGGCGTTCCACATCGCCTCGACCGGTCGCCCGGGCCCCGTCCTGATCGACCTCCCGAAGGACGTGCTCCTTTCGGAGACGACCTGGAGCTGGCCCGAGCGCATCAACCTGCCCGGCTACAAGCCCACGACCAAGGGCAACCAACGCCAGGTCGGGGAAGCCGTGAAGCTGATCATGGCGGCCCAACGTCCCGTGCTCTACGTCGGCGGTGGCGTGATCAAGGCCGATGCGCACGCCGAGCTCGCGAAGCTCGCGACCGTCGGCCGCCTCCCCGTCGTCACCACCTTGATGGCGCGCGGAGCGTTCCCCGACTCGAACGAGCTGTGCTTGGGGATGCCGGGGATGCACGGCAACTACACGGCCGTCACCTCGATCCAGAAGGCGGACGTCCTCGTCGCTCTCGGCTCCCGCTTCGACGACCGGGTGACGGGCAAGCTGGCGGCCTTCGCTCCACACGCGAAGGTGATCCACGTCGACATCGATCCGGCGGAGATCGGGAAGAACCGCGTAGCCGACGTGCCGATCGTCGGCGATTGCAAGGACGTGATCGCGAAGCTCGCCGCCGAGTTGGACGCACGGCAGCACGAGGCCGGCGGCGTGCCGGACCGCTCCGCGTGGCTCGGTCAGCTCGCCGACTGGCAACGGCGGTTCCCCTACCGCTACGACCAGCAACCGGACGGGCCGCTCAAGCCGCAGTACTGCGTCGAGCGCCTCCGCGAACACTCCGACGCGGACACCATCGTCGTGGCGGGCGTCGGGCAACACCAGATGTACGCGTCGCAGTACTGGCATTTCGAGCATCCGCGGCACTGGATCAATTCGGGTGGTCTCGGCACGATGGGCTTCGCGGTTCCGGCAGCGCTCGGCGCCAAGGTCGGGCAACCCGATAAACGGGTCCTGGCGATCGACGGCGACGGCTGCTTCCAGATGACCGCACAGGAACTTGCGACCAGCACCACGGAGAAGATCCCCTTCATCACGGCGATCTTGAACAACGGATACCTGGGGATGGTCCGCCAATGGCAGGAGTTGTTCTTCGCGGAACGGTATTCGGGCGTCTACCTCGATCCCGATGTGCCGGACTACGTGAAGCTCGCCGAGGCGTACGGAGCGGTCGGGCTCCGGGCGGACGATCCCGGCGAGGTCGACGCGGTGATCGAGAAGGCCTTCTCGGTGGAGGACCGGAGCGTCGTGATCGACTTCCGGGTGGATCCGCGCGAGATGGTCTTCCCGATGGTCCCGGCGGGCGCGTCGAACGACGACATCATCCTCGACCCCGAGGACGCGACACCTACGAGTGATCCCGCGGAGGCTCCGATCGTATGAGCAACGGCTCGAGCGGCGGCGGAACGCTCCACACGATCTCGGTCCTCGTCGAGGACAAGCCCGGCGTGCTCACCCGCGTGGCCCGGCTCTTCCCGGCGCGCGGTTTCAACCTTGACTTCGTTGCGGTGGGACCCACCGAGTCCTCGGGCCTGTCGCGGATGACGATCGTGATCAACGTGGACACGAAGCC
>Ga0105242_10004541_pt1 | contig 10769 bp, 8 predicted proteins | sample KBSM24metaG_FD_81521 | JGI IMG/M metagenome (GOLD analysis project Ga0105242, IMG submission 81521) | Miscanthus rhizosphere microbial communities from Kellogg Biological Station, Michigan, USA - KBS M2-4 metaG | ecosystem: Host-associated > Plants > Roots > Rhizosphere > Soil | place: Michigan... | reverse complement strand
TGCGTGCCCGCACCACGCACTGCGATCGTTCGGGTGCCGCTCGCATGGTTGACCACGAGCGCGGCGAGCGCGCCGTCGCCGTCGAGCGCGCAGATCGATGTCGCCCAGTACGAGATGTCGCGCGCGCAGTTCGTGGAGCCGTCGACGGGATCGAGCACGACGGTGATGCTCGCACCCTCGCGGTGGTGAACGCCGGATTCCTCGCTGACGATGTGCACGGGAAGCAGGCCGAGCACCGCGAGCGCGGCTTCGTCGGCCACGACATCGAGCGCGTACTGGCCGGCGACCTCGGTGCGGGCCCGGCGCGCGTCGGGATCGATGCGCGTCACCGCGGCGCGCACGGCGGCCGCGGCCTCGTCGAAGCAGGCGAGCAAGGTCTCGGGCGTCACCATTATCGGACGGGAACTACTTCGACGACCGCGTTGTAGTCGGGCACGCCCGAAACGGGCTCGCGCACCGCCGGCGACAGCAGCGGGTTGGCCTCGGGGAAGAACGCCTGCACGTTGCCCGGCCGGATCGGCGCGACATGGACCCGGGCGCGCAGCTCGCCGTGCGCACTGCGTACGAGCACCGGGTCGCCTTCGGCTACGCCGAGCGCGACGGCATCCTCGTCGGCGACGAACAGCGCGTCGCGCGCCGCGCCGGTCAGCGGATCGCGGTCCTGCCACACCATCGAGTTGAACTGCTTGCCCCGCCGCGTCGACAGCACGTAGCGGCCCTCGGGGACGTCGGGGGCGTGCGGCGCGACCACGGCGAAGTGCGCCTTGCCGTCTGACGTCGGGAAGTTGCCCCCTTCGCACAGCCGGGGGCCGCCGATCTGGATCGCGTCGCCCGTCTCCCGCAACCGCTCGATCCCCGCGTACGTGGGGACTACGCGGGCGATCTCGGCGCGGATCGCGTCACCCGACTGGCATCCGAATCGATTGGCGAGCTCCGGACGGACGCGGCGCACGAGGTCGACGAAGACGCGCCACTCGCTCCGCGCTTCGCCGACGCGGGGGCCCGGCAACTCGGGGCTGAACGCCACGCGCCTCTCGGTGGTCGCCGAGTTACCGACGAAATCCTGCTCGTAGCGCGTCGCGACCGGCAACAGCACGACGGTCTCGCCCGGATAGACCAGCATCTGGTGCGTCACGAGGATGTCCTGGTGGACGCGCAGCGGTGCGCGCGCGAGCGCGACGCGCGTGACGTCGGGTGCGGGCAGCACGTCGAGAAAGTTGCCCCCACTCGACCACAGCACGTCGACGTCGCCCAGCCGCGCCGCGTCGACCATCTCCGCCGCCTTGAGCCCGGGCTCGACCGGCACATCGAAGCCCCACTGCTCGGAGAGCGCGCGGGCGTGCTCCTCGTTGACCGCGAGCCCGCCCGGGAACGACGTTGCGTAGCACCCCATCTCGGCCCCGCCCTGCACGCCGGAGTGGCCGCGGATCGGCATGAGTCCCGCGCCCTCCCGCCCGACGTTGCCGCGCGCCAGCCCGAGGTTGATGATCGCGTGCACGTTGTCGACGCCGCGCTCGTGTTGCGTGATGCCCATCGACCACACGAGAACCGCGCGTTTCGCCGACGCGTACATCTGCGCGAAACGGGCCATGTCGGCCACGGTCGCGCCGGAGGCCCGCTCGAGCTCGTCGAAGGACTCGCGCTCGAGCTCCTCGAGGAGCTCGTCGAAACCGACGGTGTTGGCGGTGACGAACTCGCGGTCGAAGCCGCCCGTCGCCAGGAGCTGCTTGAGCACGCCGTTGACGAATGCGACGTCGCCGCCGGTGTGCACCGCGAAGAATTCGTCGGTGATGCGTGTGCCGAACACCGCACTCTCGACGTTCGACGGCACCCAGTAGCGGTCGAGGCCGGGCTCGCGCAGCGGGTTGACGACCGCGACCTTCGCGCCGCGTTTCTTCGCGAGGTAGAGGTACTTCATGAACACCGGCTGCGCGTTCGCGACGTCGGCACCGAACAGCACGATCAGGTCGCTGTCGATCACGTCGCGGTAGGAGCACGTCGATACGGCCACGCCGATCGATGACTTCAACGTGGTCGTCGACGGCGCATGACACACCCGCGCGGCGTTGTCGACGTTGTTCGTGCCGATCGCGCGCGCCGCCTTCTGCGCGACGTAGTAGACCTCGTTGGTGATCCCCCGCGACGTCATGTACAGGGCGATGCGATCGGGCGTGGTCGCGCGGATTCGGTCGGCGACCAGGTCGAGCGCGTGATCCCACGACACCCGCGTGAAGCCGCGTTCCCCGGCGTTGCGCACCATCGGGTAGGCGAGCCGTCCGAGCTCGCGCAGCTCCCGTCCGTTCATGCGTTGCAGCGCGGCGACGTCGGCGAGCCGGTCGGTATCGATCGCGCGGGCCGTGTTGACCTGCAGGAGGTCGAGTCGCGTCGAGCAGAGATGCACCCCGCTGATCGTCCAGTCGTGGAAGCCGGCGACGCCGAGCGCGCAGCCGTCGCACACGCCTTTGCGCAAGATGCGCCACGCCCACGGCAGGTTGCGCCGGTTCTCCCACACGGTCTTCGCCATGCCGCGGTAGTGGTGCGGCTTCTGCTCGCCCACGCCGTTGGGCTTCCAACCCACCCAGAACTCGCGGTGCGGCCGGGTGCCGCCGTGCACGAGCGTGCTCTTATCGCGTCGCCGTCTTCTCGGCATCAGGCCGCGAGGTCGATCCGCTCGCGATGCGTGTACACGTTGAAGCGCTCGTCGCGGACGAAGCCGACGACTGTTTGCCCGAAGCGTTCCGCGGCCTCGACCGCGAGGCTCGAAGGCGCCGACACGGCGCACAGCACCGGGATGCCCGCGATCGCGGCCTTCTGCACGAGCTCGAACGACAGGCGCCCCGACACGAGCAGCACGGTGTCGCCGAGCGGTAGCACTCGGTCGAGCAGCGCGTGGCCGATCAACTTGTCGAGCGCGTTGTGCCGCCCGACGTCTTCGCGCAGCTCGACGAGCTCGCCTGCGGCGGTGAACCGCGCGGCCGCATGGAGCCCGCCGGTCCGGTCGAACACCCGCTGCCGGGCGGCCAGCCGCTCGGGCAGCTGCGGCACGACGCTCGCCGGCACGCGCGGGCCCGCGCCCACGGGCGCGCACCGCACCTCGACCTCGTCGAGCGCGGCCTTGCCGCAGACCCCGCACGCCGATGTCGCGAGGTAGCGACGCGCGCGTACGTCGGCGGCTACCGGCCGGCGCAGACGAACGGTGACGATGTTGAACTGCTGCTCGGGCCGGCCGTCAGGGTGCGAGGCATCCGGAGCGACGCAGTACGCGATCGTGTCGACGTCGGCCTGCGAGCCGATGATCCCTTCGGTCAGACAGAGGCCGACTGCGAGCTCGAAGTCGTTCCCGGGCGTGCGCATGGTGACTGCGACCGGCGCAGGCTCCTGTCCCGGACCGTGCACGCGGATCTCCATCGGCTCCTCGGTCGCGAGCTCGTCGCGGCGTTCGCGCGCCTGCTCGCCGTCGACCGCGAGCACGTTCGCGCCCGTTACCGGGCGGCGCACGACGAGGTCCGATGGCACGGCTCGATGGTACGGGCTCAGGACAGGCCCAGCCGTTCCCAGTCGTCGGGCGTGTCGACGTCGGCAAAGGCGCGCGCGGTCGTGACCTCGCCCCAATCGTCGGCCGTCAGGTACTCGCAGTCGGCGCCGGCGATGGCGCGCAGCGACGACACGCCGTTTCGCAAGGCCGCCCTCGCCTCGTCGAGCGCGGCCGCGCCGTACCGCGCGCACGCGTACTGGAACCGCCCGTCGACGACCGGGATCACCGTGCCCGTGCCCGGCCACTCGACGAGGAGTTGCAGCAACGCGGGCTCGACGAACGGAAGATCGCACGCGAGCAGCACGACGACGCGCGGATCGCCGAGCGCGCCCACGCCCGCGAGGAGCGCGACGAGCGGGCCGGCGCCGCGCGGCTCCTCCTCGACCGCCGGCAGGCCGCTCACGCGCGGCCCGACCTCGACCACGGGATCGCAGACGCTCGCGAGCACTCGTGCCGCCCGCGCCGCGAGCGTCTCGCCCGCGACGACGAGCCTCGCCTTGTCGGTACCCATGCGCGTGCTCGCGCCGCCGGTCAGCAGCACCCCCGCCATCTGGCGCATGCGCGCTCAGGCGTGGCGGTCGTCGGCGGCGCCGGCCGGCCGCAGCGAGTAGCCGACGACCGTCCATCCGTTCGCACGCCGCTCGAGCAGCACGTCGTTGCGGACGCTCGCGCCCTCGCCGGTCACGCGGGTCACGACGAGCGCGCTCGCACTGCCCTCGACGAACGTGTCGACCTCGATGTGCTCGGCGACCCGTCCGTGCGCTTCGTTGGCGTACGCCTGGCGCTTCGCCGCGATGAATTGGTCACGACGCAATCCTTCGCGCAGTTCCGGACCCGAGAGATCCCACAGCAGGCCGAAGTTCAGCTCGTCCCACGCGCGCTCGTATCCGATCGCGACGTCGGGCGCGCTCGGCCCCTTCTCGTGCGCGATCGCGAACAGCAGGAAGCCGAGCAGGGCGACGATGACGCCGATCGCGATCGCGAGCGGCACGTCAGAGCTCGATCGATTCGATCTCGCCGGCGAGGTCGAGGTCGCGGTGGGTCAGGCCGTTCTCCGAATGCGTGCTGAGCGCGATCCGCACGCGCTTCCACCGGATGTCGATGTCGGGGTGATGGTCGGCCTTCTCGGCGAGGAAGCCGACCCGGACGACGAACGCGATGGCACCCGGGAACGAGCCGCAGTCGTACTCCTTGACGATCTCGTCGCCCTCGCGCTTCCAGTCGGGCAGCACGGCGAGCGCCGCCGAGATCTCGGCATCGGCGAGGGGGGGCATCGCCCACTATTGAACCCGAAGGGCAGCGACGCGGCACACTCGGGTCGTGACCGGCTTCCCCGATCTGCCCGAAGCGCCCTCACCCGTCGAGGTCGAGCTGGACCGTGCGGGCGGGCTGACGCTCACGTGGCCCGACGGCACCACCGACCGGTTCGGGCTCGAAGAGCTGCGCATCAACTGCCCGTGCGCGGGCTGCCGTGGCCGCCGCGAGCAAGGCCTCGACGCGTGGCCGACGCCCGGTGCGCCGCAACCGCTGCGCGCCGAGTCGGCGGAGCTCGTCGGCGCGTGGGGCATGCAGATCCGCTGGAACGACGACCACCAAACCGGCATCTACGCGTGGAGCATGCTCCGCGCCTGGCGTGCCACCGACGACCCAACCACCTGAACTTGCGTCACCAAACCAGATGTCGTCTGCCCTGGTGACGCAAGTTCGTGGAGAGGACTAGGCCGCCGGGTCGCGCTGGCGCCAGTGGAAGCGGTGATGGACGAGGGCTCGCACGATCGCGCCGGGCTGCGGGTGTGCGAAGTAGAAGCCCTGGCCGAGGTCGCAGCCAAGTGCGCGCAGCTCGGAGAGCTGGCCCGGTGTCTCGACGCCCTCGGCGGTCACCGACAGCCCGAGCGCGTGACCGAGCTGCACGACCGCGGTGATGATCGCGGCGCCCTCGGGATCCTTGCCGAGCGCTTCGATGAACGACTGGTCGATCTTGAGCGTGTGCACCGGCAGCGCGCGCAGGTGCGAGAGCGACGAGTGGCCGGTGCCGAAGTCGTCGATGCCGATCCGCACGCCGATCTCGGTGAGGCGATGCAGCACGTCGACCGCGTGGTCGCGGTCGCCGGCCAGCGTCGACTCGGTGATCTCGAGCACGAGCAGCGTCGGGTCGAGGCCCGAATCGACGAGCGCGGCGCTGACCGTCGACACGAGGTCGTCGTCGGTGAGCTGACGAGCCGACAGGTTCACCGACACTGCGAGCGGATCGTGGCCGGGCGTCTCCTTCGCCCATGCCGCGGCCTGCGCACACGACTCCCGCAGCACCCACGCGCCGATCGGCACGATGAGCCCGGTCTCCTCCGCCACCGACAGGAAGTCGTCGGGTGCGAGCATCCCGCGCTCCGGGTGCTCCCACCGCAGCAGCGCCTCGAGCCCGATGACCTCCGACGAGTCGAAGCGGACCAGTGGCTGGTAGTGCACGTGGAACTCGTTGCGCACGAGCGCGCGCCGGAGCGCCGACTCCATCTCGAGGCGGGCGACGGACTCGGCGCGCATGTCGTCGCAGAACACCTCGATGCGCCCGCGACCGTTCTTCTTCGCCGCGAACATCGCGACGCCGGCGTCACGCAGCAGGCGCTCGGGCGTGTCGTCCACTCCGTTCGACAGCGCCACCCCGATGCTCGCGGTGAGGAAGACCTCGCCGGTCGCCAGCATGAACGGCTCCGACAGCGCGGCGCGCACCCGGTCGGCGACGATCATCACGTCGCTTTCGTCCTTCACCTCGTTGCACAGCACGGCGAGCTCGTCGCCGCCGAGGCGTGCCACCGAGTCGCCCGTCCGCAGCACGCGCTCGACACGCTGAGCCACGACCGCGAACAGCTCGTCGCCGGCCGCCAAGCCGAGGCTGTCGTTCACGATCTTGAAGTGGTCGAGGTCCAGGAGGACCAGACCGACTTTGGGGGGCGTGATGCGCTTCGCCGCACGAGCCATCGCGTCGGCGAGGTCTTCGAGCAGCATCACGCGGTTGGGCAGCTCGGTCAGCGGGTCGTGACGCGCGCGGTGCGCGAGCAGCGCCTCGATGCGCTTGTGCTCGGACACGTCGTTGACGATGCCGAGCAGACACGGACCGTCGCCCCAGCCTTCGGGGAGCTCGACGATCTCGACGTTCAGGTACCGGCGGCCGCTCTCGCGGTTGATGCTGAACGAGACCGGATGATGCTCGCGTCGCACGCGGGAGAACGCGGTGATGTGGGCGACGAGCACGTCGGTCGGCAGCACCGTGCGGAGGTCGCCCCGGAGGTCACCATGACGGTCGAGGCCGAACAGCACCCGGTAGCGCGCGTTCGCGTGCACGAATTCGCATTCCTCGTTGTCGCCGATCGCGACCACGAACGCCGGCTGCGGGAGCGCGTCGAGCACCGCGCGCACATCGGGGGTCGCCGGCGGCGTCGGGTGGTGCCCTACCGACCCGGATGCCGACTCGCCGCTGATGGACTCCATGCCGCTGCCCTTCCCTCACATCTCTGTCGATGTTCGGTCAATCGATCCTTCGGCACGCCCGGAGGCGAACTGAACGGCGAAGGCCGCCGGTTTCGGCAGCGGGGACGCGGGGACGGGCCGGTAACGTTGCCGCCATGATCTGTCCCGCCTGCGGGGCGACGACCGCCGCAGGCGCTCGCTTCTGCCAAGAGTGCGGCCAGCGGCTGGTGGCGACGGTGGAAGAGCGTCGGCTGGTCACGGTCCTGATGGCCGACTTGGTCGGGTTCACGACCATTTCCGCCGAATCCGACCCTGAGCAGGTGAAGCGGCTGGTCGACCATTGTTTCGAGCGGTTCGTGGTCGAGATCACGGCCTTCGGGGGCCGGCTCGACAAGATCGTGGGCGACGAGCTGGTGGCCCTGTTCGGTGCCCCGGTCGCCCACGAGGACGACGCCGAACGGGCGGTCCGGGCCGCGCTGCGGATGCACGACACGCTCGGCGAGGTCGCGAGCGAGCTCCAGATGCCCGTGCAGGTCCGGATCGGCATCAACACCGGCGAGGTGCTCGTCGGCGCGATGCGTGCGGGCGGGGACCCCACCGCGATGGGCGACGTCGTCAACACCGCGCAGCGCCTGCAGAAGCTGGGCGCGCCGGGCGACGTCATCGTCGGATCGGCGACCGAGCTCGCCACCCGCGACGCGATCCGGTACGACCCGCTCGGTGCGGTCACGCTGCGCGGGCGCGAGGAACCGGTGTACGCGTTCCGCGCGGTCGAGTCGCTGCTGCCCCCCGGACGCCGCCGGACACGAAGGCGCACACCGCTCGTCGGCCGCGACGCTGAGCTGTCGACGCTGCGCGGACTCACGAAGATGGCCGTCAAGCGTGAACGCGCGCAGTTCGTGTTGCTGGTCGGCGACGCGGGCGTCGGCAAGAGCCGGCTCGCGAGCGAACTCGGCGACCTCGCGGCCTGCGACCTCGGCGCATACGTGCTCAACGGCGTGTGCCTGCCATACGGCGATCCCAACGCGCTCGGTCCGATCGCCGAAGCGTTGCGGCAGGCGTCGGGCGTCGAAACGCCCGACAGCGACATCGATCACCGGGCGCTCATCGCCGAGAAGACCGCGCACGTGCTCGGCCCCGACACCGAGCCCGCCGAGCTCGAGCGCGTCGCCGAAGGTCTCCACTTCCTCCTCGAAGGCATCACCCGGCCCGGCGTCGACCCGAGCCGTGCGCGCGACGAAGCGCTGCGCTCCGCCCTGGCTGTCCTCGAAGCGCTCGCGCAGAAGATGCCGGTCGTGCTCGTGCTGTCGGACCTCCACTGGGCCTCCGACGAGACGCTCGACCTGTGCGAACGGCTGCTCAACCGGCTGCGCAACCGGCCGTTCGTGCTCGTGGCGACGGCGCGCCCCGACATCGAGAGCCGCTGGTCGCCCGAGCCGGGCAAGTACAACGGCATCACGCTGCAGCTCGACCCGCTCGACGAACAGGCGACCGGTGAGCTCGTGCACGCGCTGCTCGACGGCAACGCCGACGAGAGCCTCACGACGCTGCTGCTCGAACGCAGCGGCGGCAACCCGTTCTTCATCGAGGAGCTGGTCGCGTTCATGCAGGAGTCGGGCGACGCGGCCCGCATCCGCGAGGTCCCGGCCACCCTGCACGGGCTGCTGGCCGCCCGCCTCGACTCGCTCGACCCCGCCGAGCGGACGCTGCTCGAAGACTGCGCGGTCGTCGGCGCGAACGGCCCGATCGCGGCGGTGCTGAAGCTGGCCGACCGCAGCGACGCGCCCGCGCTGCTGCAACGTCTCGCCGAACGCGATCTCGTCGAGCTCGACGACGACGACTTCCACTTCAAGTCCGACCTCATCCACGAGATCGCGTACGGCACGCTCACGAAGGCCGAGCGCGCCCGTCGCCACGCGCGCGTCGCACCGGTGCTCGCGGCGCGCGGCGACAGCGCGCTCGACGCCGTGGCTCACCATCTCGCGACCGCGGCCGAGCTGGTGGCCGAGCTCGGCGCGGTGCCGGGTGTGCCGGCCGACATACGGGAGCAGGCGGTCGAGACGCTGGGGCGCGCCGCGGATCGCGCCGAGCTGATCGAGTCCTGGAAGTTGTTCGGCGAGCATCACGACCGCGCGCTCGGGCTGCTCCCGCCGGAGCCGAGCCCGGCGCGCTGGCGTGCGTTGCTCGGCCGGGGCAAGGCGGCCGTGCAGCAGCGCAGGATCGATGCGGCGCGCGAAGACCTCCTCGTCGTGCTCACCGAAGCGGCCGCGGCCGGTGAGCCGCGGCCCCAGGCCGAGGCCCTCACGCAGCTCGGCTCGGCCGAGATCGCGGTCGGCGCCTACGAGGCGGCCGACGAGACGTTGGGTCAGGCGCTCGAGAAGTGGCGCGAGGTCGGCGACGACGCGGGCGGCGCCGACGTGCTGCGCGAGCTCGGTGTCTCACATCTGTTCCGCGGCGATCTCGTGCAGGCCGAGCGCTTCGTCTCGGAGGCGCTGGCCTCGTACCGCGCGTCGGGACGCGAGCGGGGCGCCGCGTGGGCACTGCAGAACCTCGCGTGGATCTCGTTCACCGGCGGCGACATCAAGGCCGCCGAAGCGCGGCTGCAGCAGTCGGCGAGCGCGTTCGCCGAGCTCGGCGACTGGGGCGGACTCAGCTGGGCGTACGGCCTGCTGGCATTCGTTCGCTACAACCAGGGTCGCAACGAGGAAGCGGCGCAGCTCGCCGAGCACATCGCGGTCGACGGGCGCGAGACCGGCAACCGCTGGGCGGTCGGCATGATGAACGTGCTGCTCGCCAACGTGCGCCTGTGGAGCGGACGCATGAACGAGAGCCTGGCGCGCGGCGGCGAGGCGATCGAGCTGTTCCAGGAAATCGGCGACCGGTGGGGCGAAGTGATGGCGACCGGAGCAGTCGTGCGAGCTCTCGCCGAGCTCGGCCGCGACGCCGAGTACGCCGACACGCTCGCGCACTACCGCACGATCAGCCGCGACATGCCCGACGAGAGCATGCGCACGTTCCCCGAGGTCATGGAGTCCCTCGTCGACCTCCAACAGGGACGGCCCGAAGCCGCGCAGGCGATCCTCGAGACGCTCGACCTCTCCACCGAAGAGAGTGGGCAGCTCGGTTCGGCCGACGTCTGCGCGGCGGTCGGCCTGGCGCGGCTGCAGCTCGGCCTCGTCGACGAGGCGATCGACGTGCTCGCGCGGGGCTACGCCGAAGTCACCGAGGATGGTCCGGTCATGGTCATCGGCTGCCGGCTCGCGCTCGCCTACGCGGCAGCCCAGCGGACCGACGACGCCGCGGCCGTTGTCGACGACCTCGAAGCGCGCACCGGCGGGTCGTTTTCCGACCGAATGTTCGCGCTGTGGGCCGACGCCTTCGCGCGCACGCAGCGCAACGCCCACGACGCACGCGAACCGGCCGACGCGGCCTACGAGCTCGCGGTCGACACCGACGCGCCGCTGGAACACGCGATCGCCGCGCTGGCGCGCGCCCGGGTGCTGACCGCGCTGGGCACCGACGACGCCGACGACGCCGGCGAGGACGCCGCGCTCCAACTCGAGACGCTCGGGCTGACCGCCGACGGGTGGCTGCGGATCTTCGACCGCGCGCTCGCGGGCGTCAGTGTGCCCTCGTGACCACCGGCGCAGCGCGGAGCTGATCGAGCACCAGGTCACAGGCGAGCCCGTCCGCGAACGTCGGGACGCCCGGCGGCACCTCGCCGCTCGTCACGACGTCGCGCACCACCTCGGCGAAGCGACGCATCGGGTCG
>Ga0105242_10004540_pt1 | contig 10771 bp, 10 predicted proteins | sample KBSM24metaG_FD_81521 | JGI IMG/M metagenome (GOLD analysis project Ga0105242, IMG submission 81521) | Miscanthus rhizosphere microbial communities from Kellogg Biological Station, Michigan, USA - KBS M2-4 metaG | ecosystem: Host-associated > Plants > Roots > Rhizosphere > Soil | place... | reverse complement strand
GCGCTTTTTTGTAGGCTTCGACCAGAGTTCTTGCGGTCGCGGTGCCGCAGGGGTTGGTGTGTTTGATGATGGCGCAGACCGTTTCGTCGAACTCCTGTGCCAGGTCCCAGGCGGCTTGCAGGTCCACGATGTTGTTGAAAGAAAGTTCTTTACCCTGGATTTGCCGTGCGTTGGCTATTCCTTTAGCCGATCCGTCGGAATACATGGCGGCCTTCTGGTGGGGGTTCTCTCCATAGCGGAGGTCGGCGATTTTCTGCAATGAAAGCCTAAGATTTTGCGGGAAGCCTCCGGCCGGCTTCACCAGCTGGTCATCACCTATTGTTTCCAGAGTCGAGGCAATCGCCGAGTCGTAGGCAGCGGTAGTCGCGAAAGCCTGCTGGGCCAGCCGCCATTTGGTAGCCAGTGATAGTGAGCCGCCGGATTTTGACATTTCATCGGCAATCCCCTGGTAGTCGGCGGTGGAAGTGACGACGGCGACATCTTGAAAATTCTTGGCGGCGGAGCGGATCATCGATGGGCCTCCTATATCAATGTTTTCAATTACTTCTTCGAACTGCACTCCGGGTTTGGAAGCGGTTTTCTCAAAGGCATACAAATTCACCACTACCATGTCGATTGGGAGGATGCCGTGAACGTCTACGGCATCACGGTGGGATTTATCGGAGCGGCGGTGGAGAATCCCGCCGTGCACTCTGGGATGCAGGGTTTTTACCCGGCCGTCCAGCATCTCTGGAAAGCCAGTGAGATCGGAGATGTCTTTGACGGAAATTCCGGATTCCCGCAGCAATTTGGCGGTCCCACCCGTCGAGACCAATTCCACCCCCATACCGGCAAGTTTGCGGGCGAACTCTACCAGTCCGGATTTGTCGGTGACACTGAGGATAGCTCGTTGAATCTTCTGTGGCATGGGGGAGCCTTATGGAGTGGGATGGTGCAGCTAGAAAATTTTATCAGCAGAGGTTGATGCGCGTCTTTGGATCGGGGCGGGGAAGGATTTCGTCCCGCTTGGAGCTTTAATCCGAAATGCTTTTTGCCACAGAGTGCACAGACCACACAGAGGGTTCGAATTTAGATTTTTGCCTTGGCCTTAAGCTTCACGTCGCCGTCTTGCATTTCGACCGTGAACTCCACGGCGTGGCAGCCATATTGTTTGCGGATTTGCTCGGTTTTCTTCTCCACAAATGTCGCGAAGCTGTCGATGCTTCCGCTAACGTCTTTGCCGGCTTTCTTTTTGGCCTCTGCCAAGGCGTAAAAAAGCTTTTCAACCTGACCACGTTCGGCCCGGGCATCGGAACACTCGACGGAGACGGTGTCGCCAGCCTTGGCGGCAGCAACTCCAAGGGCGGCAGCGGCGCTTACGCCATAAACTTTGTGATGGGCTTCGTGCTCCTCTGCCCGCACACCGGCCACGGATAGCAATGCATCCTGCGGACGCCGGTAGCCTTCCTCGCGGATACGGCCCTTCTTGCGCCACAGATCGCTGTAGACCGCGTATCGTTGAGCCATCTCGTTGTAGCGGTAGCGCTGCATGAAGCTCATCCGGCTGCCATCGCTGAATTTGCGCAGCAGGTTCAACACCTTCCACTCCAGATCGGTGGGAGGCTTTTTGGTGGGATTGCTGAAGTAGATCTCGTAGTCGATCTTCAACCGGCGGAGGAGGGAATCGAGTTGAGACAGCTCTTCATCGATGGCCAAGCAGAGTTCTCCAACCCCTAGTCTATGGGCTGGAAGCGGCGGCTACGAGGTACCTAGCGGCCACAACGGGTATGGGACCAAAGTACCCAGAGGACGGGGCAGGTCCCTGAGCGAGATACCTCTGTGAAATCTGTGGTTCGATTTTCACAGGGAAGAGCAGCTACTTATGCTGGGTTAGTGTTTCCCGTCAAACATTGGGCGGGCCATCTCGTCCGGGGATGCAGTCTCGGGATGCTCGGCCTTCCACGGCATCGCAGCGGTAATCCGCGTAAGGCCGCTCGGATGATCGAAGAAAAGGAATTCTTCTATTGGACCGGGTTCCATTTTCCGGTACGCACCCAGGAGCAGATCGACATTGGCTTCGCCGTCGGGCTGCCGTGCCGCGTTGAGGCCATACATGTCGGCCTCGAACTCCATGGTTCTGGCGATGGAACATGGCTGGGGGCTTGCGACCGGCCTGACAACGCGGCCACCGTGCAAAGAACGAGCAATTACGGCGCAAAGCGCCACGCGCATTAGATTTGGCATACTGACCTACCTAGCCGGGCTGTGATCCATCCCGTTTAACCCACTTGTAAGCAGCCAGCGAATTCTTCCAGAAATATTTCTCTGCTACGGCCCGTCCCTTGGCGTTGAAGTATTCGCGGACCAATCGCAACTCGACCTCGAACGGCAGCCACTGATCGCTGTTGGGCCAATCGCTGCCAAAGATTACCCGGTCTTCTCCGAAAATGCCGAAGATCTGGTCGAGTCGATCGCGATAGAAATTCAGCTCCTGCGGAATTTTTCCCTCGACCCGACGCAAGACCTCCGAAATCTTCACATAGACTTGCGGCCGTGTTCCCAACTCCCGCAAGTCAGTTTCATATGCGTGACGCGCAGCGGGATCGGCCGGCGGAGCCATCTGCGGAAGGTGATCAAGAACTACCCGCAACTTCGGGACCTGATCAGTCACTCGCACTGCCGCGGTAACCAAAGCTGGAGTCTGATTGGCTGTATCCAACGCAAGGTCTGCGTCTGCCAAGACTCGCAGGTCGGCTACGAATTCCGGTTTGGCAATCTCCCGACCCAGATCGCGGTCCCAAATATTTCCATAGCGGATGCCGCGGAACAAGGGGTTGCGCTGGAAACGCTCGAGTTGTTTGCGAAACTCCGGCTTGCCCGGTTCGAGATTGCCCACCGTGCCGACGATGATCTTGTTTTTGGCAGCGAGTTCGAGGACCCACTGGTTGTCCTCGAGCCATGGACTCGCCTCCACTTCAATCGCGCCGACGGTCCCTTGACGCACGGCAATCTTGCGGTAGCGGTCCGGAAGCGCCGGCTGGTAAAGAATGCCATCCTGTTTTGTGGGCCATGGCACACCTTGCGGACGCGTGGTGTCGAAGAGGTGGATGTGGGCGTCAATGACGGGAATCGCAGATGTTCCCTCGGCCCAGCCAAAGGTAGAGAGTCCCACCGCGGCAGACGCGCCCCCGGCAAGCGCGAGAAATTTTCTACGCTTCATAGAACAAGAAACTAGCGGCTCTCGAAAGACTTCAACAGGTTCATGCCGGATTCGAGCAGGCTTCCCTGTTCCGGCACCTGCCCGTTGGGCGTGAGCTTATCCACGATCATCGGCAAAAATTCTGCCAGCTTCGAGCTGGCAAGCTGCGTCGGAATTCCCGCACTCGAAGCCACTTGCTGCACCTGCTCGGTTCCCAGCACATGCTGAACTTGGTCCGGCGAAACTGGTAGATTCTGTCCGGTGCTCACCCACGAGTTCACCAGGTCTCCCAGCCCTTTTTCGTGAAACTGCTGGAGTAATCCGGAAATCCCGCCCGGCTGATTCTGAATCAGCTGTAGAACCGCCGAGACAATCGGATTCGAACTTCCGCTTGCGCTTGCTACGGCTTTGGTTGCCATCTCATCGAGAAATCCCATAAAGACTCCTTAAGAAAGGCAGCCCGGACGCCGCACGGCGGTCCGGGGTATATCGGTCACTTCTGTTTGGCGATAACCATGTCCTTGATCTTCGCGTACGTCGCCTGCGGAATGATCTTCTTCTGCACCAAGTCGGTTTTTTTGGCGTAAGGACGCCCATCGATGATCTTCTGCGAATACTTGTCGCCAATACCGGGCAGGGCCTGCAACTGGTCCTTGGTGGCCGAGTTCAGGTCGAGCAGATCGGTGGCCTTGGACATCGCCGCCGACTTGTCCGGCTTCACGGTATTGCCTTGCGCCGCGGCGCTGCCACTGACCAGAGAGATGGCGAACAAGATCGCCAAAAGGTGTGTGAACAAATTCTTACGCATATTCTTCTCCTCGTTCGTTCGGGGCCAGGCTCAAGGTATGGAGACGGCCAGAGGGGATTATATGTGCAGTTTAGTTTTTCCGCCCGCCATCTCCGCGCTCGGGTAAGATGCTCTAGCGAATGCCGCCAGAAACAAAGGCCCCTAACGAAAATGAACTGGCGCGGTTCGGCTATCGCCAGGAGCTCAACCGCGAACTGGGATGGTTCTCCAGTTTCGCCCTCAGCTTCTCGATCGTTGCCGTCACCACCGGCCTGTTCGCAACCTACGGTGCCGGATTGCAAACGGCTGGCCCGGCTTTCATCTGGACATGGCCAATCGTCGGTGTGGGGCAGTTTCTGTTGGCGATGGTCTTCGCCAAGTTATCCCGGCGCATTCCCCTATCCGGATCTGCCTATCAATGGACTCGGGAACTCGGCGGCAGCAATCTGGCATGGTGGGCGGGATGGCTCATGATCATCCAGGTCACCGCAGGCCTGGCGGCCGTCTGCTATGCATTAGCGAGTTATGCGCTGCCTGCTATAGGCATCACTGCGAGCTCCAGCAACGTCGTCATCGCGACGTCTTTGATCTTGTTTTCCATCGCTCTCATCAATCACTCCGGCGTCAAGACCACCAGCGTGGTGAACAACGTCATGGTGGTGGCGGAAATTGTGGTCATCCTGGTGGTGGGATTCCTTCTGCTTGTGCTGGCTATTATTCACAAGACGAATTCACTTCATTTTCTGTTCACCCATCCCGGGCATCCCCATGGAGCCGCCTTTCTCGGCCCCCTTGCCGCCTCATCTCTGATGGCCGCTTGGACGATCACTGGCTTTGAAGGTGCGGCCAACCTTGCAGAAGAAACTAAGCTGCCGGAAAAGCGGGTACCGTTCGCTATTTTGTCGTCGGAAGTATTCAGCGTGGTCATCGGCTTTCTCATCTTGCTGGGATTCACCCTGGCCATTCCCTCGCTCGATGCCGCCACGCAGGACGCAGTCCCGTTCGCCTACATCATGAATCATCACTTTCCCCACCTCTTTACTACGATTGTGATGTTCATCATCGTTGCCGAAATCTACGCCTGCGCACTGGCTAACTCAGCCATGTTGATGCGCATGGTCTGGGCCATGGCGCGGGACCGCCAGCTTCCCGGCTCCGGGTGGCTAAGCAGGATCAGCGCACGCAAAGTGCCGGCTAACTCTCTCTGGCTAATGACGGTTCTCACCGCCCTTTGCGCCTGGTGGGCAAAACTGGTGATGGTGATTGCGGGTATTTCGGGGATCGCCGCCTACATCACCTACGTCATGGTCGTCGGTTGCGCACTGTTGGGAAGCTCTCACCACCAAGTTTCAAAATCCCGGATCGTGCCGAGAGCGCTCGCCACGATCACCCTGATTTGGATTCTGATTTGCCTGGGGGCACTCACCATTCCCGAGACCACGCGAACGAATGTGAAAGCCATGCTGGTGTTGGGGTTGGTGGGTTTGGGCTTCTGGTTGCTAACCCGCAAATCGCGGGGACTATTGGGATCAGGCTCGGCGAAAATGGAATCCTTCGAAGTTCTTGAATGAGGTTCCCTTCACACCTCTCCGTTTTCTGTGGTTAATGCTTTTCCGAGGTCTGAAAACCTTTAACCACAGAAAACACAGGGTTCAAAAAGGGATTTGGATAGGCTGCACAACCCCTCTACACCGCGGAGATAAATCTGCATACATCTGACGATTTGCGCGGGATCGAAGTTGTGTCGAAGCTTACCCGGCGATTCGTCCCATTTCTGTTTCTGCTCTACATCGTCGCCTACATGGACCGGATCAACGTTGGCTTTGCGGCGCTGCAAATGCAACAACAGCTTGGTTTCAGCGATGCGGTTTACGGCCGGGCGGCCGGGATATTCTTCCTCGGCTATTTCCTTCTGCAGATCCCAAGCAACCTGATTTTGCAGCGTGTCGGTGCCCGGCGTTGGGTGGCCGTTCTCATGGTGACTTGGGGCGTGGTTTCCTGTTCGACGATGTTTGTCACCACTCCCCGAGGCTTTTATGGTTTGCGTTTTTGCCTTGGACTGGCCGAAGCCGGCTTCTTCCCAGGAATCATTCTCTACCTGCGCAATTGGTTTCCGATTGGCGCGCGGGCGCGCACCATGGCCTGGTTCATGACTGCAGGTCCGGTTGCTGGAATCATAGGCGGGCCAATCTCGGGCGCGCTGCTAGGGCTCCACGGTTTACAAAGCCTCGCCGGCTGGCAATGGCTGTTTCTCATCGAAGGGTTCCCGGCCATCGTTTTGGGCGGCGTTGTTTTCGTCTACCTGGCGGACAATCCTCAAACTGCCCTCTGGCTGGAAGACGGCGAGCGCAAATGGCTGGTTGACACCCTGAAACGCGAACAAATTCCACGGCCAGATCACGTCAACGCACAATTACTTCCGGCATTCGCCAACGCAAGAATCTGGCTGCTCGCGCTGGTGTTCTTCGGAGTAAATGCCTGCGGCTACGGAGTCACACTGTGGCTGCCTAAATTGATTCACAGCCGTTCTGAAGCCAGCAACTTCATGGTCGGGCTGTTCTCTGCGATCCCATATGTTCTGGCCGCAATCGTGATGGTGGCTACTGGCGTTCATTCCGACCGAACTGGAGAACGTCGATGGCACTCGGCATTTTTTACGTTGTTGGCTGCGGTCGCTCTCTTCACTGCCGCTTATTCGCAAAGCGCAGGTGTCATGATCACTGCGCTTAGCGTTGCCGTGCTGTCGGGTTATTCCATGAACGGTCCGTTTTGGGCGATTTCAACCAGCCTGTTGCCCGGAGCGGCAGCAGCAGCGGGAATCGCCCTTATCAATGCGATGGGAAATCTGGGCGGTTTTTACGGCGCCTATGTTTTAGGCTCGACGCGTTCGACCTCGGGAGAAATTGGAACCGGTCTGCAACGGTTATCGCTCACCATGGCGGTAAGCTTTTGTTTGTTTCTGCTCGCCACCGCCAAGCCGTTGGGTTCACATCGCGCCGCGAAGAACGCCAAGCTCATCTAAAAGCGAGCCGATACGGCCGGACCCATTACGTCACGCAGCCTTTTTGCCGGGTGGCAGGTCTTCCAACGCGACGTGGTGTGCTTGGCCGCGCGAGAATGTTTGCCTTTGAAGTCCCTCGTCAGGAGAATCCCGCCCAAGCTCCCAAATCGCTTCCGTTGCCGGCAATCCGGAATAACGGTCCCGAGGATTTGCTTGTGGGTGCGATGGGATTGATGCATGATTGCGCAATGAATCCAAGCCGGATCGTATTGTTCGCGTGCGTATTGGTGATGGCGGTCTTGAGTCATACGGCGGTCGGTCAACCAGTCTTCAATGTGAAGGACTACGGCGCGACGGGGCGCAAGAGCGATGATGCACGACCGGCCCTTCAGAAAGCCATCGATGCATGCGGCAAGGCAGGAGGAGGGCGGGTGTACGTTCCGCCGGGGGAGTATACGTCGGGGCAACTTCATCTGCGCTCGGGCGTGCGACTGCATGTAGAGGCGGGCGCGACGATTTACGCCACACTTGATTCCAGCCAGTACGACGGCGCAAAGAACGCCGCTCTGATTTATGGCGAGGATCTGCACGATATCGCGCTCGAAGGCGCAGGGACTCTCGATGGGCAGTCCGAGTATGAGTGGCGGCCCAACGACATTACCGACCATTACATTCTTTCCAACCAGCACCAGATGGAAGCCACCGGAAAACCTTTGTTGCGTCCGTTTCCCAAGGGCTTTCCCGACGAAAAGGTATTTCCACGCATGGTGCTGCTGGTACGCTGCGTGGACGTGCGGATATCCGGATTGAAGTTCCTGCGTTCAAGAAGCTGGACTATCAATCCCTACGCCTGTAAGCGGCTAGTGATTGATGGGGTCTACATCTACTCAAGTCAAAAGGACGGGGTGTGGGCAGACGGCATCGATCCGGATGGTTGCCAGGACGTGCACATTTCGAACTCGACGATTGAGACCGGCGATGATGCGATTGTTTTCTACTCGACTGACAACTGGGGGCCCGTTCTGCCCACAGAGAACGTTACGGTGACCAACTGCCGTCTGTCGTCGTCGTCCAGCGCGATCAAGTTTTGCGACGGCAATAGCAGGGCGGTCCGCCGTGTCACCATCAGCAACGTCAACATTACAAACTCAAACCGTGGCCTGGCCTTCATGGTGTTCGACGGCGGTATTGTGGAAGACGTATTGATTTCAAATGTGACCATCGACACGCGCCGCTTTGACTGGTTCTGGTGGGGAGATGGCGATCCCATCCACTTCAATATCAAACGGCGCAGTGAATTGGACGGCCGGATATACAAGAATGAGCCCGCGGCCGGAATCATCCGAAACGTAACTATCGAGAATGTGATCGCCCATGGTCAGGGGACTTCCGGCATCCAGGGCCACCCCGACAGTTGGCTCAACGGAATTCGGCTCAATAACGTGCGGCTGTTTGTGTCACATGCCGTGGAAGCGCCCTATGAGAGTACGGCAGCAGCGATGACGCTGAAATATGCGCGCGACGTCGAGATGAAGGGCGTGGAACTGCGCTGGGAAGAACCGCACGCATCCACCTGGAAGTCTGGGCTTTTGGTTGACCATTTGAAGGGTTTGGAACTTGACGACGTGAGGATTGATCCAGCCCCCGGTTCTGACCAGCCGGTCCTATGTGTGAGCGACGCGGAAGGGGTGACGGTGAGGCAGTCACGAGTGGCGTCGATTCAAGTCGCGGGAGGCAAGAGCCCAAGTGTGCGTCTGATAGATACAGAGTCAAAAGTTACAACAGAGCCTAGTGCGCTGCCTGCGACGGTGAAGTGAGTAGGGAGATCATCCCGCGATGGTCGCCCTGAGGCAAAGCTTGGCTCAAGGGTATCTATGGGTCTTGGGGTTTAGAGAATCCAAGTCTTAGGGGACAGAAGTCGCTGGGCGGCGCGCCATTGGCGACCCAATTTATCGGCGGTATTCTTTTCGCCTTCCTCATTCAGCAAGTGGCGCTTCGGAATCGTAGCCGCAGCAATTTTGGCAGCGCAACTGAAAACCAGTGGCGGAAGCGAGTGGGAGTCGAACTGACCCCTCAACCTAGAAGCGCCAACTTACAGAACCACGGACGCCCACCAGAGGTATGGTAAGAGATGGTAATAGGCCCTAACGGATTGCAGGTTTTAGGTTCCGTCCATACACGGGGTAAGGCGTGCACCCATTCCATGAGGGCAAACAGTGAGGCCGGGAACAACCAAAACATCGGCGCGTAGGGGGTTTTTATCGTTGGTTCAGTTTGGTTGATTAGAGCATAGTGCCGGTACGAGGCAGAGGTATGACGCACGATGAGTGGCGATTGCTTGGATATGGGCTGCTGACAGCCTTCCTTATGGCACTCGTTCTCGTGCCCATTCTCCTAAACGACAAGAATTTCTCTAAGTTAGGGGCGGAGGGGATTCTTGGCGTTCTCGCTTTAGCCGTCTTCCTGCTATCCAAGTACATGGAACGGCGTGCCAAATCAAAATGACGCATCTCCCGGATAATCAAGAATGATATTTCAGGTGGAACAATCCAGATGCCCTATACGTAGAAGCAACTACACATACCTCGCGAAAGGGATTGCTTCGTGGAAAAAACCCTTGTTCCCCTGCAAGTGCTGCTTTTTACAGCTCTGCTTGCTGCACCGCTGGCTCACATCCACGCACAGGCTGCACCTGCCCCCGACCCATTGTTTGAAACGATCCGGTCGTTGGATGCCAAACTTTTCGACGCCTACAATCATTGTGACTTAGAGAAATTCGGATCGCTGCTGGCCGACGATTTGGAGTTCTATCACGACAAGGGCGGGATGAGCAGCGGACGGCAAACTGTGGTTGACGCTGTGAAGAACAATATCTGTGGCAAGGTGACTCGAGAGCTGGTTCTGGGGACGCTTGAGGTATACCCCATGGCCAACTATGGCGCGGTGGAGATCGGCGTTCACCGCTTCCACCATCCCGGAAATGCCGATGATGTGGGAGAGGCGAAGTTCATTCACCTCTGGCAAAACAAGGACGGAGTGTGGAAGGTCACGCGTGTCATCAGCTTCGACCACCACGCGTTAACAAAGTGACCAGCCAGTACTGCAATAGGAACTTAGGCAGAAGAAGAATACAACAGGGCGGTATTGTAATTGACGCAATCAGGTTGCGGGAACAATTGCCCTTTAGAAGGTTGGCCGAGCGTTTCGGAGTATCAGTCTGGACCGCTCATGGACTTTGCAAGAAATGAGCTATCTGCCTTCGGTAGGTATCACTGGATCCGAACGAAAAGGTGCAACCACTGCCGAGCGGGCCTGCCCGATTACCACGCCGAAACCTCAATCGGCGATCTATCACTATTGACAGTTTTCTTAGCTTGGAAGATTGCCTGAGGTTGTCAACAGGTTTTGGCAGTTGGGCACCGGCGGGAAGTTCCGAGTAAGTTTTCGGTTTACGTTTTACGAACAATCGCAAACAACAATGTTGTCTCCAACATAGCCTGATAAAATACCGCGCAAATGTCCTGCAAATCATGCCAATCCGACCAGCGCAATTTCAACGGAGAAGTGGCGATTCATTTCCCAGGACTTCAGGGTTTGGACAAGCCCATCGTCTGGGTGTTTCCAAAGCTTGTCGTGTGTTTGAATTGTGGCTTCACGGAATTTGTAATTCCCGAGAGGGAGTTGCGAAAACTTGCGCTAAGCGACGGGGCAGCGGCCTAGCGGCGACGAGAGATTGGGCCTAAATCGTCCATCCGGAAGAAGTGTGTTCATATAATCCCGCGGCCCGTCCAATCTATGACCGTCT
>Ga0105242_10004539_pt1 | contig 10772 bp, 7 predicted proteins | sample KBSM24metaG_FD_81521 | JGI IMG/M metagenome (GOLD analysis project Ga0105242, IMG submission 81521) | Miscanthus rhizosphere microbial communities from Kellogg Biological Station, Michigan, USA - KBS M2-4 metaG | ecosystem: Host-associated > Plants > Roots > Rhizosphere > Soil | place: Michigan... | reverse complement strand
TGGCCATCTTCGACGTGGTCGACCAAACGTCGTTTCCTTTTTCGTCTTCCAACATGTCGCCGGCGGAGACCGTCCCGATCTTCGCTCCCGGTGTCTCGGCGAATCCCGCGTCCTTCAGTGATCTCGTCCTCTCGAATCGTCAGACCAGCGAGCTCGATCTCAGCATGATCCTCTTCCCTTCCGGCAGCTCGTCGGGCGGCATGCTTCCGCAGACCGGCGCGCGCATTCCCGCACACGCCAGCACGTCGTTTCCAGGCGTGGCGAAGAGCTCCTTCGGGCAGATCCCGGGCGGCGGAACGCTGCTGTTTCGACATCCGAATGTCGCGGTCTCGCACACGCGCATCAACACGAAGGGCGGGGCGAGCACCGTCACCGCGCTTCCGGTGTTCCGTCCGGGCGACGGATACGCTGCCGGAGCGGACCTCTTCCTGACGGGCGTGAAGAAGAGCGCCACGCTGTCGACGACCTTGTATCTGCAGGAGATGACCGGGATCGATGCGGCGGTCGTCCTCGATTTCTTCAACAGCGAGGGAAGAGCGGCGGCACCCGCTCGCGCGTACACCGTCACGCGATACAGCACCCTCGAGCTTCCGGACGCGATCCCCGCGGGCACCACGACGCTGCGCGTGAAGAACAATACGGCCGGCGCGACGATCAGCGGCTACGGGCTGATCGCCGACACGGAGACGAGTGACCTCTTCACGATCGTCCAGCTTCCGCCGGGAACGGGAGACCTGTTCTGTCCCGCGTTCGTGGACGAGTCGGGCGGCGGCCGGGAGATCTACATCCATCTCGCCAACGCGTCGGCGGAACCGATCACGGTTTCGGCCAACAGGAGCGTTGTCCAGAGCGGCCGGCGAAGGTCGGTGGCGTCCGGACCGGGCAGCGCGCCACCCGCGGCCCCGGCGACGGTCACGATTCCCGGCTTCGGGTCGCGACAGCTGTTCGTCACCGGCAATGGCCCGGTGCGCATCACGGGTCCGAGTGCGCTGCGAGCGGCGGCGACGGCAACCTTTCCTCGCAGCGCCGCGGCCGCCGCAGGTGGCGATACCGGCCGCGTCGGATCAGGGCTCACGATCATTCCCGTGTCGCGTGCCCTCACAGCCTCCACCGCTGGCGGCCTGCGCTTCGCCGGATTCGAGGACTCATCGGCCGCGACCGTCGCGGCCGCACGCCCGCTCACGTTTCGCTCGAAGCTGATGATCTTTGAAGTCAGCGGACGCGATACGCGAGTTCACGTCACGCTGCGCTACGCCATCCCGGGAGGAACCGGCGGCAATACCGCGGCGCATTCGAAGGATTACCTGATTCCCGCCAACACCGGCTACAGCTTCTATCCGCTCGCCGAAGAAATCATCGGCGTGCCTCGCGAGGCGCTGGGCGATCTGCACGATGCTTCGGTCACGGTCGAAGTCGTGAACACGGCCACCCCCGGCACGGTGATCGTTTTCCTGCAGATGATCGACAACGGCACCGGAGACGTTACCGTCCGCTACCAATGACGCGCAGCACGTCCTCGATCGGAATCGCTTTCACGGTGCCGACGTCGGTGGCCTTGAAGAGCGAGTTGTAGATCGCCTCCTCCGTCGCCTCGATCGTGGCCAGAAAGAGCGGCGACATGTCGTCGTTTCTTACGAGAGCGGTCGCGTTGCGCGCGGTCGAAAACGCAATCGCGTAGTCGCCGCTGCCGTTCGAGCCGGAGCTGCCGGTGCGCGCGAGGCCCATCATCGCCCGCGCGCCCATCCGTTTCAGGTTGCGCGCGTCGACCGGCGCATCGGTGGCGATGACGATCATGATCGAGCCTTTGCCGTCGTGGGGAGTCATGTGGATGCCGCTGCCTCCAGCGGCACCGCGACCGCTGGGGGCAGCGGTCGCCACATCCATCGGGAAGCCGTTGATCATGAGCGTGCCGCCGTAGTTCGACTGCACGAGCACACCGACGGTCCATCCGCCCGGCACTTTTCTCGACGACGTGCCGATGCCGCCTTTCCACCCGAACGCGACCGTCCCCACGCCCGCGCCGACGCTCCCCTCTTCCACCGGGCCGTCTTTCGCGTTGCGGATCGCGGCGAAGACTTCGTCGCGGCCGACGTGGCGTCCGCGGATGTCGTTCAGGCGGCCGTCGTTCGTCTCGCCGACGACGACGTTGATCGACTTCACGTCCTCGTTGCCCGGCAACGCGAGCATGGAATCGATGAGCGCATCGGCGACGCGCGGCACGTTGAGCGTCGAGGTGAGCGCGATTGGCGACTCGATCTCGCCGAGCTCTTCGACCTGCGTCGATCCCATGAGCTTCCCGAACCCGTTGCCGACGAAGACCGCGCCCGGCACTTTTTCGCGAAACAGATTCCCGCAGTGCGGCAGGATCACCGTCACGCCGGTCCGCACGTTTTCGCCGCGAATCACGGACGTGTGCCCGACGCGTACGCCCGCCACGTCCGTGATCGCATTGAGCGCGCCGGTCGGAAGAGTGCCGACGATCACGCCGATGTCGCGGGCGCGCGGGCGGGAGGGGGCGGGTGCGACCGCCGCCAGAACGCTGAGCGCGAGAGCGAGAAGCTGCATACGCAAGGAGTCTACGAGTCGTCGAGTCGACAAGTCGACAAGAAGTTCCTCGACGACTCGAAGACTCGTCGACTTGAAGACTTGCTACACTCCGCCCGCCCAACATCATGCTTGTCCTGCACGACCCTCTCCGCCAGACCGATCTTCCGCGGGGATGCGTGGCCACGATCGGGAACTTCGACGGGATGCACGTCGGGCATCAGGAGATCGTGCGCGGCGTCGTGGAGCGCGCGCGCGAGGTGGGGCAGCCGTCAGCGGTCATCACGTTTCATCCGCATCCGCTCTCGATCGTCGCGCCGGACCGCGTGCCGAAGCAGATCCTGACGATCTCGCAGAAGGAAGAGCTGCTGCGGGCGATGGACGTCGATGCGCTGCTGATCGTGCCGTTTACTCACGAGTTCTCGCGATGGACGGCGGACCGCTTCATCGAGGAGTTCCTGGTGAAGGTGCTCCAGGTGGCCGAGGTGCGCATCGGAGGCGACTTCTGCTTCGGGGCCGGGCGGGAGGGCAATCTCGAGAAGCTCACCGCGGCGGGCAAGCGCTTCGGCTTCGACGTCCAGGGTGTCGGCGACATCAAGATCCGCGGGATCCGTGTGTCCAGCTCGATCGTGCGCGATGCGATCGAAAAAGGGGCGATGCACATCGTCTCGCTCGCCCTCGGCCGCACCTATTTCATCGACGGCCGCGTCGCCACCGGCCGCCGCCTCGGCCGCAAGATCGGCTTCCCCACCGTCAACGTCGATCCCGCGAACGAGCTCTTTCCCGGCGGCGGCGTCTACGTCACGACCTCGCGCTTCGAGAGTTTCTCGCGCTCGTTCGAGAGCGTGACCAACATCGGCGTACGACCCACGCTCTACGAAAACTACGCCACGACCATCGAGAGCAACATCTTCGATTTCGACTCGAACGTCTACGGCGACACGGTGCGGCTCTACTTCCACCAGCTCCTCCGGCGCGAACAGCAGTTCCGTTCCGCGCTCGAGCTGACCAACCAGATCCGGCAGGACATCGAGCGCTCGCGGCGCTATTTTCTGAAGCATCCGATCCGGGATAACGACACGCTAAGATGACGCGTCTCGAATGTCAGATCCGGTCCTCGCATTCGTTCTGATTCCATCCTTCATCGCCGCGCTCGCGGCGGCGGCGTATTTCAAGACGCTCGACAGCGGACTGGCGCGCGACGCGCGCATTCCATTCATCGCCGGCGCGGTCTGCGGCTTGTTGATGTGGTGGATCGACGGCCCGATCGCGATCGGCGTGATCCTCACGATCGCGGCGCTCTACGTGCGTCTCACCGGCCGCGAGAGCGAGCCGGCGGACGGGATGGTCCTCGGCGCGATGACCGGCGCCGCCGCGGCCGTACCGCTCGCCTTTCGCGGAGAAAACGAGCTGCTGAGTTTCACGCAGTGCATCCTCGCCGGCGCGGTTGCGGGATACGGCATCACGTTCGGACTCACGCACGTGCGCGACAAGTCGCGCCAGATCGGCATCGACGCGGTGACGATGCTCGCCGCCATCGGCGTCGCATGGCTGCCGTCGCTGTTGGGAGACGTGCGCGCCATCGCGATTGCCGCGGCAGCGATCATTCCCCTGATCATCGTGGCGACGGTGTTCAAGCAGTGGCCGGTCATCCGCGGCGAGCTGCGCCACGAAGCGGCCCTCGGCGTGATGGACGACGAAGACGTCCGCATCACCGCCCACCCGATTCTCCGCCACGGCCGCGGCGGATGGCACGACCGCGGCGCGCATCGCGAGTTCGTGCGCATCGCGAACAAGATCGCGCTGCGCAAGCGGCAGCAGCGCGGCCGCGCCGAGGACATCGCCCGCCTGTATCAAGTCGAAGTGATCAAGCTGCGCATGCAGCTGCAGGACATGACCCGCATCGACCGGACCATGCGCGCGCAGGCCATGGACTGATGTGGCGACCGCTGCCCTCAGCGGTCGCGGTGTCGCTGAGGGCAGCGGCACCCACATGCGAACGGTTAGAATGCGCTTACGAATGCGCCGAATCGCACTCTGCCTCATCCTCACGGCGTCCGCCCTCGCCTATTCCCAAGAGCGACCGAAATTCAAGTTCATGCCCGGGCCGAAACCGGGAGGCGGGGACGTCACCATCACCCTCGGGAAGGGCGGCGTGGCCGAGGCCCAGAAGGACGAGTACGCGATCTTCAGCGGCAACGTCCAGGTCGAGTATCAGGACATCAAGATGCGCTCGGACAAGCTGACCATCAATCACAAGACCAAGGACGTCGTCGCCGAGGGCAACGTCATCCTCGACCAGGGCCCGACGCGCGTCACGGCCACGCAGGCCATCTACAACCTCGACACGAAGACCGGCACGTTCTTCAACGCCACGGCGACGATGGATCCGGCGATGTACTTCTCCGGCGATCGCATCGAGAAGGTCGACGAAGACACGTACCGGATGACGAACGGAATCTTCACGTCCTGCGATCTCGACCGGCCGGCGTGGTCGTTTCACGTCGGAAGCGCCGACGTGACCGTCGACGACTACGCGCACATGCGCAATCTCTCGTTCCGCGCGCGCAACGTGCCGATCTTCTACGCGCCGCGCCTGGTGTGGCCGACCAAGCGGGAGCGCTCGCACGGACTGCTCATCCCGCGCATCCGCGTCTCCAGAAACTTCGGCGTGCGGCTGGAGAACGGCTACTTCATCCCCGTCGGCGACTCCGCCGATGCAACCGTGTACGCCGAAGCGAGCACGAACGGGTACTTCGGCGCGGGCGTGGAAGTGCGCTACGTGCCGTCCGAGAACGTGAAGATCGGCGACCTCCGCGCGCACATGGTGAACAACGTCGAGGACAAAGAGATCGAGTGGAAGTACCAATACCGGCACGCGCAGGAGAATCTGCCGGGCGGCTTCCGCGGCGTCGTCGACGTGCAGGACTACTCGAACCTCGACTTCTTCCGCCAGTACGACGACGATTCGACGCTCCAGACGCTGTCGAACATCTACTCCTCGGCGTACCTGACGAAGAACCGTCCGACCTATTCGCTGAACGTCCTCACCGACCGCCGGGACATCATCTTCGGCGACACGCGCCAGCGGTTCGAACAGCTCCCGTCGCTGCAGTTCCGGATGTACCCGCAGCGGATCCTCGGATTACCGTTGTACTTCGCGATGGAATCGTCGACTTCGCGGCTGCGCACCGGCGCGATCACCGGCGACGTGCGCACGATCAACGCCGACTACTACCGCACCGATCTCTTTCCGACGGTCTCGCTGCAACTCCGCACGCCGCAATGGCTGTCGGTGAAACCGCAGGTCTCTCTGCGCGAAACGTATTACTCGGCCAGCCGCGACGCGATCGGGACCGTGCGCGACGACGACCCGCTGACGCGTTTCTACGCGCAGGGGCAGGTCGAGACCGTCGGGCCTTCGTTCTCGCGCGTCTACAACCGCGGCGCCGGCGGCTTCACGCGATTCAAACACGTGATCGAGCCGCGCGTGCGCTACGTCTACACGACGAATGTAGAAAACCAGGACGAGATCATCCGCTTCGATCTCGTCGACTCGCCGGCGCTTCCGATCGTGCAGCACTCGGTCGAGTACTCGCTCACGCAGCGGCTGATCGGAAAGGAGAGCGGCCCGAACGGGAACGCGCGCGAGGTGCTGTCCTTCGCCCTGCGCCAGAGCGTCGCGCTTTCCGATCCCTTCCCGAGGACGACCCTGCAGCCCGGCGTGGGCGAGCACAAGTTCACCCCGTTGACCGCCAACCTCCGCTTCAATCCGTATCAGTCCATCACCGTCGACGCGAATGCGACGTACGGAAACATTTCTCATCAGCTCGATCAGGTGAGTCTCTCGGCGAATCTCATCGGCACCGGCAAGCGCGCCAACAAATACCTCGGCCTGACCTACTTCGCGACATTCGAACAACCCACCTTCAGCGGCGGCGAGTCGAGCGGCATCCGGCTCAACACCGGCTCCTCGCTCATGCATGAACGGATTCGCGCCGATGTGCAGCTCAATTACGACGCCAAGAAACGGCAGTTTCTCGAACAGCGCTATCTCGCCGGCTGGACCGGCTCCTGCTACGGGATCGCCCTCGGATATCGCCGTTACCTGGTCTTCCGCGACGGCGCGCTGAGAACGGACTGGAACTACGACATCGCCGTCACTCTGAAGAACGTCGGGACGATCCCGCTGCATTGATGCGACTGCGTTGGGTGATCGTTGCCGTCGTGATCGTGCTGGCCGGTACGGGCCTCTTCATGCAGCAGTGCGCGCGGATGAAGCGCATCCAGGAGGCGGAACGCGCCGCCGCTCTGCGTGATGTGTTGGCCTTGATGCGGAACGCGATCCAGAAGTTTCACGCCGACAAGGGCCGCTATCCTCATGATCTGAACGAGCTCGTGCCGGATTACCTCCGCCGCGTTCCAGCCGATCCGATGACGCGGTCCGTGTCGTGGCGCCTCACGACCGAGGAAACGGTGCAGCCCAGCGACGACTTCGCCGCAACCGCCGCTCCGAAGAGCGAGTCCGTCATCATCGACGTCCACAGCAGCGCTCCCGGATTCGGGGAGTACTGACGATGCCGAACGTCTACACGTTCAAGGATTTCGAAGGAAGCAGCCACCGGATTCTCATCGACCTGGTGCGCCGCCATTCGAAACGCGGCGGGAGACTGCTCGACCTCGGCGCCGCCGGCGGCGAGCTGGGATCGGCGCTGCACGATCAATTCGACGAGACCATCGGCTTCGAATACAACGTCGACTGCATCGGCGACTTGAAGGGGCGCTTCGATCGGATCGTCATCGCCGACCTCGAGCGCGTGGCGCATCTGCCGTCGAATCTCGACGCCATCGTGCTCGCCGACGTGCTCGAGCACCTGCGCAACCCCCGCCGCGTCCTCGACCTCGTGCACGGCGCGCTGAAGGACGACGGCCACGCCTTCATCTCCGTCCCGAACATCGCCAACATCACCGTGCGCCTCGGATTGCTGTTCGGGGTCTTCGAGTATCGCGACCGCGGGATCCTCGATCACACGCACCTCCGCTTCTACACGCTGCGCACGTTCCGCCGCGAGGTGGAGAACGCGGGCTTCCAGATCATCGCCGTGCGCGGATCGTCAGTCCCGGTCCGCCTCATCATCGGCCGCTTCACGCCCGAGCTCATCCTCCGCGCGCTCGAGCGCGTATTGTCGTGGATCACAAGACTCTGGCGCGCCCTGTTCGCGTACCAGATTGTCGTCGTAGCAGTGAAGAAGTCCTGAGTGGAGCGGCGGGCTCTCAGCCCGCCGAATCAAGAGGCGGCCTGAGAGCCCGCCGCTCCACCAGGACGCCGAATCAACTCCCAAACCGCCACCCCAACCCACATCACCAGGCCAACGCAAGCGATCCACCACCACCCACGCCCGAGGCGGCGGGAGAAGACGACTTCGTGCCGGCCGGCGGGAACGCGCAGGCCGGCGAAGAGCATGTTGATCTCGATCGGGCGCACGCGGCGGCCGTCAATCGTGACGGCGAGCTCCGGCGTCAACTTCTCCGACGACGCGAGGAACATCGGCGCGGCGGATTCGGTGATGACGCGCTGCTCGTGCGGCTCGTAGCGCGCGAGCGTTACACGCGCGGGTGCTGCCGCTGCCGGGGGCATGATCGGATCGTCGGTAATCACCGCTTCGCTTGCGTAGTCGACGTCACGGGCGTTGAGGAACTCGTCGTCATTCAGTTTGCGGAACTTCGTCACGGACCAGAATCGCGGCAGCTCGGCGAGATTGCGGAAGACGCGGCCGTCGGGCAGCTCGCGATCGAAAATCAACGGGATCGTGACCCGGCCGTAGTAAAAGCCATCCTCACCGCCATTCAATGACGCACGGACGCCGATCGAGCGCACGCGCAACGTGACGACGTCGCCGGCCCGCGCGTAGCCGTGAATCGGGACGTACAACTTGTTCATCACGTTCGCATCGGCTTTCGTGAATCGGCGCGACCAGAGCACCGCGTTGTCCTTGATGAGCGTCAGCTCGATTCCGTAAGTGGAGCGGCGGGCTCTCAGCCCGCCGGTTGCGTTCGGCGGGCTGAGAGGCCGCCGCTCCACTTCCGTGTCGATTGCGGCGGGAACTTCGATCGCCCAGAACGGCGCGTTGTCGATCGCAATCGTTCGCTGCATCACCGCGTCCGGTTTCAACTCGATCGGTCCGAAGTTCTTCACCCCGGGCTGCGTGGCGCTGAAGATCGACCACTTGATGATGTCGATGTACTTGTGCTCGAGGTAATAGCGGATGCCGAGCATGCCCCCAAGCGGATCGGTGAAATTGTATTTGAGGCTGTTGAACTGCAGCACGGTCGAGTGCCCGTTCCACACTTCGGGATCGAGGCGTTTCAGCATCCGCCGGTAGTCGCCCTCGGAACTGAAATGGCTGCGCACATCCTCGACCCGGAACAGCTCCGCCGAGTTCGGCCAGAAGTAGTCGAAGAACGGCGCGATCCGGAACGGCCCGCGGTCGCGCTGCAGGAAATCGATGACCGGCGTCGACGGAACACCCGCGTCTTTCGGTTCGAGGTACGGATGGAAGCGTCCCGCGAGCAGCGCGAGATCGAACGCGATCGCGATCGCAAGCACGCCCGCGACCATCGCGCGCAGGGACGCGAATCTGCGGATCCACCAAACGACCCGCTGCGCTCCCGCCGCCGCGAGATATCCGGCGGCGAGCGGCAGCAGAAGGCCGGCGCGAGCGAGCGCGGAGTATTTGAAGCCCGGCAATCGCGCGAAGAGATGCGAGATGCCGGGGAGTCCGAACATGCACGCCAGGATCAACACCGCGGCGGCGAGCCAGAACCATCGCTCGCGCGCGTGACGGTTGAAGAGTCCGAGAAACGCCAGCGCGAGCACGAGGATGCCGAGGTAGATCGTCGACTCGACGTAGTTGTTCAACACGCCGAGGGCGGGATCGCCGCGCCAGTTCTTGAAGGCGGGATTGCCGAGGCGGTCGGCGTCGATGAAGCTTCCCCAATGCGACGGCGGGAAAATCGCCTCGAGACTGGTGTTCTGCCGCACGTCGAGATAGCCGCTGCGTTTGAGGAATTGCGCGAAGGGGATGAGCGTAGGGAGCGCGAGCAGTACGGCGATGAGGACGCCCGCGGTGACGGCGGCGGCCGGGCGGAGTTGAAAGCGGTGGCTGCGCCACCGCACTCCTAGATAGAGCGCGTAGGCGATGACGATCCAGGCGCCGTAGGCGATGGCGGCGGGAAAGCCGGCGATGGCGAAGGACAGCGCGATCAGTGCGACGAGCGCGATCGATGTGCGTTTGCCGTTGAATGTCCGGCAAACGATCCAGAGCAGCGCGGGATAGAAGACCGTCGCGTTGGTGATCTGCCAGAGCCAGCGCACGGAGTACACGCCCGCGGCGGCGATCACGATCGCGCCGATCGCGGCGCCGCGCCGCCCGAGGCGCTCTTCGCGAAGCCAGAGGTAGGCGAAGAGAAACGCCAGGTTCAGCTTCAGAAAAATGATCGCCGTATAACTCCACGTCAGCGGCACGAGCAGCACCGGCAGGAGGATCACCGGCGTGAGCGACGACGAGGCCGACGAGCCGAAGCCCGGCACGCCCGAGGCGATGTACGGGTTCCAGTGAAACGCGCGCCAGTCGCTCTTCACCAGCGAGAGGACCGTGTAATACGACGTCGGCGCGTCGTTCAGCAGAAAATTCTGCGGATGCGTGATGTCCGGCCGAAGCGCGGACCACGGGCTGTAGCTGTAGAACACATCGTTCGGCGACACCACCCGGCCCATGAACGCGACGGGAAAGAAGAAGACGAAGTTGCAGACCGCGATCGCGATCAGGGCGGTGATGTGTTTGCGCAGGAACCGGTTCAAGCGTGCGAAGTATGTCATCCCGCCGCGTTCCCCTCACCCGGCCCTTCGCTGCGCTCAGGGCCACCCTCTCCCCGCCTCGCGGGGCGAGGGGCACTCGCGGCACGCACACCGCGAGAGCCCTTCTCCCCGCGTGCGGGGAGAAGGTGCCCCTGAGCGCAGCGAAGGGGCGGATGAGGGGCGTGCATTCCTGACACAATGTGAGCAAATGCCGAAGACGCTCCTCGTGGCCGCCGACGTCGACCGCAGCCTCATCGAGCGCGCGCGGAGCGACAGGCGCTTCGAGGTCGTGCATCGGCCGGTGCGCGCCGAAGACGAGCTGGCGGCGATTGTCGGAAACGCGGAGGTGCTCGTGACCCGCGCGTACAAC
>Ga0105242_10004536_pt1 | contig 10778 bp, 8 predicted proteins | sample KBSM24metaG_FD_81521 | JGI IMG/M metagenome (GOLD analysis project Ga0105242, IMG submission 81521) | Miscanthus rhizosphere microbial communities from Kellogg Biological Station, Michigan, USA - KBS M2-4 metaG | ecosystem: Host-associated > Plants > Roots > Rhizosphere > Soil | place: Michigan... | reverse complement strand
GATCTCTGCGCGCTGGCGGTGGAGCTGGGCTGCGGCTTCGTCGCGCGCGGCTACGCCGGGGATCCGAAGCAGATGGTGAACATCCTCAAGGCCGCGATCGCGCACAACGGCCTGGCCGTGCTCGACGTGATCTCGCCGTGCGTGACGTTCAACAATCACGACTCCTCGACGAAGAGCTACACGTACAGCAAGGAGCACGACGAGCTGCTGCACCAGATCGGATTCGTGCCGGAGTACGAGCAGATCGAGATCGACTACGAGCCCGGGACCGTGCGCGTGGTCGAGCTGCACGACGGCTCGAGGATCGTGCTGAAGAAGCTCGAAGAGGATTACGACCCCGCCGATGCGGTGATGGCCCTGCAGCGCCTGCACCGCGCAACGGCCGCGGGCCAGATGCTCACCGGCATCGTGCACCTCCGCCCGGAGAAGAAGAACTTCATGGAGATGCTGAACGTCACGGACGCGCCGCTGAACACGCTGCCCCTCGAGAAAACGCGCCCGTCGCGCGAAGCCCTCGCCAAAATCATGCAGGGCCTGATGTAGTGGAGCGGCGGGCTCTCAGCCCGCCGAAACGGCAGACGGCGGGCTGAGAGCCCGCCGCTCCACTTATTTTTTCTTTAAGGCGGCCAGGCGGCTCTTTGCCTGCTGATTCTCCGGCTCGATCTTCAGGACATCCTCGTAGCAGGTCTGCGCGCGGGTGGCCAAGCCTTCCGCTCGATAGAGATCGCCGAGGGCGATCAGCGCTTCGCAGTTGTTCGGATCGATGGACAGAGAGATCTGAAAGCTCTCCGCGGCGTCGCGGCGCCAGCGCGGATTGCGTTCCTGGCACGAGCCGAGGAGGGCCCAGGCCTCGGCGTGGTCGGGGACGAAATTCACGGTCTGCTTGAGGAGCACGATCGCGCCGTAGTAATCGCCGTGCAGCGCCAGGTCCTTCGCCTTCGAGAAATTCTGGCCGGCGATCATCTGCTGCGCCAGCCGCTGTTGGATCGTGGCCTCGCTGCCGCGCCCGCGCGTGTGCAGCAGCTTGTCGTATGCGGCGCGCTGCACCGGATCCTTCAGCACTTCCACCGCTTCGTCGATGCGGCGGTTGATGAGCACCATCGTGTCGCGCAGCACCGGCGGATAGGTATCGGCGTCGAAGCGCTTGCGGACCACATCGCCGGCGCTGATCACCTGGGCCCGCGTCGCGGCGCGCGGGACGTCGATGACCTGATAGTGATCGAGCACCGGGAGCTGTTTCGCGAACGAGATCGTGCGCAGGGAGCGCGGGTCGCTCGCGCCGATCGCCGCGAGCAGCTCGAGATCGCGCTGCATCTCGTCGTAGTCGGCCGGCGTTGCCATCCGATGCACGACGACCTTGTACAGGCCGATCGACAGCATCGCGATCACCACCTTCGCCACCACCGCCGACTCCGCGGAGAAGTGCCTGAGAAACGCCTCGATCGTCATCGGCTCGGTGAGCGATGCCGCGACGTCGCGCTCGTGCTCGTTCAACGGCAGCGCGTCGATGCGGAAGCGGCTGTCGCGATCGATCTCGATCTCGCGTTTGAGATCGCCGAGAGAGCGGCGCAGCACGAGCCCGTTCGTGATCGTCCGGACGCCGTCGATGAACAGCGAGGCCGTCGACTGGACGAACACCCGTTTCTCCGGCGGCAGGGCCTCGTCCTCCTCGAATGCGGCGGTTCCTTCGTCGAGTGAGAAGAGCGGAATGAACTGTGCGGCCAGCCACTCGCGCATCAGCGTCTGGCGCGTGGAGAGATCGAGCAATCCCGACTCGTGGAGCGTGGCCACGGCGTCATGCGGGTCGCCGCCGAATAGTTGGAGGGCGCGGTCCGCGTCGATCACGCCGCGCTGCACGAGAAAGTGTCCAAGCGAGTCTTCCGGCGCGGCCGATGCGGCCATGACCAGTTCGCCCTGCGCCCAATACAAAACGCGCTTCTGAGGCGGCTTCACGACGGTCAGCGAACCGCTCCGCCGCTGCTGCAAAACATCGCCCGCGATGACCGCGAACGGTGTGATCTCGATCCGCTCCAGACTCACGCGCGCTCAACTCTTCCGGGAACGGGTTCCTGCCTGATCCGTTTGCGGTTGCTTTTAGCACAAGTCGCGCCGTTAAGCAGATGGCAGATGGCAGATGGCAGACGGCAGATGGCAGACGGCAGATGGCGGAAGGCCTTCGTCTCGGTGTCTTCCGCCGTCCGCCGTCTGCGATCCGCCATCCGATCCGCCCTCCGACATGGCACGTTTCGGGCTGGTAAGGATCTGTGCGGACGCAAGAATTCGACGGGCGCGGCCTTGGTTGACTCGGTGACTGGTACTACGATGAACATAATGATGAAGTACGGGCTGGTGCTGCTGGCGGTTCTCTCGTTCACCGCCGCGGCGGGTGCCCAGGATTTTCCGAACGAGCCCTACGACTTCCTCCTGGCGAAGCTCGCCGCCGAAGAGGGCCGCTACGACGAGGCGATCGACAAGATCAGCAGCGTCATCCAGAAGAATCCGCACGAGCCGGTCCTGATGTACGAGCGGGCGATGATGTTCATCGACGCCGGCCGCATCGACCGCGCCGAGACCGAGTTGCGCGCGGTGGTCGACAAGAATCCCGATTTTTACGACGCGGAGCGCGTCCTCGGACGTCTGCTGCTCGACCGCGCGGGCGGCGATCGCGCGCGCGTCGACGAGGCCCTGAAGCATCTCCAGGCGGCGTACAAGCTGAACCCCGACGATCTGTCGGCGGGCATCGCCGTCTCGCAGATCCTGATCTCGACCGATCGCATCGCCGAAGCCGAACGCGTGCTCTCGGCGATGGTCGAGCGCGCGCCCGATCAGCGCGCGCTCAATTACAACTACGCGCAGGTGCTGACGAAGCTCGGGCGCGGCAACGAGTCGAAGCCGTATCTCGAGCGCACGCTCGGCGCCGACCCGACGTACGGCCCGGCGATCATGCAGCTCCTCGACATCTATCAGCAGGAAAACGAGTGGCGGAAGGCCGCGCAGATTCTCCAGCCGCTCATCGAGGAAGATCCGCTCAATGCCGATCTGCAGCGGCAGCAGGCGTTCTTCTATCTCCGCTCCGGCGACGCGCGGCAGGCGCGCGAGCGCTTCAAGGCCCTCACCGCCGCCGACCCGAAAGACACGCGCGTCCGCTTCTTTCTCGCCGAGTCGCTGAACGATCTCGAGGAGTATGCCGACGCGGAGAAGCTCTACCGCCAGCTCCTTACCGAAACACCCGATGACGCCGAGCTGCTCTCGAGTTTCGGCCTGAGCCTCATCGGACAGAAGAAGTGGGACGAGGCTTCGGCGACGTTCAACAAGCTCCTCGGACGCGGCGACATCCCCGATCACCTGGCCGCGATGGCCCGCACGCAGCTCGCGCACATCGACCTGCAGAAGGGCAACTACGACGCCGCGATCGAGACCGCGAAGTCGATCTTCATCTTCCGCGACAAACCGAACACGCAGGCCATCAACATCGCCCTCGAGGCGCTGAAGAAACAGAATCGCGGCGCCGACGCGCTCGCGCTGCTCGATCCGCTGGTCACGAAATTCGACTCCGATCCGTTCGTGAACGCGCGGTACGTCGAGGCGCTCGTGCGCGCCGGACAGAAAGAGAAAGCGCAGCAGCATGCGGCGCTGCAGGCAAAGCTCGGAACGCGCAACGCCATCACCGTCGCCGAGGCCTACTTCGCGGCCGGTGATCAGCCGGCGGGCGTGGCGCTGATGAAGTCGGCGGTCGCGGCGAAGCCGGAGGAGATCGATCTGCAGTTCGAGCTCGGCTCGCTGCAGGAGCGCGCCGGCGACCGGGCGGCGGCGGAGAAGACGTTCCTTTCCGTGCTCGGGAAAAACGAGAATCACGCGCCGACGCTGAACTACCTCGGATACATGTGGGCCGAGACCGGCGAGCACCTCGAGCAGGCGCACGAGATGCTCACCCGCGCCGTCGGACAGGAGCCGGACAACGGCGCGTACGTCGATTCGCTCGGGTGGATCTACTTCCGCCTCGGCAAGCTCGATCTGGCGGAGAAGTATCTGACCGACGCCACGCGCCTTCTGCCGCGCGACGCGACGGTGCACGAGCACCTCGGCGACGTGCTCGCGAAGCGCGGGAACACGGAGCGCGCGCTGCAGCTTTACCGGACCGCGCTCACGCTCGATCCCGAGGCGAAGGAAATCGACAAGCTGCGCTCGAAGATCGCCGAGATCGAGCGGAAATCGCATCCGACGGAGCGATGACGCGCCGTCTCGCGCTTCTCGTTCTGATCGCGATCATCGCCTGCCGCACCGGCCGCCCGTCCGGCGCGCCGGTCGCGCCGCTCACGGCGACGTCGCCCGAAGACGCGCTGCAGCAGCTCCGCGAGCGCCGCGCGAATTTTCATGGGATGAAGAGTCTCATGCGCGTGCGGGCCACGCGGAACGGGCAGACGCAGTCGTTTCGCGCACAGCTTACCGTGCATGACGCGCGGCGGATGGAGCTCATCGCGTACACGCCCGTCGGCACGGCCGCGCTGACGATGAAAGCGAACGGCGATCAGATCACGTCCGTTCCTCCGGTCCCGCTGGACTCCTTCGCGTTTTTGCGCGCCGCCGGTCTCTTTCCGGCCGAAGTGGGGATGCTTCTGCTGGGCCTCCCGCCGCGCGATGGCTTGCAGCTCGAAGCCGCGCCGGCGGGTCTGGTCAGCGCATCGGCGGAAGGCATCACCGTCACGTTCGATCCGCCGTCGTTCCCGGCGAAGCGCGTGGTCGTCACGCGGGGGAACGATCGCGTCGAGATCGAGCATCTCGAGGTCGTGTCGGAGTGATCGAAGCGCGCGCGTACGCGAAGATCAACTGGTCGCTGCGCATCACCGGAAAACGCGCCGACGGATACCACGATCTCGAAACGGTCTTTCAGACGATCTCTCTGCACGACACGCTCGTCTTCCGCGACTCCGGACAACTCACGCTCACGTGCGATGACCCTTCGATCCCGGCCGATGACGCGAACCTCGTTCTCCGCGCCGCACGCGCGGCCGGCAAGACCGCGGCGATCGAGTTGCAAAAGCACATTCCGGCGGGTGGGGGACTGGGCGGCGGGTCATCGGATGCCGCGGCGACGCTGCTCGCGCTCGCGGGCGAGCGCGGCGATCTTCCCCAAATCGCGCTTTCCCTCGGTTCCGACGTCCCGTTTTTCCTGGTGGGCGGGACGGCGTACGCGACCGGCCGCGGGGAAGTGCTCACGCCGATGGAGCCGATGAACGGCATCCCGCTGCTATTGATCCTTCCCGAAGAGCGCGTGCTGACGAAAGACGCGTTCGCGCGCGTCACGAGCTACTCGAAGCCGCTCGGCATCGATGCCTATCGCGACTTCACCGCCTTCACCAACGACTTCGAAGAGCCGGTCTTCGCGATGCTGCCGCGCCTCCGCGAATACAAACAGCGCCTCTACGACGCGGGTGCGGTCTGGGCCGCAATGAGCGGATCGGGATCGACGATCGCCGGCGCGTTTGCCGATGCGGCCACGCGCGATGATGCGGCCGCGCGGTTCACGGACGTGCGCGTCGAGCGCGCGGAGACGCTTTAGTCTTCCGCACCCGCAGCGACTCGAGCCGCTGCTCCACCGCCCGTTCGGCGCGATCGATGGCGCGCGCGTCGTTGCGGAGATAGAACGAGAAGTTGGCGCCGAAGAAGAGGGAGTTGAGCTCGAACGCGAGCTGCGCGGGATCGACGTCCGCGTCGAGGTGGCCTTCCTCGATCGCCATCCGCACCGCTTTCTCCAGCGCGCCGATCCAGTCGTCCATCAGCCGCCGCACCGTATCCCGCACCGGGCCGGGACGGCCGTCGAACTCGAACGAGGCCGCGGCGAAGAAGCAGCCGCCGGGGAACACGCCGCGGCGCAGATACGAAAGCCACGAGCGGCAGATGGCCATCAGGCGCGGATAGCCGCGCGGCTCGCCGATCGCGGGCGTGAAGATCTCGTCGATGAAGCGCCGGGCCGCCGCTTCGATGGCCGCGATCTGCAGCTCTTCCTTCGAGCCGAAATGCGCGAACAGCCCGCTCTTCGACATCCCCAGCTCGTCCGCGAGCCGGCCGATGGTCAGGCCTTCGAGTCCTTCCAGCGACGCCAGATCGACCGCGCGCTCGAGGATGCTGTTCTTCGTCCGCTCACCCTTCATGCGTATGCGGGAAGATCCTTCAAAAGCTCCTGGTGCGCAACTCGAAAATCGTGGCTCCACACCACCGGCCGCCGCGACTGCGGGTCGATGTTCACCACGCTCCGCTCGCCGCGCGCGTGCGGGATGCGGCCGTCTTCGCTCGAGCAGAGGAAGCCGTAGGTGCACGTGTAGTCATCGAGATCGTTGACCCACAGCTCCACACGCACGGCGTTCTCGTCGAACGCGACGGAGCTCAGCTGCTCGATCGCGCAGTCGCCGCCCACCGGCGCGCGTCCGTCGAGAGCGATGATGGCGTGATCGACATGCTCGACGAGGTCGAGGGGATCGGCGAGGACGTTGTGAAGGGGCGAGTAGAAAACGAATTTCGGGTTGATGAGATCGTCGGTCATGGAGTGCCTCCTTGCCATGTCCGGCGCAAAATAGCACGAACGTTCGTTTTAGGTCAAGGAGGGGTGTTGGTGGTTGCCCAGTTACCCGGTCGCCCGGTTACCTGGTAACGACAACCAACCGGGCAACCGGGTCACCGGGCAACCGGGCAACCGTAATCACTCCCCGTAGATCGCCACGCGCGGCACCCCGTCCGCGCCGATCCAGCCGCGGTACATGCCCTCGCTGTTGAAGGGCATGGCGAAGTTGCCTTTTGCGTCGAGCGCGATCACGCCGCCTTCCGCGCCTGGCACCGCTTTCAGGGTCTTGTTGATCACTTCATCCGCCGCCTGCCGCACGCTCAGGCCGCGATACTTCATCCGCGCGGCGATGTCGTAGGCGACGCTCCAGCGGATGAAGTACTCGCCCGCGCCGGTGGCGGAGACGGCGCACGACTCGTTGTCCGCGTAGGTGCCGGCTCCGATGATCGGCGAGTCGCCGATGCGGCCGAATTGTTTGTTGGTCGTGCCGCCGGTCGACGTCGCGGCGGCGAGATTTCCGTTCTGGTCGAGCGCGACCGCGCCGACCGTGCCGAACTTCGTGCCTTCGTTGAGCGGCGCGGACTCGGCGTGTTGTTTTTTCTCGGCGGGCTGAGAGGCCGCCGCTCCACTTTGCTTCTGTTCTTTCAGCAGCTCGTCCTGCAGCGCCTTCCAGCGGCGCTCGGTCCAGAAGTACGAGGGATCGACGATCTCCAGCCCCATCTTGGTGGCGAACAGCTCCGCGCCGCGGCCGGCCATCATGACGTGCTTCGATTTCTCCATCACCGCGCGCGCGGCGCTGATCGGGTTCTTGATGATCGTGACGCCGGCGACCGATCCGGCCATCTTGTTCTTCCCTTCCATGATCGCGGCGTCGAGCTCGTTGCGCCCCTCGTGGGTGAAGACGGCCCCTTTTCCGGCGTTGAACAGCGGCGAGTCTTCCATGAAGCGCACCGTGGCCTCGACGGCGTCGAGACTCGTTCCGCCCTTCGAGAGCACGCCGTGCCCGGTGCGCAGAGCCTGTTCCAGCGCCGCGCGATACTCGCGCTCGCGCTCTTCGGTCATGTTCTTGCGGTTGATGGTTCCGGCCCCGCCGTGAATCACCAGCATGATCCTTCCTTTCGTCTCCTGCGCGCCGGCGGCGGCGACGAACATGAATGTTGCAGTGAGGATCGCGAGTCGCTTGAACATACTTCGTACACTAGCACGCGTCATGCGCACCCTGCTGTTCCTCGGATTGATCTTCGCGAGCCCCGCTCTCTACGCGCAGGGGCCGCCGGCGGATTGGCGGACGATCGAGACGAAACACTTCCGCGTGCACTATCCGCGCGAGTACGAGGAGTGGTCGGTCCGCGCCGCCTCGCGCCTCGAATCGATTCGCGAAGCGGTGTCGAAGGAAGTGGGATTCACGCCGCCGCAGACGGTCGACGTGCTGGTGATGAATCCGATTGCGCAGACGAACGGCAGCGCGCTGCCGCTGCTCGATACGCCGCGGATGGTCTTCTTCGCCGAGCCGCCCGGACCGGACGAGCAGCTCGGCGCCTACGGCCACTGGATCGATCTGTTGTCGGTGCACGAGCTCGCGCACACGGTGCATATGCTCCGACCCTCGCGCAACCCGTTCGAGCGCGCGATCGAGAAGTCGCTTCTGCCGCTGAACCCGATCGTGTTGCGCGCGCCGCGCTGGGTCCTCGAGGGCTACGCGACGGTGATCGAAGGCCGCCTCACCGGCGCGGGACGTCCGAGCAGTACGTTCCGCGCGCTGCTCCTGCGGCGCTGGGCGGAGAGCGGACGGTTGCCGTCGTACGGCGAGCTGAATACCAGCCGCCGCTTCGCGGGCGGATCGATGGCCTACCTCATGGGCTCCGCGTTCCTCGAATGGCTCGAGCAAGGTGGAGCGGCGAGCTCTCAGCTCGCCGAAGGCCGGCGGACTGAGAGTCCGCCGCTCCACCCGTTGCGCGATTTGTGGGCGCGCCTCACTGCGAGACGTCGACGCTCGTTCGATGAGGCGTTCACCGGCGTGTTCGGCGAGCGGCCCGACCGGTTATACGGCCGCTTTCTCGCCGAGGTGACGGCGTCGGCGATCGCGATCGACCGCGCGCGCACGCTGCGCGAAGGAGAGCTGTTCCAGGAGACGCCGCGCGCGAGCGGCGATCCGGCGGTGTCGCCGGACGGAAAGCAGATCGCGGTCGTGATCCGCGAGCGCGAACAGCCGGAGCAGCTCGTGATCTGGTCGACGGGCGAGCCGGCGGAAGAAGAGAAGAAATTCGAAGAGCGGCTGAAAAAGATCCTCGAGAGTGATCCCGAAGACGTCGCGCCGGTGCGAACGAAGCCGCTGCCGCGGAAGGACGTGCACTCGCTGACGATGCCGGACGGCGGCGACATCCTCACGCCGCGCTGGACGCGCGACGGCAAGTCGATCGTCTTCGCTCATCGCACGCCCGACGCCGAAGGCTTTCTCCACTTCGATCTCTACCGCTGGGATTTCGAGAGCCTCACGCGCATCACACACCTCGCCGACGTCCGCGATGCCGATCCGTTTCCCGATGGCCGGACCGCGATTGCCGTCCGCAGCCGCCACGGCGCGACGCAGCTCGTCACGGTCGACCTCACCAGCGGCGAAGTCACGCCGCGCACCGAGCCGTCGATCGACGTCGTCTACACGCATCCGCGCGTGAGCCCCGACGGCACGCGCATCGCGTCCATCGCGCATCGCGAGGGGAAGTGGGCGCTGTACGTCGATGACAAACCCTCCGCGCTCGACGGCGACGCCTCCTCACCCGAATGGCTCTCCAACGACGCCATCGTCGCGACCGTGTTCAAGGGCGGATTCGCGGAACTGCATGTCATCGCGGCGACGCACCCCTCATCCGCCTTCGGCACCTTCTCCCCTCAACGAGGGGAGAAGGACTCTCGATCGAGCGACCTTCTCCCCGCTCGCGGGGAGAAGGTGCCGAAGGCGGATGAGGGGTGGCCCATCACCCTCACCCGCGGCGGCGCGTTCGATGCAGCGCCATCGCCGGACGGCCGCATCTTCTTCATGAGCCTCGAGCCGGACGGCTTCGTCGTGCGCGTGTTGACGAATCCCGCGCCCGTTGCATCGCCGCTGCCGCTCGATGTCACGCTCGTGCCAGCGATTCCTCCGCTGCCGCCGCAACCGCCGCCGTTCGCGGCGGAGTCGCTCGCGCCGCCGCGCGCGTATGGCATCGGGCGGCAGGAGCTCTCCTGGTTCACGGGCGAGAACTTCGCGCGCGGCCAGCGCTCGTTCGAGATCGGCGCACGGCTCGGCGACGTCGTCGGCCGCCTCGACACCTTCCTCATCGCGTCCGTTGCGAGCGGCGATTTGCCGCAAGGCGTCGCGCTCGCGAGCGCGTGGCGCGGTTGGCCTGTCGAGCTTGGAGCGCACATCTTCCACACCGACGACGATGACGGCCTGGAGCTGCGCGCGCGCTGGTCGCATCGGTGGCCGCTGCATCGCCTGACCGTCGAAGCGGGCGCGTTGTCGGATGACTTCGCATTCGGCAGCGCGACGCTCTCGACGCGACAAGTGCTCGGCACATGGCGGATCGAAGAAGCGCTGCGCGCCGACATCGACGATGCCCACTCGCGCGCGGTTCTCACGGCCACCATCCGCAGCGGCTCGTTTCGCATCGCCGCGAGCTATCAGCACGACCGCGGCGATGGTCTCGTCCTCGGCGGTCTTCCGTCCTCGATTCTTCCGCGTTCCGCGTACGCGCGGCGCGTTCTCGATCCCGCGCTGCCGGTGGCGACGCTCACCGGGAGCGATTACGATGGATGGCGGATCGAAACCAAAGTGCCGTCGTTGCCGTTCACAGCCTTCTATCAGCGACACGAGCTCGGCGGCACGCGCCTTTCCGTCTACGGCCTCGAGGCGGAGCTGAACATCGATCCGCTTCCCATCCTGAAAGTGCCCGGCCTTGATCTCACGGCCGGCGCCGCGCGCGTGAACGGCGGCACGAACTGGTGGCTCGGCATGCGGTGGCGCCCGTGATTCACATCCACAACGGTGACGTGGTCGCGATTCTCGCGCGCCGCTCGGCGATCGAGGGCGATCACGTCGCGTTTCGCGAGTCGCTCGTGACCGGCCCGGTCACTCCCGGCGAAGCGTGGATCGAGACGCGCGCGAACGTGCTCGCGGAGCGTTACGGCGAGGACCTCCTTCGCGTGCGCACGAGTCTCGTCGAGCAGGAGCAGATGCTCG
>Ga0105242_10004532_pt1 | contig 10785 bp, 6 predicted proteins | sample KBSM24metaG_FD_81521 | JGI IMG/M metagenome (GOLD analysis project Ga0105242, IMG submission 81521) | Miscanthus rhizosphere microbial communities from Kellogg Biological Station, Michigan, USA - KBS M2-4 metaG | ecosystem: Host-associated > Plants > Roots > Rhizosphere > Soil | place: Michigan... | reverse complement strand
TTGCGCAAAGTCAGGCTGGTTACTTCCAAGGAAGTCTGGGGCAGAAGATGGACGAGTGCGTTCGCAAGCAAGGCGACATCTGCGGTCGCATCGGAGCCCGTTCGTATTGTTGTTCCCCGGCAAAGACTCGAAGCCGGCCCGACAGGCTCGCCCGCCGCATCGCCCTTTGCTACCTGCTCGACGGGACCGTGGGTTTCGAGGACGGAAGCGCAAACTTCATGCGTGGTCGCACCTCCGCAGCCGGCCATTAGCAACGGGAACACGAGGAGCGAAAGCACCGCCGCACATATTTTGATGATGTGCGGTGGCATAATCAGCATTCCGCCACGCAGCGCAGCGAATTCCGATACAGGGCCCCGGGGATTGTTCCGGGGAGTTATTAGCGACCGCCAGGTGTGGGGCCGGTGCAGGCCACCTGGGTGTTCCCTGTCTTGCCGGCGCAATTGTAAGCCACGGCGGCATCACCATGCTGGATGTGAGCATTGTACGCCGACGGGGGCAGGCAAAGGATCATTCCGTTGTGGCAAACAGACTGATTGTTCTTAGGCGGTTTCTCCGGCGAATTCGCGGTAATGCCGTAATCAACCGGCAAGGGACAGGGCGACGAAGCAGCGACCACGGTCGCCGTCGGGCTGGCGCTGGGTGCAATCGTTGGTGTCGGTGAAGAAGGCGTAGAAGTCGGTGTGGGCGACGTTACCGGCGTAGGCGAGGTCGCCGGAGTAGGAGTGGGAGCGATTGGCGTGGGGGAGACTGCCGGACTCGGCGCTGGCGTAGGCGAAGGGGACGGCTTAGGCGTGGGCTTGGCGGCAAAGGCGAGGGAACCGACGCCGATGACGAGCGAAAAGATGCAAACCTGAAGCAGGAACAGAATATGGCGATTATTTTGTGACTGGGTATTCACGATATTTGGAATAGGTGGCGTTCTATACGGACGTTTCAAATCGCGGATCGTACAAACCCGACCGTCCCTTGCAAGCATATTCTTTCCTTTTGGCCCCCCCGCGACCGGTCCAAGCCGGTCCATGGCGAAAACAACACTTGGCAAAAGACGATCCCTCACCTAGACACTGGTTTCGCGTGAGAAAAGAAGTCTTTGTTTGCGACAATTGCGGAGTACGGAAACGGCTCCCCAGCGCCCAGCGCCATTGGTGCGAGGAATGCAAAACCTCCAGCCCGGTCGAGCTGCGTCCCGTTCGCGAAAAACGTTCTGCCCCGAAACCGGAATCCGACCAGCCGCAACCGCAGCCGGCACCGGCGGCGTATTACCGGCGCTAACTGCTCGGGCAGACGGGTCTGACGCGACCCTCCGCGGAAGAGGACACCGGCCGCGATATCGATTACGTTGTTGCCCATGCGCTACGTCAATCTCGGTGCCTCCGGGTTAAAGGTCTCACGGCTTTGTCTCGGGACGATGACTTATGGGTCCAGCGGGTGGCGACCCTGGGTGCTGGACGAAGAGGCGAGTCGCCCTCTGATCAGGCAGGCGCTCGAGGCGGGAATCAATTTTTTCGATACGGCGGACATGTACTCGTTAGGCGCGAGCGAGGAAGTGCTGGGCCGGGCCTTGCGAGATTTCGGGCCGCCCCGCGAGAACGTCGTGATCGCGACGAAGGTGTTTTATCCGGTGGGCGACGGGCCGAATCAGCGCGGCTTATCCCGCAAACACATCATGCACGCAATCGACGCGAGCCTGCGACGGCTCGGGACTGATTACGTCGATCTGTATCAGATCCATCGGTTTGACGAAGAGACGCCGATTGAAGAAACGCTCGCTGCGTTGGACGACGTCGTCCGGGCCGGCAAAGCCCGCTATCTCGGCGCGTCATCGATGCCGGCCTGGCGTTTTGCGAAAATGCTCTACACGGCCGAGGCCCACGGGTGGACGCGGTTTGTCACGATGCAGAACCATTACAATCTGCTCTATCGCGAAGAAGAACGGGAGATGATCCCGTTGTGTCTGGAGGAGGGGATTGGAGTATTGCCCTGGAGCCCGCTCGCGCGTGGGTGGTTGGCGGGGAGGCGCCGGGAAAAAACGGTGCGCGCCGCGACGGATACCTACGGGCATGATCTCTACGGCGAAGAGCTGACCGACGGCGATGCCCGAGTGGTCGATGGATTGGAAGAGCTGGCGAAGGAGATGGGGAAAGCCCCTGCGCAACTCGCTCTCGCGTGGCTGCTCCAAAAGCCGGGAGTCGTGGCGCCGATCGTGGGCATTTCAAAGCCGGGGCAACTCGACGACGCGCTCGCAGGGTTGGAAGTATCGCTCTCGGCAGATTTGATTGGGCGTCTGGAAGAGCCGTACGTCCCCCATTCAGTGGCTGGGATTTAAGCACTTACGACAGATTACTGGTTTCTAGACACGGACAATACGTAGGAGGTAGGCATGGAAGCCGCTATTCGGGGCGGCGACGATGCTCCGTTGCAGGCCCACACAACTCAGCGTCGCGTCTTTGCTTTCTGGCATTACGCGATTGGTTTCCGCCCTGGTTTTCCTGGTGGCGACCCATGCTGCCTTTGGCGGATGGACTTGGACCGGCACGGGCGGCAACGTGAACTGGAGCACCGGCAACAACTGGCTGGGCGGCTCAGCTCCTACAAGCAGCTCGACGACCGATCTTACCTTCGCCGGATCGACCAATACCGGGACGGCCGCTATTCCGCTCAACCAGAATATTGGCAATCCGTTCCAGCTTAACACCCTCGCTTTTGCCATCGGGAGCGGCAGCTTTTTCCTCGGCGGGAATCCCCTGGCGTTCACTGGCATCACGAACTCGATAACCCAGGGCTCGTCCAACGCCCAAAGCATCGCGAATAACATCTCCGCCGTTACGAGTTCGACCGTCACCCTTACCCTGGGCGGTAATGGCACCGGCGTGGTGACCATGAGCGGAATAATTGCCAACGGCGGCGGAGCGAAGGACTATGCGCTGTCGAAATCCGGGACGAGCACGTTCACGCTGTCCGGCGCCAACACTTACGGCGGAACGACAACGATCAGCGGCGGCATCCTTAATATTCGACATGCAACAGCGCTTGGGAGCACCGCGCTTGGCACGACGGTGGCATCCGGCGCAACCTTGCAGTTGCAGGGCGGCATTACCGTCGGTTCGGAAGCGTTGAACATTAACGGAACCGGCGCGAGCGGACAGTCCGGCGCACTCGTCAATGTGAGCGGGACCAACAACTACGGCGGCCTGCTCACCCTCGCCGGAAATAGCACCGTATCCTCCGACGCTGGTATTCTGAACCTGACCAACACCGGCACGGTCACCGGTGCGACGTTTTCGCTGACTCTTGATGGCGCGGGCAACGGCAGCATCGCCGGCATTCTCGGGACAACCAGCGGCTCGCTCACAAAGAACGGCGCGGGCACCTGGACGCTGACTGGGTCGAACACCTACACGGGAACGACGACCATCAACTCCGGTGTGCTGAATATTCAAAAAGCAACGGGCTTGGGAACCACGGCCGGTGGAACCACCGTGAACAGTGGAGCCGCGCTTCAACTTCAGGGCACCATCGCCGTCGGCAACGAAACGCTGACGCTGAACGGCAGCGGCATTGCCAGCGACGGCGCATTGCGAAACATCAGCGGAACCAACAGTTTCGCCGGCACGATTACGCTCGGTTCCGCCAGCTCCATCTACTCCGACGCCGGCACTCTCACGTTGAGCGGCGGAATCACGAATGGCGGCTTCACGACGACCTTCGGCGGCGCGGGCAACATCTCGGAGAGCAGCGTGATCAGCGGCACCGGCGGCTTGGTGAAGAATAACGGAGGCACGCTGACCCTCAGCGGCACGAACACTTTCTCCGGCAGCTCGACGCTGAATGGCGGAACAGTGATCGTTAACAGTGCCTCGAGCCTTGGCACCAGTGGCAACGCCACCGTTAATGCTGCGACCCTCGACGTCGCCGCCAGTTTCACCTCCTCCAGCAATTTCGGCCTCGGCAGCGCCAGCAGCACTTTTCAGATCGATCCCACGTTCACTCTCACGGCCAACGGCGTTTTTAGCGGCACCGGGACGTTGAACAAAACCGGCACCGGCACACTCGTTCTCGGCGGCGCCAATACGTTCTCGGGCGGGTTAGTGCTGAATGCCGGCGTCCTCTCAATTTCCTCCGACTCAAATCTCGGTGGGGCCTCGGGCGGCATCACCTTTAACGGCGGCAATCTTCAGGTCACGGCCGACGTAACGGGCACGCGCGCCATTACCATGACGCTCGCGGGCACGTTCGACATCGCGATCGGCAAAACCATCGAAGAGAGCGGCGTGGTAAGCGGGAACGGGAACTTGTCGATAACCAACTTCGGCACTCTCATTCTCTCCGGCTCGGGTTCGAATGGCACCGGCTCGACCAATGTCTCCGGTATCCTTTCGCTTCGCGGCACGGTCACGCTGGGCACCGGGAACCTTGCGCTGAACACGGGCATCTTCGAGTTGGGCAGCGGCAACTTGACGCGCGCGCTCGGGACGGGCGCGAATCAGATCAACATGAGCGGCGGCAGCGCAGGTTTCGCTGCCTATGGCGCGGATCGTATTGTGAACCTCGGCGGCAGTGGCGCCACGGTGACTTGGAACGTTGGAAGCTTCCTCGCGACGGGCCAAGCCTTCTATTTCGGAACCTCCACGGCCGATCACACGGTCGATTTTCAGAACAATATCAACCTCAACGGCGCAACGCGATCGATTCAAACCTTGCGCGGCATCGGCACCGGTGCGGAGGGAGAGATCTCTGGCGTTATTTCTGGCAACGCCTCATCGAATCTCTCGCTCGATGCCGTGTCCGGGTATAGCCCGGGCAGCCTGATCCTGAGCAACGGCTCCAATTCCTACGGGGGAACCACGACGATCAACGCCGGCAATTTGCTTCTCGAAGCGAACGCCACCGGCACAGCGGGAAATACCGTTCTCGGCAGCAGCGCCACCGACATTTTCCTCGGCAATACCACCGGCGCTTTCGATGCGGGCTTGCTCACGAACGGCGCGGTGACGATCTCGCGCAATATCCGCGTGCAATCTGGCAATACAGGCGTGATCACTTTGGGCGGTAATAGCGCCTCCTCTTCGACCTTCTCCGGCAGCGTCTTTCTCGGAACGACCAGCGGCGCAGGCAAAGGCGTGACGCTTACGGCGGCATCAGGTGGAACAACGACATTTTCCGGCGTGATCCAGGATCCGACCGGCGTGGTCGGTCCCGGGTTACTCAGGAAAAGCGGCGCCGGGACCGTGGTCCTGAGCGGGGTCAACACTTACGCGGGCGGAACCAGCATCGATGGCGGCACTCTCTCTATCAGCCAGTCTGCCAATTTGGGCGCGAACACCGGCGGTCTCACGATCAATAACGGCACACTGGAAATTACGAGCGGTTTCTCGACGACCCGGGTGTTTACCCTCGCAGATTTGGCCAGCACTTTTCAGATCGATCCATCGCAGACTTTCACCATCACGAGTGTGATTGGCGGCAGCGGGGCCCTCAACAAAACGGGCGCGGGGACGATGATCCTGAGCGGCAACAATACGTATTCGGGCGGCACCAACGTGAGCGCAGGGACGCTGCGAATCAGTGCGAGCGATCGAATTCTAAACGCGAGCAACCTGACGGTTTCCGGCGGCACGTTCGATTTGCAAACGTTCAACGAAACGATCGGCGCGGTCACGCTTGCGAGTGGAACGATCAGCAGCACGACCGGCGCATTGACCGGTTCGACCTACACCCTGCAAAGCGGAACGGTCAGCGCGATCCTCGCGGGCAGCGGAACGATCACGAAGAACACCAGCGGCACGGTCACTTTGAGCGGCGTGAACACATTTACCGGGAGCACCACGATCAGCGCCGGGACATTGCAGGTAAACACGAACAACGCGCTCGGCTCGGCCGCGAGCGGAACCACCGTCGGCAACGGCGCGGTGTTAAAGTTGAACAACGTGAACTACAGCACGGCGGAACCGCTCACCTTGAATGGCAGCGGCATCAGCAGCAGCGGCGCCTTGTCGAACAGCGGCACCAGCACCTTCGCGGGGCCGATCAATGCCGCGACCAACGCCACGATTAATGCGGGCGGCGGAACGTTGAACCTGACGGGCGGCATCTCCAAGAATGGCACCACCCTGACGATCGCGGGCGGAGGAACGGTCAATATCACCACGAACGGCATTACCGGCAGCGCTCCGAATTCAGACCTGGTGGTCGACGGCACAACCGTCGTGCTCAGTGCCGCCAGCTCTTACAATGGTCCGACCACGATCCAAAATTCCGGGGTGCTCCAGCTCGGAAATAACAATGTTCTTCCCACGGCCCCGCGCACCGCGATGACCATCACCGGCAGCAGCACCTTCAACCTTGCCGGTTACAGCGACGGGGTGGCGTCACTTACAGGCGACAGCACCGCGATCGTCCGCAACAGTGTCGTCGGTGGAACCAGCACGCTGACGGTGAATTCCGGCAGTGGCGTAACCTCGACCTTCGCCGGTGTCATCGCCGGGACAAACGGCGGCACCCAGGGGAATATTGCACTGCAGAAGGACGGCGCGGGCACGCTGATCCTCACCGGCACCAACACCTACAGCGGCACGACCACGGTGAACGGTGGCACGTTGACGGCGGCGGCCGGGCCGGGAAATGCGCTCGGTTCCACGAGCGGCATCACGGTTAATTCTGGGGGAACGTTGTTGCTCGGAGCGAGCGACCAGATCAACAACTCGGCCACGGTCACGCTCGCGGGCGGGACTTTCGCCAAAGGCAACTTCGGCGAAGGAACTGCGTCCGCCTCCGGCATGGGCGCGCTCACTCTGACGGCGGCTGGCGGCGAGTTGGATTTTGGAACTGGCACGGTTGGCCTCCTGGCCTTCGCCTCGTTCACGCCCGGCGCTTATACGCTGACGATTTCAAACTGGACCGGCTCCATTGGCACCGCCGGCAGCCCGTCCACCGACCGGCTGATTTTCGCGTCCGACCAAAGCGGAAACCTGAGCAGCTTCAGTTTCAGCGGTTATGGACCGGGCGCGATGGAGATTGCCCTTGGCAGCGGTTATTACGAGATCGTGCCGATCGCTCCGGTGCCGGAGCCGTCGACCTGGATCGCCGCATCTTTGGCCCTGGCGCCGATCGGTTTTCGGATCGTCCGGCGTCGCCGCCGCCCAGCGTCAAAACGAGCGTAAATCGCCTCGTTTTTGGGCCTGTGCGCGGCACGGGAGTTGCATCATTAAGAGAGCAATTCCGTCGAGGTCTGCCTATCAGGGCGGCCGCGGCGGATGACGAATTAATCCTTATGAAACCTTTCCTCGCCATCCTCTCCTGCATCTTCCTCACCTCGTGCGCCGACATGTATGTCACCAAGACCGATGTCGCCGGAGGCTCCGTCCGAACGAGTGCGGTGAGCGATGCCAAGGACTATTCCAAGAGCGGCATCTACATGACCACGAATTGTGGCGTCGGTGCCTACGGTCCTAAAGCAATTTACATCCGTCCGTTCTGCATCGATAACGCGGTCTTCAAGGGCCACCAGACCAACTCCGACGGCGAAATGCCGATCCGGAAGGCGCTGACCCCCGTTGAATTTTCGGGAACACTCAAGGAACAGCTCGAGAAAATCGCTCCCGCCCGCGTCCTTCGCGACAACGAGACGCCGCGGACCGGCTGGCTCGTCGAAGGTGAATTTCAACTCGTTGATGGCGGCGACCCGGCGGCGCGTGCTTTCTTCATCGGACATTTTGGCGCCGGCGAATCCCACCTCATGTTGCACGTCCGCGTCACCGACGTTGATCGCGGCATCGTCGTTTACGAATTCGATATGGCCGGCGGCAGCCGGTTTCAGGGTCGCGGCGGAACGGTCCGCGCCAGCGGTCTCGGGTATGCGCGCTCCTTCGATTTGGTGAATGCGGCTGAGCGCATCTACCTGGTGCTGACCCCGAACGCTTTCCGTTACGGAACCCGGGCGGATATCGCTCTGCACTAACGCATTCCTCCGCGATCGATTTTCGATCCGGCGGTTGCCAAGCTAACAGCGTCGCTTAAGCTGCTGCGGTTTTTCTTGCCGCAATGATTTTTCGTCGCTTTTTCGCCGCCCTTTCCTGCCTTGCTGTTGTTGTTTTCGCCTCTCAATCGGTTGAAGCAGCAGCCGCTCATGTGATCCTCGACGCCCAAACCGGAGCCGTCCTCGAGCAGGTGAACGCCAAGGACAAACGGCAGATCGGCAGCCTGACAAAAGTCGCGACCGCAATGGTCGTGCTCGACTGGGCCGAGAAGCGCGGAGGCGATTTGAACCAGATGGCGACGATTCCGCCGGAAGCCTTTACCGGGACCGGGGACAATCTGATCGGTTTTCAGCCCGGCGATCGAATCACCCTGCGCGACCTGCTTTATGCCGCCCTCGTGCAATCGGACAACATCGCCGCTTACACCCTCGCGCATCACGTCGGGACGGCGCTCCAAGGTGTTGTTCCCTCATCGGGCAACGGAACGCCGGTAGCCAATTTTGTCGCGCAAATGAATTTTCTGGCCAAGTCGCTTCGGATGGAACGAACCCGCTTCGTCAACCCGCACGGCATCGATGTGGGCGAACGTTCGATGCCCTACTCGACGGCATTGGATCTTGGCCGTCTCAGCCGGTATGCGGTGAACAAAGCGGCCTTCCGTTTTTATGTTTCCCAAAAGGAGCGCCAGATCTCATTCAGCCGCGGCGAAACGAAGAAGAACTATCTCCTGCGCAACACGAACGAGTTGCTCGGCACGAACGGCGTCGATGGCGTAAAGACCGGCCGCACCGCACGGGCTGGCGATTGCCTGATTCTTTCCGCGAGCCGCGAATCGGAAGTCGTGAAACAAGCGAACGGCACGTCGGTAATTCCGCGCCATCTCATCGTCGTCATGCTCGGGAGCGCGAATCGTTTTGCGGAAGGCGCCGGACTGCTGACACGCGGCTGGCAGTTGCACGAGCAATGGCTTGCGGGCGGCCGCATGTTGGATCCGAACAAGACGCTTTAGTTCCCGCAGTTTAAGATGAGCAAGCCCCGTATCGGCGTGTTGACGAGCGGAGGCGATTGTCCCGGATTGAACGCAGTCCTGCGCGGCGTCGTCCTGGCCGCGGAAAAGCTCGGCTGGGAAGTGCTCGGGTTTCTCGATGGATTCGAGGGATTGCTCCCGCCGGGTAACTACAAGTTGTTAGGCCGGCGCGAGACGGCCGGCATCATGCCGCGCGGCGGAACGATCATCGGCACGACGAACCGCGGCCATTTTGTGGCGAAAGTCGGGGCAGGGGATCGAACCGAAGTCGCTCACAACGTCATCGCGGACGCGCGGGAAGTGCTGAGGTCACTCAACGTCGATGGCCTGATTATCGTCGGCGGAGACGGATCCATGTCTACTGCACAACAGCTGCAAGCCGCGGGCATCAATTGCATCGGCGTTCCGAAGACGATCGACAACGACCTCGAGGCGACAGCCATGACGTTCGGTTTCGATTCCGCGGTCGACACCGTCATGGACGCGCTCGATCGTTTGCACACCACCGCCACCAGTCATAAGCGAATCATGGTCTTGGAGGTCATGGGCCGGCATGCCGGCTGGATCGCTTTGCACGGCGGCATCGCGGGCGGCGCCCACATTATTTTAATCCCGGAAATCCCTTTCGATTACGACAAGGTTTGCGCGGCGATCCAGTTACGAGCCGAGCGCGGCAACCAATCGGCGATCGTGGTCGTAGCGGAAGGCGCGAAGCCGCGCGACGGCCAGGTCGTTATGCGCCATTGCGAGGAAGGCGAAGACCGATATGGCGGAATCGGTTTTGTCGTCGCGGCTGAAATTGCGGCTCGCTCTGGAAAGGAAACGCGCTGCACCGTCCTCGGCCATCTCCAGCGTGGTGGAACGCCGACGACGCTCGATCGCATTCTCGGCACGCGCTTCGGTGTGAAAGCGGTGAAGTTGATCCAGGAAAAACAATTCGGTTCGATGGTCAGCTATCAAAATTACCAGGTCCGCCACGTCCCGATTGCTGAGGCGGTAAATCGTCTCCGGCTGGTGCCACCGGACGGCGAGCTTGTGCAGACGGCGCGCGATGTGGATATCTCTTTCGGCGATTAATGAAAATAGTTCTCGCGTACTCCGGTGGTCTCGACACTTCGGTGATCCTTCATTGGCTGAAGGAGAATCAGCACGCGGAGATCATCGCGTTCTGTGCCGATATCGGTCAGGAAGAAGAGCTCGAGGGGCTCGAAGAAAAAGCGCTCAAGACCGGCGCGACGCGCTGCATCATCGAGGATCTGCGGGAAGAGTTCGCGCGCGACTTCATTTTTCCGATGATGCAGGCGGGCGCGATTTACGAAGGCCAATATTTTCTCGGGACGAGCATCGCCCGGCCGCTCATCGCGAAGCGAATGGTGGAAATCGCGCGCGCTGAAGGAGCCGGGGCGATCGCGCACGGGGCGACGGGAAAGGGGAACGACCAGGTTCGCTTCGAGTTAACGGCGGCGGCTCTCGCGCCTGAGCTGGAGGTGATCGCGCCCTGGCGGGACGTGCAATTCCGAGAAAAATTTCCCGGCCGCGCCGAGATGATTGCGTACGCGGCCGCGGAGAAAATCCCGGTGGAAGCGAGCGCGTCCAAACCCTACTCGATGGATCGGAACCTCCTGCACATTAGTTTCGAGAGCGGGATGCTGGAGGACCCGTGGTTTGACGCCAGCTCGGCGGAAGCGCGCGGGATGTACAAGTTGAGCGTGGCGCCCGAGGACGCGCCGGATAAACCGGAATACGTCGAGCTCGAATTCCGCGACGGGAATTGTGTGG
>Ga0105242_10004531_pt1 | contig 10785 bp, 9 predicted proteins | sample KBSM24metaG_FD_81521 | JGI IMG/M metagenome (GOLD analysis project Ga0105242, IMG submission 81521) | Miscanthus rhizosphere microbial communities from Kellogg Biological Station, Michigan, USA - KBS M2-4 metaG | ecosystem: Host-associated > Plants > Roots > Rhizosphere > Soil | place: Michigan... | reverse complement strand
AGTCTTCAGGGACGTTATCATCGAGAGAAACCAAAGTCAAGGCCTACAGGCTGGATCGCCGGGTACATTCCGCAGTCCGGTGTCGCAGCGCGCAGTCGCGCGTGATACGATTCGTGAGACGCTCGCGATTCGAAGGGAAGCATGTCAACCACGCAACCGTTGTCCGCATCTGTCAAACCGAAGACGCCGTTGACGCGCAATCAGATCCGCGGCTTTCTCGCATCCTGGGGCGGCTGGGCGCTGGATGGAATGGACTCCTTCATCTACGCGCTGGTCCTGGTGCCCGCGTTGCGCGAACTCTTGCCCAAGTCGGGAATCGCGGCGACCAACGCCAACGTTGGCTACTACGGTGCGATTCTGTTCGCGCTCTTCTTGATTGGCTGGGGACTGGCGCTGATCTGGGGACCCATCGCCGATCGCTTCGGCCGCATGCGCACGCTGATGCTCACCGTGCTGTGCTTCTCGGTGTTCACGTTTCTGGCCGCGTTTTCCACCAACGTGTGGGCGCTGGGAGTCTTCCGGCTACTGGCCGGATTGGGGATCGGCGGCGAATGGTCTGTAGGAGCCACGTTCGTTTCTGAAGAGTTGCCGGAGGACCGCCGCAAGATGGCCGCGGGGCTGATGCACACGGGTTACTATTTTGGATTCTTCCTGGCCGCCATCGCTAACTATACCGTGGGCGCGCACTATGGCTGGAGAGCGATGTTCATCCTCGGTGGCATGCCCGCGCTGCTGATCGCGTTCTTCTACAATCGCGTGCAGGAGCCGGCCCGCTGGCGCGAGAAGAAGGCTCAACTGGGCAGCGCGTGGACGGCACTGCAGGCCTTCAAGGCTCCGTTTTCGAAATTGTACCGGCGCCGTACGATTTTAAATTCGATCTACATGCTGGCATCAATCGCCGGCTTGTGGGCCGGGTCTTCGTATGTGCCGGCGGCGATTACCGAACTGGCAACCAAAGCCGGTCGAACCGCTTTTGAAGCGGCGCAGTTGTCGTCTTACGGAACGGCTTTGCTTTCGATCGGCACGATCCTGGGCGCGATTATGACGCCGATTCTGGCCGAACGCTTCGGACGCAAGATCACACTCGGCTTCTTTTTCGCGATGATGTTCGTCTTCATCGCCTTCGGTTTCGGCAAGGTCTTCTACTTCGAAACCAACGCGCTCGCCTGGTTCATGGCGTGCTTGTTCTTCCTGGGAATCGGCGGAGCGAACTTCGCGGTCTATTCTTTGTGGATTCCCGAACAGTACGGCACCGAATGCCGCGTCAGCGCGTTTGCATTCACGACAAACATCGGCCGCTTCGCCGCAGCCGGAATCAGCTTCCTGGTGGGCGCGGGCGTGCGCCATTACCAGACGCTCGGGATCCCGGTGGCGCTCACCTCCATCGCCTTTCTGATCGGCATTATGCTGCTGCCGTTGGGCGTTGAGACCAAGGGCAAGCCGCTGCCGTCTTAAGCGAAAACATGAGTGCTGTGATGAAGGCCATGGTCCTCAGAGGACCGAGTAAGTTGTCTCTCGACGAGGTTGTGCGCCCCATTATAAAAGAAGGCCGAGTGCTGGTGCGCATCACGCATTCCGGTCTCTGCGGCACCGATCTAAAAATCTACCAGGGCGCGATTCCGGCGCAATATCCGCTGATCATGGGTCATGAAATGATCGGCGAAGTGGTCGAGGGCGGCAACGGCGCCGACATCCGCCCGGGCGTTCGCGTCATCATCGATCCCGTGGTTTCCTGCGGCGCCTGCTTGCAGTGCCGCGCCGGCCAGACCAGCATCTGCCCCAGCGGCGGGCTGATCGGCCGCGATAGCGACGGCGGATTCGCCGAATACGCCGCCGTGCCCGTAAGCCAGGTTTTCCGTTTGCCCGATTCCGTGGACAGTCGCACCGCCCCGCTGATTCAAGTGGCGACGACGTGTTTGCATGCGCAGCGACTCACGCCTTTCTTTCTGGGCGAGTCGGTCACTGTAATGGGACTGGGAGTGTCAGGCCAGCTTCACGTGCAGATCGCCAAGGCGCGCGGCGCGGGCACTGTGATTGGCGTCAGCCGCAGTCGCTTCAAGAGCGGCATGGCGAGGCAGTTGGGAGCGGACATCACTGTCGACTCCGGCAAAGGAGCCGTAGAAAAGGTTCTCGAAGCCACCAGCGGCCGCGGCGCCGACGTGGTAATCGAATCGACGGGAGTGCTGGCGTCGCTCGCCGACGCGATCCGCATGGTGCGGCCCGGCGGGCGCATCGTGATGTTCGGCATCATCAGCGCAAAAGAAGGCGCGCTGCCGTTCTATGAGCTGTACTTCAAGGAGCTGACGCTGATCAACGCGCGCGCCGCCACGGCTGAGGATTTCACTGGCATGATCGATTTAGTCGGCCGCGGCGTGGTGCGCCTGGAGCCGCTGATCACGCACCGCATGCACCTGAATGAACTAGAGGCCGCAATTGGCTTGGTGGAAGACGGCGCCGATGACCGCCTGAAGATTATTTTGGATCACGCCTAAGCGAGCACCGCGGTCTTGCGCCGCGATTTCGGAACCGACGGCGCCGCAGCAGGCGAATTCTGCATCGGCAAGCTGAAGCGGCGAATCCCGTCATAGGCGTGCAGCGCACCAGCCACCGCGCCGGCTGTCGGGACCAAGCCAATTTCGCCCGCTCCCTTGGCGCCGTAGCCGCCGACTTCGTCGGGCACCTCGATCAAAATCACATCCACCGGCGGCGTGTCCTTCGCTTTCAGAATCCCCAGATCGCGCAGAAGCAATGAGTCCGGCTTGCCGCCAGTGCTCGTGAAATCCTCAGACAGCGCGTAGCCCAAGCCCATGTGCACGCCGCCCTCGATCTGTCCCGCGCACGCCTTCGGATTGATCGCGCGCCCGACATCGTGCGCGGCGATCACTCGCTCCATGCGCCCGTCCTCGCCGAGAATCACCACCTGCGTGGCGTAGCTGAAGGTCAGGTGCGTGGTCGGATTATCGACCGCTTCCGGAGTTCCCGGCTTGGTAGTGAAATTGCAAACGTAGTCGCCCAAGTACTCGCGCCCTGCCAATTGTTCGAGCGTCGATTGTTTCAAGTCCTCGACTAATTGCTGAGCCGCACGCTGTGACGCCGCACAGCTCAGCGTGGTCCCGCGCGAGGCCCAGGTCTCGCCGCACTTGATGCCCAGTTCTTTATCCCAGCGTACCGTCATGATTTCCGGCGGCAGGCCGGTCTCTTCGCACACCGCCTGACGAATGGTCGTAAAGAGCCCCTGCCCCATTTCCGTGTAGCCCGTGAGAATCTCCAGCCGCCCGCCTTCGACAACGCGAATCGCAGCGTGTCCGCTGTCGATGGTGCCGTTGCCAATGCCAGTGCTCTTGATCCCGCAGCCGATGCCCGCGTATGTCGCGCTCTTGTAAATGTCCTTCACGGCTTGGAGCGTCTCCAGGATGCCGCAGCTCTCGCGCATGATTTGCCCGGTTCCAAACGCGTCCCCGGGAAGCAAAACATTTCGCTCGCGAATGTCATAGCCATCGACGCCGATCTTCTCGGCCAGCATGTCCATGATCCCTTCCATGGCGAAGTGCGCTTGGTTGGTGCCAAACCCGCGCATGGCACCGCTGGTGGGATTGTTCGTGAAGACGGCTTTCGATTCGATATCCACGCTGGGCACGCGATAAGGCCCGCAAGCGTGGCACGCCGCGCGCAGCAGGCATTTGCCTCCCGTACCCGCGTAACCGCCCGTGTCTCCCACTATGCGCGCGCGCACCGCGAGCAGATGGCCTTGCGCATCCGCAGCAACCTTGTAGTGCATGACCATGGGATGCCGCTTAGGATGAAGCTGCGTCGATTGTTTGCGCGTGAGGACGGTCTTGACCGGCCGCCCCATCAGGAACGCAGCCACCGCCGTCTGCGCTTGAATGGAGAGTTCTTCCTTCGCGCCGAAAGCACCGCCGCTGGCAGCCAGCGCGATCTCCACATCGTCGAGCGGCAGCTTCAAAGTGGCCGCGATCTGCTTTTGGTCGAAAATCGACCCCTGGCTCTGCGTCCACACCTTGATGCCTTTGCCTTGAGGCAACGCCAAACACGCTTCCGGTTCGAGAAACGCGGGCTCGATTGGCTGCGTGGAGAACACCTGGTCGATCACATGCGCGGCCGAAGCGAAAGCTTCATCCACGTTCCCGCGCGAGAACGCCGTGGTGTCGAGCAGGTTGGGATGCACATGCAGATTGCCCGGCGCATGCACCTGCGGCGCGCCCGGTTCGAGCGCCGCGAACGGGTCGGTCACCGGTTCGTAGACTTCATATTCGACACGCACTTTGTCCGCCGCCGCGCGCGCGTGGAAAGCCGTGTCCGCCACCACTAGAACAAAAATATCGCCCACACAACAAGTGGTTTCGCCCACCGCAACAAAAATCGGCAGGTCAGGAATCGTGAGCCCAGTGCCGCGCTGTCCCGGCACATCCGCCGCTCCCAGAATCCTGACGACACCCGGCATCGCCAGTGCCTCTTCGATGTGGATCGCCAGGACTTTCGCGCGTGGATGCTCGCTCAATACTGGAGCCCCATGCAGCATCCCCGGCACGCGCATGTCGTCGACGAACGGCCTATCCCCCATCGCCTGCTCAATGCCGTAATAGCGTGACGGAGACTGCCCAATGCCATTCTCTTTGGTCGATGTACCGCGCTTCCGCCCGTATTGCTCGCCGAAATAAAAATGCCGCCGCGGCTCTTTGGGAACCAGACCCTTCCCCTTGTTCCCGTTTACTTTGCCCCAGGCCTCGCCCGCCGTTTGCACCGCGTCCAGAATGCGTGCGTAGCCAGTGCAGCGGCACAGATGCCCGTCGAGCGCCTTAGCCACCGCCTCGCGATCCGTAGCCCGTCCGCTCCTAATCAACGACGACGCCCGCACCACGATGCCCGGAATGCAGAAGCCACACTGCACCGCGCCCTCGTGAACAAATGCCTCGCCCAGCAGATTCCGCATCTCTTCCGGAATGCCTTCGAGCGTGAGCACCTCACGCCCCTCCATGTGTTGCGGCTGGCGCAAACACGCCAGCACTGGTTGCCCGTCCACCAGCACCGCGCAACACCCGCACGCGCCTTCCGGAGCGCAACCGTTCTTGGGCGAAGTAATGCCGTTGTCTTCGCGCAAGAGATCGAGGAAAGTCATCCCCGGCTCGTACGTTCCAACAGTAGGTTTCCCGTTTAAAATGAATTGGATTTTGCCCATACTGTGATAGCGGGCCGCCGCCCCAAGGCTATCAGGCCCAGTAGCATTGTATCAACGATCCGCTTTTGACGCCGTTTTGACGATTTTTGATAGAGTTTTGCATGCACTCTCGTGCTACCATAACCAATCTGGAATGCTACGTAGTCTGCCCCCCTTTCGTGCCGATCAAGTCGGCAGTTTGCTTCGCCCTCAAGAATTGAAAGAAGCCCGCGCCAAACGGGAAAAAGGCGCCATAACGGCAGAGGAATTGAAGGCCGTCGAAGACCGCTGCATCAAAGACCTGATCGCCAAAGAAGAGGCCGTCGGACTCCAAGGAATTACGGATGGCGAATTTCGCCGCTCCTTCTGGCACCTGGATTTCCTCGAAAGGCTGAAGGGCGTTGAAGGCTATGACGCCGAGCAAGGCATCACTTTCCAGGAAGGCAAGACCAAGGCCAAAGGCCTGCGCGTGACGGGCAAGCTGGATTTCACCGAGCACCCGTTTATCGATCACTTCAAGTTCCTGCAGGCCAACACCAGCCGCACTCCCAAGATGACCATCCCGTCCCCCAGCGTGCTGCATTACCGCGGCGGACGAACGGCGGTAACCGAACAGGTTTACCCGGTGATCGACGAGTTCTATCACGACCTTGGCCAAGCTTATAAGAAAGCCGTAGCGGCGTTCGGCGCGGCGGGGTGCAAATATTTGCAGCTCGACGAAGTCAATTTCACCTACTTGTGCGACTCCGACCAGCGCCAGATGCTGCGCGACCGCGGCGACAATCCCGATAAGCTCCCCGACATTTACGCCGACATGATCAACGCCGCGATCTCCGGGCGTCCGGAAGGTATGCGCATGACCATGCATCTCTGCCGCGGCAACTACAAATCCATGTGGATCGCGCAGGGCGGCTACGAGCCGGTCGCCGAAGTGCTGTTTCACAAGATCAACATCGACGCCTATTTCATGGAGTGGGACACGGACCGCGCCGGCAGCTTTGAGCCGCTGCGCCTGGTCCCCAAGAACAAACAAGTGGTGCTCGGCCTGGTGACTACTAAGACTGGCAAGCTCGAAACCAAAGACGAGTTGAAGCGCCGGATCGACGAAGCGTCGAAGTTCATTGACCTGGATCAGCTCTGTCTCAGCGGGCAATGCGGTTTCGCGAGCACCGAAGAAGGCAACCTGCTGGCCGAAGAAGAGCAGTGGGCGAAGCTGAGGCTGGTAGTTGAAACCGCTAATGAAGTGTGGGGCTAGCCTTCACCACCCAGCGCGGCGCCGAATCGATTTGCTGCCGTAGAATCAGGTTCAGCTGTCTGCTGGACGTGGCGCATGTTGTACAGCAGTAACTCTACGCGAGTGACCTCCGGCCGTTCGAATCCGCAACGCTGACCCGCTTGCTCGTTAGCGCCTGTATCCTGGCGTTGCACTTCCTGTGTGATAAGCGATGTACCAGCACTCCGGCCAGACATCCTCCGGGCACGCGCGCATCGCATTTTCCAGCATGTCGATGGCAGCCCCGAACTGCTGCCAGATCGGCGTCTTCCAGTCCACCTACTTGATGTGGCCTTCCGTCACTTCCTTATTGTTTTCCTCGCAGGAGTATTCCATCAGTTCCCAATCGCGGCGTAATTTGAACGTCCGCTTGTTGGTGAACGGTTTGGTGTACGCCTTGGGATCTTCAACCGTGATCTCGAACGCGATAGTGTCATCGGGCTTGCGAGTGTAACGCTGGATCACATGCATTTGATCGCTATGCGGATGGCCAATGGTGTCCAGGCGCGTGTTCTCATTGAAACCAATCGAGTCGATCACTAGGGCGTCGCCTTCGTAGTGTGCGACCGAGTTGCCGTTCCATGTCGGCTCGACTTTCTTCGGATGATCGCGTCCGTCCGCCGGAATCACAATGAAGCTGGCGAAGCCTTCAAACAGCAGCACCACGTTCTTCGGCCCTTGCACGATCTCCATGGGCATAGGCGTGTTCACCAGCCGTGTGAGGCCGGCCGGCAAGCAGTGCCCCGTGTAATCGAACTTCGCCGCGTCGTAAGCTTTGAAGTCTGCCGCGCCCCAAGCGGTGAACGGCAGCCCGCCTTCGAGGCCCCGCGACATGTCCGGCGTATACGGAATCTGCCACACGCCGTTGAGATCGGGCCGTCCGTCAGGCAGATGCGGAACCCCCGTCGATTGCGCGGCGGCTACGGCAGCCATCACTGCGAAAATCAAAGCCTTCATTTCGAACTCCCTCGCATTCCCCACCAATGTTATGGAGGCCCAGCCGGCCCCTTGATGTGGGAAACGTCCTGATTATTTTCCTGACAAATATACTCCATGATTTCGCCGTTCGGCATCAGGCGCGCGTTAAACGTCACCTTAAAAGGTTTAGAGTAAGCGCCGGGATCGTCGATGGTGATCTCATTCACCAGCGTCCCGAAATCTTTCCGCGTGTAGCGCTCAATGGTATGCAGCTTCTCGGTATGCGGATGCCCGCGGAAGTCGAACCAGAATCGGTCGTTGAACCCGACCGTATCGACAACCAAAGTGTCGCCCTCCCAATGGCCGACTGAGTGCCCGTACCAAGTGGGATTCGGATCCGCCGGATGCGCGCGTCCGTCCATGAAGATCTGGCGGTAGCTATGGATGTTGCCCTCGAAAAGAATGTACAGGCGCCCGGGAGCCGTAGCAAAAGTCCACGGATAGGGCGCGGTGCGCGGAATGCCAGTAGGCAAGCAGTTGGCCTCGGGATCGTCCTTCGACTGCCGCGCCTGCATGATTTTTTGCGCCGAGGGCAGCATCGGAATCTTCTCGCCCTTCGCCAGACCGAGTTCCAGATCGCCCACGGGTCCGCCGCCAAACCAGATTCCGGAGAAGTCCGGTTTGCCGTCCGGCAGCCGCGGCGCAGGCGCCGGAGGAAGATTCGGCACTGTGCTGGCAACCGCACCAGCCCCCGCCGGTGACGTGACGGCAGGCGGCGAATTTTGACCCGGCAGCAGCGCCGCCGTCATCGTCGATATCAGGATAAGCACGCGAAATATTCTCACGTCAGTTCTCCTTTAAGGCTGCGGACCGCCATCGGCCGACGACCCCGCGAACACCTTGCGGCCATCCGACAAAGTGACCGCCCGCGCGTTCGCCATGTTCGATCCGTCCTTCGCCTGCGACCCGCTGACCTCCACCGCATCTCCCACCTGCAGGGATTTCCGTGTCCAACCGTTGCGCACCAGAACGTTGGGGCTGGCGAGTTCCAGATTCCAATTCGTGACGTTGCCCTTGTCGTCCTTCACATCCACATAAAAGCGGGCATGCGGGTTCGACCACTCGACTTTCGTCACCACACCCTTCAGCGTGACCGGCTTCTTCTCGTCGTATTCCGCCGCAAAGGAGTGATGGGCCAGTAGCGGCGCCGTAAGAATAACCATGCCAATCGTCAGGCCCCTGATCATTTCAATACCCCGATGAATTTCCAATAACCCACAGCCACCACGGCAGTGACCAGCATGAGGATCGCATAAGTATTCGCCAATCGCACCCGCTGTCCCGGACTAAACGCCATGTTCCCCGTGAGCCCTTCGCCCATCGCCAACCAGAAATTTTGGTACGACATCCAGAACGGCACCGAAGCGATCAGAATCGGAGCCATCACCACCAACGGCGGAATCCCCGCCGCGCTTGTCACATCCACTACAGACAAAAACAACACCGAAATCGCGATGAAACTGGACGGATCGAGAAACCGCAACAAATACATCGCGAACGCCAAAACGATCGACAAGAATACCAGGTTCGAAGTCAACTGCCGCGCCACCGGCACAAAGAATCCGGCAACCCAGTCAGTGACCTTGGTGTCTTGAATCACGTTGGCCAGCCCGAAAACCCCACCTAGATACAGCAGCAGCGACCACGAGACCGCCGTGCCAATATCTTCATCCCGCAGAATCCCCGCCAGCGCAAAAACCGCCATTGCGAACGTGCCGACCACGAACGAGGGCAGATGATGATAACGGTCGGTAGTCCAGAAAATGATCGAGAGCACCACGACGATCGCCGTGATCAGCTCCGGCCGCTTGAAACTCCCCAAAGCTTTCAGACGATCGCGCGCGAAGGCCGGCGATGCGTCAAGCGGCGCCTCCGGACGCAACACAAATTGATTTCCAATCAGAATCAGGATGCACAACAGAAGCGTCGGGAAAGTGATCACCTGCGCGTACCCGAGCCAGCTCAGTGGCAAATGTTTCACGTCGAACGCCGCCGCGACAATCGGCCCATCCAGTGAGCCGTACAGGAACGCGAGCCCCGGAACCACCGCCATCTCCACCGTGGTCAGCACGATCAGAGCCGCCCCGCGGCTGCGATTCGCCAGTCCCAACGACTGCACCAGCGCCCAGGCAATCGGCACCATGATGGCGGTGCGCACCGTCATCGAAGGAATTCCCAGCGCCAGCACAAAACCAATGACGAAAAACGCGCTAAGAATGCCCGAGTAAGTTCCCGGGAAGAGCGAAAGGATGTAGTAAGAGAGCCGCTCCGCCAGCCCCGTCTTCTTCATAGCGAAGCCGTAGAACAAGACGGTGACCAGCACCCAAAACGGCGGCAAGCCAAAGCCGCTGAGCGCCAGTGGCGGCCGCACTCCGGCGATGATCAGCAGCCCCATCATCAAGACGGAGGCCACCCCGTTGTTCATCACCTGGAAGGCCCACAGGATCGCCGTGAACACCGTGATCGCCAGCACCAACTGCGCTCGGTGCGACAGCCCTTCCAGCGGCGGCAGCAGCGCGATGACGACTCCGGCCACGATGGCCAGCGCCAGCCATACCCACTTCAACTTGGTTTTCGGGAGAGTGCCGACGGTCGTGGTCGCGGTAGTCACGTCTGTCTATATTAGTTCATGCCCGCTCTCCCTGGGCGGTCTGCATGCTCTTCTCCAGCCGGTCCAAAGTTCGCATGGCGGACAGGCACTGCCCCACGCTGGCATTCGGCTCGCGGCCTTCTTTAATCGCCGCAAAAAATTCACGATCCTGCAGCTCAATGCCGTTCATCGAAACATCCACTTTGGAAAGGTCCACTTGCTTCTGCTCTCCATCGACCAGATCGTCATAATGAGCCACGTAAGTTCCGTTGTCGCAAATATAGCGGAAGAAAGTCCCCTGCGGCCCCTTGTTGTTGAACGATAGCGACAACGTGCAGACCGCTCCCGATGGAACCTTCAGGATGATTCCCATATCCATCGCGATCCCCAACTGCGGATGCATCGGCCCTTGCACAGCTTGCGCCAGCGAGGCCGTTTCGCCGGTTTGATATTGGAAAAGATCGACAGTGTGACAAGCATGGTGCCACAGCAAATGATCCGTCCAGCTTCTGGGCTTGCCGGCCGCATTCATATTTGTACGCCGGAAAAAATAGGTCTGCACGTTCATCTGCTGGATCTTCAGCTCCCCAGCTTTGATGCGCTTATGCACCCATTGATGGCTAGGATTAAAGCGCCGCGTGTGTCCCGCCATCGCCACCACGCCGGTTTCCTTTTGCACCCGCACCAGGCGTTCCGAGTCCGCCAGCGAATCCGCCATCGGAATCTCCACCATCACATGTTTGCCCGCGCGCATGCACTGCTCCGCCT
>Ga0105242_10004513_pt1 | contig 10808 bp, 5 predicted proteins | sample KBSM24metaG_FD_81521 | JGI IMG/M metagenome (GOLD analysis project Ga0105242, IMG submission 81521) | Miscanthus rhizosphere microbial communities from Kellogg Biological Station, Michigan, USA - KBS M2-4 metaG | ecosystem: Host-associated > Plants > Roots > Rhizosphere > Soil | place: Michigan... | reverse complement strand
GGCTGGCTGATTGGCGGCGGCATCGAGTACGGATTCAAGGCGCATTGGACTGTCAAGCTCGAGTACGACTATCTCGCACTCTCAAGTTGGAATTCGGCCACGGTCCCGGTGGTGGGATTGAACCGCGACGTTCAAATGATCAAGGCCGGCATCAACTATAAGTTCGAGAGTGGCTTACCTGCCGTGGCCGAGGTGACCGAGCGGTCGAAATATTCACACGAGCCTTCAGAAGACAAAGACTTGCAGAAGGCATCACAGAACCCGATTGCTGATCTCGTCAGCGTGCCGTTCCAGAGCAACACCAATTTCAACTCGGGGCCGTTCAACCGCACGCAGGAAGTGCTCAACATTCAGCCAGTCGTGCCGATGCACCTGAATGAAGACTGGAACGTGATTTCGCGCACCATTATTCCACTGGTGAGCCAGCCCGATCCGCGCATAGACAGCAGCACCAATGGCATTGGCGACATTACCCAGTCGTTGTTCCTGTCACCGGCACATCCGGGTCCTCTGATCTGGGGCGTTGGCCCGGTCTTCACTGCTCCATCCGCGAGTGATCCTATTCTCGGAACCGGCAAAGTCCTGTTCGGTCCGACGGCTGTCTTCCTGATGACGCCGGGACATTGGGTGCTCGGTGTGTTGCTCAACAATCAGTGGTCGGTCGGCGGCAATCCGTTGCGACCCGCCGTGAACACCGGGCTCGCCCAGCCATTCGTCAATTACAACATGGAGCACGGCTGGTACTTGACCTCGTCACCCGTCATCACCGTGAACTGGCTTGCGGCATCCGGTGAGAAATGGACCGTGCCGGTCGGCGGTGGCTTCGGTCGCGTGTTTAGAGTGGGTGGTCAACCGGTAAACGCGCAAATCCAGGCCTTTTACAACGTGGAGCGTCCTACCGGCGCATCAGATTGGCAATTGAGGTTTGATGTCGCGCTTCTGTTCCCGGTGAAATAACGCAGCTTCAAATGGTGAGAATGTCCGCTAGTGACACTTAGCGGACAATCCGACAGCCCCCGCATTTGTCCGCTTACTGAAGCTGGAAGCTTTTGTCGTGCTCCAAATGAAGTTTCCCTGCACGGCTATTTAGTGATCATACGCGTGGTTGACGGGGGTGCCTCGCCAGGGGCCGCCGGTGAAATGGCGAAAGTAAGCCAAGCGTTCCAGCCGTCCGGCCGGTTCTCGGCGGCGAATTCTTTATAGCCTTTGATGTTTATGTATCCCTGCCAATCTTTGCTCAGTGGAATGACGTAGCCGATCTGTGGTCCGATACCGACCACGCGCGACTCGAAGCAGCCGACGCGGTTGCCTGAGCCGCTGTCGCAGGACAGTTGATTGTACCAATAGCCAACGACTCCGACCTGCCATTGCTTGGTCACGAATTGCGATGCAGCCCAGTCCAGATGCATGTCGATACCTTTCTGATACTGGGTGTGCTCGTTCTCGAAATTGTAGGTGAAGCCGAGTGTTGCCGAAAATTCGCGCCCGGTCTTCTGGTTGAAGTAGGTATAGGCGCCACCGGCATCGATCGCGTTGTGGCCGATGCCAAGGTTGGCAATTCGCGTCGGATCATACCGTCCGGTCGTCAGATTGCCGGTTAGATACGTCATGAAATTATTGACGCCGAAATTCCACCGCAGCGAAGCCATCGGGGCCAGATCGCCGATGCCGGTAATTGCTTCTGTGAGGCTACGCCCAATCGTAAATCCCGGACCACCCAAGCCCAAGTTGCCCATTATTGTCGCGTCGACGCTACTCTCGATTCGTCCATAGGGGATCGCGACGGTGACGTTGGCCTGGCCGCCCAAGACCGGCGTCGCAAACGTGTAGCCGGGTGCCGCGAGATACAATGGCTCGGCGCTACCGTGAACGTTCGCATTGAAGTTTCCGTTGAAGTTTACATTGATGTTGCCGAGAGGCACCTGCTTCGCGAACGCGACGTTGCCGCCGGCAGAAACCTGCGAATAATACAGAACATTGGCGAATGAAAATCCGGGGACCTGCGGGGCAGCTGTCAGACTGCCGAAGAAACCCGGCACCCAGAAGCTCACGCCGCCTTCATCAGCACGAGAACTCGTGGCAAGAGAAACGACAACGGCTCCAGCAATTGGTAATGCGACAATGCCGGCAGCAACCTTCCGCCGAACAAACGACGACCGCCAAAACTCTTCAGTGAAAAACCGGGACAGAGCGCCCCTCGCCACCTTCATTAGTCGCCCCTAACGGTATGATTTTTTTGATCATACCCGGCGGCGGATGGCCGACTATATCCAAGCCTTCGCTGGTAAGTTCAATTTCTGAATCACGTGGCCTTCCTGCCACAAGGGCCATTGGTCCTAGGTACTCGGATAAAGCAGATGTCGGCAAATCTTGCACCGAAACAGTGTCGCGCCGGTGAATCTGGGACTCTGATGTCCGCTTCTGACCCAAAGCGGACATCCAATTTGGAGATCTTCTCAGGGCATCCTTTGTTTCCCTTTGGTCCAACGACCGGTCTCATTGAAACCATTGAAAATTGGGCCTCAGGGCGGAATTACGCCAACGGTATCCGCGCAAAGCGTGACTAAGCGCGACAGGCTGCATGAACGGCCAAGTCAGCCTGCCCGTGTCGCACTGCCCCTTAGCAACGTACAAGCAGTGACGGTTCGAATGGGTTCGTGACCAACTCAAAAAAGAAGGCATCAGCATCCCAATGCCTACAGGTAACTGATTTTAATAAGCGGCCCCGGGGGCACAATCTCCGGGGCCGCTCATCGCAGCCATTCCTCGAGCGGCCGGGACTAGCGCGGACTTGCATACACCTTTATAGAACGTGCCGTTCTCGGCGCGCGTCGGCACCCGATGTCCGCTTTCGGGGGTTAAGCGGACACAAATCAATCCACGAAAAGTCCTTGAACCGCGTCGCACTGTGACGCCCCGTCTTCGCCATAGTTAGGGAATGGATTAATGACAGTTGTTCATTCAGGGACGAACATGAGGTCATCACTCGCGACGCTCGAACCGACAAAGTCCGCCGCCAAATACAGCGTGCGGACCCGCTGCCCGCAGTGCGGGCGTAAGCACATAACTGTCTTTCGGTTGCGGCACGTATCCGATAGCTTTTTCGCGCAGTTGGGGCACTTCTTCCGCTACGCTAGGCACTTCGATTTCCAGCGGTTGCGCTGGTGCGCAAACTCGGGGCAACACCCGAACTGGAGCGCTTCTTAAGCTGCCCTGATAGCTGACCGCGTCGGATGCACAACTCTGACTACTATCGAGAGCACGCGGCTGAGTATCGAAAACTCGCTGAAGCCGCAGACAACCCGGCCGCCTGCTTTTGACCCAAAGCGAACACGGCATTTACACTGGCGAACGCTCGCCTTCTCTCAGCAGCGAATCATATTTATCGTTTGATCTTTGCCGTCAGTCCCAGGAACCGTTACGGCCTGCGCGGCACAGCCGGGCCGATAACTTACCGGCGGAGGAATTGGTTCAGGAGGGGTAGCAAAGAGATTGGGCGGATATCGGTGTGCCCAATCCCAGGGAAAATCGTTTTTGTATGTGTAGGTGAAATCGCCTGATATCGAGCCCGTCGGTTGCGCGACCTCTACGTTGGGTATGCCATTCGATGGCCCCCCGAAGAAGCCCCCGGTTGTCGGGAAGAAAGCCCCTCCATTGCGACCGATGCGGTGATGCGGCGAGCGGGTGACCGATGGATGGGAAGTCGAATGCATCGAAACAGAACTTCCACCTTGGGCTGCGCCTGACTGACCGAACGCTTGGTTGGAGGCAAGGACAAGCGCCACGCTGATAGACATTGTGAAGGCCGCACATACTTTATACATCATGGCACGCCCACTAATTCGCAGGGTTACAGAGCAACATCCAAACCCATCCTAGGCCGGGCCATTCGAGCCCGCCAACGTATAATTAATCATTAGTTAAGACGTAATCTTAACTGCACCGGCGGGATGATTAATGTCTGCTCTTGGCACAAAGTGGACATCGAAGAACTACCCATCAATGTCTGCTTCGATCCCTGCTCCGATCCGACATCGTGTCAGCTGAATTTCAGCTTCGATGGAAAGGCGGGCCCGTTTGACGCCTTTGCATTTCTGACGACCCAACCAGGTGGTACCGGGCCCGCCGACCCTGCCGCTGCAATTTTTTTACCCGCCCGGTCCCCCGGTATACCCACGCGGTCCGCCGAGTAACTTCTCGGGACCGATCTTTGCCTTTGACGATGCGGTGCAGATCGGTACCTGGGAGGTCACGCTCCACGACGCAACGCCTTTACCCGCCGCTCTCCCGCTCTCCGCCATCGGCCTCGGCGCGTTGGGCTTACTCGGCTGGAGAAGGAAGAAAAATCAGCAACAGCACTCGCTGCTTGATTGGAACACCAGATGACATTCCGCAGAGACCGCCGCGAGGCGGTCTTCCTGTTTTATGCATGCCTTAGCCGAAATGCGTCTCGATTTTGATCACTTCAAGGTTGCGACGTACACGGTGCCGATACCCGAACTGAATTCGGCGGAGGTGCACGTTTGCTCGTAGTAATCTACAGCACCATGGTCATCATGATGGGGTACAACCCCCGGCGTCAGGTCGGTTTCGATCATTCCCCAGCTCCAGTAATGGAAGGTCACCTTGCCGCCGACTTCTGTCACCGGCGGGACGACGACCACCGCATGTCTTTGAGTACGTATGGCGGTTTTAAAGAATGCTCCCTTTCCAACCAGGATTATGTCTGCGTCTGCTGTCTGGTTCGTGAGAGCGGAAGAATTCGCACCAATGTCCTTGATTGTGAAAAGACCCGTACCTTCAAGAATGTCCTTGATGTTCTTTGCGAGCACTGCTGGTGAGGCGTCTTCTGGTTTTTCGATCCCAGATGAAAAAAACCCCGGCGGCGACATTGCGTTCTGGATTGCCAACAGCAGAATGAAATCGACCGGATTGACGTCCAGTGTTTTCGCGTAAGCGGGAACGTCGTAGCTCTGAATTTCCTTGGTCATCTTTATTTCCAGGTCTTTGATTTTGCCTTTCCCCCTGCTCGCCAAAGCGTTGCAAAAATCCGCCATGGTCTCAGGCGTCCGTTTGAATAGAACAATAAGACAGGCCGCCGCCAGGCAATAAGGGCTATTGCCTTGTTTGAATGATTTAGGATTGCCAAGCAATTCTATGATGCGATCGCACCAGGCTTTTTTGTCGAGGCCTTTCCAGGATGGAGTTGAATCCTCGTCCATGTAGCCGCGAACAGCGGCCTGCGCGTCGCCTATCTTTTGCCCGCCAGGCGAAGCGCCAAGCAAGCTTAAGATAAAGGCTTCGAAAGCTTCGCCAGGAGTCATCGGTCGCTCGTGTTAGGTCGCTTCTTCGTTACAAAGACTCCGATCGCCTGGGATCGGACGTGGTCTCACGGGGTAGTGCAAGCCGGCGCTGCAGAACCGCGGACACAGCGCCGAGTTTCGCGCCGGCGCTGGTTTTGCGCTCGGTTACTGCTTTCTTCGCCAGGTCGGCGAGTGTTTTTCGTTGCTCCACGCTGAGCACGGGATGTTTTGGTTTTGGCTTGAGATGCGCGGGCTCGACAGTCGTCTGCCTTGGCGGAAAAACAGCGGGCCGGCTGTGCTCGCCATCCTTTGGGGGCGTTACCTTTGCCGGCGCCTCGGCGATGAAGGTTGCTGTGCGTGTGAGCTTTGATCCATCGGATGCAATGACGGTCACCGAGATTGCGTTTGGCCCGGCGTGACATTCATTAAGGCCGAGTTCCGTACCGAAGGTGATGGTGGTGCGCGGCGACTGGTCGAGCACGTGCGCAATATCAATGTCATTGAGATGTGCTCCCGGCTTCTTCGAGATGGGGCTGCCCGGGAGGCCGCCTGTTGCAGGCTTGAGACCTCCCGATTGCGGCAGGCCTGCCAGGCGAACTCCCCGGACCCGTGTGCCGGGATCAAAAGCCGAGGCCAGACTTGTCGGTGATTGAGGCGAGGCTCGCTTGCCAATGACCGCGTCCGCACGCCATGGCGATGCCGAGGTGCGACGCGCCACTGAAAGCGGCGCCGGAGCGGAGACGGGGCCTTTGGCCGTCCGCGCCTGAATAACAGGTTTGCCGGCGACGCTGCCGACATCGCGCGCTTGTGAGATCGTCTGTGCCAGCGATCCAAAAGAGGCTGCTCCCGCGACCATCGAATTGAGTTTGTCGGCGAGGGCGGGACGCGTTTCGATGGCAAATCGCGCGGTCGCGAGCTCGACCCCGTTTAAATGAACGAAAAACCGCGCCGGACCTTGAGTAAAATCGACAAATTCCGCGGTCGCATCGTCAAGTACAATGCGCAGCGGCACGATGTCGTTGTAAACCCCGGCGTGCGCAGGTGAGGCAATCGAGACGTCTTTTGGCGCTCCTGTCACTGCCGCTGTTTCAGCACGCAAAGCATCGGCGTTGGATTTGACGCCTTTTTGCTCGTTGGTCTTTGCCGCGGCCTCAAGCTCCTTTTCCAGCCAGGAACGCAGATTGGCGGCTGCCTGTTCAATTGCCAATTCGAAATCGGAGGTCGCTGTCAGCACCTGACGCACAACTCCGACGAAAGTTGAGATCGGCAGCTCAATGCGGCCCAGGTTTACATGCACCGTGTGCGAGCGCATGACGACGCTCGGCGGCAAAAGCTGCACCTCGGGCAATGAATAGGTGAAATTGAATCCGACGTTGAAGCCTGGATCGCCACCGTTAAAGCCGGCCCGAATGAGTGTTTCGATATGGTCGAGAATGATCTCGGTGACGCCGCTCGCGAGCGCGGTAGAGGGCGGCATCTGCCGGATGTCGTCCAGCATGTCCGAAACGTTGCTCGCCACCGAATCGATTGCGTTGAAGATCGGCGTTGCGAGGTCGTGCGCGGCCGCGCGAGTAAGCGATCGCGCCGAATCGCGGGCGGCGTTCCTTAAGTCGGCGGGGATCGCGTGGTAGACCGGATTCTGATCCAGGACAGCGGAAAGCTTGTCAACAAAAGCGTCACCGAGATTGCTCTTGATGGCGCTTCGGCGGGATGCATTCCCAATTGCCGCGAACGCTGATGCGAGCTGGCCAAGCGCATCGTTCATGGCCTTCGCCGCGGCGTCGGCAGCCGCGAGAATTTCGAGGCCAATTTCCGCCAGCCGCTGTTCTGCTTCGGCAAGCGCGCGTCCTGCTTCTGCCATCCACGCGCGCACCGCGTCGGAAGCAGCCTGCAACGCGTCGCCGATCACCTGGAGAAAGCTCGAGGCAAAGAGATCAAGCGTACCCAAGGCAAAAGCGATAAAACGTTCGGACAGAAGGTCAAATGTCCGTTGCGCGAGCTGCGCCGCTGCCTCAGCATTGGGAACGAATGAGTCGTTCGCGAGCTGGTCGACGAATGCGGGGCCGCCGGCTGGCGGGATGGGATCGAGAACGGTGAAGCATAAAGTGCGGATCTCGGTACGCTCGGCGTCTGTGTAGGGCGCGAGCGTGCGCCCGACCAGGCGCAGGAAGTCCGCGGCCCGATCGGCTGCAAGATCCACCGGTAATTGCGATATTTGTGCAAATTTTTCTGCGATGCCGTTCGAGCGCACGTTTGCGGCAACAGTCTCAAGCACGGCCTGGGTTTGCTGCTGCGTATAGTGTTGCAGCACATCCGAGGTAACCACGAGAGTTCGGCCGAGCAGCTTGAGAATAATGCCCGACAAGGCCTCCGTGGCCGCGCTTTGTCCGACAGAACCGGAAGCCCAGTTCAGCAGCAGGTCGGCACAGGTATCCAGCGCGAAATCAAGGCCAGGCCGCAGGACTTCATTGAGATAGAGCAACGCGTCCGGCGATGCCGCCAGCGCCGTGCGCGCCACGGGCATCGCCTGCGCGTCGACGACGTCATTGATAAGGCCTTGCAGAACAGAAAGAAGATCGCGAAGCGTCTGTTGCGCGTCTATTGCCCCGGTCGTGGCGTCGGGCACCGCTCCGATATTCTGCAGGACTTTTGCGGCGACAGCCGCTGATGTTGCGCCAAATAGACCCTGGAATTTGTCCAGGTAGGGCTTGCATTCGGGCACAACTGTTTCGAGCAGGTCGATGCTGCCTGCCGTCACAAGATAAGACACCGCGTGCTGGAGACCCCAGCCGCCCGAAGGTCTGGTGACGCCGAGCCCCGAAGCAAGCTCATTCGAGATTGGGCCTGGTGGTTGCGCCGTCGGCGTGCCGGAAAAAGGCGTGTGCGTCTGTTGTGGAGGCAGGCCCACGACACTCAAGGATGCGTCTGCGCGCGTTGCGCGTTTGGTTGCAACGAGCATGAGCTGCATGGCGCACCAGGCTGCCGTCATGGCGCGGATGACGTCCGGCGAAGGATTGGTTCCGGCGAAAATCTTGCTCACCAGGCTCGTGATGTCAGCGATTGCGTCAATCCAGAACTGCTGTGTCGCGGGATCGCTGACGTCGAACAGATTTTCCGGGCGGCTGCGCAGAAGAGCGACCAACGTGTCACGTTCCGGCTTGATGCGCGCCTGTCCCGCGGCATCGAGCGCGGCGATACGCGGGGCCAACGCGGCCTGGAGTTGGCGGATTCCCGCGACAATGAAATTTCGCAACAGATAACGTTGGCTTTCTTCGAAGACCACCGCGATGGCACGGCCGGCGAGCGCTGCGGCGCCTTGCGCGTTCTGCGGCGGTTGCGATTTTGCGATAAAATCGCCGACGTCGTAGCCAAGCCGGAAAGCGATTTTAAAGAGCGGCCGCGCCACATCGAGCGCGGCGGTCAGATCCGGGCCGGCAGCGGACCCGAGCCGCAGGACGACTTCATTGAAGACGCCATCAACCACGAGGTCGACCGCATTGGCATAGAATCGCGAAAAATCACGCAATCCGGCGCGCGCGAAGAGTCGTACGCCGGCCCCTGCCGCGAGACCCAAACCTGCGCCGGCAACGATGTTGAAGCCCGGCTTTGTCCCGCGCGCGGAATTCTCGATCAGTGTGCCTACGATCGTCGCATAGGCTTGTGCTTGCGCCGATGCGGAGACCTTGGCGAAGACGCCGGCCGTGAGATCCACCTCTTCGAGAAAAAGAATCAAGAGGCGTATCGGTACGCCTTGATCGCCAATGACTTCCTGCGCGAGCTCGATAAAACTGCCGATCGTGAGGCCAAGGCCCGCCTGGATGCCCGCGGCGGCTTCTGCAACCGCCTGGACGCGTACGGCGGCGCCGGCTTCATCGAAAAGGTTGAGAGGAAGCTGGACCTGGACTGCAACGCGTGCTTCTGCGCTGGCGCGACCCGTTACTTGCGCGGCGATGAATTTGGCAAAAGCGGCGTCGACTTCGGCCAGGGCGGAGATACCGACCTCAAGGTCGTAGCCGCGTTTGACGCTTGCGCCGGCGGTGAACTCCGAGTCGACTTTGCCATCGGCGTTGCCCCAGTCGGTTGCCGCCGATGCTGACGCCTGAAAGAGTTTCTGGGTGAAGTCGACCCTGGGCATGCTTCCCCCTCGGCACGCGCACGGGTGATCGGATTTAAATTATTGCAGCCAGCATGCCGTCGCCCGTTAAAGGACATTAAAAACGAAAATGCCGGAATTCGAAAGGTGATGTGCAGATTTCAAAGGGATGAGCGGAGCCAATAAATAGAAATCGCATGTGACATCCGGATGACGCGTGCCTCATTCGCCTGGGCACGCCGGTATTCCGTCACCTCTTGGTCGGTTCGGGCGATCTGGCGCGCACGGTCGTGGTCTAACCGAAAATCTGATCATTCGGAGAGACCGCCGCGAGGCGATCTTTCTGTTTTTGCTTCATGTCCGCTATTGCCACTTAGTGGACATCCCTCGTTGCGTCGCACATGTCCGCTTTCGGGGTAAGAGCGGACATGAATAACCGAGCTAGCCAAGATGACGCGACTTCACGCCCAGAGTGGCCAGCCTCCCCCGAAGTGCACAAAAATTTCGCTTGTGGGATTCAGTCAACCGGCCGCGAGGGCAATGGGGGGAGGTAGGGAGCTGTACGCAAGGGATGAATAGTGCGCTTGCCATTCCTTGCTGGTGCTGTCTGGAGCGGGATCATTAAACGAAATCGCGCGCAATGCTTACGCGCTGCTTACCTGACCGGCGCGCTAGAGGGGACGCTGCATCCAAGCTATTGAATTTATGGTGGGCGCGACAGGGATCGAACCTGTGACCCCTACCATGTCAAGGTAGTGCTCTTCCGCTGAGCTACGCGCCCTTAAGCCAGGATTGATCTATCGGCTCCAAACCGGCGAGGCAAGACCACTCAAAATCATCACGCGGCCAGCATTTTCTGCACTTCGGTCACGAGTTCGCGCAGATGGACCGGTTTGGACAACACCTTGGCCTGCTTGGGCGCATTGGAATCCGCATTGAGCGCGACCGCAGCGAAGCCAGTGATGAACATGATCTTGATGTCTGGGTCGAGTTCGGCCGCTCTGCGGGCGAGCTCGATGCCGTCCATTTCCGGCATGACGATATCGGTCAGCAACAATTCGAACGGTTCCTCGCGCAGCCTATGATAGGCCGAGAGGCCATTGTCATAAGAGGTCACGTCGAAACCGGCATTTTGCAGCGCCTTGACCAAAAAGCGCCGCATATCGGTGTCGTCTTCAGCCAGGAGGATTTTGGACATAACCACTCAACACCACCACTCAACGCCCGGCCGCCGTTGGGCCGTCTCAGCCAGCTCATTAAGACTTATGCCCGGTAAACAACGAGTGAACCAAAAGCATGGCTTGGCTTTGTGGCCCAGCCATGAACAATAGACGGTATAACGAGGTGTTAAAGCCTGCCCGACCCCACGGTATCCAAATCTTCCTATGGCCTGTATTTCATGAGCGAAATCC
>Ga0105242_10004510_pt1 | contig 10810 bp, 5 predicted proteins | sample KBSM24metaG_FD_81521 | JGI IMG/M metagenome (GOLD analysis project Ga0105242, IMG submission 81521) | Miscanthus rhizosphere microbial communities from Kellogg Biological Station, Michigan, USA - KBS M2-4 metaG | ecosystem: Host-associated > Plants > Roots > Rhizosphere > Soil | place: Michigan... | reverse complement strand
CACCTTCGAGTGGACGTTCGCCAACGCAGCGAACGCGGCAGGGGCCGCCGGAAAGCCGGTGATCGTGCTGGATCGGCCCGACCCCATCCGCGCCGACCGCATCGAAGGAAACATCCTCGACACGGCCTTCGCGTCGCTCGTCGGGCAGCACCGCGTCGCCCTCCGCTACGGTTTGACCGTCGGCGAATTGATGCGCTTCCTCACCGGCACAAAACGCATCAACGCGAAGATCACGGTCGTCCCGATGAAGAATTACCGACGCTCGATGTGGTTCGACGAGACCGGAATCCCACGCGTGAACCCATCGCCGAATCTGCGCTCGCTCGAGGCGGAGATTCTCTATCCCGGAACGGTCCTCTTCGAAGGAACCACGGCTACCGAAGGTCGAGGCACCGACTCGCCGTTCACTCTGATTGGCGCATCGTGGCTCACCGACAACGCAGCCCTCGCCGCCGAGCTCAATGCGAAACGGCTGCCGGGCGTCCGTTTCGACACGGTGACACGGAAGATCGACTCAGGCTACAAGTTCGGCGGGCAAACGATTCCGATGATTCGCGTCAGCGTCACCGACCGGAACGCCGTACGTCCCGTGGAGCTGGGAATTCGCATGCTGCGAGCGATGTACGCCCGGCATCCGCAAGACTTCCAATGGCGACAGCGGCAGATCGATCGCCTCGCCGGCACCGACCAGTTGCGCGCGGCCGTCGAGCAGAACACGGTCGATGCGCTGATCCGTCGGTGGAACGCGGACGCGGGCAGGTTTGCGGAGATGGCGAAGCCGTTCTTGATCTATCAATAGCTGGGCTGCTCTCGCGTCGGCCAATAGATCGAACGACGGATGACCGGCTAAACCGTCGCGCCAAGGCAGGTCCGTTCAGTCCATCCCCTCCGTTTGTTGTCCGTATCAGAGTGTTTTAAGCCGGCGACGGTCTGGTGATGCTTGGTGGTCGTGATTCGTATCTCGACCACGCGGGCGCGACGAGACCATGGACAGTTGGAACAATTAGATACGGACAACAAACAGGAATTGAACGGCTGAACGGAGCCAAATTACGGACTCTGATAATTCGGATTACCCGTCTTCTCACTCCTCGGCACGATAAAGCACTGCATCGCCCCGTACGGATCCGGAAACACGGGGTACTTCCCTGTCGGGAATAGGTTGACACCCGTCGCCGCATACCGACGAAGATCACCGAGCCGCTGCCCCGTGAGATAGAAATCGTATGCACGCTGCCACCGGAACTCGGCGAGCAGCTCATTGCCTGACAGGTTCACGGCAGCCTTGCCGCCGACCGCGCGACGTGAGTTCACGAACGCCAGCATCGCCGCGTTCGCACCGTCGGCCTCGATCAGGTCGTACTTTGCTTCCAGACCACTGGCGAAGCGGATGTTGCTGGTGATGTCGATGATCTGCGTCGGATTGGTCGCCACCCATCCGCTGTATTGCGACGGACGGAACGGAACCCAGATCGGATTCGAGTTCAATCCGGCGCGCGATGCCGTTGGTTGCGGCAAGCGTGGATCGTTGAGCCCCTGGAAGGCCGGCGTCATGCTCAACCACGCGCCCGTCGTGCGCACCGCGGAGTTCACGATGTTGTTCTCGCGCACCGAATTCGCCGAATAGTAGGCGAGCTTCTCGTACGTATCGGGCACCAGCGCGGCGTACGTCTTGGACTGCGCGAAGGCGTTCATCTTGAGGGCGGCACGAGCGGCGCCCACGCGTGCCATGTTGATGATGTCGTTCGCCGCGGTTACCGTCGCCGCCGGCGCGCCCGCCGACGCAGCGGTGGCGACGGCAATCGCACTGTCGAAGTGGGCTATGGCGCGCTTGAACAACTCGGCCGGCGCCAGCGCGGCGCTCAGCGCCACCGGTGCGTCGCAGTAGCCCTCGCCGAGCAGCACGTACGAGTAGCCGCCGTAGGCGAAGACCCGCGCCACGTTCAGGCTCTTGCCGTAGCCCGCGCCAAGAATCTTCTGAAGACGAACGAGACCGTCATCAGCCGACGCACGCGCCCGAGACAGGTTCGAGAATACATCGGTCGTCTGGTCGTTGAGATCGTCGAAATTGTGCAACGAGGTTTGCCGCACCGATACGTTGGTGTGATCGGTAAACGTCTCGTCGGCCATCACACCCGACCAAAGAGTGTAGAACCCGTAGGCATACTGGAACTCGCCGATCACACCGTTCACCACGAACTGCTCGAGCGCCGGATCAGTGAGCTGCCCTTCGTCGAGCGCGCCAGGGTTGGTGACGGTAAGGATCCTGTCGCACGCCGCGAGCGAGATGCAAAGTGCTCCAACGGCCGCGCGCATCATTGCCAATGAGGTCTTCATATTAGAAGCCCACCGTGAGTGAGGCCGAGTAGCGTCGCGTCATCGGCACGGTCCACGAGTCATTGCGATTGAACGTCGAAACGCCGTTGAAGTTCACCTCGGGGTCGGCGCCGCCGTATTTCGTCCAGATCTTGAGGTTGTGGCCGGACACGCCGAACGACGCGCGATCCACGTATTTCTTGGCCCACTGGACCGGCAGGTCGTAGGTGAGCGACACGTCGCGCAACTTGAGGAAATCGGCCTGCTGAATGTGCAGGTAAGTTTGCGACGCGAACTGCCGGACCAGTACTTCGTCGGGGTTGGCGTTCGGATCGACCGTCTCCCACGAGACGCCGGCGCGGTCGCGGCGCCAATCCTTCACGTTGAACTGGTAGTGGCCGGCCTTGTAGTCGAAGAGAATGTGGCCGTGCAGTCGTTGCATCAGCGTCGCGTCGCTGGTGAACGACATCTCACGCGTCGGCACCGACGGACCCATGTACACGCTTGCGGTATCGAGCACCGGACGTCCGGCAACCTTCACAATCGTGCCGTCGGCGTTGCGCTGCACTCGCTGCGCCCACATGGCGCCGAGCGGGTAGCCCACCTGGTAGCGTTGCGAAGGCGCGTACGAGCCGAAAATGATCGGCGCACGGTTGTCGCCGAACGACACCAGCTCGTTGCTGTTCGTCGCCAGCGAGATTCCCGTCTCGAGGTTGAGCGAGCGACGTTGAATGAGCGTGAGATTCAGCTTGGCTTCGAGGCCCTTGTTGGAAATCGTGCCGAGGTTCACGAGCTGATTGCCGACGAACCCGGTCGAGGGCGCCGCTGCCACCTGCATCAGTGCGTCCTTCGTCGTTTTCGAGTAGTACGTCAGATCCAGGTTGACCCGCCGCTCGAGCGCGCTCGTCTCGAAGCCAAGTTCGATCTCCGAACCGCGCTCCGGTTTGAGATCGGGATTTCCCACCGACCCGTACCGCAGCGCGGAAGACGTTCCGGTCGGTGTAGTGAGAACCGACGATATGTACGTTCGTTGTGCGTCGAGGGGACCGGGAGCGTTGCCGGCCTGACCCCACGCGGCGCGAAGCCGTAAGTCGTTCACCATCGGCAAATGGAAGAACGGCTCTTCCGAGATCACGTACGACGCCGAGAGCTTCGGGTAGAACACGCGATTGAGCTTGGAGCCGAACGCGGAATTGTTGTCCATGCGCACCGCCGCCGTTCCGAACAATCGGTCGCGCCAGCCGAGCTGCTCCTGCACGTAGACGCCGAACGACTTCTGCATCGTGTCGCGCTCGGTGCTCGATGTCACCGCGGCCGACGACACCGATCGCACACCCGCCGCGCCGAGGTCCAGGCCGATCGCCTCCGTGCGACGATAAACGTTCGAGAGGTATTGCATGCCGAACGAGGTGTTCGATGTAACCGTCGACGTCAGCGTTCTCGTCGCCGTAGCGTCGTAGTTGATCGTCGCATCGGTGGTGAGCGGACGTCCCTCGGCGATGAATCCCTTCGAGTTGTCGAGATCGAGGCTGAAGCGCGCCTGGTACGGCACGCGCGGATCGGGCGCGTAGTACAGCTGCGCCGTGCCGACGTTGACGTCGAGCCCGACGCGAATACGATTCGTCAGCCACTCGACCGGCTTATACTCGGCGCTGGCGCCGCTGAAGAACCGGTTCGCCCACGTCTGGTTGTCGTAGATGTTCGCCAGTTCGGGGGTGATCGTGGAGTACTCCGGCCCGGCCGGGAACGCGTAGGTGCGTCCGGGTATGGCGAGATACGAGCTGATGATCATGCCCGCCGCGACGTTGTCATTCAGCGGCAGACGTATGTGGTTGTTGCTCAGGCCCAGGTTCGCCGTGAAGCTCAGCTTGTTCGTTGCGAGGAAGGTGAAGTTGCCGCGCGCGGAGTTCAGGTCGGAGAAGCTGTTGTAGTACACGCCTTCTTCCCTGTCCTGCGCCGCCGAGATATAGAACGTGGCTCGGTCGCCGCCACCGTTCGCTTCAACGGAGTATTTCGACAACCCGCCGGTGCGCAGCGCGCGTCCATCCGACATTGGGCGGAACGAGATGATGTCGCCGACCGCCTTCCCCTTGAATCCCGGCCAGGTGACCGTGTCGGCGATGCGCGCCGCCGTCGCGATCGCGTAGTTCACGGGACGGAGGCTCGCGTCCCACTCCGAGTTTCCGTTCTCGCCGCGAATACGCCAGCGAAGTTGTCCCGGGCGACCCTTCTTCGTGATGATCTGAATGACGCCGGCCGCCGCTTCGGCGCCGTAGAGCGTCGACGCCGCCGGTCCCTTGATGACCTCGATCGATTCGATGTCGGACGGGTTGATCGCGTCGAGCGCCGACGTCACTTGGCCGAACGTGTCGAATGATCCCTGCGAACGCTGACTGACGCGCACGCCGTCGAGATAGATCGTCGGCGAATTGCCGGCGTAGAGCGAGCCCGCGCCGCGCAAGCGGAAATTCGCCGCCGTGCCGACCGTTCCGGATCCGGGCATGAGCGTGAGTCCGGGCGTCTTGGCCTGGAGCACCTCGGTGATGTTCTCGACCGCGGACTGCTCGACCACTTCGGCCGCGGTCACCGTGGCCACCGAGTTTCCGATGGCGCGTTTTCGCGTGTCGCCGGTCACACCGGTGATGACGGTCGCGTCGAGCGTCGTCGCGCTCTCGCTCAGCGAGATCGTCACGTTCGCCGTGCCGGACGCATCCATCACGAAGCGCACCGTCCGCGGGCGATAGCCGATGCGCTTCGCGCTCACGTCGCGCGCGCTCGCCGGCACATTCGCGATACGGAAGCGTCCCGCCTCGTCGGTCTGCGTCGCCAGCGACGTACCGGGGAGCGTCACCTGGACGTTGCGCACCGGAGCGCTCGATGCGGCATCGAGCACGGTGCCGTTGAGTGTTCCGGTCTGTGCGGTGAGTGGCCGCGCGGTTGCGACGAATGCGACGAGCGTCAGCACGCGCACGAGCCCCCACGCGAACGTCGAGGGTCTAGCCGAGAACCATGTTGTCATGTGCTCCTCCGTACGGGCGCGTCGTGGCGGCCGTCGTCGATGATCGTTCGGGTGGAACGATGAGCGAGGATGCAGCAAAAGCAGGTGGTCGACGTTACCGGTCCGCTCTCCCGGCGGCAAGATGTCTACTGAGGCAGCCGGATACGATCGGGCAACGAGTCGAGCGGATAGTAGCGGTGGATGACGCTATCCCGCGTAACGATCACGACTCGGAACCCCGACGGGTCCGCCCCGAGTGGTTTGCCGACGGGTCCTGTCGTCACCATCTCGAGTTTTTGGTCGCGCGCGAGCGCGTTTCGGTGATAGTGACCGGCGAACACGTACCGCACGCCGGCATCGCCGAACAATTTCATTACATCACGGCGTTTCTCGACCGGCAAGTTGAAGTACTGATCCGGTTCGTCGACGCTGGCGAGAAACCAGGGGTGATGCTGAAAGACGATGACGCGTCGCTTCGCGGCTCGCGCGTCGGCGATTGTCTTCTCGAGCCACCGTTCCTGCGCTGCCGCTTCAGTCGGCGCGAGGTTCGGTTCCTTGAACAGCGACGAGTTGATGACGACGCCGAGGACTCCGTTGCGCTCGAATGTGTAGTAGTCGGGCCCGTAGATGGCGCGGTACGCCGCGACACTTTGTGGACTCTCGGGCAGCGCGAGGTCGTGATTCCCGGGCACGTTGTACAGCGGAATGGAGCGGTCGAGCGTCGAGGCCACGCGTCGATACTCGGCGATCTGAGCGCTGTCGCCCTGTCGGTTCGTCAGATCGCCGGTCACGACGACGAACGCCGGGCGCAACCGATTCGCGGCGTCGATCGCGCGCGTGAAGTTGGCCGTCTCCTGCAGGAATCCCCCGTTCGCCGTGAACATCCCGAACTGCGGGTCGGACATCTGGATGAAGAAAAAGGACGACGGGCGAGGGGCGATGGGCGACGGGTGGCAGGCGGTGAGGAACGCCGCCAGCAGTGTCGCGAGGAGTGCGAATGCTCGCCCGAACGGCCAGGCTCTCATGTATTAGATGCGAAAGGACGCCGCGCTCGCGTGAGGCGAGAGGCTGCGCGAGATTATGGCTGCCATTCACGCGAAAGGCCACATATGCGTCGCGGGTGCGTCACGTTTGGGTACGGCATCGTTTCACTGCTGAGCCTCGCCGGCGCGTGTCGAACGCCGCCGGCCGGGCAAGCCGGCCCGTCGATCGGGGGCCGCGCAGTGAAGTCGCTGGCGCCAGGGGTTACGTATCAGCATTGGGTCGATTCGACGGGACCCTTCGTCATCTATCTCGTGACGGTCGATCTCCGGCGCGCCGACATCGAGCTCCGCCACGCACGCGCGAAGGATGCGCTTCGCGGCCGGGAAAAACCGAGCGAGATGGTCAAGCGAACCGCGGCCGGCGGATCGACCGTGCTCGCCGCCGTCAACGCCGACTTCTTCAACCTCGCGACCGGCGAAAACGAGAACAACCAGGTCATCGCCGGTGAATGGTGGAAGGGACTCAAGGTCACCGATTCGCCGTACGACACGTACGACAATGCACACATCCAGTTCGGGATCGACGCCGCGCGTCGGCCGTTCATGGATCGCTACCTGCTCGACGCGAAGGCCATCGCGCGCGGCGTTGGCACGCCGATCGTGACGCTCAACTTCAACCCGTCGGGCAATCCGGAAGGCACCGCGTTCTACACGTCGCGCTACGGCGCCAGGACGCCGCGCGACACGACGCGACAGACCGCCGAGGCGGTGCTGCTCGCCGCCGGACGGCGTGGCGATACGCTGCTCTACGTTCGTCGCGGGCCGGTGTCGCGGTCGTCCGGCTCCGCGATTCCTACAAATGGTGCCGTGCTCGCGGCGTACGGTCCCGGCTCTCGGCTTCGCGAAGTGCAAGCCATGGCCGACGGCGACACGATTCGCGTCGTGCTCACAACACTTCCGCGCACCGGCTTGGGCGCGCCGACGATCCTGCTCGGCGGCTGGCCACGCATTCTGCGCGACGGCCAGGACGTCGCCGTCGACGCGCCGACCGTTGAGGGCACGATCTCGCGAAACGCCGAGACACGGCACCCGCGCAGTGCGATCGGCTTTTCTCGCGACAGCTCGACGCTCTTTCTGCTCGTCGTCGACGGTCGCACGCAGAGGAGCGTCGGGATGACGCTCGTTGAGCTCGCCGCGCTCATGCGGAGAGTCGGCGCATGGCAGGCAATGAACTTCGACGGCGGCGGTTCGTCGACGATGATCGTTCAAGGCGCCGTCGTGAATGTGCCGAGTGATTCAACCGGCGAACGCGACGTCGGTAACGCGCTGCTGGTCGTGAAGCGGTAGGCGAACCTTTCGGCTTATCTCACGACGGTCCCCCGCGGGGAAACGGCGCAAGGCCGCTGTGGGGATTAGCGGTTGGGGGCGGGGATTGGCCGGGGGTTGGCTGTTGGATTTGGGGCCGGGTGTTGGCGGTGTTAGGGCGGCGGGTTGGCGAACCTGGTTGTTATCCGAAACCCGGTCTCAATCCCAACACCCAAAAACCCGCCCAACACCCGCCCCCACCCACCAACCCCCATCGCGGCGTTGCGCCGTTCGCGCAGTCCCGTTTCAACGACCTCTTGACCTTCTACAGGACCCGCCGTATCATCACCTCTCAAGCTTCTACAGGGCTCATGGACCCCGTCTCCGTCCGCCAGGGCACGCTCGACATGCTCGTGCTGAAGGCTCTGTCACTCGAGCCGATGCACGGCTGGGGCATCGCCGAGCGAATCCAACAGATTTCGCGCGACGTGCTCCGCGTCCAACAGGGCTCGCTCTATCCGGCGCTCCACCGCCTCGAGGGGCGCGGACTACTCGAGGCCGAGTGGCGGCCGTCCGAGGACAACCGGAACGCGAAGTACTACCGCCTCACCACTGCCGGCCGGAAGCTGCTCGCCGAAGAGAAGGCCGAGTGGGAGCGATTCATGACCGCCGTCCAACGCGTCATGCAGGCGGTATAGACCATGAGCCTCGTTCGCGCCGCCTGGTATCATCTCCGCGCTCTCATCCGGCGCCGTCGGGTCGACGAGGAGCTGGATCTCGAACTGCGTGACCACATCGCGCGCGAGACGAAGGCCAATGTCGCGCGCGGGATGTCGGAGGCGGACGCGCACCGGGCGGCGCTCGTCGCGTTCGGCGGCGTCGAACGATTCCGCGAGGAGACCCGCGACACCCGCGCGTTCCAGTGGATTGACAACACGCTTCAGGATCTGCGCTACGCGCTGCGCGGGCTGCGTCGCGCGCCGGCGTTTGCGGTCGTTGCGATCGCTACGCTCGGGTTGGGTATCGGCGCGACGACGGCCGTGTTCACCGTGGTCGATCGCGTGTTGCTGCGAGCCCTGCCCTTCCGCGATCCGGGCCGGTTGTTCGCGCTTTCTTATTTGCCGTCCGACCTGCCGTTTTTCATCCCACCCGGCCTGCTCGACCGATTCTACCTCACGTACCGCGAACAGCAGCGTTCGTTCGAGCGCGTCGCGGCCTATCGACGCACGCAGTTTTCGCTGAGCGGGAGTGGTGACGCGGCGCGCATTTCCGGCGCGTATGTCGCCGCGGACTTCTGGGCGCTGCTCGGGATCTCGCCGGCGCGCGGGCGCGCATTCCTCCCTGAAGAAGATCGCCCGGGCGGAGAGCGCGTCGTCGTAATCAGCGACAACCTGTGGCGCGACCGGTTCTCGGCCGACGAGCACATTGTCGGCCGACAGATCACGCTCGACGGCGACTCGTATGTCGTCGTCGGCATCGCGCCGCCCAATTTTGTTTTTCCGGTCGCCGCCGACCTCTGGACACCGCTCGCCATCCGCCTCTCGGAGAACAACTCGACGTTCCTCCCGGTGATCGGGCGACTGCGCGACGGCATTACGCCGGAACAGGCGCGCGCCGAGCTCGATGCTCTCGGAAAGGCGATGCCGCGCGACCGCCGCGATCCGGGCATTCGAAAAAAGACCGCGGCGACCGTTCCACTCAAGCGGATGATCACGGGCGACGCCGATCGGTCGCTGTACCTGTTCGCCGGCGCCGTGCTGCTCGTGTTGCTCGTCGCCGGCGTCAACGTCGCCAATCTGCTGTTGATGCGCGCGGCCTCGCGGCGGCATGAGATCGCCCTGCGCGTATCTCTCGGTGCGAATCGCGGACGTCTCGTGCGACAGCTGCTCACCGAGAGCGTACTGGTCGCCGGGCTCGGTGGCGTCGTCGGCACCGCGCTCGCGTTCAGCGGTGTACGCGCGCTGCTCGCGATCGCGCCGGTTGGAAGCATTCCACGCGTCGACGAGGTTCACGTCGATCTTCGCGTGCTGGCGTTCGGCATTCTCGCGTCCCTCGCCTGCGGCGTGATCTTTGGCCTCGTCCCCGCGCTCGACGGCGCGCGCGCCGATCAGCGCGCCGCACTGTCGCGCAGCGGACGCACCGTCAGCAGTCCGCACGGCGGGCTGCGGAGCCGATTCGTGATCGGCGAGATCGCGCTCGCCTTCGTGCTGCTCGCGTCGGCCGGTCTCATGATCCGGAGCTTCGCGCGCATGCGCGGCGTCGACACCGGCTTCGATGCGTCCGGCGTCGTCACGATGGCGGTCGATCTGCCGACCCGCTCGTATCCTGACGCGACGCGCATACGACAATTCCATGCGGCCGTGCTCGAGCGTTTGGCGCGGCTGCCCGGCGTGCGCGCCGTCGGAGCAGCTTCCTATCGGCCGATGGGCGCGATGGGAATCATGGGCGATTTCGCAGTCGAGGATGGCGCGACGCTGCCACAGGGCTACACGGTCGCCAAACCGACCGTCGGTCCGGGCTACTTTGGCGCGATGGGTATTCGTCTCGTGCACGGGCGCGACTTCACCGCACGCGACGACAACTCGGCGCCGGGTGTCGTGATCATCAGTGAATCGGTCGCACGGTTGGTTTGGCCGAATCAGAACGCGGTCGGAAAGCGCATCTCCATGGCGGATCACCCGGGCCCCGGCGACTGGCTGACCATCATTGGCGTCGCGCACGACATCGTCCAGGATCGCGCGCTCACGCCGCAGTCGACCGTCTACCTGCCGTATCTGCAGACGGATCCGCTGTTCTTCATCAATCACATGACGTACGTCGTCCGCACGGCGCCGGGAGCGGTGAACGTACCGGCGGCGATGCGCGCGGCATTGCGCGGCGTCGACGCGACAATTCCCGCGCAAGCGCTCCAGACGATGGACGCGTCGATGCTCGACGTGGTCGCCGAGCCGCTCTTCCAGATGCGCCTGCTCACGACCTTCTCCCTCCTCGCCCTCCTGCTAGCGGCGATCGGTACGTACGGCGTCCTCGCCTACGACGTCGCCGAGCGGACGCGCGAGATCGGCATCCGCATCGCGCTCGGCGCGAGCGTGCGCGACGTCCGCCGTCTCGTGATCGGACGTACCCTGGTGTTCGCGACGGTCGGTATCGTGCTCGGTACGCTCGGCGCTTTTGCGGCGACGCGACTGCTCACGCGCTTTCTCTTCCT
>Ga0105242_10004508_pt1 | contig 10819 bp, 9 predicted proteins | sample KBSM24metaG_FD_81521 | JGI IMG/M metagenome (GOLD analysis project Ga0105242, IMG submission 81521) | Miscanthus rhizosphere microbial communities from Kellogg Biological Station, Michigan, USA - KBS M2-4 metaG | ecosystem: Host-associated > Plants > Roots > Rhizosphere > Soil | place: Michigan... | reverse complement strand
GAGGGACCTCTCAGTCGCGCCTTGTTCCACACAAGAAACAGGGCGCGTGTTCGACGAAGACGCGGTCTCTGTCGCGGTAGCGCTTGACCGCCTGAGAGGCCCTCGGCGCGCTTCGCCAGCCTCGGGATGACAGGGCTACGCTGCGACCACTTCCCGGATAGCCCGCAGCTGCACCAACATTTCCTCATACTCACCCAGCGTGAGAGCCTGGGCGGCGTCGCAGAGCGCGCTCTTGGGATCGTTGTGGACTTCGACGAGGACGCCATCCGCGCCGGCCGCGACTCCGGCCCGGGCCAGTGGCGCCACCATATAATTCTTTCCCGCCGCGTGCGACGCGTCGATCACGACCGGTAAATGCGAAATACGTCGCACGGCGGGCACAGCCGCGAGGTCGAGCGTGTTCCGCGTATGGAGCGCAAACGTCCGCACGCCGCGCTCGCAGAGGATGACGTTGTAATTCCCTTCGGACATCACGTACTCGGCCGCGAGCAGCCATTCATCGAGCGTCGCGGCCATCCCGCGCTTCAGAAGCACCGGCAACTTCGAACGCCCCGCCCGCCGCAAGAGCGAAAAGTTCTGCATGTTGCGCGCGCCAATCTGGATGACGTCGCCGTATTGCTCCACCAGATCCACGCCAGCGACGTCGAGGGCCTCAGTCACGATCTTTAACCCGAACTGCTCCCTCACCTCCGCCATGATTTTGAGCCCGTCTTCGCCCAGCCCCGGAAATTCGTAAGGCGAGCTCCGCGGTTTGAAAGCGCCACCGCGGAAAAAACGAGCGCCACTCTTCGACACGGTTTCTGCGACCGCGAAGGCCTGGTCCCGGCTCTCGATCGCGCACGGTCCGGCGATCACCGCCAACTCGTCACCGCCGATCGTCGCGTCGCCCACCTTGACCACGGTCTTGTCCGGCCGCAGATCGAGCGTGATCAACTTATACGGTTTGCTGACTCGGATCGCTTCCGCCACCCCCGCCATGTTCTCGAACCGGGCCGGATCGACCGCGCCCTGATTCCCGGTAATGCCGATCGCGGTCCGGGTCGCACCGGGCATGACGTGGGATCGATAGCCAAGGTGTTCGATCACCCTTACGACTTCGGCGATCTCGCTCTCGGCGGCGCCGGACTTCATTACGATCAACATGACGGTTAACTCTACACTGATTTCCCGGAACTACGCTGCGCTCAGCCAATTTTTTGCAGCGGCGATTTCACCGAAGACGAGCTGGTGCCCGGCTTCCTCGAACCGATGCGTCACGTCCGCGCCGGCTTTCTCCAGCATCGCCGCAAGTCGCTCAGAGTTTTCGACGGGAACAATCGGGTCGTGGGTGCCGGACAACATCAGGACTCGTGTCCCCTTCAAGTCCGGCATTACCGCGGGAACGAGGGGAACCATCGACCTGAACAAAATCGCGGAGCGGATTGTTCCCGGCCGGAGGACCAAGACCGCAGCGGCGATGTTCGCGCCGTTGGAATAACCGACCGCCGTCAGTTGACTGGGATCGAAACCATATTCGAGCGCCAGTTGCCGCAGGAAATCCGCCAGCTCGTTCGCTCGCCGAATCACATCTTCTTCGTCGAAGACTCCTTCGGCCAAACGGCGAAAGAACCGCGGCATTCCGTTCTCGAGCACGTTCCCGCGCAGACTGAGCAACGCGGCCGATGGATCGAGATCGCGTCCGAGGGGGATCAGATCGTTCTCGTTTCCGCCGGTGCCGTGGAGGAGCAGGAGGACGCGTGCTGATTCTTGCGTTGCTGGAATAAAGCGGTGGGTAAGATTCATCGGGCGTCGCCAGCTAAGACCAAGGAGCGGCGGTTTACAAACCGCCGCCGCACCGAAGGGGCGGTTTGGAAAGCGCCCCTCCTTGGGTTTCAGATTACACTATCGAGCCATGTACCTTTGGAGAAAGCACGCGACCAACGACTGGCTGCGAAAGCATTCCGAGGGATTGGAAACGCGCTACGGTGCCGCGCTCGCGATCACTGAGCGCCCGGGACAAGCGCGCTCGCTCATCGAGGTTTCCTGCAAAACGGCGCTCGCCGCTCGCGCGATTCAGAAAGAATTGGGCGGGGCGATCAAGCGCCTGCCCGCGAACTGGCTTCAGCAGGCGACGAAACAAAACCGGGCCCAGCCGCTGCGCATCGGCTCGCGGGTGATCGTTAACCGCACTGCCGGTCCAAAGTCGGACCGTCGCCGCACAATCGTCATTCCCGCAGAAGCAGCCTTTGGCACGGGCGACCACGCCACGACCGCGATGTGTCTGCGCATGCTCGAACGAGTAACGCGCAAGAAAACCGCCGGCTGGAAAATGCTTGATGCCGGGACTGGCAGCGGAATCCTGGCGATCGCCGGCAAATTTTTCGGGGCGAGCCGTGTCGTGGCGATCGAGAACGATCCCCTCGCCTGCCGCGTCGCGCGGCGAAACGCGCGCGCAAACGGAGCATCGACCGTCGTCTTTCGAACTGGCGACGTTCTCAAAGAAAAGCTCGGCGAACAATTCGACATCATCACCGCCAACCTGTTCAGCGAGCTGCTCGCGGCCGCCTTGCCGAAGTGGTCGCGCCATTTGAAGGGCGACGGTTGCCTGATTCTCTCGGGAGTATTGCGGTCGCAGGAAAGCGGGCTACGCCGGGCGCTGCGCCAAAACGGCTTCGCTATCCGGGAAATCAGGCGCCGCGGCAAATGGATCGCGCTCCTGGCTGCCGCGACGCCGAAAAACAGTTGACGCGAGGCAGCACCGAAAGCATTTTCCCCGACCCGTTCGCGGCCTCGATTTTCCTGCATTCCCGCGGTTGATCTTCCGGAGCCGCGCCGGACCCAACCGCATGCCGAACGAAGAGCTTTCCTACGTTATTGTTACGCCGTACTCCATGCGCAAATCGCGCACCGGCGGCATCATCGCGCGCCTGATTTCGCGCACCGGCCTCGACCTGGTGACTTCGCGAATGTTTGCGCCCAGCGCCGAGCTGACCAAGCGCTACGCCGACACGATCGTGACCGAGACCGATCCGCGCCATCGCGCCACCCAGGAATTGATCCGCGATTACGTGCTCAAGAATTTTACCGGCCAGGTAAACGGCCAGCGGCCGCGCGTCCTGCTGCTCGTTTTGCGGGGAGAAGACGCGGTGGAAAAAGTGCATCGCACGATCGGGCACATCGTCCACGAACGGACGAGCGGCGAAACGATCCGCGATACCTTTGGCGATTACATCACGGATGATGCGGGCAAGGTGGTTTATTTCGAGCCGGCCGCGCTGGCAGCATTCGACCCGAAGGCGGTCGAGAACGATCTAAAACTCTGGGCCGAATATTCCGACAGCGACGGCGGCATTCTCGACAAGGTGATCGAGTTCCCAGACGGAGCGAAGGTTGAGAAATCGCTGGTCCTGATCAAGCCGGACAATTTCAAGTTTCCGAACCAGCGCCCCGGCGGCGTGATCGAAGTCTTTTCGCGCACCGGCCTGTTCATCATCGGGTTCAAAGTGCACCGGATGAGCGTTGGCCAGGCGGAAGAGTTTTACGGCCCTGTCCTCCCAGTCCTGGAAGACAAGCTCGGGCCAGACAAAGGCCGCAACGCCTGGGAAGATATCGTTGAATTCATGGCCGGCGGACGGCCGAGCGCGACGAAGGACGACCAGCGCAACGCCCCCGGCTCGGAGAAGTGCATCGCCATCGTTTACCAGGGCGAGGACGCCGTTCGCAAAATCCGCGAAGTCCTCGGCCCGACCGATCCCGCCAAGGCGCCTCCCGGTTCGATCCGTAAAGAATTTGGCCAGTCCATCATGGTCAACGCCGCTCACGCTTCCGACTCTGCCGAGAACGCGAAACGCGAGATGGCGATCGTGCAGGTGGATGAGAATAACTTTAAACCTTTAATTGAAAGTTTCTACGCGCGCCCATAGCGTGCGTTCCCATTTTGAACACCCTCAACCCGACCTTGACTGCCATGGATATTTCAGCGCGCGCCGCCCAATTGTCCCCCTCTCTTACGCTCTCAATCGACAGCAAAGCGAAAGCGATGAAAGCCGAAGGGATCGATGTCTGCGGGTTCGGCGCGGGCGAGCCCGATTTCGATACGCCCGACCACATCAAGCAGGCAGCCATTGCCGCGCTCGAAGCGGGTTTCACCAAATACACGCCGACCGCGGGCTTGCCGGAATTGCGCCAGGCCATCGCGGAGAAACTCGAAGCCGATAACGGCGTCACCTATCGCGCCAGCCAGATCGTGCTGAGCAGCGGCGCGAAGCATTCCTGCTACAACGCCATCCTCGCGACCTGCCAGCCGGGCGACGAAGTCCTCATCCCATCGCCTTACTGGGTCAGTTATCCAGACATGGTCCGTCTGGCCGGCGCCGAGCCGGTGATCGTTCCGACCACGGAGCGCAACGGTTGGAAAATGCGCGCGAGCGATTTCGAAAACGCGATGACGCCTCGGACGAAAATGTTGATCCTGAACAGCCCCAACAATCCGTCGGGATCGGTTTACACTCGCGAAGAGCTGGAAGCGATCGTCGAAGTCGAGGCCGAGGAAGACATCTATATTTTGTCGGACGAAATCTACGAGAAGCTCGTTTACGATGACACAAAACACGTCAACGTAGCTTCGCTTTCCCCTGAAGCCTAAAACCTGACGATCACCGTCAACGGTTTCAGCAAAGCCTACGCGATGACCGGCTGGCGTTTGGGTTACATGGCGGCGCCGGAAGCGGTCGCGAAAGCCGTCGACAACATCCAGAGCCACAGCACATCGCATCCGTGTTCGTTCGCGCAAAAAGGCGCGCTGGCCGCGCTCAAGGGCGACCAGCAAGGGCTCGCCGATATGCGGGACGAATTCGCCATGCGCCGCGATTACATGTTCGACCGGATCAGCAAGATCCCGAACATCACCGCAGTGAAACCGCAGGGCGCGTTTTACATTTTGGTCAACATCAGCCAACTCGGCCTTAGCTCGCAAAATTTTGCCGATCGTCTCCTCAGCAAAGCCAACGTCGCGGTCGTTCCCGGCGCCGCTTTCGGCGACGATCGCACCGTCCGGCTTAGCTACGCGACCAGCATCGACATCATCAAAAAAGGCCTGGATCGGTTCCAGGACTTTTGCCGGACGCTGTAGGGCTGGAGTAGTGGAGTGATGGAGAAATGGGGTAAGCCACTCTCCGCACTACTCCATCCCTCCAACACTCCAGTCCGATGACCGGTTACCTCGCGCTCGTTCTGCATGCGCATTTGCCGTTCGTGCGGCATCCGGAGCATGACGAATTCCTCGAGGAAGACTGGTTCTTCGAGGCGCTAACCGAGAGTTACATCCCGCTCCTCGCCATGATGGAGCGTCTGGTCGCGGAGGACGTGCCGTTCCAGCTCACCATGACCGTCACGCCGACGCTGTGCGCGATGCTTCAGGACGAGTTGTTGCGGGGACGTTACGTCCGCTATCTCGACCAATCGATTGCGCTCGCTGAACGCGAAATCGGCCGGAACCGGGATGACGAGCAACGTCGTGGGCTTGCGGAATTCTATCGCAGCCATTTTCAACAAACCCGTGATCGTTTCGTAGAATGGGATGGCGACCTGATCGCCGTGTTCCGGAGGTTGCGAGACGATGGGTGCCTCGAGCTGGCGGCGTCGGCCGCGACCCATGGGTTGCTGCCGCTGCTGGCGCAAACGCCGGAATCGGTTCGTGCGCAGGTCTTGATTGGTTGCGATTCGTTCCGCGCAACTTTCCATGGGGACCCCGCCGGATTTTGGCTGCCGGAGTGCGCCTATTATCCGGGCCTCGAAAACATTCTCCGGGAGGCAAACCTGCGCTGGTTCATCGTGGATGCCCACGGCCTCGTCCTTGGCCAGCCACGTCCGCGCCGCGGGATTTACGCTCCGTGTTATACGCCGGCTGGCCCCGCAGTCTTCGCGCGCGACCGAGATTCCAGCCGGCAAGTCTGGAGCGCGACGGAAGGTTATCCGGGCGACCCTGCTTATCGGGAATTCTATCGCGATATTGGATTCGAGCTGCCGCCGGAATATTTGTGGCCCGGCGCAGGGTCAAACCACCGCAAATTCACCGGGCTCAAGTATCACCGCATCACCAGCCGCGAAGGCGACAAGCAATTATACGAGCCCGAAGAAGCGGGCCGCGTCGCCGAAGCACACGCCACCCATTTTCTCGAGCAGCGCCGGCAGAGCCTGAACGAGCTGCGCGCCCTCGATTTCGATCCGATCGTGGTGGCGCCTTTCGATGCCGAGTTGTTCGGACACTGGTGGTTCGAAGGCCCGCGCTTTCTTGAATCGCTAATTCGCAAGGCCGCGCACGGCCAGCAAAATCTGCGGTTAACGAATAGAGAGGGATACGGGCGCGAAGATTTCCAGCTCACGACCCCCGGCCATTTCCTGGCCGGCCATTCGACCCAGCAAACGGTTTCGCCGGCCGCCTCGAGCTGGGGCGACAAAGGCCACCTCGCGGTCTGGCTCGACGAGACAAATTCCTGGATTTATCCGCATCTCAGTTCGGCCGCGAACCGAATGACTTCGCTCGCGCGTTCGATTCGCGGCGAAATTTCTGCACAAACGAATCGCGTCCTGAAGCAACTCGCCCGAGAACTACTGCTGGCCCAGGCAAGCGACTGGCCATTTCTGATAAAGACCGGCACGGCCAAGCATTACGCGACCAAAAGGATCACGGACCATCTCTTGCGGTTCAACCAACTCTACGATCAGTTCACTGGAGGAAACGTCGACGAAGCTTTTCTGGCGAACTGCGAATGGCGCGACAACATTTTCCCCGACGTCGATTGGCGGCACTTTACGTGAAACAACTGGCGAAATATTTCGGCTCCGCGCTTCTGGGCAGTTTGCTCTGCTCAAGTTTGTGCGCCCAGGAATCCCCCACCCCGACGCCATCCGCTTCCCCGCCCGCGCGCAACATCCGAATCAGTTTTGTCCCGCCGCCCCTCGACGGCACCATCAGTCTCGGCGTTTACGATGCGAAAGGGAAACTGGTCCGCGTTCTGTTTCGCGAAGCGGACATCAACGAATTCACCATCGGCAGCGACTCTCTCACAACGACCTGGGACGGAAAGGACGACGCGGGCGAGAACGTGCCGCCGGGTAAATACACCGCGCACGGCTTCGTCGTGGCCGACCTGAAAATCGAAGGCGTCGGCTTTTTCTTCAACGACTGGATCACGTCGGCGGAAGCGCCGCGATTCTCCGAGATTCGCTCTCTCGCAGTGGATGGCGAGAAGCTCGTCCTGGGAGTCGAGTTGGTTCCTCCGGGAGCCGGCCACGTTGTGTACGATGAGAGCGACAAAACGCTTAAGCTGAAAGATACCGACTCGGACGCGCCCTCGACCTCACCGGCGCCGGATAATTCGCAGGATATCGATCCGATCATGACGGTCGCCGGTCGCAACGGTTCTCGATGGGTTATCGATCGGACCGAGAAGGGCTCGAACACTCTCGAAGTGAAACAATATTCTTCCGCGGGCGAGTTCCTGCGCCGGTTGCCCGTCGAGGCAAACGAGCCGACGCCCAAGGTCATCGCGCCCTCAATGCGCGAAGACAAAATCTATCTCGTGGAAGAAAACGAGAGCGGGCAAAGAGTGCGTGGACTCACCCTGGCCGCGACGAAAAGCGACGGGGCGAGCCAGGCCGTCTCCGAGTGGAAAGTTGATTTCCAGAAGTTGATCACGCGTCACAAGGATTTCTCGGTGGTAGATGGCAAACCGGTCGCAACCACGTCGCAACCAACCGCGCCGGAGAAAGTGAAGATCCGATTGCTCGCGAACCCGTTGCTGAACGACGACCGCGTCACCGTCGAGGTGGCGATGGGATTCGATGACGACGGGAGTTTTCTCAAAGCCGCGGACGGATTGCCGCTCTGCACGATCAGTGAAACGCAAAACCTGGTCCGTGCGCTCGTCATTGGCCGCGGCGGAAACGGACTCGACGTTTTCCAGGATGACGGCGCGGTCGTCGAGCAGTTCCGAGTCACCGACGTGGATCAGATGATGAGTTTCGATTGCGGCGGATTTGAATTGAAATGAGCCGCCTCGTTCGCTGAGATTCGTCGATGCCGCGCGACATTGTCTATTTCGACCTCGAAACCCAGCGCACGGCGAACGATGCCGGCGGTTGGGCGCGCAAAGGCGACATGCGGATGTCGGTCGGAGTGATTTTCAGCACGGCGACCGGGCGCTACGAAGTTTTCGGCGAAGCCCAGGTCCAGCAGCTCGTGGAACGATTGCGTCGCGCGGATTTGGTGGTGGGATTCAACGTCCTGAATTTCGATTACCAGGTGCTGATGGGTTACACGGTCCTCGACCTGATCGAGCAACTCCCTACAGCCGACCTGATGGCGGACGTGGAGAAGCGAGTCGGCCATCGCCTAGCCTTGGACGCGATCGCGCAGGCGACGCTCGGCATTCAAAAGACCGCTGCAGGATTAGACGCGATCCGCTGGTGGCGCGAAGGCCGGATCATGGAGATCGCGGAGTATTGCTGTTTCGACGTGAAAGTAACGCGGCTCGTCCACGAACACGGCTGCCGCCACAAGGAATTGTTTTTTCACGATCGCTTCGCGCGGAAACAGCGCGTCGAGATCGATTGGGCGCACCTCGACTGCGAACCGCAATTGCTGGAGCCGGCCTGACCACAGGCCGGTGAGAGAGAGCGTCGCTGGTTTTCTGGCCGCTGCGCCTCCGGCCTGAGGTCAGGCCGGCTCCACTACGGCAATTGGTAAATCTCAACCAGCGCCACGCCGGTCGCATTCCCCGTGCCGCGCACGATCGCGGTGTAGTTACCGGGCGCGAGAGGCGACGACACAATCGCTGCTTCGCGATCGTCGCTCGGCGCAATTCCGATCGCGGTGATCTGGGCTTGCTGATCCGATTTCCAGCTATCATTGGTGGCCAGGGTGGTGCCTGATCCGTTATGCAATTCCAGAAATGGATCCTGCAACGCGTTCGGGACTCCGACCGCCGTGAGTGACGGTCCGAGCGCGCGGACAAACACAGTCCGATTCTGCGAGCCACCGACGATGAAGCCACCGATCATTACGTTGTCGCCTGTGTCGACGAAACCGCGCGTGGAAATATTGCCAGGATTAGCCGGCGCGGATTGATCGAGGTCGTAAAGCTCGACCACGCCGATGCCCGTCACTCCGCCCGCGCCGCTCATGATCGCGGTGTAATTACCGGGCTGCAGCGTAGCGACAATCGCCGACTCCTTGGGATCGCTCGGCGGAATTGTGCTGTCGATGATTGCCTGTTTCTGCGCGCTGTTCATCCAATCGTCGTTGGTGGCAAGAGGACTGCCGGCGCCATCGAAGAGAGTCAGGGTCGGATCGGTCAGGCGACCGGGGAGCGGCTGATTATTCGCGGTCAACGACGGACCGATCGCGCGCAGAATCACTTTCTTCGGCGCGCTGCCGGTCAAAATAAATCCGCCGATAAGGACGTTGTCGCCAGTCTGCACGCGCAGGCGCGTGGCGAGGTTCACCAAGGCTGGCGAGGCCTGGGCCGGGACGAGCTTGAAGACCTGTCCGGAGTTGCCGGACGGTCCGATGTTCGCTCCGGCGAGGAGGTAAATGTCCCCGTTCACATCGCGACCGAAGGCTTTTACGAACAAGCCCAGCGCGCGCTCGTCGTTACCCAGTCGCAGCTCACGGATTACGCCGGAACTGAGATCGTCCATGTAAAAGAGCCGGCCCGCAGGCGAAACAAACCCGTTCGAGAGATCCCCGAAAACATATTTGCCGGTCAACGCCGGAATGCCGGCGGCGCGATAGATGTAGCCGCCCAGAACCGCAATGCCGTCCTCGTGGCTGTACTCCGCGACTGGATCCGTCAGGTTCGGATCAGGCGCGGTGTCGGCCGAAACACTCCCGTTCGCCGGATTAAAAAGGAAGGTCCCTTCCTTGCGGTTCCAGCCATAATTTTTCCCCGCTTCAACGATATCGATTTCTTCAACGTTGTTCTGGCCAACGTCGCCGACGATGAGCTGATCGGTGACGGCGTCGAATCCGAAACGAAACGGATTCCGGAAACCGTAAGCGTAAATCTCGCGCACTCGCTCCGGGATTCCGCCGGTCACGATAAATGGATTGGATGCGGGAATGCGGTATTTGCCGTTGCCGCTGACGGGATCGGCGCTCGAGGGCTGCGCCGCCGGGGCGAGCGGATCGATCCGGAGAATTTTGCCGAGCACGGTTGTTGTATCCTGGCCGTTTCCAGACACGGCGTTATGGCCGTTGCCGACGTCATTCGCCGCGCCGCCGTCGCCGAGGGCGATATAGAAATAATGATCGCTCGGCCGGAAAGCCATCTGGCCGCCGTTATGGTTGGATTGCGGCTCGTCTATCCGCATCACCTCCCGCCGGGTCGTCGTGTCCACCACATCGGGATTCCCTGCCGACACCTGCCACTCGGCGATCACGCTTTGATGGTCGAAGGCCGCGGAGTTCGGCACCGTGAAATCCGCCGCGCCGGAGACCGGTTCGCTTGTGTACGTATAGAGCTTGCGAAATCCGGGGCTGTTCGAGTCGTTGAACCCGGGATGGAAGGCGATACCGAGCAGTCCGCGCTCATCATAGTTCGGTGAGAGCGTGACGAGCCGGCTGGAAACGTCGAGAAACGGCGTTGCCACAAGCTGTCCGTTCTTCAGGATCTGGATTTGGCCGGTCTGGTTCACGATGAAGAGCCGGCCGCTGGCATCATTCGCCGCGACGAGATCAACCGGGGCAGCTAATCCGCTCGCCACTGATTGGGGCGCGATGCGCACCGGCCCTCTTCCAACCCGGGGCAGCAAAGGCGTCGCCGTAGGTGTGGCGGTG
>Ga0105242_10004507_pt1 | contig 10820 bp, 9 predicted proteins | sample KBSM24metaG_FD_81521 | JGI IMG/M metagenome (GOLD analysis project Ga0105242, IMG submission 81521) | Miscanthus rhizosphere microbial communities from Kellogg Biological Station, Michigan, USA - KBS M2-4 metaG | ecosystem: Host-associated > Plants > Roots > Rhizosphere > Soil | place: Michigan... | reverse complement strand
GTCCCGTTGGGCTCGTCGCGGCCAGTAAGAGGGTTGGGCTGCACACCGGCGTGATGACCGATGTAGGCGATCCAGCGGTTGCCCTGCTTCTGGATGACGGGCTGATAGGCAGTACGAGCCTGCAGGTCGTTATAGCCGATCAGGCTCATGTTGCTCTGACGAACTGGCTGCGTTTGCGCGACAATTCCGGAGAGCATCCAGCCGGCTGCCAGCAACGCGGAACAGGCGGCTAAGTAGCGAGTCGAGTTCATGAGGCCTCCAAATCACCCTCTAGAGTACTCCGCGTAGACCTGGAAGGAAGGGGTGACCACTTCTGGTCAATTGACCATATATCGTTACTATCTCCACATGGCGAAATCAACGGGAAGCTGGTTGGCTTGACAAACCACGATGGCGCGACTCGTGCACGGTAGTTCCGCATGCCCGTGCCCTTCCTTGATCTTGCGATTCCTGAAGACGCCGCCGGCACAGTGGATGTCGTCGCCGCGGTGCGTCGCGAGGCGGCTCTGCTCAAGACCGGGGCACTGCAGAACGCGATCTTTAACAGCGCCAACTTCTCGAGCATCGCCACCGATGAAAAAGGCGTCATTCAATTGTTCAACGTCGGCGCGGAGCGGATGCTGGGCTACGCCGCTATCGAGGTGGTGGACAAGATCACCCCGGCCGATATTTCCGATCCGCAGGAAGTGATCGCGCGTGCCGAGGCTTTGAGTCTGGAGCTGGGCACTTCGATCACGCCGGGTTTCGAGGCACTGGTCTTTAAGGCCTCACGTGGCATCGAAGACATTTACGAGCTGACTTACATCCGGAAGGATGGCAGCCGCTTCCCGGCGGTGGTTTCGGTTACCGCGCTGCGGGATGACCTGGGAGCGATCATCGGCTACCTGCTCATTGGTACTGACAATACAGCGCGCAAGCAGGCAGAAGAAGCCCTGCTCAAGGCCGGAGCCCTGCAAAGCGCGATCTTCAACAGCGAAAACTTCTCGAGCATCGCCACGGACGAGAAGGGTGTCATTCAGGTATTCAATGTCGGCGCGGAGCGGATGCTTGGATACGCGGCCATCGACGTGATGGACCGCATCACCCCGGCCGATATCTCCGATCCGCAGGAACTCATCGCGCGGGCCAAGGCCCTGAGCCTGGAACTGTCTACTCCGATCACCCCCGGATTCGAGGCCCTGGTGTTCAAGGCTTCGCGCGGCATTGAAGATATTTACGAGCTGACATACATCCGCAAAGACGGCAGCCGCTTTCCGGCGGTCGTTTCCGTTACCGCGTTGCGCAATGACCTCGGCGGCATCATCGGATATTTGCTGATCGGCACCGACAATACCGCGCGAAAGCAGGCAGAGGAGGCGCTGCTCAAGGCCGGCGCCCTGCAAAGCGCGATCTTCAACAGCGAAAACTTCTCGAGCATTGCCACGGACGAAAAGGGCGTGATCCAATTATTCAATGTCGGCGCCGAGCGCATGCTGGGCTACACGGCTCTGGAGGTGGTCGACAAGATCACTCCCGCCGACATTTCCGACCCCCAGGAAGTGATCGCGCGGGCGAAAGCCCTCAGTCTGGAACTGGCCACGCCGATTACGCCGGGCTTCGAGGCGCTGGTCTTCAAGGCTTCACGCGGCATCGAAGACATCTATGAGCTGACTTACATCCGCAAAGATGGCAGCCGCTTTGCCGCGGTGGTTTCGGTGACCGCGCTACGTGACGACCTCGGCGGCATCATCGGCTATCTATTGATCGGCACCGACAATACCGCCCGCAAGCAGGTGGAGGCCGAGCAGAAACAGCTCGATCAACGCCTTCGTGACCAGCAGTTCTACACCCGCTCGCTGATCGAATCGAATGTCGATGCGTTGATGACTACCGATCCGGCCGGCATCATCACCGACGTCAACAAACAGATGGAGGCGCTCACCGGCTGCACGCGGGATGAGCTGATTGGAGCGCCCTTCAAGGACTATTTTACGGATCCGGAGCGGGCGGAGGCCGGCATTAAGCAGGTACTGAGCGGTAGCAAGGTCACCGATTATGAGTTGACCGCGCGGGCCCGAGACGGCAAGGAAACGGTGGTGTCGTACAACGCGACCACCTTCCACAACCGCGACCGCAAGCTTCAGGGCGTGTTTGCGGCGGCGCGCGACGTCACCGAGCGCAAGCGTTTTGAGCAGACCCGTCAGGAAACCAACATCGAGCTGGAGAGAGCCATGGCGGCGGCGGAGAAAGCCAATCTCGCCAAGTCGGATTTTCTTTCCAGCATGAGTCACGAGCTGCGCTCGCCACTCAATGCGATTCTGGGCTTCGCCCAGCTCATCAATTCCGATACGCCGCCCCCGACGCCTGCACAAACCGCGAGTATCGACCAAATACTTCATGCGGGCTGGTATTTGCTCGAGCTGATCAACGAGATTCTGGATCTGGCGCAGATCGAGTCCGGAAAGCTGGCTCTGTCGCTGGAGCCGACGTCGCTGACCGAGGTCATGGCCGAATGCCAGGCGATGATCGAGCCACAGGGCCAGAAGCGGGGAATCAAGCTGACGTTTCCCGGCCTTGAGTGCCCGGACTTTGTGGATGCGGACCGGACGCGGTTGAAGCAGGTACTGATCAACCTGCTGTCAAACGCGATCAAATACAATCGGGCGAAGGGTACGGTTGTCGTCGATTGCGTCAAGAGCACTCCGGGGCGTATCCGCATCAGTGTCAGGGATACAGGCGCTGGGTTGCCGCGCGATCTGCTGCTGCAATTGTTCCAACCTTTCAATCGGCTGGGCCGCGAAATGAGCGCCGAGGAAGGGACGGGCATCGGTCTGGTGATGAGCAAGCGGCTGGTCGAGATGATGGGCGGCGCCATTGGCGTTGAAAGCACGGTCGGCAAGGGCAGCGTATTCTGGTTCGAATTGAACTCGGCGGCAGCTCCGCAGCTCATCGCGGACGTGGATGAACCCGCTGTTGCCACGCCCCTACTGGATCAAACCGGAGCGCCGCTGCGGACACTGCTTTATGTTGAAGACAACCCAGCCAACCTCAAATTGGTCGAGCAGTTGATCGCGCGACGCCCGGACCTGCGTCTGCTGAGTGCCAGAGACGGAAATTCGGGTATTCAACTGGCACGAGCCCACCATCCCGACATGATCCTGATGGACATCAATCTGCCGGGCATCAGCGGAATCGAAGCCCTGAAGATCCTGCGCGAAGATAAGGGGACCGCACATATTCCCGTGGTAGCGCTCAGCGCGAATGCCATGCCGCGTGACATTGAGCGGGGCTTGCAGGCGGGATTCTTCCAGTATCTGACCAAGCCCATCAAAGTCACCGAGTTCATGAACACGTTGGACGTCGCGCTGGAATTCGCGGGACGGGCCACTACTCCTCAGGTCAGATGAGTCATGGTAACTCCCGCCGATATTCTCAACGCTAAGATCCTGGTGGTCGACGACAAGGAGGCCAATCTTCGCCTGGTGGAGGGCATGCTGCGCATTGGCGGATACACCTCGGTGACCTCGACGACCGATCCGGCGACGGTATGCGAACTTTACCGCGAGCATCGCTACGACCTCATTCTTCTGGATCTCCAGATGCCCCTCATGGACGGTTTTCAGGTGATGGAACAGCTCAAGGAGATTGAAGGGGACGGATATCTTCCGGTGCTGGTAATCACGGCGCAGCCGGGTCACAAGCTGCGCGCGCTCGAAGCCGGCGCCAAGGATTTCGTCAGCAAGCCGTTCGAGCTGGCGGAGCTGCGGGCGCGTGTTCACAACATTCTGGAAGTGCGTCTGCTGCACCTGGTGTCGCGCAGATACAGCAAAGCACTGGAGGAGACTGTCCGGGAATTGGAGGCCAGCCGCGAGGTCATTCGCCTCAAGACCCTGGAAGAACAAAGAAAGAACGAAAAGGAATTAGCGCTGGCGCAAGAAACCCAGGAAAGCCTGCTCCCGCGCTGCTTGCCCCGGTTCGAGAGTTATCACATCCATGCGTACAACAATCCCACGCGCTACGTGGGAGGAGATTTTTACGACTTCCTGCAGCTCAGTTCCGGGGAATGGGTGGGAGTTCTGGCGGATGTGTCGGGCAAAGGCATGTCCGCGGCGCTGCTCAGTTCGATGGTGCTGGGCGCCCTCAATATGGAATTCCGAGCGGATGCGCACTTACCGGGCGCCTTGAACAGAGTAAACCGCCTGCTATGCGAAAAGTCTCTGCCGTTTCAGTTCGTCACCATGTTTCTCTTCCTGCTGAGTCCCTCCGGCTGCGGACAATATATCAGCGCCGGGCATAATCCCACTTACTTGTTCCATGCCGCCAGCGGGGAAATTGAGCAGCTCGCTTCCGACAACTACTTCCTGGGAATGTTCGATGCCGCGTCCTATGAAGCGACCAAGTTCCATCTGGATGAAGGCGACCTCCTGGTGGTGTCCTCCGACGGCCTCACGGATGCGGAAAACCAACAAGGAGAAATGTTCGGAGAGGCAAGATTCCTGGAGCTGATCCGGCAGGAAGCTCCGTCGGGCAGTCACGCGCTGGAGCAAAAGCTGTTGCACTCCGTCGAGCGATTCACCGAGGGCACGCTGCAGACCGATGACATCACCTTCGTGATCGTCGAGAAGTGCGGCTCACCGGCTTAGGGAGAGATGCCCACGCGCTTCGACCAGCAAGAGCTCGCGGGTTTTGCGGAGCAGTTCCGCCCCACGAAACGGCTTGGCGAGGAAACCACGGTTCCGGGCTTCCAGATCCGCCTGTAATTCGGCGTCCGGCCGGGATCCGGAGATATACAGCACGCTCACATCGGGATCGAGGCGCGCGCACTCGCGGGCCAACTCCAGGCCCGACATATCGGGCATGTTGTAATCCGTCACCAGTAATTCAATGTGAGGTATCGACCGCCGGAGAATGGCCAGGGCATCCCAGCCGTTGCTGGCTGCCAATACTTCATAACCGGCATCCTCCAATTGCGTGTACAGCGCATCGCGAACCACAGCGTCGTCGTCCACCAGCAGGACTCTGGATCGTCGATCTCCGAAATCTTGAAAATGAGTCATGGAAGTTTTCTCCCTACCGCGTCATGGCGATGTCAAATACTTCCTGCAAGGGTTAGGCCAAATGCCTTAGGAGCTGGGCAGACTTTGTTTGGATAGGTCTCTTATGAAACGGCTCCGCAGGGATTGACGGTCTACGGTCAGATGACCAAATGCGGTCTTTCCACGCCTCCAAGGAAGTACTGTCTATCTTCCTGAAAAACTGCCAGTTCCGTGGGCATGGAGGTATTTTCATGGAGTGGGCGCTCGATTGCCTAGCTATAAGCGGAAGAGACAATCCCGGGAGACCACAAAAATGAGATCCAGCACGAAAGATCAGATCAAAGGCACGCTTCACGAAATGGGCGGCAAACTCAAAGAGAAAGCTGGGCAGATTACCAACGATCCTGACCTGGAAGCAGAAGGCACGGCCGAAAAAGTGACCGGCAAGGTTGAAAAGAAGGTCGGGCAGATCAAGAAGGTATTCGAGAAGTAGAGGCTGTTAGCCGAGGGAAGGGGATGCTATGAACAAAACCATTGGAATGATCCTGATCGGGCTCGGTCTGCTGGGCCTCGCGTGGGGTGGTTTCACATACACGACTCAGGAGAAAGTCGTGGATATCGGACCGATTCATGCAACCCGCGAAGAGAAACACAACGTACCCCTGCCCCCGATCGCAGGTGCGGTGGCCGTGATTGGCGGCATCGCCTTGCTGGTAATCAAAGGTAAGGAATAAATTTCCCACTACCGCGAACCGAAAAGTCATACGAGAGGAAAAATTACATGCTGATACTTCTGATTTTATTGTTGCTTCTGGTGGGTGGTGGCGGCGGGTACTACGGCCATAGCCGCTGGGGCGCTGGCGGCGGTGCTGGGATTGGGCTGGGAACCATACTCATGGTGATCCTGATTGTCTACCTGGTGGGAGGAATCCACTAAGGGCGAGGACCACTGATGAGCCGACTCTCCACGTTTTTCAAGGATGCCGACACGGAGCTAGGCATCTTTTACCCCAAGCACTATTTGCTGGCCGCTTTCCCGAACCTCGCGGACGCCGATAGCGCGATGGCCGGGCTCGGTTCCGCGGGCCGTTCGGAGGGAGACACAATCGCTGTGTCCGGGGAAGAAGTGGTCCATTTCGCTGAAGACCACCTGCTCCATGACGGGTTGTGGGGAGTGCTGATGACGGAGCTGTCTCGAACCTTGGGAACGGAGGCGCTATACGCCGATAAGGACTTGGCGGCGGCGAGAAGCGGCACTGCGTTCGTCGCCGTGCATTGCCCCACCGAGGAGGTCAAGCTCGAAGTGTGGAGATCCCTCGAGCCGCGACACCCCTCCGTCGCCCGTTACTACGGCGCCGGTGGAATTGAGCACTTGGCGGGAGAGAACTGATGAGCACGATGACGACGGCGCAGGTGGCACAAGTCAAACTCGCGAGCAAGCAGGAAGTTGCCGGGCGCACTATGGCGTTCCACTTTGAGAAGCCGGCGGACTGGACGTTCGAGGCCGGCCAGTGTCTCGACATGACTCTGCTGAATCCCGCTGAGACCGATGCCGAAGGAAACATCCGGACATTCTCCATCGCCAGCAGTCCTGAGGAAGGGACTCTCATGGTGGCCACGCGCATGCGCGACACTGCCTTCAAGCGAGTCCTTAACTCGCTGCCGCTTGGAACCAGCGTGAAGATCGAGGGGCCGTCCGGAGACCTGATTCTGGACAACAATGCCTCGCGGACCGCTGTATTACTGGCGGGTGGGATCGGCATCACTCCGTTCCGTAGCATGGCGGTTCATGCGGCCCGGGAAAAGTTAGCCCAACGCATTTTTCTCTTCTACTCGAACCACGCTCCGGAAGACGCGCCATTTCTAGCGGAACTTCAGGCGCTGGAGACGCAGAATCCGAATTTCAAGTTGATCGCCACCATGACGGACATGGTGAAATCTCCCCAGGTGTGGCGTGGCGAAACAGGCCAGATCAATGGAGAAATGCTCCAGAAGCATCTGACGAATGCCGTCTCGCCGGTCTACTACGTGGCCGGGCCGCCGGAGATGGTGAAGGCCCTGCACTCCATGCTGCTGGCGACTGGAGTGGGCGAGGATAGCATCCGCGCCGAGGAGTTTGCCGGCTATTGAGATTTGAAAAGGAAGAAACCATGACACCCAAATCTGTCAAGAAAGATGAACATCGCCCCTTCGTATCGGACATCCAGGAACTCCGCCGGCGCGCGCGCCAGCATATGGAAATGGGTGCGGTCACCAGCAGCTACAAGGCCGACCGTGAAACAGTGATTCGTATTCTGAACGAAGTTCTGGCAACGGAAATCGTATGCACGCTGCGCTATAAACGGCACTACTACATGGCGACTGGAATTCATGCCCAAGCAGTCGCCGAAGAGTTTCTCGAGCACGCCAAAGAAGAGCAGGGCCACGCGGACATCGCGGCGGAGCGCATCACGCAGCTGGGCGGCTCGCCGAATTTCAATCCCGAAGGTCTGGCGACGCGCAGCCATGCGCAGTACGTCGAAGGAACCTCGCTGTTGGACATGGTGCGCGAGGACCTTGTGGCGGAGCGCATCGCAGTCGAGTCCTACAACGAAATCATCCGCTATCTGGGCACCGACGATCCCACCACGCGCATCGCGATGGAGCAGATTCTGGCCAAAGAAGAAGAGCACGCCGACGATATGAAGAAGTTACTGGAAACCCTGAGTAAGGACGAACGTCTCACAGAGAAGAGGTAACTAAATGCGCCAACTAACGAGATTTGTTGTACTGATGAGTGCCTCCGCGGTGTTTCTGGCCGCACAATCGGACCCCCCGGGCCGCGTTGGCCGGCTCAATTACATCGACGGTCCGGTGTCTTTCCAACCAGACGGAGTCAATGACTGGGTGGATGCGAGTATCAACCGGCCGCTGATTCCCGGCGACAACATTTGGGTCGGCGACCGCGCGCGATCCGAGTTGCACATCGGATCCACCGCCCTGCGTTTGGGCTCCAACACGGCATTTCAGTTCCTGAATCTCGACGACCAGGTCGTGCAGATCCGCTTGTCGGAAGGCACGCTCACCGTTCGCTTGCGCAATCTGGGGCAGAACCAGGTTTTCGAAATCGACACGCCCAATCTGGCGTTTACCTTGGAGCGGCCCGGCGAATATCGCATCGACGCCAATCCCGACTCGCAGACCACCATCGTTCTGGTGCGCGATGGCCAAGGCGAAGTGACCGGAGATGGGGAAGCATTTCCGGTCTACGCACGGCAACAGGTGCTGGTGCGCGGCGACGATCAAATTTCTTACAATCTCACCGCCGCTCCCGGTCCCGACCAATGGGATCAGTGGTGCTCCTCGCGCGACCAGCGCGAAGACCGCTCGCAGTCCGCGCGCTTCGTTTCCCGCGAAGTGGACGGCTATGAAGATCTCGATCAATACGGCCGCTGGGATAATCAGCCGGGCTATGGCAACGTTTGGATGCCGACCTCTGTTGCTGTTGGGTGGGCGCCTTATAACGACGGCCATTGGGCCTGGATCGCCCCGTGGGGTTGGACCTGGGTGGATGACGCTCCATGGGGATTCGCTCCCTATCACTACGGCCGCTGGGCTTCCTTTGGGGGACGCTGGGGCTGGATCCCTGGGCCCTATGACGTAACTCCGGTGTACGCGCCGGCACTGGTGGGATGGATCGGCGGAGGCGGTGGCGGTGGAGGATTCAGCTTGAGCTTCTCGATCGGCACAGCCGCGGCAGTCGGGTGGTTCCCTTTGGGTCCGCGCGAGCCGTACTTCCCGTCTTACCAGGCCAGTCAGGGCTACTTCACGCGGGTGAACACCAGCAACACGGTGATCAATAACGTCACCATCAACAACTATTACGCATCCAGCAGAAATTCCAACAATACGGCAACGGCGGGAATCCGTTACGCCAACCAGAATGTTCAGAATGCCGTCACAGCGGTTCCGCAATCGACCTTCGCCCGAGGCGGGAGAGTGCGTCAGGATGCGCGCCCAGTGCCGCAAGCGCAGCTGGCTTCGGTTCGTGTCACCGCCAATCCGACCATCGCCCCGCAAAGAGAGAGCGTTCTCGGTGGCAGGGCGGACACGGCCTCCAGGGCGCCGCGTCCGCCGGCCAATGTGTTGACCCGTCCGGTCGTAGCGCGGACGGCTCCGCCAGCTCGCAGCGTTCCGTTTGATCAGCAGCAACCGGCTCTTGCCCAGAATCCGGGCCGTCCGCTTCCGAACAACAAAGGAGGCGGCCAGCAGCAGCGTCAAAGCAACGTAACGCCGAGTGCTCCAGTTCGCGTCGTGGACATGAACCGCGTGAAACGTGTGCAGCCGACCGTCGGGGCTGGACCTCAGGGAGGCGCGCCTGCAGCGGTCAACGGACCGCAGAACGTGCCTCCAGGGCAGCAGCGCCGTCAACCACAACAAGCCACGCCCGCGCAGGCCGCGCAACCGCAGCCCGCGGCGCCTGAACCGCCTCAGAACGGACCTCCGGGACAGCGGCGGCGTCAGGATCAGCAAACCGCGCCCGCGCAGGCCGCGCAGCCGCAGCCTGCCCCGCAAGACCGGCAGAATGTGCCTCCAGGGCAGCAGCGACGTCAACAACCGCAACAGGACACTCCGCCTCAGGCGGCTCAGCCTCAAGCGCCCCCTGCGGATCGGCAGAATGGGCCTCCAGGGCAGCAGCGGCGTCAACCGCAACAGGACACTCCGCCTCAGGCGGCTCAGCCCCAGGCGCCCCCCGCAGACCGGCAGAATGGACCTCCGGGACAGCAACGGCGTCAGCAACAGGCGCCCCCGCCACAGGCCGCGCAGCCTCAGCCCGTAGCGCCGCAGGCTGTGCCCCCGCCGCAGGAGCGGCGTCAACAGCAGGCTCCCCCGGTGCAGGCCGCACCGCCTCCACCCCAGCCTCCGCAGCCGGCAGCGGTTCCCCAAAGGGCCCCGGAAGCGCCCAAGCAAAGCCCACAGCAAAACAAAGGCAAGGGCAAGCAAGAAAAATCTGGAAAAGAGGACGACAATAAGGGCAAATAGAGGGACAGCCTGCAAATCCCGATCACGAGCGGAGCGGCCTCCGCTCGTGTAATCATGGATCGCACGTCGCGGGTCTATAAGCCGAATGCCACAAACGTCCCCGACTCCGACTCCGAACACGTCCGCGAAATCCAAAAAGCGGCAGATTGCCGAGCTCTTGCGCCCGCATTGGAAGGCCCTGACTGTGGCCTTCCTGGCGGTCATCGGCGAGGCCGTCACCGATCTTTTGGAACCCTGGCCGCTGAAGATCATCGTCGACAACCTGATCCGCTCGAAGCCTCTGCCGGACTGGCTCGCGGGGATCGTAAGCCAGGTCGCCGGGCAAAACGCATACTCGGTTCTGAACTTTGCGGTCGGCGCCGTGGCGCTGATCGCCATCGTCGGAGCCATCAGCTCCTACACTGAAAAATACCTGACCACCAGCGTCGGCCAATGGGTGATGCATGACCTGCGGCGCACGCTCTACCAGCACATCCAGCACCTCTCGCTGGCCGAGCACGACGAAAAAAGAACCGGCGACTTAATCGGCCGGGTCACCAAGGACATCGAATCGGCTCAGGACTTCATTACCTCGGCGCTGCTCGGCATGCTGGTAAACGTACTCACGCTAGGCGGCATGATCGCGGTGATGTTCTACTACAACTGGCGCTTTGCGTTGATCTCGCTGTCCATTGTTCCGCTCCTCTTCCTGGTCGTGTTTTTCTTCACCAAGCGGATCAAGCAGGCCTCCCGAGCCGTCCGCCAGAAGGAGAGCGAGCTCCTGAACATGGTCCAGGAAGTCTT
>Ga0105242_10004506_pt1 | contig 10823 bp, 10 predicted proteins | sample KBSM24metaG_FD_81521 | JGI IMG/M metagenome (GOLD analysis project Ga0105242, IMG submission 81521) | Miscanthus rhizosphere microbial communities from Kellogg Biological Station, Michigan, USA - KBS M2-4 metaG | ecosystem: Host-associated > Plants > Roots > Rhizosphere > Soil | place... | reverse complement strand
GGTGAAGCGGCGCGCGCATCATATTACTACGGCGGGCGGCGGCGCGGGCGCGGTGCGCGAGATGGCGGAAATTTTGCTGCGGGCGCGCGGGTTTTGGGACGGACTGCTCAAGAAATACGAGGTGGAGTGAGTGGCTATCGGAAAAATCGGCATCGAAATTCTGTGCGACACGGGCCCGGGGATTTTGCACGCGACTACGGGCGTGATCGCACGGCATCAAGGGAACATCACTAGCGTCGAAATCATTGAAGGCCGTGACACGAACACGGACCACGTGTATTTCGAGATCGAGGCCTCGGATGCTGGGCCGATGGTGGAGGATCTGCGGAAACTGCCGATGGTGCGGCAGGCGGCGCAGGTGGCCACCATGGAAAAGATCTACGGGAAGCGCATCATCATCGTGGGCGGCGGGGCGCAGGTGGGGCAAGTGGCGCTGGGAGCGATTCTCGAAGCGGACCGTCACAATATTCGCGGGGAGCATATCTCGATCGATACCATTCCGCTGGTGGGCGAGGAGCCGTTAGCTGCGGCGGTCCGGGCCGCGGGACGATTGCCGCGCGTGAAAGCGATCGTCATGGCGGGATCGCTGATGGGTGGTGAGATCGAGCACGCGGTGCGGGAAGTGCGTGCGCAGGGGCTGCTGGTGGTGAGCCTCAACATGGCGGGCAGCGTTCCGGACGCCGCCGATCTGGTGGTTACGGATCCGGTGCAGGCGGGCGTGATGACCGTGATGGCGGTGGCCGATACCGCGAAGTTTACGGTGGACCGCTTGAAGCGGCGGGTGTTTTGATCAGGCGGCCAACGCCGACAGTTCCTGGATCTCGCGCCGCAGCGTGGCCAATTCCTCAGCGGCTTTAGCGAAGTTGCGATTCGCGGCGGCGAGTTCAATACGTTGCGCACAGTCCGCTACCGCACGGGACGCGAACTGATTGGCGGCCTCGGCGATCTTGCGGGCTTCGGCGACTAACGTGTTGCCGTTGCCTGCGGTGGCCGCGTCCTCCATTTGCTGCAGGCGCTCTGGCGCGAGTTGCAGGAACACTTCTAGCAGGTCGTTAGCCATCTCGGAGTGTTCGAGCACCAAGCGGCCGCTGACCGTCAGCGGCGGCTCAGGCGCGGCGGCCCATTCCTGCAAGAGCTTCTCAATCACGGACACCAGATGCGCGGGCTGCACAGGTTTCGACACGTAGGAATTCATGCCCGCCTGCAGGCAGCGTTCACGATCGCCGTTCATGGCGTGGGCGGTCATGGCGACGATGGGCAGCCGGTCCCAACGCTGATTCTTGCGAATGATGCGGGTGGTTTCGAGGCCGTCGAGGACCGGCATCTGCACGTCCATGAGCACAATGTCGTAAGGGTCCGCCGCGGTTTCGAGTTTGGAAAGCGCCTCGCGGCCGTCGTTGGAAACGTCGATCTGGAAACCCTTCTTGCGCAGGATCGCCAGCACCACTTTCTGGTTGACAAGATTGTCTTCGACCAGGAGCACGCGCACTTGCATGGGCACCACTTCGGCCAGTTGTTGGGTCGCGTTGGGAGCGGTGTCCGGCGTAGCGGCTTCGATCACAGGTTCCCACGGCAGGGTCATGGTAAAGGTGCTGCCTTTGCCGACCTTGCTTTCGACTAGCACTTGGCCGCCTTGCATCTCGACCAGGCGTTTGGTAATGGCCAGACCCAATCCGGTGCCGCCGTATTTGCGGGTGATGCTGCCGTCGGCTTGCGTGAACTTCTCAAAGATCGCCGTGAGTTTGTCGGCTTCGATTCCCGCGCCGGTGTCGCTGACGGCGATGCACATCTGCGCGGGGCCTGCGAGGCCACCTTCGATCCCCGACAGGCGCAGGCACACCCATCCCTTTTCCGTGAACTTGAGGGCGTTGGAGAGTAGATTCGCAGCAATCTGGCGGACGCGCAGGGGATCGCCGATGACCTTGGTCGGGGCCGCCGGATCCACTTCGAAATGCAGGGCGATCTTTTTCTGCGTGGCGCGCGCGTGGAAGGACTTCACGCAGTCGTCGAGAACCGTGCGCACGTCGTAGGGAATGTTCTCGATCATCATCTTGCCGGCTTCAATCTTCGACAGATCCAGAATGTCGTTCAGCAAGGCCAGCAGGGCGTAGGCCGAGCGCTGGGCGATCTCGAGCTCATCGCGCTGATCGTTATTGAGCGGACTGTCGAGCACCACTTCGAGCATGCCCAGGAGTCCATTCATGGGCGTGCGCAGCTCGTGCGACATGTTGGCCAAGAATTCGCTCTTGGCCTGGCTGGCGGCGAGCGCGGTGCGCATGGCTTTTTCGAGATCTTCGGTGCGCTGGCGGATGCGTTCTTCCAGCAGATCGCGGTGCTGGCGGATCTCTTTCTGGGACGCATTGATTTCCGCGATCATCTGGTTAAAGCTTTCGCCCAGGTATTCGATTTCGTCGTTGGTGGAGCTGACCTGGATGGGTTCGAATTTTCCTTCGCGGACGGACGTGATACCTTGCTGCAACAGTGACAGCGGGCGGCCCAAGGCTCGCATGGTGAAGCGGGAAATCAACCCGGCGATGAGCACCAGGACGGAAACCATCAACACGGCTTGCAAAGCGTCGAAGGTGTGGCGGCGGACGTCCCACAGGATGATCAGCATCACCATCCACACGAACAGCAAGACGATGAAGCGTGAGAACTTGGACGACAGCGAACGGAAATTGGCCTGCTTGGACTCGCCCACGTATCCATGGTGCCCTTTTCCCCGCCTAAGCACTATCGGAGATACACCTTAGTACCCCTAGGGTTCGCTCGTAGGAAGCTTGAGTCCCTGCTTCGAGTTGTGGGCGCTGCTATGCTGTACAAAAGTGTCCTCGCGCCTGGCGACTTCGTTGTGCGGAATCCCCCTTAGGACCCCGGTGCTGGCGGCGTCCGGCACCTTTGCTTACGGCATCGAGCTGGCGGAGGTGGTGCAACTGGGGCAGCTTGGCGGCATCATTACTAAAGGGTTATCCCGCGAGCCGATGGACGGCAACCCCGCCCCGCGGCTGTTTGAGACCGGCTCCGGGATGATGAATTCTGTGGGCCTGCAGAATATCGGGGTGCGGGCTTTTGTCAATGAAAAGCTGCCCGGGCTGCGAGCGATTCCGACGCCGGTGTTCGCGAATGTGTTCGGATATGCGGTGGAAGATTACGTGGAAGTACTGCGGGTGCTCGAAGACGCCGAGGGAGTGGCGGGCTACGAATTGAATGTGTCGTGCCCCAATACCAAGCACGGGGGGATGGTTTTTGCGAGCGATCCGGGGCTGCTCGGGGAAGTGGTTTCGGCGGCGCGGGCGGCGATTTCTGCGGGGAACGGGCGGCCCTTAGTGGTGAAGTTGTCTCCCAATGTCGCGCGGATTCAAGAGATGGCGCAGGCGGCAGTGGAGGCGGGGGCAGACGCGCTCTCGCTGGTGAACACTTTTGTAGCGCTGGCGATTGATGCGCGCACGCGGCGGCCGCGCTTGGGCAATGGCTTTGGCGGGTTGTCGGGCCCGGCGATCAAGCCCATCGCGCTGCGCATGGTTTACGAAACCGCGCAGACGGTGAAGGTTCCGATTATCGGATTGGGCGGGATCGCGTCGGGGATCGATGCGGCGGAATACTTGATCGCGGGGGCTACGGCGGTGGAAGTGGGCACCGCGAATTTCTGGGACCCGCAGGCTCCTCTGCGCATCGGGCGCGAGCTGGATGAATTTCTCGAGCAGGAGAATATCGCGAACGCCGCCGAGCTGCGCGGGACATTGCGAATCTGAGACGCCGAGGTTCAAAGACAACTTATGAAAACTATCATTTCGACAGAGCGGGCGCCGAAAGCCATCGGGCCCTATTCGCAGGCGGTAGTCTCAAATGGCTGGGCGTTTTTGAGCGGACAGATTCCGCTCGACCCGTCCACCAACCAGATCATCACCGGTGACATCGCCGCGCAGACGGAGCGGGTGCTGGAAAACCTCAAGAGCGTTCTCGAAGCGGCCGGGTCGTCACTGGAGCGGGTGGTCAAGACCACCGTGTACTTAAAGGATATGGGCGAGTTCGCCAAGATGAACGAAGTGTACGGGCGATACTTTGCAAGCAACGCCCCGGCGCGGGCGACGGTGGAGGCGGCGCGGCTGCCGCGGGACGTGTCCGTCGAGATCGATTGCATCGCCAGCGTAGATTAAGATTTCTTTAATTTTCCCCAAACCTTTTCTCCGGCGGCGGCGTCTACTCCAGTGAGAATGCGGAAGCTATCGAATAACTCGAAGGCTGTTCTGGGCGCCGCGACGTTCCTCCTCTTCGCGTTTGCGGGCGCCCACGCCGGCGCAATCCACCGGGGACTACAGCGCCTCGACAGCTCCGCGCTGCGGTCTCAAGGACTTAGCCCGCAGGCGATGTTGCACTGTCTGCCGGCGACGCGGCCCCATTTCAGGGTCGCCAAAAACCTTCGCCCGGCGGGCTATAGCGTCGCCGATACCTCGATAGTTTCGGTGGCGCCGCGCCTGGGTTTTGCGGGAGCAGCCACCTGCGCAGCGCAATCCGCAAACGATGTAATGCGCGGCTGCTCTCAAGTAACGCGCGCGCCGCCTCTCTCCTAAACACCGCCCGAAGCAAGCTTTTCTTCGCAGCGCCCGAGTACGCGTTTGTAAGGTCATTTCATTCAATTTCAGTTTTAAGGAGATCAATATGAAACCAAGAAGTGTCACTCAAGTTATGTGTCTAATAACCGCCGGGGTGATGGCGGCGGGATCGCTATCTGCGGCTCCGCGAGCCGCCCCAGACCGCGTGGCAACGAGCCAGGCGGACGATTGGAATTTCCACGAAGAAGCTTCCGGGCTTCTGAAGGAGGTCCAGTCCACTGCCACGGTCCTAAACCGCGACGCCGAGCTTTTGCATTCGTTCACGCGCGGCGGCTTGACCCGGGAGAGTCACGTCGAACAGGTGAGCATGATCAAGGATCACATCAACACCATAGGTAAACACCTCGACCGGCTGCAGACGATTCGCCACGTAGCGACGCCGTGGCAACAGCAGACGATCAATGCCGTGGTTCCTGCCGCCCTGATTCTTGCGGCACATACGGAGTCTGCCATCGAGCATCTGAATGACCGTGACAAACCGCTGTGGGACGAGAACTACGAGAATCATCTGCGGGGAATCTCGGGCCGGTCCGGTCAAGTGAAGCAAGCCGTCGATCTGCATATGGAAATGGCCAATACGCAGGACAAACTCGAACGGCTACGCGAACAGACCGCCACGCTGGGGTCGTAGAAGAAGTGCAAACGGCAGTCCGCGGCTAGCAAGTTTCATGGCTGGCCGCGGAGCCGGTGATCAGGCGGGGCCGTTCAAGCTCTCACGCTATAATAGGAGTCTTGGGGATAACTATGACCATCGCCCGGTTTCTGCGGATGTCCGCGCACTTGCAGCTGATGCCGGTGTTAGAGAGCGGCGAAGAAACGCTTGTCGGCGGGCAGGCGGTGATGGAAGGCGTGATGATGCGCGCTCCGCATAGCTACTGCGTGGCGGTGCGGAAGCCTTCGGGCGAAATCGTTACCGAGGAACAGGCTATCGAGCGGGTATCAGAAAAGTATCCTTGGTTCAAACTGCCGGTGCTGCGCGGGTTGGGGATGCTGGGGCAGGCGATGACGCTGGGTTATCGGGCGCTCAAGTTTTCAGCCAATGCGGCGCTGGACGACGGGACCGAGAAAGACGGGCAGAAAATCGAAGTCTCCTCGTGGTTGATGACGGCGAATCTGGTGTTCTCTCTCGGTTTCTTCATCTTCTTGTATAAGTTCGTGCCGCTATTCTTGGCTACTAGTCTGGGGCATGCGGTTCCCGCGCTCTCCGGGCGCTTCGCGACCAACATGACGGACGGCGTCATTCGCATGGCGATTTTCCTGGCCTTCTTGTTCCTGATCTCGCGCATGAAAGAAATCCGGCGGGTGTTCGAATATCACGGCGCGGAACATAAGGTGGTTTTTAATTTCGAATCGCGCCAGCCACTGAGCATCGATAACGCGCAAAAGTTCGTGACTTTTCATCCGCGCTGCGGCACTAGCTTTCTGTTGGTGGTGATGGTAATTTCGATGATTGTCTACGCGCTGCTGCCGTTCGATACCTTCACTGCGAAGTTCCTGGGGCGCATCGCGCTGCTGCCGGTGATCACGGGGCTCAGCTATGAGCTGATCCGCTTCGCTGCGAAACGCCAGGGGACGGCGATGGGACTACTGACGGCGCCCGGGCTGTGGCTGCAGCGCATTACCACACAGCCGCCCGATGACAAGGAAGTGGCCGTGGCCATTCATGCCCTTGAAGGCGCCATGACCCTTGAAGCCAAGCAGGGCGGCGAACTGGTTATCGCTTAATGCAATATCAGCAAAAACTCGACGACATCGAACGGAAGTTCGATGATCTGAACCGGCAGATGGCAGACCCGGCGGTGATCAGTGACTCGGCACAATACCGCAAGGTGAGCAAGTCGCATAACGAGCTGGCCGAGATTGTGGCGAAGTACCGGGACTGGAAGACGGCGTCGAGGAATCTGGCGGAGGCTCGGCCGATGCTGACGGAAGCGGATCCCGAATTGCGGGGTATGGCAGAAGAGGAAGTCGCGCGCCTGGAGCCGGAGATCGCGCGCATCGAAGACGACTTGAAGGTTCTGCTGCTTCCCAAAGATCCGCTGGATGAGAAAGACGTGGTGCTCGAAATCCGCGCCGGCACCGGAGGCGACGAGGCTACGCTGTTCGCGGACGAGATCTTTCGCATGTACTCGCGCTTCGCGGAAACGCGCGGGTGGAAGGTGGAAGTGACTTCGACCAGCGAATCCGCGGTGGGCGGGTTGAAGGAAGTCACGGCGCTGATCAGTGGGACCAAGGTTTATAGCCAGTTGAAGTATGAAGCCGGCGTGCATCGTGTACAGCGGGTGCCGGCTACCGAGACACAGGGTCGCGTGCATACTTCGGCGGTGACGGTGGCGGTGCTGCCTGAGGCCGATGAAGTGGAAATCAGTGTGGAGGCGAAGGACATTCGCATCGACACGTTTTGTTCTTCGGGGCCGGGGGGACAGAGTGTGAACACGACCAAGTCCGCGGTGCGGCTCACGCACCTGCCGACGGGTACGATTGTTTCCTGCCAGGACGAGAAATCGCAAATCAAGAATCGTGCGCAGGCGATGCGCGTGCTGCGCTCGCGGCTTTACGAGATGGAACTGGAAAAGCAGCATGAAAAAATTGGCGCGGAGCGGCGCAGCATGGTGGGCTCGGGCGACCGCAGTGAGAAAATCCGCACCTATAATTTTCCGCAGAACCGGGTTACCGATCACCGCATTGGGTTCACGCTGCATCAATTGGATCAGGTGATGGAAGGCAAGCTGGAGCCGTTCGTCGAGGCGCTTACCACGCACTTCCAGGCGGAAAAACTCAAAGAGCAAGGCGCAGAGCAGGCCGCCTGAGGCGGCATGACGGTCCGCACGGCGCTTCTGCAAGGCCAGCAACTTCTTGAAAAAGCTAGTGTTAGCGAAGCGCGCTTAACCGCTGAAGTCCTGTTGATGCGGGCCATCGGTCATGACAGGGCGTGGCTGTACGCGCACGGCAATGACGAACTGATCGAGGTGTGGTGGATCCACTTCGGGCGCTACTTGCACCAGCGGATCCAGGGCGAACCGACGCAGTACATCACTGGTCGCCAGGAGTTTTACGCACGCGAGTTCCGGGTGACGCCGGATGTGCTGATTCCCCGCCCTGAGACAGAACATCTTGTGGAAGCAGCGCTGGCTCGCGGCGCGGAAGCGATCTTGGACATCGGCACGGGTTCGGGAGCGATCGCGGTGACGCTCGCCTTAGAGACCAAGTCGCGCGTGACAGCCACCGATCTCTCGCCGGCTGCGCTGCGGATCGCGCGGCACAATGCACAAGCGCTGGGTGCACGAGTCGATTTCGTCGCCTGTGATTTAGGCGCTGCGCTCGTCGATGGATCGTTCGACTTGGTAGTTTCGAATCCTCCCTACGTTGCCGGGCGTGATCGCGACTCGCTACAACCCGAGGTTCGCGATCGCGAGCCTGCATTCGCGCTCTTTGGCGGCGAGGATGGGCTCGCGATTTACAGGCGGCTGGTTCCGGAAGCTCGACGGCTGCTGCGGCCAGGCGGCTGGCTTATGATGGAACTCGGCGACGCCCGCGCGGTTCGAGAAATGTGCGCTGGATGGGGCGGCGTCGAGATCGTGAACGACTTGGCGGGGATACCGCGGGTGCTCATCGCAAAAAAGCCATGAGAAGTTATTTCCACCTCGACATGGATGCGTTCTTCGTCTCGGTAGAAGAGTTGTTCGATCCTTCGCTCAAGGGCAAACCGGTGGTGGTGGGTGGGAAGGCCAACGAACGCGGCGTGGTTTCAGCGGCATCTTATGCGGCGCGCAAGTTCGGCGTGCACTCGGCCATGCCGCTGCGGACGGCTTACAAATTGTGTCCGCAGGCGATCTTCGTCGAGGGGCATCGTGAGCGTTACGTGGAATACTCCGGCAAAGTTTACGAGGTGCTGCAGAAGTTCTCGCCACGGGTGGAGATGGCTTCGATTGACGAAGCTTATCTGGACCTGACCGGCACGGAGCGGCTGCTGGGGCCTCCGCTGGTGGCTGCGCACGCCTTGCATAATGCGGTGCACGACGCGACCAATTTGAACTGCTCGATCGGCGCGGCGTCGTCGCGATTGGTCGCCAAGATTGCTTCGGATCAGGCTAAGCCGCATGGGATTCTGTGGATTCCTCCGGGAAACGAGGCGCGCTTCCTGGCTCCACTGGATGTTCGCAAGATCCCGGGCGTCGGGAAAGTCACGGAACGGAATCTGCATGAATGCGGCATTCATAAGATCGGCGATCTGGCGCGGCTGGAGCAAACGTTTCTGGAAGAACGTTTTGGGAAATGGGGATTGGCGCTGGCCGGCAAGGCGCTCGGTGAAGACGCGGGCGCATGGTTTGATGGCGAGATTGGCGAGGGCGACGATCCGAAATCAATCAGTCACGAACATACCTTTTCGGTGGACACGGCGGACGCCACTGCGCTCGACGCGATGCTGGTGCGGCTCTCTGAAATGATCTCGCGCCGTCTGCGGGATCACCAGTTGCACGCGCGCACGGTGCAGGTCAAATTGCGCTACTCCGATTTCTCGACTTTCACGCGGGCGCGTACGCTGGATCACGCTACCCATATCGATACCGAATTCGCCGCGGCGGTGCGCGATTTGTTTCGCAAGAACTGGACTGGCAAAGCCATCCGTCTGCTGGGCGTCTACGCACAGTCGCTTGAAAGCGGCGAGGGGCAGACCAGCCTGCTCGATGAAACGAAGACCGAGCGTTGGCGGAAGACGCTGGAGGCGGTGGACAAACTGCGGGACAAATATGGCGACACCACCGTTTCGCTCGCCGCCGGAATGAAAGCGGCGTTTCGTGCTAGAGTGCATGAAAATCCGGAAAATCTGCCGGGGAAGGACCCGCGGAGAAAGGAATCGGAACATGATTGACGACGTGCGCTATCCGGTCGGGCCCTGCGAGTGGCCCGCTGAAGTATCCGCGGAGGAGAAGCGCAGCAATCTTCGTGACATCGCCGAATTGCCGGCAAAGCTGCGCGCGGCTGTCGTGGGGCTGGCGCCGCAACATCTCGACATTCCTTATCGCGATGGCGGCTGGACGATCCGCCAGATTGTGCATCACATCCCGGACAGCCACATGAATAGCTATGTGCGCTTTAAGCTAGCGTTGACCGAAGACCAACCTACTATCAAGCCGTACGATGAAAAACTGTGGGCGGAGATTCCGGAGGCGCGGACGGCGCCTATCGAGATGTCGCTCGACATGGTGGACGCGCTGCACAGGCGCTGGTCGCTGATGCTGCAGAACATGACGGACGCGGACTTCGAGCGATCGATCGTCCACCCCGAAATCGGTGCTCTCAAGCTGAAGAGTTTGGTGGCCGGTTATGGCTGGCATTGCCGGCATCATGTGGCGCAGATTGTGGCCACGCGGCGGCGGATGGGCTGGTAAACTGAAAAGAAGTGCAGCTATCGATCGTCATCCCTATACACAACGAGGAGCCGTCTATCCTGCCGCTTTACGACCGGCTGACGCTGGTGCTCGAAAAGCTGCGCAAGCCTTACGAAATCATTTTTGTCGATGACGCTTCGACAGACCGCAGTTTCGATCTGCTGGCAAATCTGGTCGAGACTGACGGCCGCTTGAAGGTGATCCGGCTGCGGCGCAACTTTGGACAAACCGCTGCGCTGGCCGCCGGTTTCGACGAGGCGCAGGGCAGCGTCATCATTTCGCTCGACGGCGATCTGCAGCACGCACCGGAGGACATCCCGGCGCTTCTCGAGAAAATCGAAGAAGGCTACGACATTGCCAGCGGCTGGCGTAAGAATCGCGTGGATAATGCGGTCACTCGCAAGATTCCTTCGCGCATTGCGAATTGGCTGATGGCGAAGGCGTCACACGTCGAGCTGCGCGATTTCGGCACCACTTTCAAGGCGTACCGCGCCGAGATCATCAAGGACGTTAACTTGTACGGCGAACTGCACCGCTTTATTCCGGCGTTGGCGTCGCTGTACGGGGCTCGTATTGCCGAGGTGCCGATCAAGAACATTCCGCGGCCGGCGGGCGGCTCACATTACGGGCTGAGCCGGACGTTCCGGGTGATGTTCGATATCTTCACTATCTGGTTCCTGCTGAAGTATTTCACGCGGCCGATGCACTTCTTCGGTAAATGGGGCGTGATGTCGGCCGAGCTCGGTGGCCGTGGCCTGGCGTTTCTCGCCGGCAAAAAACTTATCATCGGCGGCGATATTATCGAACAGCACGGGCC
>Ga0105242_10004504_pt1 | contig 10824 bp, 8 predicted proteins | sample KBSM24metaG_FD_81521 | JGI IMG/M metagenome (GOLD analysis project Ga0105242, IMG submission 81521) | Miscanthus rhizosphere microbial communities from Kellogg Biological Station, Michigan, USA - KBS M2-4 metaG | ecosystem: Host-associated > Plants > Roots > Rhizosphere > Soil | place: Michigan... | reverse complement strand
GTTACTGCGATTCACAAGGCACCCAGTGACTACCCGGGCGGGAAGAAAGGCGATGACCTGACGGTGGAGTTCACGGTGCTCGGCATTCCCTGTCTCGGTCTCAACGGCGGCCCGACGTTCAAGCACAGCGAGGCCTTTTCGTTCCAGATCGCGACGGATGATCAGGAAGAGACAGACCGCTACTGGAATGCGATCGTCAACAATGGGGGGCAGGAAAGTCAATGTGGTTGGTGCAAGGACCGCTGGGGCCTCTCCTGGCAGATCACCCCGCGCGCGCTGACCGACGCGCTCGCGGCTGGAGGCGATGAGGCAAGGCGTGCCTTCGAAGCGATGATGCCGATGACGAAAATCGACATTGCCACCATCGAGGCGGCGCGGCGGGGCTGACACGCTATCCGGCCTGGCGATCGAGGTAGGCCTTGATTCTGGACCAATACTGATCGCGCCAGGCCTGTTCGGTCTCGGGGATCAGGTCCTTCGGAACGCCGCGATGCACCAGCACGAGCTCCGTCCCGCCATCAGGCGTCGGCGTCAGTGTGACCGCTGCCATCGAGAAGATGCCCTCGGGGAATCGGCGGTGGCGCCAGGCCTGAACGATGCGTCGCCCGGGGACGAGGTCGACGTTGACCCCGGTGACATCGCTCTCACCAATGGAGAACGTCCCGCCGATCTTCCTGCTGATGACCGCTTGCCTGCCGGTGAACGCGGTGTGCTTTCGCGAGTCAGCCAGCAGATCGTAAACGGTCGCCGGATCGGCCTTGAACCTTACGCGCTGCTTGATGGTCTTGCACATGGTTACCTCCCTGCCTGGCGCATGCTAGCGGAACTCCTCGCCGCGTTTGCGATGACTTGTCCTGAAACGAAAAAACCTCCAAGGAGGCTAGGCCAACAAGCGCGGCGGCGCGTCGCCGCTGGCTGGTAGACACGGAGTCGAACCCGATCAGCGCGGCCAGGTCGTACATCGTGCCATTCTGATAGAAAATACGCGCGTCGAACCGCTGAACATGCCGCCGGCTGTCTCCTTCATGCCGGCCTTTCGCGCCCTACTCCTGACCTCCTTTCGATCCGTTCGCTCGGCCTTCTCGAGGAATTCGGGTAGGGGTTTCGCTGCTCGCGACACTCCCTTGAGTGAATCGTCCATGACGGAGACCACTCTTCCCACTCGTCCGGTGCGGCGCCCGCATCGGCAGGCGGACCTCGATTATCACGAGATCGGGCAAGGCATCACGGAGAAGACGCTCGATGGCCTGCCGCAGGAGTACGCCTCCGCACGGCGCGAGGATCGAAAAAAACTCCTGACGGGCGCGGTCCAAAAGATCGTCGCGCTCGGCGTCACCGCGGATCACGAGTCGGTGCTGGCGTGCCGCGAGGAATTGATGAAGCTCGGCGCGAAGCTGCCGGCGCTCGTTCTGCGCGGCCGCCTCGAGCAGCAATTCGCCTGCAAACTGGCCACACAACTCGCGCTGCCGCGTCCGAGGATTAAGCTTCCGAAGTGCGTCATCGGGTGCGTGGTCGAGCCGTTGACGAGGGCATTGATCGACGTGCTCACGCTCGGCGCGCCAACCACTCGCGACGCGGCCGTGGAAGGCCTCGGCGGTCTGCTCAAGCTCTTCGATAAGCCGGCCGAGCGATTCAAGCTCCTGCCGCGGCTGCCGGTGGCACGTGAGGATGACGAGACCGACGAAGAGTTCGCGAAGCGCGTCACGATCAGCAACGACTACTTCGACCGTCTCGAGCGCCGTCATCTGATGGTGCTCACCATCGCCGAGGATCCTGATTCGCAGACGGAATTCTGCCGTCGCCTCGCCGAGCCGATCAACGAGAAGATCAAACGGCTTCGCGCCCGCGATCCGGTCCCGTGGGATGAGATCGAGGACGCGCTCTACGCCTATCCCGATCTGCTGCGGATTCTCCCCGCCATCAAACGACAGAAGTCGAAAATCGCCATCGATTCCGCCGCGCTGCTCTCCGACGCCGCGCAACTTCTGACCGTTGACAGTGAGGCTTCGGATTCGGTGACCGTCGCCCTGGCCCGGTTTCAGGAGAGCGTGTTCCGAACGGTCGACGCGGCGATGCGCCGCTTCGACTGGAACTGGCGGGAGCTGGACAAAGTGATTGCCGCCGCGGTGCGCGGCATCCCGCGGAGCATCGTCGGCACTCCGGCCATGTGCAACGCGCAAATCCGGGCCACAGTGGCCATCGTGCGAACGGCGATCGTCCTGATCGTGATCACGTCCGAAGCACCGTTGACGAAGATCGCCCTAAACGAACTATTCCGCGAGCTCGGCACGCGCAAGCCGTGGTCGAATCTTGGCATCGTCGAAGGATGCTATCGCGGTCTCCCGGCGTTGCTGGCCCAGCACCGCCACGACCGTCTGACCGCCGGGCCGCTTGCATCGCTCGTCGAGCAGTTGTCGCGTCCGCACCGTTTCGATGAACTGTCCGAGGTGCATCGCCACGTGATCGCCAACGCCTGCTTCCGCCGGATCGTGGCCACGGTGATGGATGTCGGTGACGATCGCGATCCCGAGGTCGAGCTCTGCGTGCGGGCGCTGCTTCGCTATCCGACCGCGGAGAACATCCGGAGAGTCTGCCGGCAGCAGCCGCCCGTGGACAAAGTGACGAACGACATGCCTGTGGAGATTGCCCAGGCGGTGATCGCCAACATCGCCTTCGAAAGCGAGCTGCTTGCCCGCAGCGCGGCGATGTTCGACGGCTGGATCTCGGAGCCGACAGCGCGAAAGGTCCTGCTCACTCGGATTCTCGCGGCGGAGCTGCACACGATCGCGCGCGACATCCCCGAGCTCGACCGGCATCCGCTGCTGGGGCGAATCTTCGCAGGCATCGAAACGGTTTCGCTGACCGACGCGAACGCAAAGACGGTCATGTTCAAGTTGCTGTCGTCGCTGCCGGCCGATGCGGCCGAGACGGCCGACGCCGAGGTGCAGCGCTTCGTCGAATACAGAGGCGACGAGAGCGTCAACGATCTTCCTGGCTACGTGCTGGCCATGATCTCCACGACCGCCAGTGGCCGCATCGCCGGAGCCATCGCCCGGGAGATCGATCTGCATCTCCGTTACGAGCGCCGCAACGCGGCACCGGGTGATTTCGCGAAATGGCTGTACCAGGTGACGCTGCGCGGTCCGCACGAATCGATCTTCGACCACCTGCTGCCGCGCATTCGAGGGGACGCCGATCGGCAGAAGGTCCTGCTGTTTAGGAGACATGTCGCGCGCGTGCTGGCCAGCCGTAAAGACGAACAAGACGCGGAACTGGACGTTGCAAAGATCCTCCAGCACGTGAGACGGATGCATGAGGATCTGAACCGTCGCGTCAAAGTAGGATTTCACACGACGTTGTCGTTCCTGCATGAGGCTCTCGGTCACTTCATCAATCTGACCGAGGATGCCGAGGGCGTCTGGAGATCGCTGGCCACGGACAAGGCCCTCGAACTCTTCACCGGCCTCGACGATCTGGCCAGGGACGAAGCTCACCGTGACCGGAAACCGCTCTCCGTCTACAGCCGCCGTCTCACGGATCTGAAGGACGACGTCATTCACTACCTTTCTCTGCCCATCGGCAGCTTCGAAGAGCGGAAGGAGACTCTCACTAAAGCGAGCGACATCGTCGCCGAGCTGGAGAGCGCACTGAGATCTCATGGCCTGGAGCCGCCGGAGCGCACGCTTCTCATCGCCGTGATGCGGCATCTGCGAAGTCTGTTCGACGACACGCGGCAATGGGCGTGCGATGAGGCCCGCAAACTGAAGGAGCGGAGTGATAAACCACGTTTCTGGTACTTCTTCTGCGATCCCCGTTCGAAAGGCGAACGGATCGATGCTCTGTCGGAAGCGGTGAAAACCGGGGCCGGTCTGAATCTCCATTCTCAGGCCGACATCAGGCGCATCACAGACCAGATCGAACAGGCGCCACCTCCATTCAAATCGCAGCGGGAGAAGTTCGAGGAGTACTTCGTCGAATGGATGACGTCGGAGCTCGACGTCGAGAGCCTGAAGCGTTTTTTGAAAGGACGCTGGCCGTGGTTTTTCCAGGGCCTCTACGGCATCACGACGAACTTCTGGCTCACATCGCTCACGATCCTGACGCCGCTTGCGATCGCGGCCTGGCTCGATTCCCGGGGCCGGCACGAATGGGAAGGCATCGGCTTTTTCATCGTGACATCAGGAATGATCGTCGCCGGGCTGTTTTCGTTCACGCAATGGATTCACACGCTGGCCACGCTTCTGCGCGGCGAAAGAAAAGTTCTTCCGGGGTACTGGTTTCCCTGCCTACTTCCGCGCCTGGCGCGCCTCACCGCGGTTCCGATGGCCCTGATCGTGGAGTTCGATCACAGCTACGACTTTCCGCTCCACGGCTCATCGTGGGCGCTGTTGCTGCTGGCAGGCGTGTCGTTTCTGACCACGCGTTTCTTCGTCACGCGGGAGATGGTCGATCGAGAGGAACAGCCCGGCGTCAACGAGATCACCCCCGAAGAACGGCGGCATGTGCGGCAGATCGTTGCCGTGGCGCTAGCGCATTCATTCGGCATCGCCGTCATCCTGTCCGCGATCTTCTCCGCCAGTCATAAGCCGAAGCAGGAGGCGATTGACGATTTCCCGACCGTCCGCACGGTGGCCGGGACGCCGGCGTCGTATTGGAAGGTTCTGGAAGAGATGCTGGCGCGCGTCGACAAGATCACGCCGGCGCATGCGGAGCCTAAGTTCCTCGGCATCATCCCGCGCAAGGTCACACTCGATTTCGGAGTCATCGCCGAGAACGCCCACTATCCGCTTCCGCCGAACGTCGCGGAGCACGCCGCGTTCCGTTTCTATCCGACCGTCATCCTCGTCTGGACCGCCCTCGGACTCTTCTTCGGCGTCTTTCTCGAGGGCTTCATGAAGGGCGCGCGGCTGCGCGGCCTTCCGGCGCAGGGGCACGCGGGCGACGGCGGTTCCCCGTAACGACTCACCGCAACGGCGAATAGACGTACACGCGCGCCGCTCCCTTCAACGAGCACGTGATGCGGTCCATGCTGCCGCCGCCGCTCGACACGCTGACGCTCTTCTGCACGGCGTCGAACGTGTGGGAATCGCCGCCGAAGGGGACGATGGTTGCGTTCGAGAAGACAGACGGCAACGTAGCCCACGCCGGCGGCGCAAAGAAAGCGACCGAGCAACCGGGGGAGTCGCCGCCGTCCCAAAGCGCCGTTGACCCAAAGGAGAAGAGAGGATGAAGTCATTGCCCCGCCGGCCGCCTGACGGAGCGCTCAGGCCGCAGTCAGGAGCGGCGCTCGCCGTGCCCCCTCGCCCGGCGAGGGCTGTGGCCGGTCCAGCGCTTGAAAGCGCGTGAGAAGACGGCGGGATCGGAAAAGCCGACGCGATACGCCGTCTCATTCACTGAGAGCTTCTTCTCATTCAGGTAAAGCAACGCCACCCGGTGGCGCAAGTCATCGAGCACCTTCTCGAACGTGACCTCTTCGGCCTTCAACTTGCGAAAAAGCGTCTGCCGGCTCATCCCGAGCCTGCCGGCAATGGTCACCACGGTCGCTTCTCGCGTATGAAGAATCGGCTTCAGCAGGTCCTCCACCTGTCCGCGGATCGTCTTCGAGCTCTCGAGCTTTTGCAGAAGAGCGTCCGCGTGAGCGCCCAGGATGCCCGAGGCATACTCCGATGAAACGTGCGGATGCATGAGCTTGGGCAACACCTTCTCGTTCAGCAGCAGCCCGTTCTCGCTTCTGTCGAACAACACCGGCACCTGGAAGATCCGGTCGTACTCGTCACGGTACGGCGGGGCGGGGTGGGTCATGTGGATGGCCAGCAACAGTTGGGTTCTACTGCTCGAACGGCGCATCGTGCAGATCATCCGGGCGAATGCGGATTCGGTGATCTCGGGAAAATCGTTCGGGTTTGGACGATCGTCGACGAACCAGAGCTGCCCGTCGATGCGCGAGAGACGGAAGCGATCGGCCGACACGCCGGCGAGGTCGATGTCCAGCGGGCCGTAGCGATTCAGTTGCGCGAGGATGTCACCGAGCGTCATCGCGGAAGAACCGATGAACGGAACGATCGACATCTCGGTCATTTCGACTTCCTCGCCGAAATGGAGCGCCAGCGCCGGATCCCTACACAGATCCTTCGCCGCCTGTATGAGGTCGATGTACTTCGAGAGCGGGATGCGATTCTCCGGCTGCGCCAGTTGCGCGGGATCGATCCGGCTGCGCTGGAACAGCGCCAGCGGGTCTGCCCCCTTCGCGACGGCGAACTCCAGCAGACGCCGCGCATAAGTCGCGGCAACTGTGGAGTCGTCGATCCCGGTGAAACCTGCGGTCATGAATTGGGACGCGGCGTCATGGCCGCGCGTCGCCTTGGCGATCAATGATAGGGCAATGTTGATGACGACGCCCGCCGCTCCACCATCCTCCACCGCACCGGCGATGTCCGGCGCGAGCACACTTCGGTCGAGGATTCGGTTCGCGACCCTTCTCTATGTCGTGATGAACAACCTCGGGGTTTTCAATCTGATCTACGTCCCTCTAAAGTTCCGCGTTGCCGGAGACGCCACGGCGACGATGCGCAAAATCGCCGAGTCTCCGATGACCTACCGCAGCGGGATTCTATGTGGGCTGATTTCGGGGATTCTGTTTCTCGTGGTCGCCTCCCTGCTCCATGACCTCTTCAAGGACGTCGACCGGAAGCAGGCGATGCTGCTCGTTCTCTTCGTCTGCGGGGCAGTCGCGATCGGACTGGCGAACCTCATTCCGCAGTTCGGCGTACTCGTCGTTTCCGGCAACGCGGAGTACCTCACGGTGTTCAGCAGGCCGCAGCTCGATGCCGCGGGCCTTGCCCTGATGAACCTCGTGAGCCACGGCGACATCCTGGCGATGGCGTTCTGGGGCGCCTGGCTCTTTCCGTTCGGAGCCCTCGCCATGAAATCGCGATTCATCCCTCGCGTGGTGGGAGTTTTGTTGATTGTCGCAGGCGCCGCCTACCTCACCACGAGTTTCATCTCGATCCTGTTTCCCGCTCAGAGGCAGCTGACCTTCTACCTGGCGATACCCTTCATGGCCGGCGAGATGGTGGCTGTTCTGTGGCTTCTGATCAAGGGCGCAGTCATTCCTCCCGCGGAGCAATGAGAGTGGCGGACCAGTGGCACCAACGAGCCTTCCTTATTCTTGCGCGATGCGGAGAGCGCTCGGGTTTGCGGTCACGTTGTATGCGGCGGAGACTTCCAGCACACGGCACATCGCGCGGATGGAGAACATGGCCTGGTGCGCGTCGATGAAGAAGAAGATCGCTTTGACTTCTTCTCGGTCTCCTGCGCGAACCAGTCCGCGGCTTTGACAGAATCTCCCGCTCTTCCTTCAGCCTGGCATTCTCCCGCCGCAGCCGCACCAGCTCTTCACGCTCGTCGGTCTTCAAACCGTCCGTGCGAATTCCTTCATCGAGCTCCGCCTGCTTGACCCAGCTGCGAATCGCCTGCGCCGACGGCTCGAACTCTCCTGCCAGTTCCTCAGGCGTTCGACCTGTTCGAACAAGCCGCACCAGTTGCTGCTGCAACTCTGCTGAATGTAGTTTTCGCTTTCTCATCGTGGACTCCTTTCAATCCTCAGGTGTCCACGAGACCGGGTCAACTCCATCACGACTAGAAAGCAACTCGTCGACGAGATCATGCAACACCCCGAGCGTGCCCGCGCCATCACACGCACCGCCATCGGCTGCGTCGTCACCAAAGAAGAACACGACCATCTAACACCGGTCACGACGGAGCAGTCGCACCTCAAGGGCTGGGAACGTTACACGGCCGCCGGCATCACAGTCATCGACACGGACAGAGAGACCGAGTAGTTTCGCCATCATGCCCTTGCCTGACACGATCTGGCACTACACGAACGCCGCAGGACTCCACGGCATCATCACGAACAAGCAGTTGCACTTTGGCGACGCTCGCTTCATGAACGACCGCACTGAGCGAACGTACGCCGACACCATGCTTCGGGAGGTGCAAGCGATACTCGACCATCCCGCCCTTCCGGATCTTCAGGTGACGCTCGACGCTCTTCGCCTACCCGATCGTCTGTACGTGTGCTGCCTCTCCACCAACACGGAGAGCATCAGCCAATGGCAACGCTACGGCGGCGACGGCGCAGGCTACTGCATCGGTTTTCGCACCCACGACCTCCTTGCAGTCATGGAGGAGGATTACGTGAGCATCACGGACATGCTCTACGACCCAGCCGCCCAGCGCGAGCACCTACGCGACGCCCTCAACGCGACATTGCGAGAATTCGCACAACTACGCGAAGCGAACAAGAACTACCTGCACTACCTCATGTTGGACGTAGATCTCGATAGCGTAATCTTGCGCCTCAAGCACCCGGCCTTTCACGACGAGCAGGAGTGGCGGCTTTACCGGCGAACGCCCAATGACGAAGAAGATACGCCTCTCACCTGCGCGCCACGCGGCTCGTACATCAAGCCGTATCTCGCGCTGCCGACGAACCACAACCAACCTCTGCCGATCGCCGCGGTCATCGCTGGACCTCGTCTCGATCACGACATTGCGATCCCCGCGACGCAGACCTTCCTTGCAACCAATCAGATCATGGCGCCGGTGACGGCATCAAACCTCACGACGATCTGGCGTTAGCTCGCCTCGGACTTCATGCCTGTTCCGGCAGTTGTTCGCGGACACCACGAACGGCTCCCACTGATCTCCGTCAGGATCGGTGACCCAGACCTTGTTTTGGTTCGCGTAGCAGCAGTTCGGGTCATCTCCGTCGCGCGATCTTGTCTCGGGCCGTGTCGATATGCGTCACACGGAAGAACCGTAGCCAGTCAGCGAGCGACGCGAGGTCTTGTTGGCTGTTCCGCTAGTGGCGGCCCGTGAGCAGTTTGGAGGATTGGCTGGGAGGATTGGATTCGAGCCGCCGCGCTCGCTGCGTGATCGCCTGTGGCGTCAAGAGAGCCAGTTTTCAACCGATAGGCCGTCTACCCGCCGGAACTCGCGTTCGTTGTTCATCACCAGCGTAAACTCGCGGGCGGCTGCTTGTGCGGCGATCAGGGTATCAAGTGGACCGATGGGTGTTCCCGCTCGTTCGAGTCTCGCGCGGATGGTCGCGTAAGCAATCGCATCGTCCGATGCAAATTCGATCAGCGTGAAGACGAGCGCCGTGAGTCAGTCAAATCGACAGCCCAGTGTCTCCTTCGAGAACCGATGTCTTCAGATGCGGGCGCTCTCCGCTCTTCCAGAGTGCAGCAGTGTGTAATACCCGATACCTGATTGGCCCGCCGTCCGGTCGTTCGCTGCGCGCAATGGGGCGCGGCACGCAGACAAACTCGGTGCGCATCGCATCGGCCGACAATCGGACCTTCGCATAACCGTGTCCTCCAAGATCTACGAACTCGAGGTGCGGAGCCAGATCCGGGTTGGACAGCAACCGTGCGCGTTTCAGGTCAAAGCTCTTTGCATATTCGAAGCACGAACGGACGCCGTGCTTCAACAGCATGTTGAAGGTCCAGTCCGGCTTCGCATCCCCACCCTTGTCAGCGAGAAACAGCGGTCGTAACGGAGCGTCTTTCGGAAGTCTGTGCTCATAGGACTCCATGACGCCGGGGCTGACGAGGGACCCGCCAACGAAGCTCAGGCCTATCGGCTCGAACTTACCGGGCGGAAGTTCCGCCGTCGCATATCCGGCCCAGAAACTGTGGCGGTCACCCGAGACGATGGCGAAGCCGGCAATCTTCGCGTCGCGCACGAGATGGTAGATTTCAGCGCGCTCCGCGTACGCTGTGCCGTAATCACCCCCGCCCAGGGCCGCGAAAGTGTTTGTGGGCCATGACTCCTTGGTGAGACCCGAGGGGAGGTTCTGCGGGTCGGCGCGCCAATCGAGCGCACCCAGCGAGTTCGCCCAGATTTTCCACGAAGCGGTTGAGCTCTTGAGCTTGTCCTTGAACCACGCCTTCTGCTCCGCCCCGAGAATCGTTTGCGGCGGCGCGTTCCGTTGCGGGTTGGGGACATGCGCATCGTTGAAGCGGATCTCCGGAGGAGGATTGCCGCCGTTGAAGGCGCGCCCGCCGTCCAGAATCTGCATCGCGGGCTCAGGGAACATCCCCATGAACTCGTCGCCTCCGAGATTTCCGAGAGACGGATCGCTGAAGGGGTCCGCGCTCCGATAGCTATGCTGGTCGGTAATGATCAGGTCCAGGTGTTGGCCATACCTTAGCGCCCGGTAGACCTTGAGGCTGTTGATCGCCGTCAGATTGTTCGGTTCCACGCCCAGCCCATTGCTATCGAACTCTTTGATGGCCACGTCTTTTACAGCGGGTGGATCGAAGCGTTCCAGCAACCGGCTCCCACGGGCGACACGTGCAGGGAGATATTCGAACCAGGCCTGATTCGCCGCGACCTTGACGCTCTGGCCGGGCTGCTCGAATGCCCCCGCCTTGACGATACTTTGCCAACCCTGCCACGAGAATTCGTGGTTGTCCCAGATCGCGACGAACGGCCAGCGCGCACGAGCGTCCTGGAGGTCGGGATCGGCGAGATAGCCTTTGTAGACGGCCCGGTAACCATCGACGGTCAGCGGTATGTGGAAGTTGCCGACCTTGTGGCCGTCCGGTATGCGCGCAACTTCATAGATCGTGCGGTCGTAGCGTGTCTTCACCTCGTCGGGATACTCGACCACCTCGTAGATGAAATCACCGAGGTGCAGAACGAAATCGAGCTTCCCGGCGGCGGGAGCGCGTTCATCTTCGTAAATCATCCGGCGATAGGCGTTGAGCTTGCCCTCATTGACATCCTGACAGCTCACGAATGCGAAGTTCACCG
>Ga0105242_10004501_pt1 | contig 10827 bp, 13 predicted proteins | sample KBSM24metaG_FD_81521 | JGI IMG/M metagenome (GOLD analysis project Ga0105242, IMG submission 81521) | Miscanthus rhizosphere microbial communities from Kellogg Biological Station, Michigan, USA - KBS M2-4 metaG | ecosystem: Host-associated > Plants > Roots > Rhizosphere > Soil | place... | reverse complement strand
TCGATGTCGATGTCTCGGTTGAAGTCGATTGCGTACATTTCGGTGGGTTCCTCTCGGACGAGTGGGAAGGCGGCGGAAAAACCAGAAAGGCCGCCGGGATCGGATCCCGACGGCCTCGGAGCGGTGTGCTCTCGACGTTTTTTGGTTACGTCGGTTGCGTTCCGAGGTGTCGGGCGGGGCGCTTGATAGTCGTCTCGTTCATGAAATTGAGGGTCATGTCGGACACTGCTGCACGCCACTGGTAGCCATGGGCGAGTCCGGTGCACGGGCGCGCCTTTACAGCCACCAAGGCTGCTTGCGGTGCGAACGTCGTGCTCATCTCTTCCATACCTTCCGTAAGTCGTCGACCGGACACAGAGGTGCCAGGTCAAGTGATAGGCAACCAGATCACCGGGGCGGCGTCAACTCATTTAATGTCACACCGTGTTCGAGATGGTGGGAGCGCCCTCGGCGGGGCGGACGTTCACCGGGCGGCGGCGAGTCCGACTCGGGGATTGCTCGCCCGGTGGCCGGCTGCGGCTCGACGCCGCTGCCCGCTATGTGCAGGACCTTTCCGACGACGACACCCGCGACGCAGGATTGGCGCAGATGACCTGGGTGGTTCGTCGCACAGTGATGGACATCTCTCAGTTCCCCGTGTACCTCGACCCTGTCGAGATGGTCACGTGGTGCTCGGGCCTCGGGTCGCGGTGGGCCGAGCGCAGGGTCGACATCGTCGGCGCCTCCGGCGGATCGATTCGCTCGGCGACACTGTGGGTGCATCTCGACGCCGGGACGTTGCGACCTGTTCCGATGAGTGCCGAGTTCGACTCGATCTTCGCGCCGAGCACGCTCGCGAGGACCGTGTCGTCGCGGTTGACTCTCGGCGCTCCGCCCGTTGACTCCGGCCTCGACCTCGTGCCATGGACGTCGCGGTTCTCCGACTTCGACGTGATGAACCACGTCAACAATGCCGTCGCCCTCGTCATCGTCGAAGAGGTCCTCGCCAACCACCGCGACCTGCGTGCGCCGATGCGGGTCGATGTCGAGTATCGATCGCCCATCGACCGGGGAACGGCGCTGCGCGTCGGCGGTGGCGCGTCGCAGGATCGCTACGAAGGTTGGGTCATCGATGATGAGGGAGCGGCGTGCATCGCCTTCCGCATCGAAAAGCTCATCGCCCCCTGATCCCGAGCCGCCCCCGCCCGTCCCGGAGGTTCCTCGCCGCGCCGCCTTCGTCGTGAATCGTCCGTGACGAAACTCGGGTGTGTGCCGCGGTCCGGGTGCGTCACGAATCGTCCGTGACGAAACTCCCCCGTCGGCCCACTCATTTCGTCACGGACGATTCGGGAGGGGCCGACGAGGTGTCGCCCGAGCTCATTTCGTCACGGACGATTCGGGAGGGCGGCTGGGGCGCAGACGTCCGGTGGGTTTCGTCACTGACGATTCACGAGGGGTGAGGACGCGTGGGATAGCGGCCCTGCGGCAGGCACGGGACGGCGGGTTGGGGGCGGCGGTGGCGTCGCACCGGGGACTCGGCCGCTGTCGCCCACCCGGATGCCCCCAAAGAAGCCGCGTCACACCCCAGCTGTACAACGACTCCATGTCCTACTGCCGTACCGACACAACGCATCGCGCATGTTCCTGGTGTGCCACCGAGTTCGCCGTCGTTCGCCGCCCCGGACGGCCTCGGCTCTACTGCAATCACGCTTGTCGCCAACGCGCTTACGAGCACCGCCATGGCTTCGTCCACGAGCGCACTGTTCGACCACTACCGGGCCAGGTCAAAGGCGACGTCTGGTCGGGAACCGGGTATGAGCAGGGCGGATCGATCGCACCGTTCGGCCGGGCACACGCCATGCGGACCAGCGTGCGGCCGGAAGGTCGTAAGCGGGAGACCTTGTGCGGCCTGCTGGTCCGTCCCGTGACGGGTCAGTACTTCAGCGCCTTGCACCCTCGCGCCTGCGGATCCTGCACGAGCATCGCCGAGAAGACGCCGCTGCGCTACGGCATCAGCCCGTCGAACGAGCTCTCGCGACTTCGATCACTGTTCGACGACATGGCCGAAGCCCGAGTGCCGCCTGCGGACGCGATCAACTGGATTCGGGCGAACTCTCCGTAGGCGAAGGCGCGTCGGCCGGGGGCACGAACACGTGCTCGCGGTAGTACTTCATCTCCGCCACACTCTCCATCACGTCGTCGAGTGCCCGATGCGCCCCGACCTTGCGGGGCCGACCGCTGTTGAGCGCCGGATACCACCGCTTCACCAGCTCCTTGACGGTGCTGACATCGACGCTTCGATAGTGCAGGTACTCCTCGATCTCCGGCAGGTACGCGGCGAGGAACCGTCGATCCATCCCGATCGAGTTGCCGCAGAGCGGTACCCGTCGCGGCTCGGCCACGTGAGTCTTGATGAACTCCAAGGTCTGCGCACCGGCGTCGGCCAGAGTGAGAGTGGAGGAACGGATCGCGTCCAGCAATCCGCTGCGCGTGTGCATCTCGACGACCACAGGGTCCATCTCGGCGAGCGCTGCGTCGTCCTGGTGCACCACGAGATCCGGACCCTCGGCGATGATGTTGAGATCGTCGTCGGTCACCAGCGTGGCGATCTCCACGATCACGTGCCGCGCCGGCTCCAATCCGGTCATCTCGAGATCCATCCACACCAACACCGGATGAAGGCTAGGCGAACGCGTTACCGTCGCTCAGGATGACCGTCGCCGATCCAGCCGCCAACGACGTACCCGCCAAGCCTGCGTCGACCGTGATGCTGCTGCGCGACGTCGACGACGGCGTCGAGGTTTTCATGCTGCGTCGCACGACCGCGGCCGCCTTCGCCGGTGGCATGTACGTGTTCCCCGGCGGCAAGGTGGACGCAGTCGACGGCGACGAAGGCAGTGACGAGGCGTACGTGATCGCCGCGATCCGGGAGTGCTTCGAGGAGGCCGGCGTGCTGCTGGCAACTGACCAATCGGGACAAATGATCGCCGAGGGCCATCCGGCACTCACGAAGCGACAGGCCGTCTACGACGGCGACGTCGACCTGCGCGCGCTGTGCGAGGAACACAACCTCACTCCCGCCGTCGACGCGCTCGTGTGGTTCAGCCACTGGATCACACCGGTCGGCGAATCATCACGACGGTTCGACACCCGCTTCTTCGTCGCCACCGCGCCCACCTCCCAGTTGTGGGCCCACGACGACAACGAGACGATCGCCAGTGAATGGGTTCGCCCGGCCGACGGACTGAGACGAGAGGCGGCCGGCGAACTGGCGTTGATGCCTCCGACGATGAAGAGCCTCGAATTCCTCGCCCGCCACAAGACAGCGGCCTCCGCACTCGACGAGGCCCGCCAGGTCGGCCGCCCCGAACCCATTCAGCCGAGACTGCGCAGAGACGAGACCGGCCGGATCCGCGGCATCGCCTTCCCGGGCGACGACGACTACGCCGACTTGGTCTGATCCGCGGCGTCGAGCGCAGCCGCCACGAGCGACAGCATCCGGGCCGAACACCCGGCCATGTTCACCGGCGGGGCGACCTCGGCGATGATCTTCTGGGCGATCGCCCGGAACTCGACGGCGGCCGAGCCGGACCCGTCGATCGCCACCGGCCGTCCGGAATCGCCGCCCGCGGCAACCGAGGACTCGAGCGGCACCCGGCCGAGCAGTTCGACACCGATCTCGTCGGCCAGGACCTGCCCGCCGCCGGACCCGAACAGCGGATACTCGACCCCGTGCTCGCACGTGAACGACGACATGTTCTCGATCACTCCGCAGACGCGCAAGAAGCTGCGCCTGGCCATGTCGGCGGCGCGCGCCGCGACCTTCTGGGCGGCGATGGCCGGCGTCGTGACGATCAGCAGATCGGTGCGCGGCAGCATGCGAGCCAACCCCATCTGCACGTCGCCGGTGCCGGGTGGCATGTCGATGAACAGGTAGTCGAGCTCGCCCCAGTGCACGTCGCGCAAGAACTGCTCGACGGCCTTGTTGAGCATCAGACCTCGCCACATCAGCGCCGTGTCTTCCTCGACCAGGAAGCCCGTGCTGACCACCTTCAGCATCCCGCGGCCCATGGGCAGCGTGCGTGGGATGATCATCGGCTTGTCGCGACCGTCGACGGCTTCTGCCTCGAGCCGGTCATCGATCCCGAGCAGACGGGGCACGGAGAAGCCCCAGATGTCGGCGTCGAGCACGCCAACGGTGAAACCTTCGGCGGCGATCGCCGCGGCGAGATTGACCGTGACCGACGACTTGCCGACCCCGCCCTTGCCGCTGGCCACGGCGAGGATCCGTGTCGACGCCGAAACTTCGGTGTTGGGAGCGTTCTCGCGGGCGTTCCAACGGGCCTTGAGCATCACGTCGGACCGCTCCTCGCTGGTCATCTCACCCCAGTCGATGACGACCTTGGTGACACCGGGGTGAACTGCCACCCTGGTCTCCACGTCCTTCTTGATCTGGGCCCGCAGCGGGCACCCGCCGATCGTCAGCTTCACACCTACCGTCACCACGCCGTCGTCGCTGACCTTCACCGAGGGGACCATGCCGAGCGACACGATGTCGGCTCCGAGTTCGGGGTCGATGACCGATCGCAGCAACGATGTCACGGTTTCGACATCGGGCGGTGCGGGAATCACAACATCGATTCTACGGTTACACCTCGGTACAATGACTTTCTAACCGTGCAGGAGGAGCCCATCCCGTGATCACGCTCACAGACACCGCCGCCAACAAGGTCAGAGAACTGCTCGACGCCGAAGGCGACATCGATCTGGCATTGCGCGTCGCCGTCCGCCCCGGCGGATGCAGCGGATTCTCGTACGAGATGTTCTTCGACGGCGACATCGCCGCCGACGACGAGAAGGCCACCTTCGGCCAAGCCGGCTCGACGGTCAACGTCGTCGTTGATTCCGCGTCCGCTCAGATGTTGCAGGGCGCCACGCTCGACTACAAGGACGGCCTCAATCAGGCCGGGTTCTCCATCAACAACCCGAACGCCAGCCGCACCTGCGGTTGCGGGTCCAGCTTCAGCTGAGGCGCCCTCGCCCGAGCTGGCTCACGCACTCGCGAGGAACGCATCGAGGCGTTCGTCGAGTTCGCTCTGATCCCACACGACGTCGATCCGGTCCTTGACGATCGCGTCCGCCTTCGTCAGATAGAGCACCGGTTCGTACTCCAACCCGAGCGCGGTCACCGCCGGTGCCACCTTTGTGGCCGCGTCGTCGGCATACACGTCGGCGTGCACCATCACCACTTGGTCGCCCAGCCGCTCGTGCGACTTCACGAGGAACTCGAGCGCCGGCGCGCACGTGCCGGTCTGGCAGTGCGCAGGCGTGCCGATCATGTATGCGACCGGCTTGCCCGACGCCAAGGCCTGGGTGAGGGTGACGTCGTGCAGCGGGCACGGCTTGGGCGTGAGCGTGCAGTACGGCTCGACGCCGCGATGGTTGTCGACCGTCGGCGTGTCGAACGGCGGCAGCAGCGATCCGATGTACGGGACCGTGACCTGTGAGGGATCCGTCACCTGGAAGGCGGCGCCGAACCCGTCGTCGCCGTCGAGCCGAAGCGTGTAGTTGCCCGGCTTGTCGATCTGCACGTTCACCGGCCAGTAGGGGATGACGATGTCCTTGGAATGGATCTGCGCGGTGACCGTGGTGATCTGCTGGTCGTTGCTGTCGAGGACGCGACCGTTCAGCACGGGCGGCCCTGTCGTGAGCAGGCTCTGCTGATCGGCGAGTGAGATCGGAAGGCGAACCATGCCGGGTACGAAGGTGTTGGTCGGGTAGCGCTGGGCGATCGTGAAACCCTTGGTGCCCGGGTCCGGTTCGGTGCCGGAACTTCCGGAAGCCGTGTTGCTCGAACCAGAAGAAGAATCGTCACCGCAGGCGGCCAGTGCCAAGAGGGCCCCGGCGCCGGCGAGCAAGTGGCGCCGCGACATTGACATCGGCGCAAGTGTACGAGTCGTGCTCACCCGTCGGGCCTCGCGCCGTACGATGCCCGCATGAGCAAACCTCTCGGTCCTTATACGCCTGTCGTCCGTGCCGGTGACTGGATCATCGTCAGCGGGCAACTCGGGATGCACGACGGCGCGATCGTCGACGGTGGTGTCGCTGCGCAGACCGCGAAGGCGATCGAGAACCTGAAGTCACAACTCGCCGGCGTCGGCGCGTCGATCGACGACGTCGCCAAGACGCTGTGCTTCCTCACCGACATGGACACCTTCGCGACGTTCAACGAGGCCTACGTGGACGGCTTCGGGTCGCACCGTCCGGCGCGCAGCACGATCGGAGTCGCCGCGCTCCCGGCGGGCGCCGCGGTGGAGATTGAGGCCTGGGCGTACAAGCCAGTAGGGTGACCGACGTGCCCGGCGCAATCGTCCTCGTGCTCGTGCTCCTGCTCTTGCCGGTGCTCGTGTGCATGGGTAGCGCGATCATTGCGTCGGCCCTCGGGATGGTCCTCAACTCCGACGCCGAGGTCCGCAACGAGGGCAGCGAGTTGCTCGATCTCAACGTGTGACCATGCACCGTCACGACCGGTCGACCGAGGTCTTGACGCAGGCGGTCGTGCGGTACGCCGTCGAACGAATGCGGATGGACCCGCCGCCGCTCGACAAGACCAGTCCCGAAGTCGAACTGCGGGCGATGACCGGCCAGACCATCACGCCGGCCGGCATCGGCGGACTCGAGGCGCTGCGCATCTTCTCCGATGTGTTGGGCCCGGCGAACATCTCGATCGATCATCCACGGTTCCTGTCGTTCGTGCCCGCCGCGCCGACGGAGGCTGCGATCCTGTTCGACCTCGTCGTCGGCGCGTCGAGCATCTACGGAGGATCGTGGCTCGAAGGTGGGGGAGCCGTGTTCGCCGAGAACGAGGCGTTGCGGTACATCGCCGACCTCGCCGGCCTGCCGAGCAGCTCAGGCGGGGTCTTCGTCTCCGGTGGAACGGCCGGCAACCTCAGTGCGCTGATCGCCGCGAGGTACCGGTGGCGTCGTCGCGCCGAGGGCGCCCACGATCGCACACGCGGCCTGATGCTCACCGGAAAGGGAGCGCATTCCAGCGTCGTGTCCGCTGCCCGGGCGATGGATGCGGACGTCGTCCTCGTCCCCGCCGACGACCAAGGGCGGATGTGGGGCGCCGCGCTGCGCGACACCGTCGCCGCGCTTGCGGCCGAGGACCGTGAGCGGCTGTTCGCGATCGTCACGACGGCGGGCACGACCAACGCCGGCGTGATCGACGACCTGGCCGGTGTGGCCGACGTGTGCAAGCAGTCCGACGTGTGGATGCACGTCGATGGCGCGTACGGCGGCGCCGGGCTCGCCGCACCCAGCGTGCGCGACCGCTACCGCGGCATCGAGCACGCCGACAGCTTCATCGTCGATCCGCACAAGTGGTTGTTCGCGCCGTTCGACTGTTGCGCGCTCGTCTACCGCGATCCCGACATCGGTCGCGCTGCGCACACCCAACACGCCGAGTACCTCGACGTGCTGCACGCCGAGCCCGGCGACGACTCGGTCGGGAATCAGCGCAACCCCAGCGACCTCGCCCATCATCTGTCCAGACGAGCGAGGGGCTTGCCGTTCTGGTTCAGCCTGGCGACCTACGGAACGGACGCGTATCGCGAAGCGATCGAGACGACGCTGTCGGTGACGCGTGAAGGCGCCAAGCTGATCGCCGACACTCCGCATCTCGAGTTGATCATGGAGCCCGAGCTCAGCACGCTCGTCTTCCGGCGCGTCGGCTGGAACGCAGGGGACTACACGGCCTGGAGCGACCGCATGCTCGACGAGGGCATCGCCTTCGTCACGCCGACATCGTGGAACGGCGAAGTCGTGCTTCGCCTGTGCATCGTCAATCCGCTCACCTCCATCGACGACCTCGCCATCATCGTCGACTCCCTGGCCTGACCCGTGGTTGATCTCCTGATCCGCCGGGCGCGGCTGGTGGCAACGATGGACGGCGAGCGACGGGAGCTCGCAGGCGGCTGGGTCGCCATCGACGGCGGACTCATCAGTGCCGTCGGCGAGTCCACGGAGGCGGAGCCGGCCGCGGCGGAGATCATCGACGCCGGTGAGTGCCTGGTGACTCCCGGGCTCGTCAACACCCACCACCACCTGTTCCAGAACCTCACCCGCGCCTATCCCCCGATGACCGACAAGCCGCTGTTCGGCTGGTTGCAATCGCTGTACCCGTTGTGGCGGGCCATCGACGAGGAGGCCGTCTACGCCAGCGCGTTCGTCGGCCTTGCCGAGTTGGCGCTGAGTGGATGCACGACCTCGACGGACCACCTGTACCTCCACCCGCGCAACGCGGGTGACCTGCTGTCGGCGGAGATCGCCGCGGCGACCGACCTCGGCATGCGCTTCCATCCGACCCGCGGGTCGATGTCGTTGAGCGAGAAGGACGGCGGGTTGCCACCCGACGACGTGGTCGGCGACGACGACGAGATCCTCGCGGCATGCGAGGCCGCCGTTGCCCGTCACCACGATCGCAATCACGCAGCGATGGTGCGAATCGCCATCGCGCCGTGCAGTCCGTTCAGCGTCACCGAGGAACTGATGGTGCGCTCGGCCGAGCTGGCCGAGCGGCTCGACGTGCGGCTGCACACCCACTTCGCCGAGAACGCCGAGGACGACGAGTTCTCGCTGAGTCGGTTCGGCTGCCGGCCGATGCAATATCTCGAACGCACCGGATGGTGCCAGGACCGCACCTGGGTCGCCCATTGTGTGATGCCCGATGACGACGAAGTGGTTCGGCTCGGCGCGGCCGGCGTGGGAGTCGCGCACTGTCCCAGCAGCAACCTGATCCTGTCGTCGGGAATCGCGCCGGTGGTGGCACTTCGGGCCGCGGGTGTGCCGGTTGGCCTCGGCGTCGACGGGTCGTCGTCGGCGGACAGCGCGTCGCTGTGGCTCGAGGCGCGACAGGCGATGCTGCTCGCCAAGTTGCGCGACGGCGCCCCGGCGGGCACGGCTCGCATGGCGCTGGAATGCGCGACGCTCGGCGGCGCGGCGTGCCTCGGCCGATCCGGTGAGATCGGAGTGATCGAGCCGGGGGCGGTCGCCGACATCGCGGTGTGGCGGCTTACCGGCCCGACGTTCGCCGGCGCGGTTGCCGACCCGATCGAAGCCTGGTTGCGCTGTGGGCCGGTGTCGGCCTGGCACACGATCGTCAACGGCCGATTCGTCGTGCGCGACGGCAACATCGTGCACGCCGATCTGGATCACATCTTGCGCAGCCACGCCGCGCACGCCACGCGCATCCAGCAACTGGCCGGCTGATGCCCGAGGTGCTGCAGGCCTTCCTCGTTGCCTTCGGCGTCGTGTTCCTGGCCGAACTTCCCGACAAGACGATGTTCGCCACGATCGTGCTGGCGACGCGGTATCGCCGACCGGTCGCGGTGGTCGTCGGTGTGACGGTGGCGATGGCGTTCCACTCGATCCTCGCAGTCGCCGTCGGCGAGGCCCTCCGGCAACTGCCGCACGCCCCCGTCCAGTTTGCTGTAGCGGCCTTCTTCGTGGTCGGTGGGATCCTGTTGCTGCGGGGCGGGGGCGGCGAGGGCGAGGTCGACACGTCTCCCGTTCACAGTGCTTGGGGAGTGATCGGGCGGACGGCCATCGTCATCGGTGTCGCCGAGTTCGGGGATTTCACCCAGCTGGCGACCGTCGGTATCGCGGCCAATCGGGGGTATCCGTTGGCGGTCGCGGCCGGGTCGCTCGTGGCCCACATCATCGTCGCCACGCTGGCGGTTCTGGCCGGCAGATGGCTGGAGCGGCGCCTGCCGGTGCGCACCATCCAACGCGCTGCCGGAGTGCTGTTCATCGTGTTCGGTGTGGTGACAGCCGTCTCAGCCATGCGCGGTTGACGCGCATTCCGGCGCGCGGCCGGGCAAAATGGGACACGTGCGGATCACTCGTCGAACTCTGTTGCGCGCCGGTGCGTCGACAGGGCTGCTCGCTGCCCTCGCCGCATGCGGTGACAGCGGGGTCCGCACCGCGGCATCCAACAAGACCTCCCGCCCCTCGCCGACCGGTGTCGGTGTGCTGCCGGCAGCCGAACAGGCTCGTACGAAGTTTGCGATGGTCGGCGACTCGATCACCAAGGCGTCGACGAAGCCGTTGACCGACGTGCTCGAGCAGCGCGGCTTCATCGACATCTCGATCGAGGCCGAAGTCAGCCGGCGCATCGCCGTCGGCGACGGCAAGCACGAGCCGCTGTCGGGCGTCAAGACGATGTCCAACATGCTCAGTCAGGGTCTCGAACCCGACGTGTGGGCGATCGCCATGGGCACCAACGACGTCGGCAAGTACGACGACGCCGACGCCTACGGCGCGCTCATCGACGAGATGATGTCGATGCCCGACTCGAAGGTGCCGATCGTGTGGGTCGACGTCTACAACCCGAACCAGCTACCGGGCACGCGGATGTTCAATCTGGTGCTGCGCGACCGCGCCGCAGCACGCGGCAACGCCACCGTGTTGTCGTGGTTCGATCTGGCGTCGGATCCGAAGGAGAAGATCCTCCGCACCGACCACATCCATCCCAATGAAAAGGGAACGCTGGTCTTCGCCGACCTGGTGTCGCAAGCCGTCGCCTGACGCTACTGGTAGTAGCCGATGACGTCGATGAGGAAGTCGGTGACGGTGTTCGACTGGACCTGGATGGTGGCGCTGGCGCCGCATCCGACGACGGTCGTGGCGGCGATGTTCTGACCGGTGGCGAAGTTGACGCTCGACGTGCCCGGGTACGGGCCGCTGGGCCATGCCGTGGCGAACCCCGGCGTTGTTGGCCCGGCGATGGTCAGGTTGATTAACACAGCGTTCGCTGTGAGCGGCACATTGCTGCCGTTCGCCCTGGTG